>Ga0307474_10004467_pt1 | contig 10074 bp, 8 predicted proteins | sample atmos_gasesECM1C_2_FD_203312 | JGI IMG/M metagenome (GOLD analysis project Ga0307474, IMG submission 203312) | Hardwood forest soil microbial communities from Morgan-Monroe State Forest, Indiana, United States - atmos_gasesECM1C_05 | ecosystem: Environmental > Terrestrial > Soil > Temperate...
TGATCGACCGCAATAGAGGCGGTAGCCGGGGCCCACATCGATACGAAGCTCGATGACTCCGTCCCCAACCGATTTGCAATCGCCAAGGTTCCCGGCACGGACTTGACGAAGCTTCGCAATGATTCGTGACTGCGCTCTCTCGTTTCGAAGGCTCACAAACCACCTGTCATACGGGCAGTGACCATGGAGTCGCTCGTAGACGATCAGGTCGAACACAAGGTAAGTGTAGCATAAAAGCTACAATTAAGATTCAGACAATCGGGCCTTGTAGATTGCAATCCGCCGATTCGGCGGACTATTTTTTCGGTTTTGCAGCCAGGGCCAGCTCGATTGTCGAAACACTCTGCCCGCGTTGAATCGTGATTTTCAGCGAATCGCCAATCTTGCCGAAAAGCAATTCGTTGGCGTTTTCTCCATTGCTGGCAGTCAGAGGCTGGCCTTCAACAGCGACGATTTCGTCACCGGGCTGCACGCCGGCCTTGGCCGCGGGAGAACCGGCATCGACGGACGTGATCAGTGCTTTGCTTTTATTCGTCTGATCGATCTGAAATCCTGTCGAGCCAAAATCCGCGGACTTGATGAAACCATATGGTTTGAAATGCCCGTAGCAGAATTCAAGCGCGGCCAGGCCCGCCGGGCCGGCGCCAATGCAGGGAGCGAACTGGTTTTGCCAGTTGATCATGTCTTTTACCGAGAGCATAAAACCGGAAGCCGTCGGACCGGCGGGCGCATTCTGCGCGGCGCGGACGAAGCTTACATCCACTTGGGAACCGGCGCGCTTCAACGTCAGATGCAGAGTATCGCCGCGCTGCCCGAAGACCGCCTTGGTCGCCATCATGCCGGGCGTTGGCTTAACTGGCTTACCGTTAACAGCCGTGATCGCATCTCCCACCTTGAAGCCCGCAGCCGCGGCGGGCGATTGCGGATCGACGGCAGTGACGGCGCCGTCAGTATCGCCTTTTGTACCGATCGTGAGGCCGGAGTATCCCAGTTGGTTGTTGATAATGAAGCCGGCCTGCTGAAAAAGAGCGACGCACTTCTTCACTATGGGAGCCGCGATGGGACCAACGCCGACACAGGGTGCGGTAGCGCCCTGCGGATTCACGAGCTCATTTACTACTTGCGCGGTGGCTTGTGACGCTGCGAGGGCCAACGGCAGGACAGCGAGAAAATTTCCCAAAATGCGAAACGGAATACGAGCCAAGACAACCTCCAGATTCCGCCGGGAGCCCAAGGCGCAATCGAGCGTCTGCCTGACGCGCCAAAAGACCAGAACTGCCGGGGTATCTCCTGCATAGTAAGCGTTTCGCGCGCGAACTGCAGCGGATTCTTGGTTTAGGAGGCCGAATAAGCGGGAAGACCCAGGATCTAAAGCGGTCTCTTAGTTCAGGAACATCGTCCGGTAGAGCGTGTCGCGCTGCACGGGTTTGAAGCCGGCATCGCGGATGATGCGGCGCAATTCTTCTTCGGTGGTGCAGTTCGAGGTGCCTGCGGCGCGGACGACATTTTCTTCAAGCATCACCGAGCCCACGTCGTTGCCGCCGAAGTGTAGGCCCAGCTCGAGCACCTTCAATCCCTGCGTGACCCAACTGGCCTGCACGTTCTCAATGTTGTCGAGATAAAGCCGCGCGATTGCGAGGACCTTTAAATATTCGACCGAAGTAGCCTCGTCCCAGCCGCGGCCGCCGAGGGCGGTGTTTCCTGGTTGAAAGCTCCAGGGGATGAAGGCCGTGAAGCCGCCGGTCTCTTCTTGCAGACGACGGACAACTTCAAAGTGGTTGATGCGCTGATCGAAATTCTCACCCACGCCGAACATCATCGTCGCGGTAGTGCGCAAACCCAGTTGATGTGCCGTCCGGTGCACGCTGACCCAGTCTTCGGTGTCGCACTTGAGGCGCGCGATGCGATGACGGACCTCATCGTCGAGAATCTCCGCGCCGCCGCCGGGAATGGAGTCGAGGCCGGCATCGCGGAGGCGTGCAATGGTGGTGCGCAGATCTAGATTCGAATACTCCGCAATGGCGAGCACTTCCGACGCGGACAAACAATGCAGCCAGATTGCGGGGAAGCGCTCCTTGATTCCGCGAAAGAGGCGCTCGAACCAGTCGATCTTGAGATCGGGATGGATGCCGCCCTGCATCAACACGCCGGTGCCGCCCATCTCGAGAGTCTCGGCGATTTTGTCGCAGATGGTTTCGAACTCGAGAATGTAGCCATCGCTCGAGTTGGGGTGGGGCTTGCCGTTGATGGGCAGCGGGCGATAGAAGGCGCAGAAGGTGCAATATTCAGTGCAGTAGTTGGTGTAGTTGATGTTGCGATCGATGATGTAGGTGACTACGCCTTCAGGATGCAGGCGACGGCGCACAGCGTCGGCGTCGAATCCCAGCCCGATCAGGTCGGGAGATTCGAAGTACTCGAGGGCTTGCTGACGCGTGATCGGCATAGTTTCGATTTTAGCAATTCGGTTAGAAATTCAGCTGCGCGGTGCATCGTCAATGTCGGCGGCCGGGACGTCGGGCACATTCTTGCGGCGGCGAAACAGAAAGATGCCACGCGTGTTCGGCGGCCGGCCCTGGGTGCGCGCCAGATTTGATTTGGTGGAGACTCCGCTGAAGAGAACGAAAAAATCGAGAAATGCGCGGATCAAGCCTTTTTTCTCGTTGTTGGCCATCGGGGAAGAACCTCGCGCTCCACTCTATTTTATTGGATCGATGGATGCACCGTGCGGATGCACGATTCCGACGGCATGAGGCGGCTATTTCCAGACGAAGGTGGCTCTGTCTTTGTCCTTGCGCGCTTTGGAAACGGGAAAGACCTGGCCATGCATGACAACGAAGACGCCGGGCGCGAGCAGTCGCGCGGCAAGCAGGCTTTCGGTGAGGTTTTGCAGGCCGTCGCTGCCTTCAAAGCCGAGAGGAGTCATGGCACCGGTGAGAATGATCGGCACTTTAAGAAGGATGAAAGCCGCTTCAAGAAAAAGACCGGTTTCGACCATGGTGTCGGTGCCGTGAGAGATCACAATCGGAGCGCCTTCAGCCAGAAGCTCGCCGACGCGGTCGCGGACCTCGACGCGATCGGCGTCCGTCATCTCGAGCGAATCTTTGTTCATCAGGTGAACGGTTTGAATATCGGCGTCCGGCAGGCGGAGAGCGCGCAGATAGCGGTCGAGCTTGGCGGCGCGATTTTCTACCGCGCCACTCTGCTCGGAGTAGACCTTCTCAATCGTTCCGCCTGTCGAAAGCAAATAAATGCGCTGCATCGCTATTTTCCCTATGCGCTGTAGCGCTTCTGGTGCCAGATCCAAGCCGTGCGGATGATGTCATCGAGCGAGGTATAGCGCGGCTTCCAGCCTAATTCGCGCATGGCTTTTTCTGAGCTGGCGACGAGGACGGCGGGGTCGCCGGGACGCCTTGGGTGGATCTCTGCGGGGATGGGGTGGCCGGTAACGCGGCGCGCGGACTGAATCACTTCGAGAACGCTGAAGCCCTGACCGTTTCCGAGGTTGTAAATTAGCGGACCCGGATTTTCGGCGCCGGACGCGTTTTTGGCGGCAGACCCGTTTTTGTCGTCGGTGTCGAGGGCAGCAAGCGCGAGCAGGTGCGCGTCAGCGAGGTCGGAGACGTGAATGTAGTCGCGGACGCAGGTGCCGTCGGGGGTGGGATAGTCCTCGCCATAAATGCGGATGGAGGAACGTCGCCCGAGCGCAACGTCAAGAACCAGCGGAATCAGGTGAGTTTCAGGGTCGTGCGCTTCGCCGCGGGTGATGCCTCCAGGGCCTTCGGGTGCGCCGGCCACGTTGAAGTAGCGCAGCGATGCGTAACGAAGGCCGTGAATGCGATTGAGCCAGACCAGCATTTCCTCCACCAGCAGCTTCGACTGGCCGTAGGGGTTGGCCGGGGCGAGACGCGCATCTTCTTTGATTGGAATGGTTTCCGGCTCCCCGTAGACGGCCGCCGTAGAAGAAAAAACGAGCCGTTTGGGGCCGCAGGCGAGCATGGCTTCAAGGAGCGAAAGAGTCGACGCGGTGTTATTGCGAAAGAAAAGCTCGGGCCGGACCATCGACTCACCGGCCTCAATGAGCGCAGCGAAGTGGAGCACGGCGTCGAAAGGCTGGCCCTGTTTGCGGGCGCTTTCAAAGATGGATTCTAGAGTCTTCCGGTCGGCCAGTTCCCCCTGGATGAACTCGATACCGGGCGGCAGCATATCGCGACGGCCGTGAGTTAAGTTGTCGAAAACGACAGTGCTATGACCCTGTTCGGCGAACAAGGCTGCCACAGTACCGCCGATGTACCCGGCACCGCCAGTCACGAAAATCTTCACAAAAAGACTACCCTCGCGAGTCCAGATTGAGTTACCTTGAGTCTATAAGAGTAGTGCTCGACCGCACGGCCATTCGAGTTGTGCGGCCTGAAATTCCCGCTTGAACGATATAACAAGACGGGAGCTCGAACAAAGCGCTCACGAAGTACAAAAGGCTGGGCCGTCCAGGCGGATTCGATCCAGCGCAGCGGTTCTGGTATTCCAGGATCGTATCTTCAGTCGCGAGGCCCGCGGCCGATTCCTTTTGAAGTGCCTTGGATATTGAAGGAAAGGAACGGATTGCCTGTGGTGAACAGACCCGGGCTCAGAGGGGTTATTGATCCAGATTCCCCTGTGCCCTTGGTACCTGTACCTACACAATTTGTGTGATCTGTGAGTAACTAACCCCTCCGTATAATGGTAATGATCTCTTCTCAATCAATTCCTCAAGGAACCCGGGTCTGGGATCGATGAGAGGGATAGGCTCAGCCATCAGTAGATTGGGGAGTGGAAGGTGCCGGGCGGCACTTCTTTTTGAGCCGCCGGCGGGATAGACTTCCCGGTTCACGCAGGTTCAAAAGAAGCATTTGGTAGCCGTTTCAAGAAGATTGCAAGGAAGCGGAAGAGCGCAGCTAGTTGGATTGATGGATTGCGTTCTCCGGATATGCCATTATTTGCTGGAGTGGCCTGCCGCCGAGGCGACGGCCACAAGTGAGGATTAGAGACATGCCGACATCGTTAACCACTGGACAGGGCACTTTCGGTCTATTGCCTGAGCCCGAATTCCGTCCCTTAGCCTTTCTCATGAGCGGTGGCATCAATTTGTTGATCGGCGTGACAGCCATCGTCATCGGCATGACTGCGAAGCACGTTCTGGAACAGCACTACGAGATGACGACGCTCGTCGTGCCCGCGACCCCGCCTCCTCCGGCTATAAAAATCAAGCAGCCTCCGCCGCAGGTTGTGCCGCCTCCGCCGGAGCCGCCGAAGATTGTGTTGCAGCCGCGGCAGATTGAAATTCCCAAGCCGCTGCCTGCTCCCAAGCCCGTGCAGATGGAAGCCAAAGTAAATATGCCGGTGATCCAGCCAAAGCCGCAGACGGTGACCCTGGCGCCGCAGCCGAAGGCAGCGCTGACGGCCGCCATGCCGGCACAGAACAATCTGCAGAAGCCCTCGACGGCGCCCGTACATCTGGGCGACACATTCGGTGCAACACCCAATCCCAATTCGACTCGCCCAGCTACGGTTGCCGCGATCGGGAATCCATATGGCGGCATGAACGGCCCGGCAGTGGCTCCGCACGGAGTACCGGGGTCAACCGGCATTGGCAATGGCACGAAGTACGGTTCCAACGCAGGCAATTTAGGCAAAGTGGCCTCGGCCGGCATTCCCGGCGCCACCGGCACGGGCCCATCCGCCAACTACGGCAAAGTGGCCAACGCGGGGATTCCGGCAATGACACAGGCCACCGCGCCGCCGCCGATGGCCGCCGCGGTAGTTCGCACGACGCAGGTGGAAGTTCTCTCCAAGCCACCGGTGCGCTACACGAGCGAAGCGCAGCAGCTGCACGTCGAAGGAGATGTGGTGCTGAGCGTGACGTTCCTGGCCAACGGGCAAGTGGTGGTGCACGGTGTACTTCATGGACTGGGCCATGGCCTGGATGAGGAAGCCAAGCGCGTGGCGGAACAGATCCGATTCCGTCCCGCAACCAGCAATGGCCAGCCAGTGGACGTAACGACGAAGATTACCATTACGTTCCAATTGGCGTAGCATCGCGCCCTAATTGGCGTAGCATCACGGTGGTAAGGAAGAATTGCCACTATAGTCGGCCGCCGCGCACCGAAAGGGGCGCTGGGCGAGAACAGAGCCGGACAAAGATCAATAGGAGTCACAAATGATGTTTCGGAAGATCCCCCTAACCTTCCTGATTCTGACCATGGGTGTTACTTGCGCCCACGCCAAGAAGGAACCAAAGTACGAACAGGCGCGCCAGCTCACCGCCGAACAGGCCGCATTGGTGCAAAGAGCCATCGCGCAAGAGAAAGTGCTCATCAAGAACATTCAGTTGCGCACGCCGCTGGTGGAAACCTATATCCAGGACACCCGGCCGGACGTGAAGCTGTATGAAGTGCCCACCGACGACCAATACATGCTTAGCCGCGTGGACTTCAGCAAAGGGTTCTTCGACAAGGGCTATCAGCCGAAGTCGGCGACCAAGCACGGTTTCTTCGGGGGCTCCTTTGCCGCCATGACGGGGCTGAGCAAAGCTCTGGGCCTGGAGAAATTTACCTACAATCCAAACGGATTTATGCAAATGATGTTTATCGATCCTTCGGGATTCGATCAGCAGCATTATGTGTTCAGCTTTGTGCGCCGCGAGTTTCTGGGCACGGTGCGCACCTGGGTTTACGACGTGCATCCCAAGGCCGACGTCAAGGGCATTGGCCGTTTCTATGGGCGCATCTGGGTTGAGGATGGCGGCGGCAATGTGGTTCGCTTCAACGGCACCTATACCGGCCCCACGTCGGAGGACGCCTCAAAATATTACTTCCACTTCGACAGCTGGCGCATGAACGTGCAGCCGGGAATCTGGCTGCCGGTAGCCGTATACGTTGAAGAGACGCAACGCACCGAGACCGACAGGGCAACCGGCTTGAAGGCGCAGACACACTTCTGGGGTTACTCGCTTAAGCTGCCCACGCGTGAGAGCGAGAACGTAAGCGTCAAAGTTGATGAAGCGGTGGACAACAGCGCCGACTCGCAGGATGTGGGTCCGCTGCAGGCTTCGCGGATGTGGATTACGCAGGCCGAGAACAACGTGATCGATCGGCTGGTGGAAGCGGGCCTGGTGGCGCCGCTCGACCAGGGCGGCTATGAGAACAAGGTTCTGGATCAGATTGTGATTAACCTGGTGGTGCCCAACAACCTGGCATTCACTGACCAGATTCACACGCGTGTGCTCCTCACCGATACGGTGGAAGCTACGACCGTGGGCAACACGATTTTGCTGAGCAAGGGCCTGATTGACTCGCTGCCCAGCGAAGAAGCGATTGCCTCGGTGATCTCAATGGAACTGGCTCACATCGCAATGGGCCACCACATCGATACGCGCTATGCGTTTAACGATCGTCTGCTGTTCCCCGACACGGCTACCTTCCAGAAGATCAACATGAACCACTCTGACGTGGACAACGATACCGCGTCAAAGAAGGCGATGGAGTATCTGGAAGCCTCGATGTACAAGGACCGGCTGGCGAATGCAGGCCTTTACTACGAGCAATTAGCGGACCGGGCCAAGGTGTTGAAGGCGCTGAATACGCCGATGCTGGGCGACTCGCTGATGAGACCGGATGGCACGCCCTGGATGAATGCGCTGGAGCACGGAGCTCCCAAGCTGAACTGGGACGATTTAGCGCAGACTCCGGCGCTGCCGCTGGGCAGCTGGCTCAAGACCGATCCCTGGGACGACACCGTGCACATGTTGAGCGCCAAGCGCTATGCGCCGATGAACGCCCGCGACAAGATGCCGTTTGAAGTGACGCCGATCTTCTACAAGCTGGCGCACTATGAAGATGCCAGCGTGGAGGCGCCTGCGTCCGCGCCGGTTGTTGCTCCCGCGCCAGCTGCGCAGCCAGCCAACGATCAGCCCGCCGCCGCACCGGCAGCCGCACCTGATAACGCTCCGACACCAGCGCCGACACAGCCGTCGTCGCCCACGAGCAGCGCTGCTCCCACGCCGGACCAGCAGACCGCTGCCGCCGGCGCGCCACCGTCGGGGCAGCAACCAACAGCGGCACAGAATCCGCAGCCGTAAGTTAAAATCAGTCCTTCTGCGACCGGATACGGTGCGCCGTTTTTTGAACGAGCGCACCCAATCCAGTCTGGAATGTGAATCCGGGCAGTAATGCACACCTTAAACACGATCTACGCCAGGTGGATGTGCGCAGGTTTTATGAAGAGATCGATTCTAGCTCTATTTTGCGTCGCATCTTCCCTCGCCATCGTTTCAGCGCGGGCTCAAGTTGTGCCCGCGGCCACCTCAAGCACCTTTCATCTTTCTGCCGGCGCGCTGGGCTCGCTCGCTCAGCCCGATTACAATGGAATCGCGGCAACGGACAGTTCCAACCGCATCTATGGGCCGGGCGCCTATGTCGACATCCATTTCAGCCGCTGGGTGCAGGTGGAAGCTGAAGGCCGCTGGCTGCGCATCAACCAGCTTAAGAACCTATATCTGCCGAACGGAAACGGCGAAAGCTCCTACCTGATTGGTCCGCGAATTCCTATTGGCACCTTTCACCGCGTAACGCCTTATGGCAAGTTTCTTGTCGGCTTTGGCAACGGCAGCTTTATCAACGGAAATACATTCGTGCTAGCTTATGGCGGCGGCGTGGACGTGAAACTGTCGCGCCGGTTCACGCTGCGCGCTATTGACTTCGAATATCAGGAATGGCGCGTGGATCCGACGCTCTGGCCCTACGGTGGCAGCGTGGGCATCAGCTACAAAATATTCTAAGAACAGTTCGCAGTTCATAGTTCGTAGTTCATAGTTTCCGGTTCACGGTTCATAATCGATTTCGCTCGTCGCTGCGAGTCGCGATCTGTGAACTAAGAACTACGAACTGTGAACTGCATTTACGGCTGCACATGCAGCGGCGTCGCCTTGGCAGTGGGCATTGGCACATGCAGGATTCCTGCCACGGTGGGCGCGATCTGCCGCATGTCTACCAAACCTAAATCGCGGTGGTGCGCGATTCCGGCCCCCACGGCAAAGAACGACGAATGCATCTCGGGATACTCGGGCGAAAACCCGTGCGAGCCGCGGTGGCCGGGAATCGGCGTGACCAGGCTGCCCGTGAGCGCATTCGCAGTGTAGTAGCCGGGTTTCAGAACCACCAGAAAAGCAGCATCAGGATAAGCGCCGCGCTTTTTCATCGCATCGCGGTCGAGAATTTCCGCGATTCCGTTGTCGGGGTTCGCGGCCAGGCCGTCGAGCATCGTCTTTACCTGCTGCTCGGTTGCGCGGTCGTTGGGATCGTGCAGCATGATCGCCGCCATTCCGCCTGCCATCCACGGTTGAGCTTTCCAGGAATTCACAACCGGAGTCTTGGTCGCCGCGTCTGTCGCGCCTTGCGTTGGCGCACCCTGAATGAATCCTCCTTGAAGGAACGGAATGGCGAGATTGACGGCGTGCGAGATATCCATGAAGCCGTGATCGGATACGATGACCACGGCGGCGGACGGATTGCTCGCGATCGCCTGTTGAGCGAGACGCGCCACCATGCCGTCGAGCGCTTCAAGGTCGGCGCAGGCTTCCGGACTGAAGGGCCCGTGCTCGTGCTGCGATTCGTCGAGCGAGCTCAGGTGCAGCGTCATGAAGGCGGGCTTGTAGCGGCGCAGAATTTCCAGCGCATAGCGGGTCTTCATCTCGTCGCCGGCGATTGAAGTGTCATTGCCGTTCATGTAGGGGCCGGCCGCGGACTTCAACTGTTGCAGCAGCGTGTCTGGCCGCGCCAGCGCCGCCATCAGGAGCTGGTCATCGGGATTCGCGCTGTCTGAAGGGCTCGCGCTGCGCCAATACTCGGGAATGAGGTAGTCAACGTCGGTGGCGCCCGCGCTCACCGGCCAACCGACACTGGCTGTGCGCAGCCCGGCGTGATGCGCAACCTGCCACAGCGTGGGAACGCGAATCGCGGAAGCGTACCAGTTCCACGCGCCCCGGAATTTCTGCTCGGGGTCAAAGACCTGATTGTTCTCGATGCCATGCTCTGCAGGCCA
>Ga0307474_10004468_pt1 | contig 10073 bp, 4 predicted proteins | sample atmos_gasesECM1C_2_FD_203312 | JGI IMG/M metagenome (GOLD analysis project Ga0307474, IMG submission 203312) | Hardwood forest soil microbial communities from Morgan-Monroe State Forest, Indiana, United States - atmos_gasesECM1C_05 | ecosystem: Environmental > Terrestrial > Soil > Temperate...
GATCAGTCGCAACTCCAAGAGTTGCTGGGCGACAGCGACCTGCGCGAATTGCTCGATGCCACGGCGCTTGATGAAGTCGAAGCGCGCTTGCAATCACTCGAGCCTGAATATCGCGCGCGCCATGCGGACGGTGTGCACGATCTGCTGCTGAAGCTGGGCGATCTTTCGGACCAGGAAATCATTCAACGTAGCGAAACACCGGAAATCGCCGGTACCATCGGCGAACTCGTGAGCTCTCGTCGAGCGGTTCGCGTTCGTATCGCCGGTGATACGCGATACATTCCAGTTGAGTACGCTTCGCGCTATCGCGATGCGCTGGGCACACCGCTTCCGCCAGGTCTGGCCGACGTATTTCTGGCCAAGAGCGAAGATCCGCTGCGCGAAATTCTGCGCCGCTATGCACGTACGCATGGGCCATTCACTACAGCTCAGGTAGCAGAGCGTCACGGATTGGCGCTTGCAACGGCCGAGACCGCCCTTCATGCACTGCACGGGCTTGGCAAATTGCTCGAAGGCGAATTCAGTCCCGGCGGAAGCCATCGCGAATGGTGCGACGCGGAAGTGCTGCAACAGATCCGGCGCAAGAGCCTGGCGCGTTTGCGACGCGAAATTGAACCAGTCGAGCAGCGAACGTTTGCGCGGCTAGCGACGCGATGGCAAGGCGTTACCGTGCGCCGTCGCGGCCTCGATGCACTGCTGGACACGGTTGAAAATCTTCAGGGAGCAGCGCTCCTGGCTTCTGAACTGGAGCGCGAGATCCTTCCAGCCCGCATTGCCGGTTATCGTCACGAAGATCTTGAAAACTTAATGGCCTCCGGTCAAGTGATTTGGGTTGGTGTAGAACAGGTCGGCGATCGCGACGGACGCGTGTCGTTGTATCTCGCTGAATCTTTGCCACTATTGTTGTCGCCGGAAGAATTACGCACTGAAGTTGCACCCTTATCGGAAAAAGCCACGCGAATCCTGCAATTTCTTGGCACCAGGGGGGCGTCATTTTTCAGCGGCATCCATGCGGCGCTGGGGGGAGGATTTCCCGGAGAGACTCGTGATGCGCTTTGGGAACTTGTATGGTCCGGAAAAATTACTAACGATACGTTTCATCCCGTGCGCGATCTGCTGCGACCTCGTGAATCGAGACATGATCGCCGAACTGCATCGAACGACGGACCGCCCGGATCAGCGGAATTTCTGCGGCGGTTGCGTTCACGAACTGGTGGCGGCGGACCGGCACAAGGCCGCTGGTCGCTAATCGAGCAGCAAATCGCTGTGCCGCTTACGGTGACAGAGTGGAGCGCAAATATCGCGCAGCAATTACTGACGCGGCACGGCATTGTGCTTCGGGAAACGGCGATTGCCGAAAATATTCCACGCGGGTTTCCAACAATCTATCCGGCACTGAAAACCATGGAAGAAAGCGGATTGGTGCGCCGTGGAATGTTTGTGGCCAGCCTCGGAGCGGCACAGTTTGCGATGCCGAGCGCTGTCGATATGCTGCGCAGTTTACGCGCAGAGCCACAAGCGGCTGAAGTTCTTTTTCTAGCCGCTACAGATCCTGCAAATCCCTACGGAACCTCACTCTCCTGGCCGCACAAAGAAATGGACGAGTCTGGCGACGCCGAATCAGCAAGCACGGTCGAGGCAAACTCTGCCAATTCCCTTTCCCAGCCTGCGATGTCACGCACCCGCGGGGCCGGAGTGATTTTGATTAATGGGACCTTGGCGGCGTTCCTTCGTCGGCAGAATCCGGCCGTGCGAGTTTTTCTGCCAGAGTCTGAACCCGAACAATCGCAATATGCGCGCCAGCTTTGCAAAAAGTTTGCCGAGGTCGCGATTCGCCGTCAAGGGCGCAGAACAGGCCTTCTGATCGGCACCATTAACGATATTCCCGCGCGCGAACACTTTCTGGCACGTTTCCTGGAAGACGTTGGATTTGTGAACACTTCTTTAGGATTTCAGATGCCACGCGTCGCGCCAATCGCCATGCGTGGCGCCGAAACGAATGAACTGGCGCAAGGTTACGAGAACGAGAACGCGGGAGACGAGATCCAGTCGGATATTGTACGGAAGGGCTGATGCCAGAGGGCGACACAATTTTTCGTGCGGGGCGTACGTTAAACCGAGCGCTTGCGGGACGCTTTGTTACCGGCTTCGATAGCGTGTTGCCAAAGCTTTCACGCGTCGATTTCGACTCCGCGATAACCGGACGGACCGTGGAGAAAGTGGAGTCGCGGGGAAAATGGATTCAAATGCATTTTTCCGGGGATCTGATTTTGCTCACGCACATGCTGATGAGCGGTAGCTGGCACATCTACCGTCCAGGTGAAATGTGGCAGCGTCATTCCTTGCATATGCGCATCGTAGTCAAGACCGAAAACATTTGGGCCGTAGGGTTTAATATTCCCGTCGCGGAATTTCATACTCCCGGTACCTTACGACGCCGTGATGGATTGAGAAGTCTAGGGCCAGATGTGTTGTCAGCGGAGTTCGATTCCGCACAAAGCATCGCAAATTTGCGAGCACAGGGCGAATTAGAAGTGGGAGTGGCCTTACTAAGGCAGTCTGTCATCGCGGGATTGGGAAATGTATTTAAGTCTGAGGTCTGCTTTGCGTGCGGAGTGAATCCATTCCGGAAGGTGAACACGCTGACCGGCGAAGAGTTAAACAGTCTAGTCAATACGGCCAGGAATTTTCTGCTCGCCAATGTCACTGACGCCTCGCGCGACCAAATAGTGACTTATACAGGGATCCGGCGAACAACCGGCAGATCCAACATCGAGGAGCATTTGTGGGTGTATGGAAGACCTGGCGAGCCGTGCCGCCGCTGCGGCATGGCGATTGAATCGCAAAAACAGGGTTTCGACGCCCGCACTACTTTTTGGTGTCCGCAATGTCAGCCGATGGAGTGGGCGAAGACCTTCCGTAACGCTGCCGCTGGTTAGAGCCTTCCGAAGGCTGGCCTGCGGATGGAGAGAAGCTTCCTATGCGTAGTTTTGCGGAAACCGCGGACGCAGTCGGCGCTACCAGCAAGAAAACGGAAAAGGTTCAACTCATCAGTGCCTTTTTCAAGAGCTTAAACGTAAGCGACGCAATGCTCGCGGCACTCTTCCTCTCCGGGCACGCTTTTGCCGGCCATGACGAACGCACACTGGGCGTTGGCGGCGCCGTCCTGTCTCGGGTGATCGCACATGCAGCTGGCAGAGCGGGCGAAAATCTCGGCACCGCGTATCGTAAACACGGTGATCTGGGCGACATGGCGGAAGAGCTCCTGCTCGGCGCCACCGGCGAAAGAGACCTGCCACTGGCAGACGTGGGAAGGCTATTCGAAGAGATAGCAGCGGCGCGTGCCCAGATGCAGAAAGCAGAGTTACTGGCGAAAGCGTTTGCGCGCGCGACTGCTGGCGACGTGAAATACATCGTGAAAATCATCACCGGCGATTTAAGAATTGGCTCAAAGGAAAGTCTGGTGGAAGAGGCGATCGCTAAAGCGTTCGAACGGCCGCTCGAACAGGTGCGTCGCACAAATATGATGACGGGAGACATTGGCGAAACGCTGGCGTTGGCAGCGCAAAACAAATTGGCTGCCGCAGTCGTGCGATTGTTCCATCCACTTGGATTTATGCTGGCAGCTCCGGTCGAGACTGCGGAAGACTTATTCGATAAAGGTCTTGCGGATTTGCAAACGCCAGCTCTGCTGGTGGAAGAAAAATATGACGGGATCCGCGCACAGGTGCACAAAAATAGGAATGGACCGGTACGCATTTTTTCCCGCACGCTTGATGAAGTCGCGGAATTTCCGGAACTGACAAAACCGATCAGCGCTCTGCCTGGAGAGTTGATTCTGGACGGAGAGATCCTGGCATGGCGCGATGCGCGGCCCCTGCCTTTTACGGAATTGCAGAAGCGACTCGGCCGCAAACGCGTGGATATGTGGATGCAGCACGACATTCCGGTGAAATTTATTGCGTTTGATTTGTTGTACCAGGATGGCGAGTTGTTGCTGGACGAGCCGTTGACGAACCGGAAGAAACGTCTGGCTGGAGTCTTTTCCGGTGCGCCAGATGCACTGCGCCTGGCGGAAACAATGGAATGCAGATCCGAACAGGAAGTGACATTGGCGTTTCGCGGCGCCTTGGCTGCCGGGCATGAAGGCATAGTGGCAAAAGTAGCGCAGTCGCCATATACGCCGGGACGGCGAGGCGGCTTCTGGTTCAAGTTGAAAGAACCATTCGCAACACTGGATGTGGTGGTGACGGCAGTTGAGTATGGGCACGGAAAACGTCACAGGGTGCTTTCGGACTACACGTTTGCGGTAAGGGACGGGCAAACTCTTTTGAATATCGGAAAGGCTTATTCCGGTCTAACGGATGCGGAGATTCGCCAGTACACGGAGTACTTTCTGCGGCACACCACCGAGGATCAGGGCTACCGCCGAATCGTGGAGCCAACGATTGTGCTGGAAGTTGCGTTCAACAACGTTCAGAAGTCCAACCGACATGAAAGCGGTTATGCATTACGCTTCCCGCGAATCGTGCGGATTCGAGTGGACAAACAAGTAGCAGAAATCGATACGCTCGAAACCGTGGACAAGTTATTTGCGCGCCAGACGGCGACCGGAACAGCCGCGTTTGCTTGATACGTTTTGCCGGAGTGGGCGAAGAAAAACGAATTCGGAAATTACAATGCCGAGAGTCAGGGGCAGTTGTTGGGAGCTGGGCGGCCGATAAATCGAGATGTGATCCAGCTACTCTGTTCACCCAACGATTCGCTGATGACGCCGCCAGCATTCAATCCACGGTATTTGACGAAGACTACGTCGTTCCTCGCACAGGCGGGCCACAACTCTTGAAATGACAAATTTACGGCGCAGTAGGGCCTGCGTCGCCACTGATCACTAGCCCTGGGTTTTTGGCCGGGAGTATTCCTTGCGAAAAATCTCTGCATGAACGGGTTAAAAGCAATAAATGTTCTTCGGGCCGACCTACTCTCCAGCCTTGAGCGCCAATGTTTCCACTACAGCGATGTTTTGCAGCAGATTCTGCGGCAGCCCGTGCCGCTCCCTCAGATAATCCGGACTGTTATACGAAATCCAGACTTTCCCTTCCTCATCTTCCCAAACGAGAACTTTCAGGGGCAGATCAATAGCGATGCTAGGAGCGGCCAGCATCAGTGGCGTTCCTGCTTTCGGACTGCCGAAGATCAACAGTTTTGTAGGCCGCATCTTCATTCCCACTTTTTCCGCTTCGCCGCTGTGATCGACAACCGCAAATAGCGTGACTCCCTTGGATTGCAGAATATTTTCAAGTTTTTCCACTGTCTGTTCAACCGAGTGGTTGCTGGGTTTGTCGATGATTCCTGTCTTTGCCGTCGCCGCCATGGTTTTCTCCTCCCCGCGTTCGGACTGAAAATTTGCCGAACCGCGCACGGAAACCAGATAGATCGCCATCGCCAATCCGACCAGCGCAAGAAACAGTGCTGTCGCCACGGCCTGAGTTAAAGAACCAGAACCTGGAAAGTCGCCTTGGTCCAGTTCGCGAACCATTCGAATATGGCGCCGCGCGGAGGAGAGATTCACGAGCACTCCAACAGCGATCAGCGCGGTGCCGAACCAGAGCGAAAGACCGGAAGACGGCGTCCTGGTCGCCGTCTGGTCGATGAATCGAAGTTGTTGCAGGAAAAGTCCGAACCGTGCCACGACAAAACCAAATCCCATCAGCGCCAATCCGGTGCGAATCCATGCAAGAAATGTTCGCTCGGCCGCCAGGTAGTCGCGCGGATCAGCTTTGTGTGTCTTCTGTGTGGGACCATCCATTTTCAATTTTTTGCTGCCACGAGGTTTGCCAGAGCCGTTCGCGGCCTATTCCTTCCAGCCTCCACCCAGAGCCCGGTAAATCTGCACCAGGCTCTGGTATTCCGTGCCGCGTGCCTGCGCGAGTGTAAGTTCAGCGGAAAAGAGCGAGCGCTGGCCGTCCAGGACTTCGAGATAAGTGGTAGTACCTCCCGTGTAACGCATATTGGACAGCCGGACCGATTCCTGCAAATCCGCGACGGTATCTTCTTGGCGAAGTCGTACCTCATGGAATTTCTGGTAGCCGATCAGGGCATCGGAAACATCTCCGAACGCGCGCTGAATCGCTTGCCGGTAAGCGATCAGCGCCTGTTGATGCTGCGACTCCGCCACGCGCAGATTTCCGCGCAGCGCTCCTCCCGTGAAGATGGGCTGGCTCACTTGCGCGCCGTAAGACCAGATCCCCAGCTGCGAACTCATTAAGCTGGAGAATGCGCTGCTTCGTCCAAACGCGCCTCCACCGGAACCTGTCAGCGAGATTTGTGGGAAGAACTGCGCCTTGGCGACACCGATCTCCGCGTTCGCGGCGACCAAGGATTGCTCGGCTTCGCGAATGTCAGGCCTGCGCTCGACCAGCGTTGAAGGCAGGCCCGGCGGCACTTCGGGAGGAAGCGGCTGCTCCACTAATGGCAATCCGCGTGGCACCGCCTGGGGGTAGTTGCCAAGAAGAATGCTGATGGCGTTTTCTTCTTGCGCGATCTGCCGCTCGAGGTCGGGAATTTGCGCATTTGCGGTATCGAGAGTTTGCTGCGCCTGCAAGACATCAAGCTTTGTAGCCACGCCGTGATCGACGCGAAGTTTAGTGAGCTTCACCGACGCTTCCTGAGCCGCCACGGTGTTGTGTGTGATTTGCAGTTGCAGGTCAAGCTCTAGAAGCGCGAAATAGTCACTCGCCACGTCGCTTACGAGCGTCAATATGACCGTCTGCCGCGCATCTTCCGTTGCAAGAAGTTGCGCGCGTGACGCCTCGGTCGCGCGACGCAGTTTGCCGAACAAGTCCAACTGGAACGCTGCGTCCGCAGTAAGGGTCAGAAAATTTGATTTGGTTTGGAAGTTGTGCTCTTTCCCTCCACTGAAATCGCCGTTGCCTTGGACCTGCGGGAATAGATTGGAACGCGTTACGGTAACCTGAGCGCGCGCTTCGTTGATGCGCTCCGTCGCAATCTGCAAGTCGTAGTTCTGTTTTAGGACGGTGCGAATGAGCTCCTGTAATTGTGGATCTTGGAAGACCTGCCACCACGGAAGATCAGCATAGGACGCGGCCTGCGCCTGAGCCTGCGGGTTTTCGCTCACATTGCGGTAGGCCGTCGGAGGCTGCACGACGGGTCGATTGTAATTCGGGCCGACCTTGCATCCGGCGACCAAACCTGAGGCCATGATTACGGCTATGAAGCACGCTAGCGTCTTCATAAGATGCTCCGCCATTCTTCCTTGGCTTTCTTGGCAACAATTCCGCAGAGATTCATCTCAGTCCGCCTCCGCTGGAGACGGCGTGGTCGGCAACGCTCCCGGAGCGTGCTCCTTGCCAGCACCCGACCATTTCTCCACGAGATAGAAAATCGCCGGCACGAAGAAGATTCCGACCATGCTGGCGGCAAGCATGCCGCCAATAACGGTTGTGCCCATGATTTGGCGGGCAACCGCTCCAGCACCCGTCGCTGTCCACAACGGCACGCAACCGAGAATGAACGCGAAGGACGTCATCAAAATCGGCCGTAGACGAAGCCTGGCTCCTTCAAGAGCTGCGTCGGCCAAGGGCTTGCCTTTCTCAAATTCGTCTTTAGCGAATTCGACAATCAGAATCGCGTTTTTGGCGGCCAAACCGATCAGCATAACCAGCCCGATTTGCGAGTACACATCGGTTTCCATCTGCACCAGGTAGGGCGGCAGAAAAACACCGAGCACTAAGCGGCGCAGCAAGAGAATTCCGAAGGCTCCGAAAATCGCCACAGGCGTGCTCAGCAGCACGCTGAAAGGCAGCGACCAGCTCTCATACAACGCCGCCAAAATCAGAAAGACGAAGAGCAACGATAGTCCAAAGATCACTGGCGCGGGCACACCTTGCCGGGCCTTTTGTTCTTGAAAGGACATGCCGGAATAGTCGAAACCCATCTCTCGCGGCATGGTCTGTTTAAAAACGTCCTCGAGAGCGGCTGTGGCCTGGTCAGCGCTGAAGCCCGGTGCGGCGCTTCCGTTGATCTGCGCGGAGCGATATTCGTTAAAGCGTAGAGTAAATTCCGGGCCGAGGCGCGGTTTTACGGTAGTGAGCGTGGACAGCGGGACGTTTTCTCCCTTGTTGTTGCGGACGTAGAACTGCCCAACATTGTCCGCTTTGGCGCGATCTTCGCTCTCCGCTTCGATATAGACCTGCCACTGCCGGCCAAAGCGATTGAAATAGTTGATGAAATAGCCGCCCATGAATGCCTGAATCGTGCGGTAGACGTCGTTAAGGTTCACACCCTGTTTCAGTACTTTGTCACGATCTACCTGGACAAACTCCTGCGGGACGCTGGCCAAAAAAGTAGTGCTGAGACTGGCGATTTCCGGTCGCTTGCGGGCCGCTTCCAGAAAAGTGCCCAGGTTCTTGGCGAGAAACTGAATATCTCCGCCTGAACGGTCTTCAAGTATGAAGGTAAAGCCACCAGCAGTGCCGACGCCCGGGATGGCGGGCGGGGAAAAAGCGAAAGCAACCGCTGTGGGCAATTTGCTCAACTGCTGATTCAAATGCGCCTTGAGCGATTGAAATTGTTCAGCGCGCGTCTTGCGTTCGTCCCAGGGTTTGAAGGTCACAAAAAAGGTGGAGTTGTAACTGGTGCGAACAAAGCTGAGCAGACTGAACCCGACGAAGGTGGTCACATGCTGAACGCCCGGAGTATTCATCAGAATTTTTTCGACATCGGCGGTGACCGCCGTTGTGCGTTCCATCGAAGCACCGTTGGGCAGCTGCACATTGACGTAGGCATAGCCCTGATCTTCGTCTGGAAGGAAGCTCGCTGGTATTCGGCTGGCGAAAAAGAAACCCGCCACGCAAAAGACCGCAAGCATCAGGACCACAACGATGGTCTTTTTAACCAGCACGGCGCTCCAGTTCACGTATCCATCGGTGGCGCGTTCAAAGACGCGGTTAAACCAATCAAAGAATCGTTGCAGGAGTCCCCTGCTCGGTGTCCTTGGTTTGAGCAGCAGCGCAGCAAGCGCAGGGCTAAGCGTAAGCGCGTTGAACGCGGAGAGCAGAACGGAAATCGCGATGGTGACGGCAAATTGCTGGTAGAGCTTGCCGGTGATTCCGGGAATGAAAGCGGTCGGCACAAAGACGGCGGAGAGAACCAGCGCGATGCCGACAACGGGGCCGGAAAGTTCTTCCATCGCTTTCAACGCCGCAGCCTTCGGCGTCAGGCCTTCCTCTATGTGGCGTTCCACGCCTTCGACCACCACGATCGCATCGTCCACCACCAGGCCGATCGCCAGGACCAGACCAAAAAGCGAAAGCGTGTTGATGGAAAAACCGAACACTGGGAAGAGTATGAACGTGCCCACCAACGAGACGGGCACGGCAAGCAGCGGAATCAGCGTGGCGCGCCAGCCCTGCAAAAACAGGTAGACCACCAGGATTACCAACGCCAGGGCGATCAAAAGCGTTACGACGATTTCCTTCATGCCTTCAGTAACCGAGCGCGTGGTATCCAGCGCGACAACGTAATCCAGGTCGTCCGGGAATCGCTGCCTCATCTGCGCCATCAGCTTGTTGGCGGCAGCGGCTGCATCGACCGCGTTCGAGCCCGGCAGTTGGTAGGTAGCAATGACGGCGCTGGGTTTTCCGTTGTAACGTCCCGCGACGCTATAGTCCTGGGAGCCCAAATCGATTCGAGCGACGTCTCGAACCCGCACAACGCCGCCGTCAGGGGTCTCACGGACGACGATCTGTCCAAATTCCTCGGGAGATATCAGGCGGCCTTGAGCGAGAACCGAGTAAGTGAACTCCTGGCCCTTGGGCGCCGGCTCGCCCCCGGCTTTCCCAGCCGGGTTCACGGTGTTTTGCGCTTGAATGGCGCTGACGATCTCCGGCACCGTGACGCCGAGCTTCGCCAACGTGTCGGGCCTTACCCACATGCGCATCGCGTACTGGCCCGAGCCGAAAACCTGAACATTACCGATGCCTGGCGAACGGAGGAGGGGATCGGTGAGATTGATATACGCATAGTTTGCCAAGAAGTTGGCATCGTAGGTT
>Ga0307474_10004469_pt1 | contig 10072 bp, 5 predicted proteins | sample atmos_gasesECM1C_2_FD_203312 | JGI IMG/M metagenome (GOLD analysis project Ga0307474, IMG submission 203312) | Hardwood forest soil microbial communities from Morgan-Monroe State Forest, Indiana, United States - atmos_gasesECM1C_05 | ecosystem: Environmental > Terrestrial > Soil > Temperate...
CAGTCAGGGTGACCGACCTGGAACTCGCACAATCCAGGAAATTACTATGCAACAGAAGGTCACAGCCCAAATTGGGGCAAATCAAATCTCTATCGAGACCGGCAAAATCGCCAAGCTCGCCGACGGAGCGGTCATCGTTTCATGCGGCGACACAATGGTTTTGGCGAGCGCGGTCTCGGCCACGGCGGTCAAGGAAGGCCAGGATTATTTCCCGCTGACGGTTGATTACCGTGAAAAAGCGGCCGCGGCCGGAAAATTTCCAGGCGGTTATTTCAAACGCGAAGGTCGTCCTTCGGAAAAAGAAACACTGACCTCGCGAATGATCGATCGGCCGCTCAGGCCCCTTTTTCCTCAAGGGTATTTTTACGATACCCAGATCATATCGATCCTGCTCAGCGCCGATGGCCAGAACGATCCCGACATTTTAGCAATTAACGGTGCCTCGGCCGCGCTTTCCGTTTCTGACGTTCCGTTTGCCGGACCGATCGGCGCGGTACGCGTGGGGCGCGTGAACGGCCAGTTTGTGGCGAACCCGACCCACATCGAACGCGAGCAAAGCGATCTCGATTTGATTTATGTCGGCACTGAAAACGACGTCATCATGATCGAAGGTGCGGCCAATGAAATTCCGGAGGCGGAATTCGTGAAGGCGCTCGAGTTCGCGCATCTGCACGCCCGCGAAATGATTCGCATCCAAAAAGAACTCGCGTCGCAAATTGGAAAGCCAAAACGGCAAATGCCCTTGCTTGAAGTAAAGCCGGAGCTGCTCGACGTCGCATATCAAATTGCCGGCGATCGAATCGAAGCCGCGCTTTACACGCCGGGCAAAGTTGCTCGTGCAAAAGCGGTCGAAACGCTGAAAGAAGAAGTAAAGACGGCGATTTTGGAGAAACATCCGGAGACGGACGCGTTCTCTATTTCACAAGCGTTCGATTACGTGCAGAAAAAAGCGTTTCGCATCAGCATTCTCGACAAACAGAAGCGCGTCGACGGCCGCGGATACCAGGACTTGCGTGCAATTAGCTGCGAAGTCGGGGTGATTCCGCGTGCTCACGGTTCCGCAATTTTTCAGCGTGGCGAAACTCAGGCCTTAGCCCTGGCCACGCTCGCGCCGATTGAAGAATCGCAAAATATCGACGCCTACGGCGGCGGTGAAACCTCGAAGCGCTTCATTCTCCATTACAACTTTCCACCGTTCAGCGTTGGCGAAACTGGTCGCACTGGTGGCGCGAGCCGCCGTGAAATCGGACACGGCGCACTGGCCGAGCGCTCTCTCGAACCAGTCGTGCCGAGCGAAAATGATTTTCGTTACGCGATTCGAATCTCGAGCGAGATCATGGAATCGAATGGCTCGACTTCAATGGCCAGCGTGTGTGGCGGAATGCTCGCGTTGATGGACGCCGGAGTTCCAGTCAAAGGCATTGTTGCCGGAATTTCCGTCGGCCTCGTTACCGAACATGGTGAAGACCGACAACTGAAACGGTACGAACTTCTCACGGACATCATTGGCTCGGAGGACCACTTCGGCGACATGGATTTCAAGCTCTGCGGCACCGATAACGGCGTCACCGGCTTTCAACTCGACCTGAAACTGCCCGGTGTCAGTCACAAAATCATGAGCGAGGCGATCGGTCGCGCCAAGGAGGCGCGCACGAAAATTCTTGGGATCATGCGTGGCACTATCGAGACGCCGCGGACCGAACTCTCGAAGTACGCGCCACGGATCGAGACGATCAAAATCAATCCGGAGAAGATCGGCGCGCTCATCGGACCGGGCGGCAAAACGATCAAGGGTATCGTCGCCGAGACCGGCGCTGAAATTAACATCGAAGATGATGGCTCGGTGCACATTTATGCGACCAGTGGTGAATCGATGCAACGGGCGAAGGAAATCATCGGCGGGATGACGAAGGAAATCGAAATCGGGACGACCTATCAGGGCCGGGTTGTTTCCACGAAGGAGTTCGGTGCATTCGTCGAAGTTCTCCCGGGCAAGGAAGGCCTTGTCCACATTTCCGAGCTTGCGGATTTCCGCGTGAAGCGGACTGAAGACGTCGTCAAACCGGGCGACATGATCTGGGTCAAATGCATCGGCATCGATGACAAGGGCCGGGTGAAGCTCTCGCGCAAAGCCGCGCTCAAGGAGCGGGCCGAAAAAGAAACCGGGCAGCAACCGGCGGTGGCTGAGGATTACGAACCGACGAGAACCTAGTTGCGCGTTTATCGCAGTGGACAAATTAATGCGGCGGTCATACACCGTCGCTAAAGCACCCTGCGATGAAAGCCGGCTTCGTTGAGAAACTGATCGGCCGACTCGGGAAGATCGGGCCCGAGGAGGTGCAGAATTATTTTCTGCGCCTGGCCCAGGAAAAAGGCTTTCTTGAAACGGTTTTCAATTCGATCCAGGAAGGGATCATCGTCACCGATTCGAATGGTCGAATCACCTACCTGAATGATGCCGCCTGCCAGTTGTTCGCCCTGGAAGCGACTGACTCGATCGGCAAACGATTGGACGAACGGGTTCGCGGTCTCGATTGGAAATCTCTCTCGCAAAGCGAAGTCGCGGTCAGCCGGGACATTGAAATTTTCTATCCGGCCAATCGGTTCATTAATTTCTACATAGTTCCGCTAATCATCGAGCGCGAACCGGCATCGGATAAGAAGGACGCCGACCAAATTGGGATATCCGGTCACCAGGTGGGGCACGCGATCATCCTGCGCGACATCACCCAAAGCCGGAGGACCGAACGGCAAACAATTGAATCGGAACGATTCAACGCGCTGACCCTGCTCGCGGCCGGCGTCGCTCACGAAATCGGGAACCCACTCAATTCGCTCAATATTCATTTGCAGTTGATCGAACGCGAAGCGCGCAACCTGGATGGGGCGAAGCGCACCGAGCTTCAGGAATCAGTCGAGGTGGCGCGCGCCGAAGTGAATCGACTCGATTCGATCATCACCCAATTCTTGCGGGCAATTCGTCCGACCCGTCCTGAGCTCAAACCCGAGAACATCAATTCGATTCTTGAAGAAGCCGTTCGCTTCTTGGCGCCCGAGATCAAAGACCGCGACATCGTGGTTGAACAGGAACTGCGCTCGGATTTGCCGCTTCTTGAGCTCGATCGCGATCAGATGAAGCAGGCGTTTTACAACGTGATCAAGAACAGCTTCGAAGCGATGAAGAGCCGGGGCATTCTGCGGATCCTGACCGATATGGATGATTCGCACGTCGTTGTCCGGTTTACCGATTCTGGCGGCGGAATGTCTCCGGAAAATCTCAGCCGGGTGTTCGAGCCCTATTTCACTACCAAGACACGCGGCACTGGACTTGGTCTGTTGATTGTTCGTCGAATCGTTCGCGAACACGGCGGCGAATTGTCGATCGAGAGCAGCGCAGGTAAAGGCCTGACGGTGACCATTCGTCTGCCGCACGTCGACCGGCGTGTTCGCATGCTGGAAGCGGGCGACCCAAAAACGAACGCGAATTGATGGCGAAGCTGAAACGCAAAAACGCGGGAACGTCGCGGCAGACTTGGTTGTTCGGTCTGTTTCTGATCGTCGCGACCGCGGTGGCTTATCTGCCGGCTTGGAACGGCAAGCCGATTTGGGACGACAAAGCCCACATGACAGATCCGGAGTTGCGTTCTGTCCACGGCTTGGTCGAAATCTGGACCCGCCCTGGCGCGACCCAGCAATATTATCCGCTGGTTCACAGCGTTTTTTGGCTCGAAGAAAAACTGTGGGGCGATTCAGTTCTTGGTTATCACCTCGTTAACATCCTGCTGCACGCCCTCAGCGCGCTTGTTCTTCTCCAGATTTTGCTGCGCCTCAAAATCCCGGGCGCGTGGTTGGCCGCCGGATTATTCGCGCTTCATCCGGTCCAGGTGGAATCGATTGCCTGGATCTCTGAACTCAAGAACACCCTCTCAGGTTTTTTCTTTTTCTGCTCGATCCTGACCTATCTCGATTTCGATGAGCGCAGGGATCGCCGCTCCTACATCCAATCATTGATACTTTTTCTTCTGGGCCTTCTGTGCAAGACAGTGATTGCACCGCTGCCCGCGATCATTCTGGTCGTGTTATGGTTCAGAAAAGGGCAACTCCGGATTCGGGATGATGTTGTGCCGTTGGTGCCGTTCTTCGCCCTTGGCATTGGCGCTGGTCTTTTTACATCGTGGGTCGAGCGAACTTTTATTGGCGCCGCGGGCGCGCGTTTTCAAATATCAATCTTGCAGCGCTGTCTGATCGCGGCGCGTGATTTCTGGTTTTACCTCTTCAAACTCATTTGGCCCGCGAAGTTGACATTCATCTATCCGCGGTGGCAGATCAGTCCCACCGTCTGGTGGCAGTTCCTTTTCCTGATCGCCGCCATTCTGTTAGGCGCTTTCGTTTGGATGCTTCGAAAAAATCTCCGCGGCCCGCTGGCGGCGACGTTGATCTTTCTTGGTTTGCTCTTCCCCGCGTTGGGATTCATTAACGTTTATCCGTTCATCTTTTCCTTTGTCGCTGACCATTTCCAATATTTGGCGTGTGTCGGGCCGCTGACATTGGGCGCGGTGGGAATAACGATGGCGGTCGATTCGTTCGGGCCGGGAAAAGTTTTTTTGCGTCCGGTCGTTTATGGCGGCCTGTTCTTAGTTCTCGCGGGTTTAACTTGGCGTCAATGCCACCAGTATCGAGATATTGAGACGCTCTGGCGAACAACGATCGCCCGCAATCCGAACTGCTGGATGGCTTACAGCAACCTCGGCTCTCTGTTGTCCGAACGGGGCAACACCACCGAAGCGATCGCTGATTTTCGAAAGGCCTTGGAAATTTGGCCGAATCAAAGCGAAGACCACAACACTCTCGGCGAGACTCTGGCGCGGGAAGGGCGATTCACCGAGGCCATGGAACAGTTCCAAACCGCGCTTCAAATTTCACCGAACGATTCGGACGCGGAAAGCAATATCGGCGCGGCGTTGCTCCAGCAGGGCAGCACTAACCAAGCGATCTCGCATTTGCGCCGGGCGGTCGACAAATCTCCGCGCAACGCCGCCGCCCATATGAATCTCGGCGACGCGCTTCTGCAAAATGGCGACCCCGATGCCGCAATCGCCGAATATGGAAAAACGTTGCAGCTTCCGTTCGATCACGCCGAGACGCATTACGGCATCGGCAACGCCCTTCGAAAAAAAGGCGACCTCCAGGAAGGGATCAACGAATATCGTAAGGCTCTCGCGGTTCGTCCCGACTATCCGGATGCGCACAACAATCTCGGCAACGCCCTTCGTCAGCAGGGAAAGATTGAAGAGGCGGAACACGAATACGAAGCGGCTTTGAAAGCCAAACCGGGCTTCGCCCTCGCCCAAAATAATTTGGCCTGGCTGCTCGCAACCGCCGCCGATCCGCGTTTCCGCAATGGCCACAGGGCGGTCCAGCTCGGCGAACAAGCCGTCCTGGCAACAGACGGAAACGATCCCGTGCTGCTTCATACTCTCGCCGCGGCTTATGCCGAAGATGGACAATTCGAAAAAGCAGTAGCCGCGGCGAATGACGCCCTCGCGATTGCTGAGGCAAAAGGCATCACCTCGCTGGCCGAATCGCTTCGCAGCAAGCTGGCGCTTTATCAAAACGGATCAGCCTTTCACGAGGCAGAGGGCTCGCATTGATCCCAGGCTCCGGCCGGGGCGACGTATTATCTTCCTGATTGAGAGATTACGCCGTTGAGTGAGAATAAATGACGCAGTCCTTCTGCCTACAGCCTTCATGGATTCCATCCAGCCCACGATCTTGATTGTCGACGACGAAAAGCACACCCGCGATGGATTGCGGCGGCTGCTCGAAAACGATTACGACGTCTACGTCGCCGGGGACATCACCAGCGCGATGAACGTGCTCGAGCGCGAGCACGTCGATCTTATCCTGACCGATCTGCGTCTTGGTCCTGAAGATGGAATGCAGTTGATCGATCGTGCGTTAAAAATGCCCGACCCGCCGATTTGCATCATGATGACCGCCTACGGCTCCGTCGACACCGCGGTCGAAGCGATGAAGCGCGGCGCTTACGATTTCGTGACCAAGCCGTTGAATCTGGACAAAGTCGAATTGCTGATTTCTCGCGCGCTGCGCGATCGCAAGCTGGTAGAGGAAAATCGAACGCTGCGGCAGCAAGTCGACGAACGTTACGGCCTGGAAAACATCATCGGCGAATCTCCGGCGCTGCACGAAGTGCTAAACACAATCCGCCAGGTCGCTCCTTCTAACGCAAACGTCTTGATCGAAGGTGAAAGCGGAACCGGGAAAGAACTTGCCGCTCACGCGATCCATAATCTGAGCCGCCGCAACAAAGCGAAATTTGTAGCTGTTCATTGCGCGGCCCTCTCGCCAACGTTGCTTGAAAGCGAATTGTTCGGTCACGAGAAAGGTGCGTTCACGGGCGCACACGAGCGACGGATCGGGCGTTTCGAACAGGCAAGCGGCGGAACAATTTTTCTCGATGAAGTCGCGGAGATCCCGCTCGCTACCCAGGTGAAACTATTGCGCGTAATCAGCGAGGAACGCACGTTCGAGCGCGTCGGCGGAAATCAAACTTTGCGGGCAGACGTTCGTCTGATCGCGGCAACGAACAAGAGTCTCGAGCAACTGGTAAAGGAAGGAAAGTTTCGGGACGATTTGTATTTCCGTCTCAACGTTGTGCGCATCGTGATGCCGCCGTTGCGGGATCGCAAAGATGATATCCCGCTGCTCGTCCGAACGTTCTTGCGTCAGTTCTCCAAAGCGAACGACAAGGAAGTTGTCGATGTTACGCCCGAGGCAATGAACGCGTTGCTGACCTACAACTGGCCGGGCAACGTTCGAGAGTTACGCACTGCGATCGAGCACGGAGTCGTAATGGCGACTGGATCCAAAATTACAGTCCGTGATCTGCCGCCGTCGTTGCGACAGGCAGCCGGCACAACCCTCCCGCGCGGGATCTCCGCAGCGAAAGCTTTTGGCGAAAAATCCAGCCCGCTCGATCTCCACGAAACCGAACGGAAACTCATTTTGCAGGCCCTGGCCACAACCAACGGAAACGTGACCGCCGCTGCGAAAAAACTCGGAATCAGCCGGCGAACGCTTCACCGCAAAATCAATGAGTTGAACTCGAAAAAGGAAGCGACCGCGACGAACACGGAACGAAAGCAACATGCCAGGTAGCGAAGAATTTGTTCAGAGCGCGGTGCACGCCCTGGAAGCAGGTGGACTCGCCGTCTGGGTTCGACGCGGCGCGGTTGCGCTAGGAATCATCGCCATCGCAGCCATCTATTTGTATCAGTTCCGCGGGCTTTCGACGTCGCAGGGAATGGACCAGGCGCAAATCGGACGCGCAATCGCCAGCGGCGAAGGTTGGAGCACCAAACTGGCCCGGCCGCGCGCGATAGGTCAGCTCCAAACTCACGGAAAATCCGTCACCGAAAGGATTTGGACCGACACCTACAATGCCCCGTTGCCGCCGCTGGTCGATGCCATCGCGCTGTTGTTCGTAAGGTCGCACTGGCAAATGACGCCCCGGACACTTATTTATGCCGGCGATCGCGCAATCGCGCTGATGTCGATTGCGCTTTTCCTCGGATCGATCGCTGTCCTGTTTGTCACTGTCCGTCGATTGTTCGATCGGCGGCTGGCATTGCTTACCTGCGGGCTGGTCCTTCTCTGCGACGCGATGTGGCAATACTCGCTCTCCGGTTTGCCCCAAATGCTGTTGCTTCTCTTGCTCAACGTCACGGTTTATCTCCTGGTGCGCGCAGTCGAGGCGCATTATGCCGGTGAATCGACTATGAAGTGGCTCGGGGGCGCTGGCGCCATGTTCGGCTTGCTTGCGCTAACTCACGCCCTCACTCTCTGGATCTTTCTTGCCGCCGCGGTTTTCGCAGCATTGTTCTTTCGGCCGCGGGGATGGAGTGCGGCAATCATGTCGGCAACGTGCGCGATTCTGTATTTGCCATGGCTAATCCGCACGTTGGTTGTCTGCGGAAATCCTGGCGGCGTCGCGATCTATTCGATCTTTAACGGAATCGGTCATAGCGAATGGGGTTGGATGCGACAAATGACTTTCGATCCGGGAACGGGTTTGCTCGGTTCGTTTCGTGACAAAGTCGCTGTCGGCCTGACTGCACAGACCGCTCATCTCTTCGAGTATTTCGGGCTAAGCGTTGTCGCGCTGATGTTTTTTGTTTCGCTGCTGTATCCGTTCAAGAAAACGGAAACCGCGACGGTGCGTTGGATCGTCCTCGCGATGTGGGGCGGGGCGGTCCTCGGAATGTGTCTTTACGGCATCAACGACGAAGAGGGCGTCGCCGCAAATCAGCTCCATTTAATTTTCGTTCCGATCATGACGTCTTATGGCCTTGCCTATTTGCTGGTGCATTGGAACCGGCTGGCCATCAGCATTCCGTTCGCGCGCGCCGGTTTTCTGACGGTGCTCTATTTCCTCTGCGCCTTGCCCATGATTTTCGCCACCCCATGGCTTTCTCCACCGAAACCGTTCGTTCGATGGCCACCCTACATGCCGCCGCTCATCGGCGTTTTGAACGATTGGATGAAACCAGAGGAAGTCACCGCGTCCGACATGCCGTGGGCGGTCGCGTGGTATGCGAACCGCCGCAGTCTGTGGTTGCCCGACACGATTCGCGTGTTCGGCGAACTCGGCGATTACCAGACTCTTGGCGGACCGGTGAACGGGCTTTATCTGACTCCGATTAGCGGCACTGATAACAAGTTCCGCGATATCGTGAAGGGTGAATACAAAGATTGGGCGCCGGTGATTCAACGCACCCAGCTCCTCGAAAAGTTTCCGTTGAAATGGAACACGGTCGCCCTCGGCCTTGACCACGAATGCATCTTCTTGAGCGACCACAATCGGGAACAGCCACCCGCACAATGAACGCCAACACTTTACCGTTTACGAATTGGCCTCCGAGCGTTTCAGTAGAGTCGTGAAACAGCAGTCGACAAGGATTTTCGGCACAGACGGCGTCCGCGGCGTCGCCAACGTTGAACCGGTAACGGCCGAAACGGCTTTGAAGCTTGGACGCGCAGCCGCGCACGTTTTCACCCAATTGAATCCGCGAACGCTGCCGGAAGGCGCGCGACCGAAGATCGTGCTCGGCAAAGACACCCGTCGTTCCGGTTACATGCTCGAGAACGCCCTCGTCGCCGGAATCACCTCACTTGGCGTCGACGTTCTCGTGATCGGGCCATTGCCGACCCCGGGCGTCGCTTACATTACCCGTTCGCTTCGCGCCGATGCGGGAATCGTTCTGTCCGCTTCCCACAATCCTTACGAGGACAATGGCATTAAATTCTTCCGGCACGACGGCTACAAACTCGACGACCAGATCGAAACGCAAATCGAGGACCTGGTTTTCACCGGCAAAATCGACAACATCAGGCCAACTGCCGGAAATATTGGTCGCGCGACTCGTATTGACGACGCACTCGGACGCTACGTTGAATTCGCTAAGCGCAGTTTCCCCCGTGACATGTCGCTGGAGGGAATGCGCGTGGCAGTCGATGTCGCCAACGGCGCGGCTTACAAATCGACGCCGTGCATCTTGCGTGAGCTCGGCGCCGAAGTCGCCGTCGCGCACAACGAGCCGAATGGGATGAACATTAACGACGGTTGTGGCAGCACATACCCGGATGAAATCCAGCAGGTCGTCGAAGCGACTGATGCCGACGTTGGCGTAACCCATGATGGTGACGCCGACCGCGTTCTATTGTGCGATGAAGATGGCGAGATCGTCGATGGAGACGAAATTCTGGCGATCGCGTCACTCGATCTTTTGAAATCGGGTCACCTCCGGGACAATACTCTGGTCGCAACCGTGATGAGTAACTTCGGCCTGGACGAAACGCTCGCCGCGAATGGTGGGAAAGTGATTCGCACAAAAGTCGGCGATCGTTACGTGATCGAGGAGATGATGAAGAAAAATCTAAATCTTGGCGGCGAACAAAGCGGGCACATCATCTTCCGCGATTTCACCACGACCGGCGACGGCATCATCAGCGCACTTCAGATCTTGCGAATCATGCACGAGACCGCTCAGCC
>Ga0307474_10004470_pt1 | contig 10072 bp, 7 predicted proteins | sample atmos_gasesECM1C_2_FD_203312 | JGI IMG/M metagenome (GOLD analysis project Ga0307474, IMG submission 203312) | Hardwood forest soil microbial communities from Morgan-Monroe State Forest, Indiana, United States - atmos_gasesECM1C_05 | ecosystem: Environmental > Terrestrial > Soil > Temperate...
TCAGACCCATGGCATAGAGATACGACCGATGCGGCGCCCTCTCAGGCCCCTCCGTCACGTGTCGGCTCGGAAGCCTCTTCTTGATGCTGGTCTTGGCGTTGGTCTTGGCGTCCATCGCGACTACCTCCCTGGCCTATCCCATCGCATTCATTTGTTGGATGCGGGTCGCGTCGACAAGGTCAGCCACGCGGCGCACGCGCCCGCGATCGTCCATCAAACATACCGAACCCATGAAATTGGGTTCACAACGCCGAAATATGCGAATGCCCTGTGCAGGGATTCCCCGCGCAGTCCGCACCTCATCGCTCGCTCAACAGCAACGGGTCGATGGACGTTGACCACTTGAGCGCGCGCAGCGAGAAAGTCGAACGCGTGTGGCGCACTCCTTCCACCCGATAGAGCCGTTCGCGCAGAAATCGCTCGTAGTCGGCATTATCTCGCACCGCCACCTTGATCAAGTAGTCATATTCTCCGGTCACCAGATCCGCTTCGACGACTTCGGGCATACGCGCAACCGCGGCACCGAACCGGTCGAGGACCTTGTCGTCGTGCTTCTCGAGGGTGATTTCCACAAATACAAAATTGGCCAATCCGAGAGCCGCATGATTGATGATGGCGACATAACGCTCGATCGCCCCTTCCGCCTCCAGTCTTTTCACGCGGGTCCAGCAGGACGACGGTGAAAGGCCGACCTTTGCGGCCAATTCGCTATTGGTCAGGCGCCCGTCCCTCATCAAGGCAGACAGGATCTTGCGATCGAGCAAGTCGAGGCGGCTGTACTTGCCAGCAGGCGGTTTTGCTAGTGGCGTTCGTCCCATCGGATTTTCCCTTATAGCGTTTTCAAGCGAAGTGCGTAGCGGTTCGCGTAAAGAAAACGCGTCAAAACAAAAGATTAGAGCCTCGGTTCTGATTCAATCAGAACCGAAATGGCTCTAGAACCCCGCGGCTCCAAAAGCCGCAAGCCGCTTACGACGGATCCGCGCGGCCGCGACAGGCCGAACTTCTCCGCCAGCCCAAGGTAATCTTCATCACCTGCTCTTCCTCCGCAAGTCGAAGTGTCACTTTCCGCCTGACGGATTGGACGGCACGAGCTAAGGTCGCCCTGCAGTGAACATCGCCAGCATCCAGGTACGTCAGTGGCCGCAAGACAGGTCCTCGACGGAGGAAATCATGGGTGAACACGCACTCGGCCGCTACACCGGCGAACTGATCCTGGAACCCTTGCGGGGCGGCCAGTCGATGAAAACAGTGTTGGACTTCGGATTTCTGGGTGCGGATGGAAGGCACTGGCCGGTACCGCCGGCGACCTCTGTGGACGGATCATCGATACCAGAGGCGTTGTGGCCCCTGTTGGGAGGCCGCTGGGAGGGAGATTGCCGCGAGGCCTTCGTCGTACATGATCATTATTGCGCCGTGCATGGCGCCGATTGGCGATCGGTCCGCCGCGTGTTCTACCACGCCATGCTCGTCTCTGGCGTCTCGGAGGGCCACGCCAAGCTGGTGTACGCTGGCGCCTATTTCGCCGGTCCACGCTGGGAAGACGTGGCGGTCGAGTCTGCGCGGCTCGCAGAGCGCACGGCACCGACCCAAACTGCTGCCGGCGACATCCTCTACGCGATATGCCGCGATCCCATCGCGCTCGCCGTCAGTGAGGCCATCGAGTGCGAGGGGACGTCTGCCTTCGACCGGATCACATCAAGGCGCCCTCCGGCAGACAGCAACTCCGCCATCACCCTTGGGCTGGACAAACTCGCTGACATGGTGCGAGAAGACGCCCCTTCGTTGCGAAGCCTTGAAGCGGCGATTGATTATGCCGTTGCCTTGATTCCAGGCGCGGAAGGCTTTCCGCGGAAGGTCTCGGTCGGTCGGTTAGTGCCTTTTCGGTTCTGATTGAATCAGAACCGAGGCTCTAATCATATTTTGACGCGTCTTTTTCACGCGAACCGTTATACACTTCGCTCGAAAACGCTAAAGTGGCGCGGGGCTGGGTGGTTTTGACGGCAACAGGCTGAGCGCGGTTTCGGCTACGTTGCGAGCAGGCGCCGTGCGATCACGACCCGCATGATCTCGTTTGTTCCTTCAAGAATCTGATGGACGCGCAGATCACGTAAATAGCGCTCAACCGGATATTCCTTCGTATAGCCGTAACCGCCGTGCAGTTGCAGCGCGTCGTTGCATATCTTGAAACAGGCGTCGGTCGCGAACCGTTTTGCCATGGCGCAATGGGTCGTGGCGTCAGGACGGCGTGTGTCGAGCGAAACCGCCGCGCGCCGGATCATCAGCCGGGCTGCCTCGAGTTCGGTTGCCATGTCTGCCATGCGGAATTGGAGCGCCTGAAACTCGGACAGCGTCTTTCCAAACTGCTTGCGCACTCCAAGATGCGTCCTGGCCGCCTCGAGACACGCTCGCGCGCCGCCCAGCGAGCAGGCGCCGATGTTGATGCGTCCGCCGTCGAGTGCCTTCATCGCGATCTTGAAGCCATCGCCTTCGTTACCGACGAGATTGCCGACCGGGACGCGGCAATTCTCAAAAATCACCGCGGCTGTCGGCTGGCTGTTCCAACCCAGCTTCTTCTCCTGCTTGCCAAAGGAGAGGCCCGGCGTGCCTTTTTCGACAACGACGCAGGAAATGTCGCTCGGGCCTGGCCCGCCGGTTCGGACCATGCAGACATAGATGTCGCTGGCGCCGCCGCCGGAGATGAACGCCTTCGCGCCGTTCAGAATGTAATGGTCGCCCACACGTTCAGCGCGGGTGCGAAGAGAAGCGGCGTCCGAGCCGGCGCCGGGCTCGGTCAGGCAGTAGCTGCCGAAGTGCTCCATGGTAGTGAGCCTTGGCAGATAATGATGCCGCAGTTCGTCCCTGGCAAAGGCGTCGATCATCCACGACGCCATGTTGTGGATGGAGATGTAAGCGGCCGTAGACGGATCGGCAGCGGCGAGTTCCTCGAAGATGATCGCGGCATCGAGCCGCGTGAGAGCAGAGCCGCCAACGTCGTCGCGCACATAGATGCCCGCAAAACCCTGTTCCGCGGCCTTGCGCAGGGCATCAACGGGAAAGATGTGCTCCTCGTCCCACCGCGCCGCGTGCGGCAGCAACTCCGCCTCCATGAAGCTGCGCGCAGCGTCCTGGAACGCAATCTGGTCTTCATTGAGTTCGAAATTCATGCTGAACCCGCGTAACGTCCTGCCGGTTTCAGGACTTCATGGCGCGAATGACCTTTAGCCTTGTCCGCACAGACATGGGTCGCAACGCCGAAACGCGCACAGGCCTTGTGCATGAACTGGTACAGCAAGCATCAGGTTCAGAATGCCTATTCGGTGAATCCGCAATAATGCCAAATATCCTTCGAGCAGATTAACGAGTTTACCGTTAAAGAAGTGAAGTTATCGGCGGCCCATGGACTATTCTGCGGGGACATTCAGGAAGGCGGAGGTTTGTTGTGGGACAGAGTTATCGTCGCTTTGAATGGGATGATCTCCGCTTCTTCCTGGGAGTATGCCGCCACAAGACAGTTTCGGCCGCCGGCCAGCAGCTTGGCGTCGATCACGCGACCGTATCGCGCCGCATCGCACGGCTTGAGCACGCGTTGAACACCAAATTGTTCGAGCATCGCCAGACCGGTTTTGTACCGACCCCGGCCGGGACTCGCCTTCGGCGCATGGCCGAGGTCGTGGAGGCCTCGATCAGTGCGTGCGAGGCCGAGCTTTCGGATGCAGATTCGGCGCTCGAAGGCGTCGTTCGGATTGGCGCGCCCGATTGTTTCGCCGCTTGCTTCCTTGGCCCGCGTCTGGCCGCCTTCTGCAAGAGGTACCCCAAACTACACGTCGACCTTCTTGCCAATACCAGCCCTTCAAGCGTGGCTCAGCGCGAGGTCGACATCTTCGTCGGCACGTCGCTGCCCATCGAGGGACGGATAATTTCGAGGAAGCTGACCGACTATCACGCGGGGCTTTTTGCTTCGCAAAGTTATCTGGGGGGCCGCGCTCCAATCGGTTCGGTGTCGGATGTCGTTTCGGACGGCTACATCTGCATCTGCGGCGTGGACGATCTGTTCGCGCTGGTCCCCCGCCCTCAGTTCCGCAGCGCGAATGTTCTGCCCCTGCTCCAGGCGGTCAGAGATGGGGAAGCAATCGCCGTGCTGCCCAGCTACGTAGCTCATCAGAGCGATGATTTGATCCCCGTACTCCCGGCGCAAATCAATTTTCGCAGGAGCCTGTATGTCCTGCTACATGAGGACAACAAGAACCTGACCCGCGTGCGCGCTGTCTCGGATTTCATCTTTAGCGAGGTACAGAAGAACCGCTCCATTTTCCTGTCCGAACAGGCTTTTGACCCATCGGAGTGCGACGTCGGTGACGAGTTCGCCGCCAATTCGTCTCCAGTTTAGACTCCATAGGGCGCACCAGGCCGCCGCGCTGAAAGTCTTGCTCAATATATGACCCGACCTAATGGCGCACCATGACGTATGTTCCCGGCGCCGTCGCCAGAACGGGTAGAGGGCCCTCGCTAACGGCGCGAGCGGCGACCTCGCCGCCGCTGCGCTCTTTCAGCCACTCGGCCCATTCGGGCCACCACGAGCCCTCGTTGCGTTTGGCGTTCTTGAACCAGCCTTCCGAGTCGGCGGGCATTTCCGGATTTGTCCAGTAACCGTGCTTTTTCGCCGCGGGCGGATTGATGGTGCCGGCATTGTGGCCGGATCCGCCGAGAATGAACCGCTTCTCCGTTTCAAACCTCGATGCGCCGCGATAGGTGTCCTGCCACCCGGCGACGTGGTCGTCGCGCAACGACACGAAAAATAACGGCGTACGGATATCCTTCAGATTGATCGGGACGCCGCCAATCTTCAGCGCGCCGGGCTTGGTGAGGCTGTTGTTGAGGATGATGCTGCGCATGAATGTCCGCAACATCCTGGCCGGCATCCCGATGCCGTCGGCAAACCAATAGAGAAGATCTGAGGCGACCGCATCTTCGGCGAGGAGATAACTGCTGATACCCGACGACCAGATCAGATCGTTGGCGCGCAAAAGGGCGAACAGACGCGTCAGGTCCGCGCTGTCGACATAGCCCTTTTGCTGAAGGTGCTGTTCCAGTGTCTTGATCTGCTCTTCGGTGACGAAAGCTTCGAAATCGCCGAATTCCGCGAAATCGGTCATCGTGGCGATCATCGTTGCGGTCTTGACGCGGTCGGCCTCGCCGATTGCGGAGAGATGGGCCAGTCCCGAAACCGTCAGCGTGCCGCCAAGGCAATAAGACACGATATGGCAACTGCGCTCGCCGGTAATTTTTTCGATCGCCTGCAGCGCAGCGCTGGGTCCCTCGAGCCAATAGTTCTCGAAATCCTTTTCGGCATGACGTGCGTCCGGATTGACCCAGGATATCGTGAATACGGTGAAGCCCTCGTCGACGGCCCACTTGATGAAGCTGGTCTTCTTTTGCAGGTCGAAGAGATAAAATTTATTGACCCATGGCGGCACCAGAAGCAGCGGCGTCTTTTGGACCTGCGCGGTGCTCGGCTCGTACTGGATCAGCTCCATCATGTCGGTGCGGAGAACGACGCCTCCCTTCGTGGTCGCGAGATTGACGCCAACTTCGAAGGCATCGGGATCAGTGCGCCGGACGTGGCCGGCGTCGGCCGCGACATCATCGAGGAAATTCGAGAATCCCTTGACGAGATTGGCGCCGCCGGTTTCAAACGTCTTGCGCAGAACTGCCGGATTCGTCACTGCAAAATTCATCGGTGATGCGGCGTCGATGAATCTCTCAGTAAAGAACTCGAGCTTTTTCTGCGTCGAGCGCGGCAAGTCCTTCTGGTCGCCGACCAGTTTGCGCAGCCATTCGGCGCCTATCAGATAGTTGCGCTTGAGCGTGTTGAAAGCGAGATTCTTGTCCCATTCCTCATCCTTGAAGCGCCTATCCTTGGAAGGGGCGGGCTGGCTTTCGCCGGGACGAACAGCCTTGGTCAGGATATCTTGCCAGAGCGACGCGTGGCTTTGCCACAGCTCAGTCTGAGCCTTGGCGAGTTTCGAGGGGTCCCGCATCAGGTTGGCGACCATTTCCGAGAAGGCGTGCGCGACATCCTGCGACATGAAGGCCGGTGGCGCTGCGTCCGGCTTTATCTGGTCGAGGAAGACCTTTTGCGCCTTGGCCGCGAGCTCGAGCCATTGACGGCCCGCCTCGAAGGGCGACGTCGAAAACGGCGTTTTGGAATCCTGTGAACCGGCCATCGTGAACTCCTAACTCGTCCTGGATTGTCCGCTCGTCCGCCGCCCGACCCGGATCAGTCTTCTCCTCCACCAGCAGCACCCGTCGCTCGAAGCGGATGCCTTCCATCAGGATTGTTGCGTATGAGCGATTGATGCTCTCCTTCGTCATTATTCGCAAGTTCCCGCAGTTCCTCGATGGTGGTGATGGGTTGCGACATCGTCAGCCCTCATGAGCGGCGTGTCAAATATGGATCGCATGGCCGAGTGCCCGCAGGGCCGACTCGTGAAAAGCCTCCGTCAGAGTCGGATGGACGTGAATCGTGCCGGCGATGTCCTCAAGTACCGCCCCCATCTCGATCGCATGGACGAATTCGCCGGAGAGTTCGGAAACGTGGGTGCCAACCGCCTGCACGCCAAGGACGCGATGATTGTCGCGTCGCGCGACGATTCGGATGAACCCGCCCTCGCCGCCGCCTTCCATCGACAGTGCCCGACCGTTCGCCGAAAGAGGAAAAAGTCCAGTGATTGCATCGATACCAGCGGCCTTTGCTTCGGCCGGAAGCAGGCCGGCAGTGACGACCTCGGGTTCGGTGAAACACACCGCCGGGATCGTCGCCGGCTTGAACCGGCGCGGCTTGCCGGCGATGATTTCGGCTACCATCTCCGCCTGCGCCGACGCCTTGTGCGCCAGCATCGGCTCTCCGACGAGATCGCCGATTGCCCAGACGTTCCTGACGGACGTCTTGCACTGATCGTCGACCTTGACGAACGGCCCTTTCATGTCCACCGCCATCTTCTCCAGGCCCCAGCCCTTCGTCTTCGGCCGGCGGCCGACGGTTACGAGGACCTTGTCGGCGGGAATGTCGAGCCTTTGACCGTCCTTCAATTCGACCTGCAGATTTCTGCGATTGGCCTCGCCGTAGAGCCCCGTCGCCTTCGCGCCGAGACGCACGGTGACGCCGTTGCGGTCGAGCCATTTGCGAACCGGATCGGTCAGCTGCTCGTCGTAAAGCGGCAGGATACGGTCCAGCGCTTCGACGACGGTGACGTTCGAGCCCATCTTGCGGAAGGCGATCCCGAGTTCGAGCCCGATATAGCCGGCCCCGACCACGACGAACTGTTCAGGGATTTCCGCCAGCGACAGCGCTTCAGTCGAGGAAAGTATCGTGCCGCCGAACGGCAGCGTCGGCAATTCGACCGGTTCTGAGCCGTTCGCCAGTATCACATGTTCGGCGCCGATCGTGACCGGCTCGCCGCCGCCGTTCACGACACAGGTCTTTGCGTCCGTGAACGTACCCCAGCCTCGCATGACCTTCACCTTCGCGCGCTTGAGAAGCGCAGCCACACCGGTATTGAGCTTGTCGACGATCGTCTCCTTCCATGCGATTGTCCTGGGTAGATCGAGGATCGGCGGCTCACTTAGGCGGATGCCGAGCACATCGCCTCCAGCCGCATGCTTCATCGCCTCGAACTTGCCGGCGACGTGGATAAGAGCCTTGGAAGGAATACAGCCGCGGATGAGGCAGGTGCCTCCCAACCGTTGGTTTTCGACGATCGTCGTGTCGAGGCCGAGTTGTCCAGCGCGGATTGCCGCGACATAGCCGCCAGGCCCGCTACCGACAACGAGAACTTTCGTCGTGATTTGACTGGCCATGGTTCATTCCACGAAAAGCATCGCCGGTGTTTCGAGCTGGGCGCGGATCCGCTGCACGAACTCGGCCGCGTCCCAGCCGTCCACGACCCGATGATCGAAGGACGAGGACAGGTTCATCATCTTGCGGATCTCGATCTTGCCGTCCCGCACCATCGGACGTTCCAGCATCTTGTTGACGCCGACGATTGCGACTTCGGGATAGTTGATCACCGGCGTTGTCGCGATGCCACCCAGTACGCCAAGGCTTGTGATGCTGATCGTGGAACCCGACAGTTCATCTCGCGTCGCCTTGCCTTCGCGCGCCGCCGTCGCAAGTCGGTTAATCTCGGAGGCGCATTCCCACAGGGTCAGCGCCTCGGCGTGCTGAATGACTGGCACGACGAGACCCGTCGGCGTCTGAGTGGCGATACCAAGATGCACGCCCTCATAACGGCGCACAAAACCGTCGTCGTCATGGAAGCGAGCGTTGATCTGCGGGTAATCCGGCAGTGCGTTGATCATCGCCTTCGCAAGGAAGGGCAGCAGCGTCAACTTCCCCCGCGCCTTTCCCCATCGCGCATTCAATTTTGCGCGCAACTCCTCGAGGTCGGTCACGTCGACTTCCTCGATATAAGAAAAATGGGGGATGCGGCGCTTCGCATCCTGCATGCGCATGGCGATAGTCCGGCGAAGGCCGATGACCTTGATGTCCTCTGTCCCGGGTTTCTTGCGAAGGCCGGTGGCCGCGGCCTGCCCAGTAGTGCCGCCAGAGGCAATATAGGAGTCAAGGTCGAATTGGCTTATCCGACCGCCCGGGCCGGTGCCTGGGACGAACTGCAGTTCAACGCCCGCCTCCCAGGCGCGTCGCCGAACGGCTGGTGACGCGATCGGCTTTTCGCCCGGCGTGCGCGTCGCAAAGGCAGGTTTTGACCCACCTTGCGCGGCCGGCTTCGGCTTTGCGGGCGCGCTTGCGGCTGTTGAGGGCTGAGGCTTTGCCGGCCCGGGCTCCGGCTTCGGCGCCGCTGGCGCTTCGGCCTCCTCGGCCACCGCGTTGCCCGGACCCTCGACTTCGAGCACGAGTATTGCCGAACCGACTGCCAGCATCTCGCCGGGTGTGCCCTTGAGGGAAACGACCTTGCCAGGCGTCGGTGCGGGGATTTCAACCGTCGCCTTATCCGTCATCACGTCTACGATGTGCTGATCCTCTTCAACGAGGTCGCCGGGCTTGATATGCCACGCGACGAGTTCGGCTTCCGCCGTGCCCTCGCCCACATCCGGTAGCTTGAAGACGTAACGCCCCATCTCAAGCCTCCATGGTCTCGCGCAGTGCTTCGGCGACCCGCTTGGGTCCCGGGAAGTAGGCCCACTCGAGCACGTGAGGATAGGGCGTGTCCCAGCCGGTCACGCGCGTGACAGGCGCTTCGAGATGATAGAAGCATTTCTCCTGCACGAGTGCGGAAAGCTCTGCGCCGTACCCGCCGGTGCGGGTCGCTTCGTGCACGATGACGCAACGCCCTGTTTTCTTGACCGACGCCTCGATCGTCTCGATATCGACCGGGAGCAGCGTGCGCAGATCGATGATCTCCGCATCCACGTTGGCATCGCGCGCGGCCGCGGTCGATACGTGAACCATCGTGCCGTAAGCGAGGATGGTGAGGTCCTTGCCTTCCCGCACGATTTTCGCCTTGCCAAGCGGCACGGTGAAATAATCCGCCGGGACTTCGCTCAAGGGATGCTTCGACCAGGGAACGACCGGCTTGTCCTGATAACCCTCGAACGGCCCGTTATAGAGGCGCTTCGGCTCGAACAGGATGACCGGGTCGTCGTCCTCGATCGCAGCGATCAGCAGCCCTTTTGCATCGTATGGATTGGACGGAATTACGGTCTTCAGTCCTGCAACATGGGTAAAGATCGCTTCGGGACTCTGGCTGTGCGTTTGCCCGCCAAAAATGCCGCCGCCATACGGCGAGCGAACGGTCAACGGCGCGGTAAATTCCCCGCCCGAACGGTAGCGAAGGCGCGCGGCCTCCGAAACGAGCTGGTCGGTCGCCGGATAGATGTAGTCGGCGAACTGAATCTCGACGACGGGTCGCAGGCCATATGCGGCCATGCCGACAGCCGCCGCCATGATGCCGCCTTCGGCGATCGGCGCGTCGAAGATGCGATTGAGACCGTATTTCTTCTGCAGGCCTTCGGTGGCGCGAAACACGCCGCCAAAATAACCGATATCCTCGCC
>Ga0307474_10004471_pt1 | contig 10071 bp, 6 predicted proteins | sample atmos_gasesECM1C_2_FD_203312 | JGI IMG/M metagenome (GOLD analysis project Ga0307474, IMG submission 203312) | Hardwood forest soil microbial communities from Morgan-Monroe State Forest, Indiana, United States - atmos_gasesECM1C_05 | ecosystem: Environmental > Terrestrial > Soil > Temperate...
GAAAATCGCAGTATTCGCTCCGATAGCGAGCCCCATGATCAAGATGGTCGTGACGGTAAACCCGGGCGACTTTAAAAGCAGCCGGATGGTGTAACGCAGGTGAGATATTAGGCTACGCATGAGGAAAGGATTTATTCACCACAAAGAGGCAAAGGACACAAAGGTAAGAGGCACTGAAAGTTTATCTAAAGTCTCGATCTAGATCGGATCGGAATTGGTTGGGCCGGTAGTAACCGGTGAACGAGCATGGACCTTTCTCAGCAAGCCAAATCTATTTTCCCTCATAACTTCGTGTTCTTTGTGTCTTTGTGGTGAAATTTTTATTCTCGCAGCGCCGTGATCGGGTCGATGCGGCTCGCGCGGAGAGCGGGTAACAAACAAGCAATCAACGCAGTGAGACCAAGACCGAGGACGCTCATCGCGATCGAAACTGGATCCGTCGCAGAGACCCCATACAAGATACCGGCGATCACCCCGGATAGAGCGAGGGCGGTCGCCAGTCCGATGACTAGCCCTATCCCGACGATTCTAAGGCCCTGGTTAACGACTAACGCCAGAATGGATGTGGCTTGCGCGCCCAGGGCAATCCTGACCCCGAGCTCGCGTTTCTTCTGACTGACCGAATAGGAAAGAACACCGTATAAACCGATGGCGGCTAATAGCAGAGCGACTGTCGAAAATCCGCTGACTACCACCGACGCCAACTGCCGAATAGCAAACGACTTTGCCACGAGGTTTTCTAATTGCCCGATGTTCGATACCGCCAGATTCGGATCAAGGTCCGCCACCACTTTCCGCAAAGGCTCGATTGCCAGACTCGGATTATTCTCGGTATGAATCACTAATGTCGCGAAATTAATCCGATTCGGTTCCGTATTCTGGGCGTAGGGATAGTAACATTGGTACGGGGTCGGCTGTGATTCCGGATTATCATATTGCATGCTGCCGACGACGCCCACGACGGTATAGAAGTTCCGTTTCAAACCGACACGATCATGAAAATCGTAGATCTGTTTTCCGATAGGATCCTGACCGGGGAAGAACGCTTGCGCCACGCTCTGACTAATGATCACCACTTTCTCTTTTTCCGGACCGTCCTGGTTGGTAAACGTTCTACCGCGTATCAGCAGGACGCCCATGCTCCGGAAGTAATCCGGCGAGATAAACTGAATTTGCCAAGCCGGTAACTGGCTTTGGAGCGGCTCCGGGCGTCCAGAGATCCAAAAACCGTCAAGATTACTCGCGGGCGAAGACGGCATGAACGGCAAGGCACTGCTGAGACCTACCGAGATGACACCGGGCAACGTTTTTGCTCGCTCCAGTAAGTTGTCAAAGAATTGGCGGTACTCAGTGTCATTCGAATAATTGGAGTCGGTCAGATAAAGATCCGCCGTTAATCGGTTAACCGCTTCGAACCCGAGCGGGGTATGCTGCAGTACCTGGAAACTTCTGGCCATGAGGCCAGCACTGACTAACAGGATAGCCGTAAGCGCTACCTGACCCGCCACCAGCACAGCTTGACCTCGATTCCTTGCCCGGCCAGCAGTACCACCTCGCTCCCCACTTTGTTTGAGCGCTGACGCTAGATTGGTTCGGGAGTTAACCAGAGCCGGGAATAGCCCGGAAAGGGCGGCGGTGGCAAGAGTAATCACCAGGACAAAGATCAAAGCGCCAGCATCGAGATGCACCTCCTGAAAACGGGCGAACTCATCCGGCGCCAAAGTCCTGACGGCTTGAAGCGACCAAGCGGCGGTAGCTAGCCCTACCACCGCTCCGGCGACAGTCAGAACTGAATTTTCGATCAAGAGCTGAGCAATCAATCGCCTTCGATTTGCTCCGAGCGCAGCTCGCACACTCATCTCCCTTGCTCGTTCCTGGGCCCGAACGAGCAACAGCGTCGCGACGTTTGCGCAAGTGATAAGTAGCAAACACGCTACCGCGGCTCCCACCAGCCATAGCGAACCGGAATAACTTCCAATCACGGTATCGAGGTAGGAAATTGCACGGACACCGAACCCTTGATCCTCGGGGTAACGACTCACGAGGTTCTGTTGATTGACCTCTAACTCGGCTTTGGCCGCTTCCAGCGTTGCGCCTTCCTTGAGCCGGCCAAAGCAAGCATAGTCATGATTACCCCGTTGAGTCATCTCGAGCGTCCCATAAAAACGGCTTTGATTCAGCGGCACATACAAATCGTTCTTAGCCGACTCGCTGGCCACCGATGGGGTCACGCCGATTACCTGAAAACTGCTTCCATTGAGCGCCAAGCTGGAACCGATCACGTTCGGATCGCCATGGAACATTGTCCGCCAAAAATGCTCACTCACTATCACCACGTGCTGCGCATCCGGCCGATCGTCGGTCACCTCGATCGGACGGCCCAGCAGCATCGGGCGTCCAAATAGTTGGAAGAATGTGCCGGAAACATACGTACCGCTGATCAGTTGGGGATTGCCATGCGCGGTGAGCGTGAAATCGTCACCGAGCGAAAGCGCCATTTCTCGGAACGAATGTTGGCCGGCCTTGAGATCGACGTAATCAGGATAATCGAGCGGCAATCGATCAAAACTCCGAAACGACTGGTATACCTGTACCAACTGTTCGGGATGCGGGTAAGGCAGCGGCTTCAGGAGGACCGCCTCAATCACGCTATAGATAGTAGTATTTCCCCCAACCCCTAGTCCAAGTATCAGGATCGCTGTGATCGTGAATCCGGGCGTCTTAACCAACCGCCGGATCGTATGCCGAAGATGGGAAATTAGGCTGCGCATATGAGACAGAAAATTTCACCACAGAGACACAGAGGACACAAAGTTGAACCGCGAATGGACACGAATAGAAGCGAATTAGAAAAACGCTGGGTAGAGGCCAGCCGTGCAGACGTTCCCGGGGGCCGCCTGCTAAACACCGATAGAGCTACGTTACGGAGAAAGCGGCTCCCCTCAGGCGTTGTGGCGTGGTTAAGATCATCATTGTTTGAGTCCATTCGTTCGAAATCGCGATTAGCGGGTGGAATTTGTTTTATTCGCGCAGTGCGGTAAGCGGATCGATACGCGTCGCCCTGAACGCGGGAAGCAGGCAAGCAATCAAAGCAACAAAGCCTAGGATCAACACGCTCAGGCCGATAGAGACCAGATCGATCGCCGACACGCCGTAGAGGATGCGGGCGATTAACTGTGAAAGTCCCAGCGATGCTGCGAGCCCTATCGCTAATCCAAAGCTAACAGCGATAAATCCCTGTTTCACTATCAACTGCAGGATACTGGTCGATGGCGCGCCCAATGCCACCCTCACCCCAATTTCGCGCTTTCGTTGAGTCACGGAATACGACAAAACGCCGTACAACCCGACGGCGGCTAGCAACAAAGCCGCTCCAGAAAAAAGACTCACTACCACCGTCGCCAAGCGTTTGGTCGCAAATGCTTTCGTTACCAGGTCACTGAATAGACCTGCGTTGTATAGGGGAATGTTCGGATCCGCATCGGCGACGATTTTCTTTAAAGACTCGATCAGTGCTCGAGGATCGTTCCCGGTACGGACAACAAGCGTGCCACCGTTCAGTGGGGATGGGAACGGATGTTGGGCCGGGGGAAAATAAGCCTGATACGGCGTCTTTTGGAACTCGGGGTTATCGTTTTGAACGTCACCCACCACGCCGATGATCGTGTAAAAGTTTCGCTTCAAACCGGCCAACTCGTAAAAATCGTGAATCTGTTTCCCAATTGGGTTTTGCCCGGGGAAGTAGCGCCGGGCAAGGCTTTCGTTAATAATCACTACTTTCTGCTGCTCTGGGCCGTCTTGATCTGAGAAGAGCCGGCCAGTTAAGAGGGGGATGCCAACCGTGCTAAAATAGTTAGGTGAGACATAACTTAATTGCATGATCGGGCACTGACTTAGCTCAGGATCCGGCTCCCCCGCGATCGCGAAGGCGGTCCCATCGCCGATCCCTGAGAACGGTAGATTGGTAGCAAAGCTCGCGGCAGTCACACCCGGCAGCTGCCTGATCTTATCGAGCGCTCGGTCAAAGAACGTTTGGCAATCGGAATCGGGGGCGTATTTCTTGTCGGCCAGATAGATGTCCGCCGTAAGGACATGTTGGGGACTGAACCCAAGAGGCGTGTTCTGCAGCGACTCAAAGCTTCTAGCGAGAAGACCGGCTCCAACTAAGAGAATCGAAGTCAGGGCGACTTGCCCGGCAACCAGAAAGGCTTGAGCCCGATGTCGCTCCCGTCCGGCAGTTCCGGATCGATCACCCTCTCGCTTGAGAGCTGAAGCGAGAGGGATTTCCGAGTTGGTCAGCGCCGGGAACAGGCCGGAGAGCAACGCAGTGAATAAAGTAATCAGCGAAACAAAACCTAACGTGCCAACGTCCAAGTTGATTTCCTGGAACCGAGCAACATCATGGGGAGCGAGACTCTTTATCGCCGTTAACGCCCAGCCCGACAGAAACAGTCCAACCACGCCTCCGACCAGGGATAGAACGAGACTCTCCAGCATCAGTTGGAGGATCAGCCGCAGCCGGCTAGCCCCTAACGCAGACCGAATACTAATTTCTCTCCGACGTTCGCGGGCTCTGGCCAGCAAGAGGTTTGCGATGTTGGCGCAGGTAATCAAAAGCAAGCACGCTACTGCCCCCTCAAGTAGCCAAAGCGTCAGCGAATAATCGGTCATCACACTATCGAGATAGGGAACCAGACGAAGTCCGAACGCCTTGTCCTCGGGATAACGAGCAGCAAGATTCTGCCGGATCACCTCCAAATCCGCCAGGGCGGCGCGAATATCGACGCCTTCTTTTAGCCGTCCGATACAAGAAAAGTTGTGACTGCCTCGGTTCGTGGTCAACAACCCGCCGAACTCCGGGTCCTGAGCCAGTGGCACGTAGAGCTCAACCTGCAGCGCTTCGTTAGCTTGCGCCGGCGTGACGCCAACGACTTGAAAACGCTTTCCATTCAGGGACAGGTCTGCGCCGATTATGTTTGTATCCGAATGGAAGCGGGTTCGCCAAAGTCTTTCACTAATCACGACGACTCCGGGAGCATCCGGCTTCCCCCCTGCTTCACCGAAGGGTCGTCCCAGCAGGAACGGCCGGCCTAATACGCTGAAAAATCCCCCGGAGACATACAGGCCACTGATTCGTTCCGGTGCACCTCGGCCAGACAAGTTGAAGTCTTCCTGCCGGTAGACCATTAAAGCGTCAAACGAGTGCTGATTAGCGCTGAAATCGAGATAGTCCGGATAGCTCAGCGGGAGCCGATCAAAATTCCGGAATGCCTGAAAAATTTGCACCAACCGCTCCGCGTGCGGATAAGGCAGCGGCTTCAAAAGCACCCCATTTACCAAGCTGAAAATAGCGGTGTTAGCGCCGATCCCTACCCCAAAGATCAGGATCGCCATGATAGTAAAACCGGGTGTCTTAATCAGCAGCCGGATCGTATGACGGAGATAGGAAAGTAGGCTGCGCATACAAGTAGGAGTTAGGAGCTAGAACCTAGGAGCTAGTAGACGTGAAAGGTGAAAAGTGCCAGGTAAGTGATTCGCACTTCCCAAGTAAGCCCCACAGCAAACTCGCTGGCCCAGCGCCGCGTGGTCGGACAAGGCTCGCTTACGGGCAATATCTTTACTTGTCACTTTTCACCCTTTCACTTTTCACATCTATTGTCTTAGCGCGCTGATGGGATCGATGCGCGTCGCTCGGAAGGCAGGAATTAGACAGGCGAGGAGCGCAGCCACAGCGAGCGCCAGAGTACCGGTTAGCAGCGCGGTGGGATCCGTTCCCGATATGCCGTAGAGGACGCTTCCTATTATCTGTCCTAATATGATCCCGGCGCCGACGCCAATGATGAGGCCTACGCAGATAATGCGGAGTCCTTGGTAAGTCACTAATTTTAGAATATTCGTTGCTTCGGCTCCTAACGCCATTCTGACGCCAATCTCGCGGACTCTCAGGCTTACCGAGTAGGAAAGCACCGCGTATAATCCAATCGAAGCTAGCAGCAATGCTACACCGGAGAACAAACTGACAATGATCAGCGAAAGCCGTTTTGCCGTAAAACTCTTCGCGATTTGGTCGTCATAGGGACCGACGTTGGTTAGAGGAAGATCCGGATCAATCGTGTCGACCGCTTTTCGTAAAGCAGGGACAAGAGCAAGCGGATCGCCACTCGTGTGCACAACTAAGGTTTCATATTCGCGATATTCTCCGAAGCCGCCTGCGGTTTGGGTATAAGGAAAATAGGCTTGGAACGGAGTATCTTGGATCTCCGGGTCTCTATGCTGAACGTTAGCCACCACACCAACGATGGTAGTGAGATGTCGTGGCCTATTGAAAAGATCACCCCTGTCATCGAGTTGTTGTCCGACGGGATCTAACCCACCAAAGAGTCGCTGAGCGATGCTCTGGTTAATAATCACGACACTTTCCCCATTTTCTTGGTCCCGCTCATCAAAGAAGCGTCCCTTTAACAGTTTGATCTCGAGCGCTCGAAAGTAGCCCGGTGATACAACCTGATGAACCATCCAGGGCAATCGACTAACATCATTCACTGGCCGACCGGCGAGGATCAAAGTTTCCAGATCAAAGTTCTCACCGAAAGGAACCCCATTGTTCAGGCCGGCATCAATGACGCTGGGCAGACGTCTAACCTTGTCCAGTAAGGAATCGAAGAAAACCTTCCTCTTTTCGCCGTCGGCATATTTCGTACTGGCTAAGTATACATCCGCGACCAGAACATGATGGCTATTAAATCCTAACGGAACACTTTGTAAGGCCAGAAAGCTTCGCAACAGCAACCCTGCTCCAATCAAAAGCACCGATGCCAAAGCCACCTGTCCGATCACCAAAAGGCTCTGGCTGCGTTGGCGTTCCCGACCCGCAGTGCCAGTTCTTCCGCCCTCATCCCGAAGCGCCGAAGCTAGATTTGCTCGCGACAGAACGAGGGCTGGAAATAACCCAAAGAGCAGGGCGGTTAGCAGCGTCACAACAAAAACAAACAGCAAAGCTGATCCATCGATTGAGATCGCCTGCAAGCGAGTGATTTTGCCGGGATCAAGGACTTTGATTAACGAGACACCCCAGCAAGCGGTTAGCAAGCCAGCTCCCCCTCCCAACAGCGCCAGGATTAAACTCTCGCTCAAGAGCTGAATTACCAGGCGCTCCCGACTAGCGCCGAGCGCGGCCCGGACCATTATCTCTTTGGCCCGCTCGCGTGCCCTCGCAAGTAAGAGATTCGCGGTGTTCGCACACGTAATTAACAGGAGACAAAGCACCGCTCCACCCAGTAACCAGAGTGTTGTGGAGTAGTCGCTGACCACGCTGTTGAGCAACGGCACGAGTCTGATTCCAAACGGGGCGCTCGTGTCCGGATACTGAGTAACTAGATTCCGGTTAATGACTTCGAAGTCCGCCTGGGCCTGCTCTATTGTGATCCCGTCCTTGAGTCGCCCAACGCAGTCAAACATATGGCCGCTTCGACGAGAGCTGACATCTTTGTAGTTCGGGGCAAGAGTAAACGGTATATAGAGGTCAATCCGCTGGAGTTCATTGGCCTGGGGCGGAGTAATCCCGATGATCTCGAAGGTGCGCCCATTCAAAGTGATGTTTTTCCCAAGCACTTTCGGGTCCCCATGAAAGCGCTTCCGCCAGAGAACATCGGTCAACACCACGACATTCGCTGCCGTTTTCTCCTCCGTCTCCCCGAAGGGCCGGCCAAGCAGAAATGGTCTGCCCATAACGGAGAAGAAGTTGCCGGTGACGTAGGCACCTTGTAGACGTTCCGGCTCAGCGTCGCCGGTGATGATCTGAAAATCGTCTTCGAGGATCAGGGTCAAGTCCTCGAGCGTATGTTGGCCAACCCTGAAGTCCCTGTAGTCGCTAAAGGCCATGTTCATCCGCGGAACCTCTTGTGTCGGCTGATAAATTCTGACCAAGCGATCTGCCTGCGGATAGGGAAGCGGCTTCAACAATACGCCATTGATCAGGCTGAAGATCGCGGTGTTAGCACCGATGCCTAACCCCAGGATGAGGATTGCCGTAATCGTAAATCCCGGCGACTTAAGCAGTAGCCGGATCGTGTGGCGGAGATGGGAAATTAACGCGCGCATGGAAGAGAAGGAGCTAGGAGCTAGAATCTAGGAGGCCGCGCCGCAGCCTTTGGACTGTGCATTTTTGCGACACGTGCTTCCTGATATGCGTATTAAAAATCAGGTGCCGTCGATTTGCATTCATCGTCATATCTCCTAGATCCTAGATTCTGGCTCCTAGCTTCATTTCTCGCAGTGGCCAATAGCCGGTAGCCAATGGGTAGGAGTCAGTTCTGCGCGGCTGGACGTAGCCGTCGACGGCTTGGCTGGAGATGAGCGACGGCCGCACTCGATGCGCTTTGCGGTTAAGGTTCATACTGGATACTCCTATTCCTCTTTCCCTTGGCTACCGGCTGTTGGTCACTGGCCCAAGATTTCACCACAGAGACACAGAGGACACCGAGGTCGGAAGCTATCTTTGCGGCCTTTGCGGTCTGGCTGTGCCAATCCGGTCTCGCTGTTACTTTCCAAAAACTCACTGATTACGATCAGCACACAAAGTTCGCGCAGCTGGGTCTTCTCTTCCAGGGTCAGACCATCATCGCTTTCTGCAGGTTCTTCTTGTCCGATAACCGATGAAGTTAAGTCCTCTAATAAATGCCTCATCTTACTGTTTTCTATCCTCCTTCGCTGCGCCACGGCGCGACAGGTTCTCCGTGAACTCTGCGCCCTTGGGCGACGTACCTACTTTCAAAAATTGTCTTATCTCGGATAAGCGCGGTGAAGTCGCCTCCGTGGTGAAACTTATTGTCCAACAACTCGCGGTGTAGGTTCTCCCTCGCTCTCGTTGTTCTCCGCGACGATCTGGCCATCAAAGAGATGAATAGTTCGGTCCGCATAACCGGCAAACCGTGAGTCGTGAGTTACCATGCAAATGGTTGCTCCCCCTTGATGCAGTTCAGACAGCAGATCCATTACCGCATCGCCATTTTTGCTGTCCAAGTTCCCTGTCGGCTCGTCTGCTAACAGGATCGATGGCGAACCAACCAAGGCCCGGGCTACTGCAACTCGTTGCTGTTGTCCACCGCTCAGCTGATTGGGATAATGCCGCTGGCGATGGCTCATTCCGACTCGATCCAAGGATTCGAGAACCCGTTGTTTCCGTTCGCTCCGGGGCATTTCCCCGCGATAGGTCAATGGCAACTCAACATTCTCATATACCGTCAGATCACCGATCAGGTTGAAACTTTGAAAAATGAACCCGATCTCCCGATTACGGATTCTCGCGCGCTCAGATAACTTAAGTTGCTCCACTTGTCTGCCGTTCAGCCGGTAGGAGCCTTCCGACGGTGAGTCTAACAGACCCAAGATCGATAGCAGCGTCGATTTGCCGCAACCGCTGGGCCCGGCGATGGCTACATATTCGCCTTGCAGGATCTCGAGATAAATCCCGGCTAACGCGTGGGTCTCAATCTCGTCGGTAAGGAATACTTTCTTTATGCCGTCTAGGTGGAGTAGAGGGTCGGGGTTCACAGTTCGCTGTTCGCTGTTCACGGTTGGGTTTGGCAGTTAGCGGTTAACGGTTGGCAGTTTGCGGGTGGGGGTTGGCGGTTTGCAGTTCCAATCGTTCTCGTCCTCGTCCTCGGTTTGGTATGTTTTGAGTTCAAAGTGGCCGGTTTTGGGAACAACAATCAGTGTTCAGTGTACGCGCTTCGGTGACCGGGTTAGCGAGCGTTGAACCATTTTCACTACACCCGGGCCGCAAGCAAAGTTTCGAATTCGTTCGAATCTTTTTGGACGTTTCATTTTTATCGCCAATCACCAATCACTTCTCACTTCTCACATTCCGCGTCACTCCTGCCTGAGCGCGGTCACCGGATCAATGTTCATGGCTCGCCGCGCTGGCAAATAATTCGCTAGGAGACCAACGGCTACCAAAAGGAGAATCACTGCCAGAAAGGTCTCTGGATCAGTTGCCCGGACACCATAGAGGAGGCCTTGCATCAGTTGTGTCAGGCAAACGGCTGCGAAAAGACCGGCGGCGATGCCGAG
>Ga0307474_10004472_pt1 | contig 10070 bp, 10 predicted proteins | sample atmos_gasesECM1C_2_FD_203312 | JGI IMG/M metagenome (GOLD analysis project Ga0307474, IMG submission 203312) | Hardwood forest soil microbial communities from Morgan-Monroe State Forest, Indiana, United States - atmos_gasesECM1C_05 | ecosystem: Environmental > Terrestrial > Soil > Temperate...
GGCGTCGATCTCGGCGTGGACGTCGGTCTCGCTGCCGTAGCGGGCGCGCGCCGCCTTGGCGATGGCGTCTTCCATTGCCGAGATCACGATGCCGCGGTCGATCGATTTCTCGCGCGCAACCGCGTCAGCGATCTGCAGCAATTCGAGTTTGTTGGCACTGACTGCCATGGCTTAGTCTCCTCTATCAGGATCGATTTCGCCTCTGCGGGCTTTTTCCGCGGCGAGGCGATGCGCTTTGGTATTCTTCGGAACCGGTTTCTTTGCCGGCTTTGTCTTGCGGTTGTGGGCATGCGGGGCGGGCGGCGGCTCAAGTCCGAGGCTGCGCTTGAGTTCCCGCTCGACGGCTTTGCCGCGCCGCATCGATTCTGCGATCAATTCGTCCGTCAGCACGAGCCGTGCCTCGGCGATCTCCTCCATCAAAAGAAGAATATCGCTTTCTTCGTCCGCCTTCGCGTCGTCGCGATGCAGCCGAACGGCATTGCCCTCGACGCCGGCCAGTGCGCCGCGGAATCGCTTGCGGCCTTGATGAGCGACCGCCATTTCGATTCTGACGAGATGGCCGGCAAAGCGCTCAAAATCGGAGCGGCGCACCAGCGGCCGGTCGATTCCCGGCGAGGAGATTTCCAGCCGGTAGGCACGCTCGATCGGGTCGGCGACGTCGAGCACCGGCGACAACGCCCGCGAGATCGCCTCGCAATCCTCGATATGCATCGAGCCGTCGGGCCGTTCCGCCATGATCTGGACGGTGCAGCCGGCTTCGCCCGATATCTTGATCCGCACCAGCCGGTAGCCCATTCCCTGCAGGACTGGAGTAGCGATCGCCGACACCCGCGCCGCCACACCCGGCTCGACGACAAGGCGCGGCTCGGCAAGCAGCTCGATATCCACGGAACCAGCGGTTAGATCGGTCATTTCCAGTGTCAAACGTTGCCTTTTTGGGCGGTCTCGAGTGCGGTGTTCTGACCGCTTTGCGTCAGGCGGGGCCGAAAAGTGGTCAGTCCAGCCGCTGTGCCCGAGCCGGTCCCTTTTGCTCGCCAGTCGCCGGGCCCGCTCGGGTAATAAAAAAGAGCGGGTCCCGGGGGGCCCACTCTCAATACGCGATCGTATGAGAACTATAAGTTGCCGTTGATATAGCGTTTCTTCGCGGCTCCGGCAAGGCCTGCGAAAGCTGCGACCGCGATTTTGGGCGCATCCGATGGGTGGATTTCAACCTAACCCTTCCTTCACCACGCCAGCCTAAATTGCACGAAACCCGAAAGGCCAGCCGGGTTTGAGCGAATTTCATGTCGGTTGCAACTTCCCTGATCCCTGGTCTGGATGAACTCGTCAGGCAGGGCGATCCCAGGCGCTTGGCGGATAAGGTCCGTCGGATTGCCGAACTCTTGGTGCAGGGAGCTGCGAGTTTCCGGCCCGATCATATCGACCTGTTCGACCGCGTGCTGATCGATCTCGTGCCGAACACCGGGATTGCCGCCCGCGCCGATCTCGCCTGGCAACTTTCCGCGCTTGCTAATGGACCCCAAACCCTGCTCGGCCAACTTGCTCGCGAGGACGAGCTGTCGGTTGCCGGCCCGGTGCTGCGGCGTTCGCCTGTGCTCGATGAAAAGGTGCTGATGGAAATCGCGCGCATCAAAGGTCAGGGCCATCTGCTGGCGATCACGGAACGGCCAACGCTGTCTGCCGACCTCACCGACGTGATCCTTCGTCGCGCCGACCGCGACGTCGTCAGGCGTGTGGCGGGCAATGCGGGAGCGCTCTTTTCAGGCAGCGGATATTCCGCACTGATCAGGCGCGCCGGCGCTGATGGCGTTCTGACGCTCAAGCTCGGCCAGCGCGAAGATCTGCCGGATCGGTTGCTGAAGGAACTCTTGGCCGGTTCGATCGAGGTTGTCCGCCGGCGCCTGTTCGAAATGGCCATGCCGGAAAGGCAAGCCGCCATCGGCCGGGCGATGAGCGAAATGGCCGGCGATGAGGTGGGAATCCAAAACCGGAAGGATTTTGTGCCGGCGCAACGTACCGTGCTCGCGCTTCATCGCGCCGGCAACCTGAATGAAGCGGCGCTGCTTGGCTTCGCCAAGGAGTACAGATACGAGGAAACGGTGGTGGCCTTGTCGGCAATGTCGGGTGTGCAGATCGCAACGCTCGATCGTTTGATGAGCGGCGAGCGTCACGACCCGATCCTGATCGTCGGCAAGGCGATCGGATTGCAATGGGCGACCGTGCGCGCCATGATTCGGCTCCGGTTGGGTCCGTCCCGGCTCGCATCGCCAACCGACATCGAGAACGTGCGATCGAAGTTTGCGCGTTTGATGCCTTCGACCGCGGAACGGATGCTCGACTTCTGGAAGAGCCGGCCGTAACTACCAGGGAGTCTTCGGCAGAAAGCGTTCCAGGTCTGAAAAGCCGTCGGCCACCGCCACCAATTCGCTTGAGTCTTGAAGCCACACATAGATGGTAGGCTCATAGCGCCGGTTCACCTTGAGCAGAACTAATCTGTCGCCGCCGCCGTTGCTGCCTATAGCGAGTGCGTTTTCCGGCCAGCCAGGCCAATCACGCATATATGTTGTCTCGTATAAAATATCATTGCAGGAGCGCTTCACACGCTTGCGATCGGACGTATCCAGGATGGGATGCAAATTCCAAACGTCATCGTAGGCAAGCACCTCCCCTCCGTTATTCGTCATCATTGCTTGTCGATATGAAGAGGGTAGCGACGCCCCGAGCTTCTGCTCCGCCGCGGCGATAAAGCGCTCATCGAGGTTGAAAGGCACGCCGCACAATCTCCGGGCTTTCGCGTGACTGTTAGCCTTGTTTCCATCTTCATTTCAAGGACTAGCCGACGCGCTGAAACCGCAGATAGGTCGCGACCCGCTCTTCGCGCTCGGCTTTGCGGCCATATCGCGTCATCGTGTAATTCGGCCATGGCTCGCGCCAGTCGGAGGCACGCTCCGCGGTCCACACGAAATCGGACGAGCGCGAAAAATGTGAAAGCGTCCAGGCGCAATAATCGTCGATATCGCTGACGAAACGGAACTCGCCCCCGCCCTTGAGGACGCGCGCCATCGCGGCAATGGTGGCGTCCTGCACGAAGCGCCGCTTCCAGTGCCGCCGCTTCGGCCACGGGTCCGGATGGATGAGGTCGATCCGCGCCAGCGAGTGTTTCGGCACCCAGGCCAGCAACTCGGCCGCATCTCCTGCAAACAGCCGGATGTTGCCGATGCGGTGTTGTTCGATCGCAGTCAGGATCTTCGCCATGCCGTTGACATAGGGCTCGCAGCCGATGAAGCCGGTGTTGGGAAAGGCGCGCGCTTCGGCGCTCAGATGCTCACCGCCGCCAAACCCGATCTCCAACCTGATATCGTCGATGGGTTCACCGAACAGGGCGATGATGTCGGCCGGCGGGGGGCCGGCAACGTTCAGGGAAAGCCGCGGCAGCAGATGTTCGATCAAATCGGCCTGATGCGCACGTAAGCGGTGACCCTTTCGCCGGCCAAAGAAGGAGCCGGGCCTGCGAGCGGCGATCTCCTCGCCGGACGGCGCGTCGTGATTTCCGTGATTGCGGATCGCCGCGCTCATCGCAGCGTCTGGTAGAGGCGATGCATCAGCCGCGCCCTCGGTTCGATCGACGAAATATACAGCTGCTCGTAATGGGTGTGAGCGCCCTGGCCGTCGACGCCGAGACCGTCGAGCGTTGCGGTATGCGCTGCCGTGAAATTGCCGTCGGAACCGCCGCCGGTGAAGGTATCCGAAAGCTCGAAGCCGAGCTCGGTAGCGAGTGTTTTGGCGTGCTCGAAGAGGACCGCTCCGGCGTTGCTCTTCTCATAAGGTGGGCGATTCAATCCGCCCGTCACGTTGATGCTGACGCCGTCGGTCTGCGAGGCCAGGTTCAACACTTTCGGAACAATCTCGTCGGCATCCGCAATCGATGCAAGGCGCATGTCCACCTCGGCATAGGCCTCTTCGGCGATCACATTCGGCCTGGTGCCGCCTCTGACAACGCCGACATTGACGGTTACGCCGCGCGAGACATCGTTCATGGCCTCCAGTGTCCAAATGATGTTGGCGAGTTCGCGGATCGCGCTGCGGCCATCCTCGGGTCGAGTGCCGGCGTGGGCGGGAACGCCTTTGACGAAGACCTCGAAGCGTGCCACCCCCTTGCGGCCGGTGACGACCTTGCCGCCGTCGCGGGCGGGCTCGGTTACGAGCACGTACTTTGCCTTGCGTCCCTCCGCTTCGATCATCGCGCGCGACGTCGGACTGCCAATCTCCTCGTCCGAGACATAGAGATGGGTCACGCCGAGCGGCGGCCGCTCGCCATTGGCGCAAAGTTGCCGGAATGCATGAAACGCCAGATACGCTCCGCCCTTCATATCGTAGATGCCGGGGCCGAACGCACTGTCGCCTTCCACGCGAAACGGAAGGCGCTCGATGAAACCAAGCGGATGAACCGTGTCGAGATGACTCAGCACCAGGATTCCGGGATGCGCTTGTCCCCACGACGACCGCACGATGAGGTGATCGCCGCAGCCGCAACGCCCCGCGACGCGCTCGATCGTGACGGGCAGTTCGCGATAGCCGTCCGCAACCAACGTCGCGAGCCTGTTGATGCGATCGGCCGCTTCCGTCGGAGTTTCGATCTCGACCCAGCGGCGGATGCCATCGAGGATGATTTTCGCATCAAACGGATTTAAGGACGTCGTCAGCATTTCCAGCCTCTTGCAATTCATGCGCGGCCCTTCAGGCGCGGCCATCGAACCAGCGTGTTCAATAACAACATTGTCCGACAGGCAACAGCCGGCCTGGGTCGGGTTGGCGCGGGGCCGCGCAGCGAACGCGCTGATTTCAGAGCTTTTCCGGCGCTTCGCGCGCCGCGATTTGTTCGACCAACTCCACGATGCTGCGCCGAAGCTTGGCATCGGTAATGCGCGTAAACGCGCGGGTCAGTGCCAGCCCCTCGAAGGTTGCGAGAAAATCCGAGACATAGGAGGGCGAAGTCCCCTCGGAAAACCCTCCGGTCGATGGCGTGCCGCTGGGCCCGCCCTCGAACAGGAATGACACCGGCACCTGAAGTATTTCCGAGATCTGTTGAATCCGGCTTGCGCCGACCCGGTTGGTCCCCTTCTCATATTTCTGGATTTGCTGGAACGTCAGGCCCAGCGCTTCGCCGAGCTTCTCCTGACTCATCCCGAGCATGATGCGGCGCATGCGCACCCGACTGCCGACATATTTGTCAACAGGGTTGGGCGCCTTGGTCGCCATCGTCGACACTCCCTGGGATTTTTACGTCAGCGCGATAAAGCAAAACGAAGAATCGTTGCCTCGGTGTGCCGGCGGGTATTTTGCCCTGATGGGGTCAGAATGCGAAGTGCACCGTCGGTCTGTCAACAGGGGGATTTGCCTGCTTAAACTTTGGCCGCATCCGAAACCGCGACCCGGCCATATCGTCAGGAGGATTGCTTGGCAAAGCGACGTCCAATAACGAACATCAGCGCCGCAATGATGACGATGATGACGGGCATGTCACCGGTGCGCGCGTAGATCGTCGGCGGGATGGCCGCAGGCAGGGTGGAGTCGAGTACGCCTTCGAGCCCGAGGCCGAGTCGCGCGACGATCCGTCCCCATGGATCGATCACAGCGGATATGCCTGTATTTGCAGCACGAACCACCGGCAATCCCTGCTCTATCGCGCGCACACGCGCCTGTTGCAGGTGCTGATAAGGACCCGTAGAAATTCCAAACCAGCCATCATTGGTGAGGTTGACGATCCAGCCCGGGCGGTCGCTGCGATCGACAACGTCGCCGGGAAAAATCGCTTCATAGCAGATCAAAGGTAGTACCCGCGGTGCATTTGGAATCTCCAAGGTGTGCCGTCTGGCGCCGGGAATGAAGCCGCCCTGAACCCTCGTAAGCTGCTCCAGACCGATTTTTTCCAGCAAACCCTGCAACGGAAGGAATTCGCCGAATGGCACCAGATGAAGCTTGTCGTAAACCGACAGCACGCCGCCATCGTGATCGATGACATAGATGGAATTATAGGCACGCGTCACGCGCGTTCCCGGAGGCAGATCCGGCGCGCGCACCGAGCCGGTGATCAGGACTGTCCCCTTGGGCAACAAATCGGCGATCTGCGCCATCGCGTCGGCTTCGCGGGTCAAGAAAAACGGGAAGGCCGATTCCGGCCAAATCAGAATGCCAACGTCACGCACGCCGGTGGATTGCGGTCCGGACGCGCGATCCGAAAGCGCCAGATACTTCTTCATCACCTCCGCCTTAGCGGTGTAGTTGAACTTCACATCCTGCTGCAGATTGGGTTGCATGATCCGCAGCTTGACGTTTGCAAGCATTCTGGTCGGCTGTGTGTGCAGGCGTAGTGTGCCGAAAATTCCCATGGCGAGCAGCAACATCAGGGCCGATGCGGTCGCAATCCACGGCTTGCGCCTGCGCGGACCTTCCTCGATCAACAACGCCGGGCTTGCGAACATCGCCACGGCGAGAAAAGTCATGCCCCACAGCCCGATCAGCGAAGCCGTCTGCGCCAGAGCCAGCGGCTCGGTCAGCGCGTAGCCAAACGCATTCCATGGAAAGCCGGTGAGCGCATGGCCGCGCAGCCATTCACTTATGGTGAGGCTTGCAGCGAGTGCAATCACGCGCGAGCCGTCTTTTGTCCAGATTAGGCGCGCGAGCCCAAAGCCCAGCGCCGTGAACAGGGCAAGATAGGCGGGCAAGCCGAGCACGGCGAACGGCAACAGCCAAGCGAACGTGGGCGCATCGACCAGGAAGGCGTAGCCGATCCAGTATAGTCCCGGCACGAAGTAGCCGAGCCCGAACCACCAGCCGGTCATCGCGGCCCCCGGAACGCCGCGCAGGCGCCCGCCACCCGCGCCGTCGATCAACCAGACGACGACAGGAAAGGTCGCAAACAGCACCGGCCAGGCATTGAAAGGCGCCATCGCCAGCGCCGACAGCGCCCCGGCGAGAAGCGCGATGCCAGCGCGTTTCCATCCCCATGCCAGAATGATCGCAAGGCCGGCCGCGCGGAGTTTGGTTGCACCGCTCACGATGAGCCGGCTCCATCGTTCGGCGGGTTCGCAGGGTTGCCGGTCTGCGCGGCTCCGCTGTCGCTTGCGGATTCGCGGCGGCGGTTCTCGCGCTGGGTGCGAGGCGGGCTGCGTTCCTTGCGCGGGGCGATGCGCAGCCGCTTGACGCGCCTCGGATCGGCGTCGAGCACCTCGATCTCGAAATTGCCGGGACCCGAGATGACCTCGCCGCGCACCGGCAGGCGGCCGACATGGGTCACGAGAAAGCCGCCCAGCGTCTCGACCTCCTCGCCGGCTTCGCCGGTCACGAACTCCTCGCCGATGACGGAGCGGACGTCATCGAGGCTGGCGCGCGCGTCGGCGATGAAGGAATTGTCCGCCTGCCGTACGATCGCCGGTGGCTCGTCGCTGTCGTGCTCGTCGTCGATCTCGCCAACGATCTGCTCGACGATGTCCTCGATCGAGACCAGTCCATCGGTTCCACCATATTCGTCGACGACCAGCGCCAGATGAATGCGCGAGGCTTGCATCTGCGCCAGCAGATCGATCGCCCGCATCGAGGGCGGCACGAACAGGAGTTTGCGGATGATGTCGGCCTCCGAAAGCGGCAGCGCCAGGTCGACGGTGCGCAGATCAAGACCTGCGGGGAGAGGCTTCTTGCGCTTGGCCTTGCCGGTGTCGGGTTTCCGCGCCCGTGCGGTCATGAATGCCAGCAGATCGCGGATATGAACCATGCCTTCGGGATCATCCAGGGTTTCGTTGTAAACCACCAGGCGGGAATGCGCCGCACTCTCGAACAGGCTCATCAGTTCACCGATCGGAATGTCGCGCTTGACCGCGACGATGTCGGCGCGATGGATCATGACGTCGGCGATGCGGCGCTCATGCAGGGAAAGGATGTTGCGCAGCATGGTGCGCTCGATGGCGGAAAAGCCCACCTCGTCCGGCGTGCTTGCATCGAGCACGACTTGAAGGTCGTCGCGGACCGATCCCGGCTTCCATCCGAACAGGGTTCGGATCGCACGCATGAGCCAGTTCTCGGCCGCGGGGCGCATGACTTCGCCCTCCTGCACCACGGCCGGCAGGTTGCGGGTGGTGCGCGGATTGTCATGGATCGGCTCTGAATCCGCCATTTCAGTCCATTCGCTCCGCATAAGGATCGGGAATGCCGAGTTGGGAGAGGATTTCCCGCTCGAGCTCTTCCATCGTCTCGGCCTCTTCGTCTTTTTCGTGGTCGTAACCGACCAGATGCAGGAAACCGTGAACCGCAAGATGGCTGAGATGATGGTCAAACGGCTTCTGTTCTTCGTCGGCCTCCCTTCGGGTCGTCTCGTAGGCAATGGCGATGTCGCCCAGCATGCGCGGCACATCTCCACGCGGCCCGGTCGGTTGCAGCGCGGGAAACGACAGCACGTTGGTCGGCTTGTCGATGCCGCGCCAGTTTTTGTTCAGTGTGCGGATGCCGGCGTCGTCGGTCAGCATCACCGCGAGTTCGGCCTCTCCGACATCGGCAGCGACGAACTCGGCTGCAGTCGCTATCGCGCGGTGAATGACGGCCTCGGCGTCGGGCTCGCTCTGCCAGCATTCGGCGACGACGAGAACCTCCGATATGGGAGCAGCGGAAAGTGCCATCGGTGCGGAATTCTGTTTGCGACGGGAATTGGTTTCCCGTGCGCTTCTGGTGCCCACTTTTGGCATCAAGTCTTGTTGGTTACCGAGCGAGGCGGCAATCCTTCGTAGGCCGCGACGATCCGCGCCACCAGCTCATGGCGGATGACGTCTTCGGCGGTGAATTTCACCTGCGAAATTCCCTCGACGCCGTCGAGCAGGCCGGCGGCCTCGGCGAGGCCCGAGGTCTGGCCGTTCGGCAAGTCGACCTGGGAGGGGTCTCCGGTGACGATCATGCGGCTATTTTCGCCAAGCCGCGTGAGAAACATCTTCATCTGCATCGACGTGGTGTTCTGCGCCTCGTCCAGAATAATGACGGCATTGGTCAGGGTCCGTCCGCGCATGAACGCGAGCGGTGCGATCTCGATCTCTCCGGTCTGCAACGCACGCTCGACGATGCGCGCATCCATCAGGTCATACAGCGCGTCATAGATCGGCCGCAGATAAGGATCGACTTTCTCGCGCAAGTCGCCGGGCAAAAAGCCGAGCCGCTCGCCGGCTTCGACGGCGGGCCGCGACAGGATGATGCGGTCGACTTCCTTGCGTTCGAATAATTGCGCGGCGTGCGCCACCGCCAGCCAGGTCTTGCCGGTGCCGGCCGGACCGACGCCGAACACAAGTTCGTGGCGTTTGAGCGCGCGTATGTAGGAATCCTGCGCCGCGGTACGCGCCCGCACCGGGCGCTTGCGCAGGTTGATGGTCTCGAACGCCGTCTTGGCGGTCTTGGCGTCGAACTCGAACAGCGAACCCTGTGCGATCACGGCACGGATAGCGCCTTCGACGTCGCCTTGCGCCAGATCGTGGCCCTGAACCGCCTGTGCGTACAGTGCCTCCAGCACGCGGCGCGCCGCATCGCAGCCGTCGCGCGAACCGGCGACCGTGATGTGGTTGCCGCGGGAATCCACGATCACTCCCAGCCGCCGCTCGATCTGCGCCAGATTTTGTCCGTAGGGTCCGACCAGCGCCGAGGCCGCGCGATTGTCGTCGAAGTCGATGACGACCTGTGTTTCGGGCGGGATCTGCATGTCGCGGTCGAGTTTGCGGCTGGGTACGAGCGAGGGTGAATCCGATGCGCTTTTTGGCAAGGGTTCAGGCTCCGATTCTCGTTTGGGAAGTGTTGGCGAGTTCCGAATGCGGCTTTTGCAAATTAGCCGACGCTGCTTGCCCGGCTACGAGTTCGCCAAGCAGGCTGTAGCGCTCAAGGCTTTTGATCCGCACGGGGAGGACCTGTCCGATGATCTCTTCGGAGGCCATCACATGGGTTGGCTGCAGATAGGCGGTGCGGCCGACGATCTGTCCAGGGTTGCGAGCCGGGCGTTCGAACAGCACATCGACGGTGTTTCCAATCGTCGCCCTGTTGAAGGC
>Ga0307474_10004473_pt1 | contig 10069 bp, 9 predicted proteins | sample atmos_gasesECM1C_2_FD_203312 | JGI IMG/M metagenome (GOLD analysis project Ga0307474, IMG submission 203312) | Hardwood forest soil microbial communities from Morgan-Monroe State Forest, Indiana, United States - atmos_gasesECM1C_05 | ecosystem: Environmental > Terrestrial > Soil > Temperate...
ACCACCGAGTATCCCGATATTCTCCCGGCCCTGAAGTTTGCCCGCAACGACGATCTGCGCCGGCGGCTTTATCAGGCATTCCTAACGCGCGCCTATCCGAAGAACCTGGAAGTCCTGAAGCAGATGATGCAGACGCGCTATGAGATCGCCCAGCTTCTGGGATACAACTCGTGGGCGGACTACAACGCCGCCGACAAGATGATCTTGAATGGCACGCGCATCGCAGACTTCATCCAGCAGGTGGACAGCGCGGCCAAGCCAGTGGCAAAGCGGGAATTCACCATGCTGCTCGAACAGGCGCGGAAGATCAATCCCAACGCCACTCAGATCGGCGACTACGAATCCCAGTACTTGCAGGAGCAAGTGCGGCGCGCCGACTACAACTTCGACTCGCAGTCGGTGCGGCCGTATTTCCCATTCGACAATGTCAAAAAGGGAATTCTCGATACGGCGGCCAAGCTGTTCCACCTGGAGTTCCGTCAGGAGCCGGGAACGCCAGCTTGGGATCCGGCGGTAGAAACCTGGGACGTGTATGAGCAGGACAAAATGACTGGCCGGTTTTATCTCGATCTGCATCCTCGTCCGGGCAAGTACAGTCACGCGGAGATGGTTCCGGTGCTGGACGGGATTCGCGGCAAACAGTTGCCGGAAGGAATTCTGGTTTGTAATTTCCCTGCACCCACCGCGGACGATCCCGGACTGATGGAGTACAACGATGTCGTCACCTTTTTCCATGAGTTCGGACATCTGATGCACTGGATTCTTTCCAGCCAACAATGGGCAGGCATCAGCGGATTGACGATGGAGTCTGACTTTGTCGAAGCTCCTTCGCAAATGCTGGAGGAGTGGATGCACAGCCCGCAGGTGCTAGCTTCGTTTGCCCATCACTACAAAACCGACGACCCGATTCCGGCCGAGCTGGTGGAGCGCATGAATCGCGCTTCCGCTTTTGGGAGGGGCACTCTGGTTGCGACGCAGAATAGCTACACGGCTATCTCCTACGATCTGTACAAGGGCAAGCCGCAAGCAATCGATCCTGACGCTATCGCCCAGCAAGATACGCGCCGCTACACACTCTTCACACCAACGGCGGGAACGCACATGTACGCGTCATTCAGTCACCTCGGCGGATATTCGTCGGCTTATTACACTTACCTTTGGGACAAGGTCATCGCCGAAGACTTCTTCATGCAGTTCGATCAGAAGAACCTGCTCGCCGGCGATACTCCGATGCGTTATCGGCGTGTAGTGCTTGAACCCGGCGGAAGCATGTCGGCCAACGATCTGGTGAAGAACTTTCTCGGCCGTCCGCAGAATATGGCAGCTTTCGAACGCTGGATGTCAGAGGAATTTCAAGAGCAGGGAAGTGAGAAGCCGGAGGGAGAGTAGCATCTCGGGTCCTTCGACTCGATCGTTCGCCCTCCGCTCAGGGTGCCAGATTCTAAAAGTTCCAGATCAGAACAAGCTCCGTTCCTATTGTGGAGCTCATTCGATAACCAATTTCATCTCGTTCGTCGCGACGAAGCCGAGGGATTCGTACAAGGGCCGGCCGTATTCGCTGGCGTGCAGCCAAAGAATCTTGTGACCGTGCTCACGACAGTAGCCGATGGCTGTTTGCGTCAACATGCGGGCGAGCCCGCGCTTGCGGAATTCCGGGTAGGTGTAAACGTTCCACAGATACACGCGCTCGGCGCGCTGGGGAGCAATGGGTCCTGACAATGAGGGACTAATCAATAGGCCAGCCCCGGCGGCGACCCGGCGCTCAGAAGTAACTGCGAACCAACCAACATATGAACCATCTTGCAGAAAGTCTCGCAGGACGGGGCGCGAGCTACGAACGATTTCGTCAAGCACGGCGGCGTTCTGATGACCCATATCCTCGAACATCCGGCGCCGGTGGACGAGAATTTCCTCAAGGTCATCGGGCGTTACTTCGCGAATCTGGAACTCCGATGCTGTGACTGCGCTGCTCATATCTGCACCTGAACCGGTGCGTAAGTCTTAAGAATTCGTGACGCACGGTTTGAAAGGCATTTCACGCCCCTTCGACTTGAGTTCTGTTGCACCTGTTCGGGGGCAGGCCCGGGCAAAAGCTACACAGCACTATCCCAACTTCCAGAAAACTTTACCGGGTTCACCTCATGGATGCCAAGCTAAGTCTTGTATTTTCAGTGGGCTCAACGTTGGCATAGTGTCTGCTCTATCCCAGGCCAGACGAAGTGGCGCGCAACAGGGACGCTCCTGAGACTTACTCGGCCAGAGGATCTCACGGGCGTCTCTTTTGCATTTGGGCTGCCAGAACGCATGCTAAAGACGCAGCATGCTGCGTCTCTACGGAATCTGCTGGCCAACTCGGCCGCCGCTTACACTAACTCCGCCTTCTCCCGCAAATCCAGTCCGGCGCCTCGCAGGATGGCCGCCACGGTGTCGTCGTTGAGACGGGTGGCATCGTACTCCACGCGAACAATCTGTTGTTGCTCGTCAAACTCGATCTTACGAATCCCGTACACGTCGCGCACATAGGTCAGTGCACGCAGTTCGTTCTCCCCAGGCGGGGTAGCGTAGCGAAAAGCCACATCAAGCTGTGTCATTCAAGCTCATCCCTTCGGCTGTTCACGTAGAGACGCGCCGCCCAGGCGGGTTGCGTCTCTACTTTGCTGATGGTATCGGAGAAGACCTTCACGGGGAAGACGCACATGCTCTTGGGACTTTCCTATCCGACGTTATATGGTACTCATTCGTAAATCTCTTTCCTTTGAGAGCCTGTTCGATGAACTACTTGCTGAAAACCGAACCTTCCACTTATTCCTTTGCCGACCTCAAGCGCGAGCAGGCTACCGTCTGGGATGGCGTCACGAACCCAGTGGCGGTGAAGAACCTGCGCGGGATGAAGTCCGGCGACCGGCTAGTGATCTATCACACCGGTGACGAAAAAACCGCAGTGGGAACCGCGTCGGTAGTTTCTGTGGACGCCGCTGATGCCAGGAATCCAAAGGTGCAGATCAAAGCCGGGAAGGAGATTCCGAAACCTTTGACCTTGGCGGACATCAAGCAGAATAAGAAGTTTTCGGACTCCCCGCTGGTTCGGCAAGCCAGGCTGAGCGTAGTGCCGCTGAGCGATGAGCAATACCAGATTCTGATTGGTGGATAGAGTCCTTGCAGAGCAGATGCAAAGTAACCTGAAACCCGCTGCTGGATCGGTGGTCGATCCGGTTTGTAGCATGAACGTAGATCCCGCAAAAGCTGCAGCCAAGCGGGAGCATGGTGGCAAACAGTTCTTCTTCTGCTGCAATCCTTGTGCGGAAAAATTCGCTGCACATCCTGAGCAATATCTTGGCAATAAGGGACGGATTCCCTCAGCTCCTTTGGTGCAACTAGGCGCATCGCGTATCGCCGGATCCATCTCGCGAATTCCTGCCCCTGCTTCGCCGGACGAGGCTGTCCGACGCTCCGCAGATGTCGAGCGCTCCCTGGGCAGCGCCGCGAAGTATTTCTGCCCGATGGACCCGGAAGTAGTTTCCAGCCAGCCCGGTTCTTGTCCCAAATGCGGAATGGCGCTGGAACCGGAGCTTCTGAGCAGCGTCAAGACCGAGTACGTGTGTCCCATGCATCCGGAAGTCGTGTCCGACCGGCCGGGAGCATGTCCGAAGTGCGGCATGGCGCTCGAGCCGCGCATCACGGCCGCCGGAGCTCCCGCCGCAGATGACAGCGAGCTTCGCTCCATGCTTCTGCGCTTCTGGATTGGAGCGGCTCTCACCGTGCCTTTGCTCATTCTGAGCATGGGCGGGATGCTGACCTCAGGATGGCTTCGCGAATTCGACATGTCGCCAGCGTCGGCTTGGCTGCAACTGGCACTGGCGGCTCCAGTGGCGTTGTGGGCGGGAGCGCCGTTTTTCGAGCGTGGATGGAATTCTCTGCGAACTCGCAATCTCAACATGTTCACGCTCATCGCGATGGGCACCGGAGTGGCTTTTCTCTATAGCCTGGTTGTAACCATCCTGCCGGCGAATCTGCTGCCGGAGAACATCCAGCATGGGGGGCATCCTGACGTTTTCTTCGAGGTGAGCGCGGGCATTACGGTTTTGGTCCTTCTGGGACAAGTGATGGAACTGCGCGCGCGCAAGCAGACCAGCAGCGCGATTCGCGCATTGCTGGACCTCTCTCCCAAAATGGCACGACGAGTTGCGGAGGACGACAGCGAAGCCGATGTTCCTCTTCATCAAGTCATTGCCGGCGACCGTCTGCGCGTGCGTCCCGGAGAAAAGATCCCGGTGGACGGCCGAGTTCTGGAAGGGAAGAGCAGCATCGATGAATCGATGGTGACCGGCGAATCGATTCCCGTGCTCAAAGAACCTGGGGACAAGCTGATCGGCGGCACGCTCAACGGCACTGGATCGATGCTGATGGTCGCCGAACGCGTCGGAAGCGAGACCCTGCTGGCGCAGATTGTGGCGATGGTGGCCACAGCGCAACGCAGCCGGGCTCCTATCCAGCGACTTGCGGACCGGGTCGCCGCGATCTTCGTGCCTGCGGTAATCGCATGCGCCATAGCGGCATTTGTCGGCTGGTTTCTTTTTGGTCCGGAGCCTCGTTTTGCCCATGCCCTTGTAAGCGCTGTGGCGGTCCTGATCATTGCCTGCCCATGCGCTCTGGGACTGGCCACACCGATGGCCATTATGGTGGGCACTGGACAGGGCGCGCGCCACGGAGTGCTGGTGCGCGACGCGCGCGCTCTTGAGGAAATGGAGAAGGTCGATACGCTGGTCATCGACAAGACAGGAACGCTCACGCAGGGCAAGCCTCAGGTGACGGAAATGAGAACCGTCAGCCCCGGCACTGGAAGCAAGTTTTCCGAGCAGGAGGTGCTTCAGGCGGTAGCGAGCGTCGAACGGCATAGCGAACATCCATTGGCCGCAGCCATGGTTCGTGCAGCCGAGGAGCGCGGAATTGCCCTTTTGCCCGTCTCAGATTTTGAATCTGAACCGGGCAGAGGAGTGGAAGCAACAGTGATCCGTCCCGAGGGCAAGATAAAGGTGCTGGTCGGAAATCGGGAAAAGATGCGCGATGCCGGCATTGGTGTTTCCCAAATTGAAATAGCCAGCCAGCAGAATGCAAACAGCGCAGGAACGGTTCTATTTGTAGCTTTGAATGGAGAGCTGGCCGCTATCATCACGGTCGCCGATCCTGTACGCGAATCGAGTTCCGAAGTGCTTAGCCGCTTGCGCCGCGCCGGGATCAATGTGGTCATGGCCACTGGCGATAACCGCGCGACCGCCGAAGCCGTGGCGCGCAAGCTTGGTATCACCAGATTCGAATCGGAGGTGGCTCCAGCGCGCAAAGCCGAACTGGTTCGCGATTTGCAATCACAGGGCAAACGCGTAGCCATGGCCGGGGACGGCGTGAACGATGCTCCTGCCTTGGCCCAGGCGGACGTTGGCATCGCCATGGGAACCGGAACCGATGTGGCGCTGGAGAGCGCAGATATGGCCCTGCTCAAAGGCGATCTGCGTGGCATCTTGCGCGCGCGGCGGCTGAGCGAGGCGGTAATGCGCAATATCCGCCAGAATCTGTTCTTCGCTTTCGCGTACAACGCTGCAGGAATACCGTTAGCCGCGGGCGCGCTGTATCCGCTGTTTCACACCACGCTGAGCCCAATCTTTGCCGCGGCTGCCATGAGTTTGAGTTCTGTTTCGGTGATCGGCAATTCGTTGCGCTTGCGATGGGTTCAGTTGTGAGGAAAAACCTTTTTTACCACAGAGGCACGGAGACACGGAGAGGGCGCGGGTTTCTCAGTAACGGCAGAAACTGGGATAGACGTTCGAACGGGGCGAAGAGAATTAATACTCCCTTGCGACTGCTCCGTGTCTCAGTGCCTCCGCGGTGAACAGGGCCTTACGACTCTGTCCGTAGCTTCTCCAAGTAGGCCACGATAGCTGGATTCGTCCACTCTACCGGGCCAATGAACTTGCGGCGCACGATGCCCTTACGGTCGATGATGTAGGTCTCCGGCCAGCCGGTTGTTCCGTATTCGGAACTGCTCTTTTGTTCCTGATCGTTCACCGTAATCACGTTCATAGGATGATCGCGCATGAACCGCTTGTAGCCATCGACGTCCTGATCGGTGGCCACTGCCAGCACAGTCACATGGTTGCCCAGGTCCTTTTGCATCTCAAGCAAAGACGGAAGCTCCTCGATGCAGGGCGCGCACCAGCTCGCCCAGAAGTTCAGGATAACGACCTGACCCTTGTAATCGTGAAGGGAAATCGTTCGCTCGGAGTCTGAAACAGTGAAGTCCGGAGCGGATCGGCCCACTAATCCAGGCCGCGTGCCACGATCACAGGCGCTGAGAGCAAGAAAAAAAGCAACGAATACAAGCCCGGGGACTCTGATGAATGAAGAGGTACCGCTCACACTACGTATAATAAAACGAGACGAACCCAAGGCACAGGCATGGTTTATCTGACTCGCAAGGCAGAGTTTTCCGCCTCGCACTTCTATCACAACCCCAAATTTTCCGCGGAAGAGAACCAGCGCATCTTCGGCAAATGCAATAATCCGAATGGTCATGGGCATAACTACGTGCTGGAAGTCACGGTAGCCGGGGAGGTGGACGAGCGCACCGGATTTGTGATCGATCTGAAGTGGCTCAAGGACCTGATGAACAGGGAAGTCATCGATGGCCTCGACCATCGCCACCTGAATAAAGAGGTGCCCGAATTCCGGGATAAAATTCCCACTACGGAAAACCTGGCCATCGCGATTTGGAACCGGCTGGCAGGAAAACTGGATGGCGCGAAGCTGCACCGGGTCCGCGTGTACGAAACCGACGATCTGTTCGTCGATGTCTATGGGGAAGCATGAAAGCTCATCTCACACGGCGCTATCGCTTCTCGGCATCGCATCGTTTGCATTCGCCGCATTTTACGGATCAGCAGAATTCTGAGATTTATGGAAAATGCAATCATCCTTTTGGCCACGGGCACAACTACAAAGTGGAAGTAACGGTGAGCGGCCATCCGGATCCCGAAACGGGCATGGTCTGCAGCCTGAGTGACCTCGATGGATTCGTGGAGCGGACTATCATGCCGTGCTTCCAGCTCAGCAATCTGAACGAACTGGATGCATTCCGTAACCGGGTGCCAACAACCGAGAATCTTTCCCGCGAGCTGTTTCATCTCTTTAGTGGGCAATTTCGGCTCGCCAAAGTGGAAAAGATCCGGATTGAGGAAACCATGATGAATTCCTTCGAGTATGCCGGAGGCCGCGAGCTGGAGGAACAATAGTCCAGCCGGATGTCGAGATGAAAGGAGACCGGGTGAAAACATCAGCAGCCAAGCGAGTGATGTCCATGCCAAAGACGCCGCTGGCCAAGACGCATGAAGCAGAGACCGCTCTGCAGAACGCTTATCGCGAGATCCTCGATCACATTGGCGAGGATCCGGAGCGCGATGGGTTGAAGCGGACGCCGGAGCGCACGGCCAAGGCCATACAGTTTCTCACCCGCGGATACAGTGAAGATCCCGCGCAACTACTGCGCGGAGCGCTGTTCGAAGTCGATTATGACGAGATGGTCATCGTGAAGGACATCGAGATGTTCAGCTTATGCGAGCATCATCTGTTGCCGTTTTTTGGGAAAGTCCATGTCGCCTACCTACCCAAGGGAAAAGTCATGGGTCTCAGCAAAATTCCCCGGCTTGTCGATATCTTCGCACGCCGCTTGCAGGTGCAGGAGCGGCTAACGAAGCAGATCGCCGAGGCCATCTGTGAGGCGATTGATCCGATCGGAGTCGGAGTAGTGATCGAGGCGCGGCATCTTTGCATGATGATGCGCGGCGTAGAAAAGCAGCATTCCGCCACGGTGACTTCGTCCATGCTGGGCGCCTTCCGCAACGAGCACGAAACGCGCGAGGAGTTTCTGTCGTTGATTCGGTCGGGAAAGCCAAATGGATTCTGAGAAGAAGCGTCTAAGCTCCTAAGTTAGAAGCTCAGCAGCTTAGCTGCTTAGTAGCTATTCGTACCTCAGCGCCACCATCGGATCCACCGATGATGCGCGCCGGGCCGGCACCAGCGCCGAGAACAAAGCCAGCGCCGCAATTCCGATCAGCGCGAGAAGGAATGTCAGCGGGTCACCGGGGCTTAATCCGAACAACATCGACTTAAGCCACTGCGCTCCGGCAAAGGCAAGCGGCAAACCCACAGCGATTCCAACGGCGGCAATGATGAGGCTCTCACGCATGATCATCCACAGCACCTGTGCGCGCTGCGCGCCCAGCGCCATGCGCACGCCAATCTCCGAGGTGCGGCGGTTCACGCGATAGGCGAGCGTGCCGTAAAGCCCGATTGCCACCAGTAACGCCGCAAGGCCTCCGAAGAAGGTGGCCAGGCGCGAGAACAGACGATCGTCAGAATACGATTGCACCAGCTGTTCCGATTGCGTAATGGGTTCCAAAATGGGCACGTCTGGGTCCATGTCGTGCATAATTCGGCGGACATCGGGAAGCACCATATTGGGATCGCCATGCGTGCGCAGCTCGACATTCATGTGCGCCTCGCCGGTGACCTGAGTGTAAGGAGACCAGGCCATAGGAACGTTTCGAGCTTTAACCGCGGTGTATGTCATGTTCTGCGCCACGCCAACGATGGTGTAAGGCTTGCCGTACTTTCCCTCGGTTCCGGAAAGCTGAATCTGATGTCCCAATGCAGGTCGTCCATGCAGATAGCGATCGACAAAGAGCTGATTCACAACAGTCACCCTTGGCGCACTGGCGGTGTCGGCATCAGTAATATCGCGGCCAAGCAGCAGGTGCGCCTGGAGCGTGGCAAAGAATCCTGAGCCCACTGGGTTCCAGCGAACCGCCGAGAACTTGTTTGGCGTAGGATCGGCGCCGTCCACACGAACACCAGTGTTGTCACTCCATCCCGAGCCGATTCGGTTCTCCATCACGGTCACCGCTTCAACTTGGGGCAGTGCACGAAGCTTTGCCAGCAGAGAATCATAGAAACGCACGACCGCTTCGTCCGAATTTGCCGTTGCTGGCGGATCGGTGGCGAAGACGAGCAAACCATCAGCTTTGAATCCCAGGTTTGCGTGTCCAAGATTGTTCAGTGTGCGAAGAAGCAGTCCCGCTCCCACGAGCAGTGCCAGGCACATCGACATTTGCAGGCAGATCACCAGCTTGCCGCTAAGGGTTTTTCCGCGGTCGCGCTGGGCGCTCGCAGCACTTGTCTTGACTGCGATATTCGTGGCCGGCATGTAAGCAATTCCAAGAGGAGCCAGGCCGAATACCAGTCCTGCGATCAGCGAGACGCCGATAGTGAAGAGCATCACGCTGCGATCTGCGGCCAGGCTTACCTCGATCTGCGACCAGGCAGCCAGTGAGCGAGTCGCCCAGTTGGCGAAGAACCAGCCTAAAGCAGCACCGGAGACGACCAGCAACAGACTCTCAGTCAGTAATTGCACGAAGATGCGCGACCGGCTGCCGCCCAAGGCCACTCTCACGCTGAATTCGCATTGACGGGAGGAGTTGCGCGCGATCAGCAACATCGCCACATTGGCACAGGCGATCACGAGCACCAGACCGACCATCATCATCAACACTTTCAACGGCTCTTTGTAATCGCTATTGAGCCCTTCAATTCCGCGCGCCGGCGTAAGGTAGAGTTCGGTTCGCTTTTCCTTAGGTCCAGGATCACCGATGGCGGAATAGACGGCCGCCTCATAGACCGGGTTCAGCCTCGCAACCGCTTGCTTGTCGCTCACTCCGGGCGCGAGCCGGCCAATCATCATTAGATAGAACCAGTCAGGCGAGCCGGTAAGACTCTGCTTGTCCTGAACGGAGTCCCCCCACGGTTTGAGTAGAGGATTGGTTTGCAGCGGAACCCAAACGTCTGTCGGTTTCCGGCGCTCGAGCCCACTGAATCCCGGAGCGGCCACGCCGACAATCGTGAAGGGAACGCCTTTTACGAATAACGTCTGGCCAAGGATTGCCTTGTCGTGGGAGAATCGTGCGCTCCAGTAGGCATAGCTCAGGACAGCGGTCTGAGTGTGTTGGCGCTCGTCGTCGGGCGC
>Ga0307474_10004476_pt1 | contig 10062 bp, 9 predicted proteins | sample atmos_gasesECM1C_2_FD_203312 | JGI IMG/M metagenome (GOLD analysis project Ga0307474, IMG submission 203312) | Hardwood forest soil microbial communities from Morgan-Monroe State Forest, Indiana, United States - atmos_gasesECM1C_05 | ecosystem: Environmental > Terrestrial > Soil > Temperate...
CTTACAGTTTCGCGTCGACTTCCTGAACGCATTCAACCATCCCAACCTGGCCGCGCCGAATATGTTCTACAACACAACCGCTAACACTTTCGGCAACATCACCGGCAGTCAGGATTCGAGGAACCTCATGTTTGCACTCAAGTTCTACTTTTAGACTTGCTAATCGCTTTTCAAAAGGCTGCCGCCACAAAACGTCTGCCTTTTTCTTGCATCCCAAACCACTGGATAAGTCCTCAGAAACGCCCTTGTGTCCAGCGAACGACTACTGTTTACCCGGTTGGCCAGAAACGAGCTTGGAGGAGATCAATGGAATCAAATGGCGATCTCCTCGAAGCGACTTCGGAACAACTCGGCTGCCCTAGCTACGCGGGCCGCGCACGTATAATCCCTCGCAGGTAAGACACGAGATTGGATCGAATGATCCGCGCGGCCTAGGACCAATGGGGACGGGCGCTCTCTTGACCTGTGTTGTGATTTCAGGCACGATGTGCCCGCAAGGCGATACGGTATAGACAAGCCGACGAGGGTCCATTGTCCACAGTTTTCGTCAGCCACAGTCATGAAGACAAGTCGATCGCCAAGCGCATCGCGCGGTTCTTGCGTGGATACGGCCTCGAGGCGTGGCTCGACGAGCGCGAGCTTCGCCTCGGAAGCCGACTCGATGACCCGATTCGCAGTGCCATCCGGGAATCTGACGTCGTGGTTGTTGTCGCGTCGCACGCGGCTGCACGTTCCCAATGGGTCGAGCGAGAGGTCGCCTTCGCCACGGACTCAAGTCCAACGATCGCGGTCTGTCCAGTCTACGTCGATGACGTGGTCGCTCACCCGTCCTTCGCGCCTCACCTTGGGATCGACGCAAGGGATCGTTACGAATTCTCGGAGGTGCTAGTACGACTCGCGGAAGCGCTCGTCGGGCGTCCATTGCCTCAACGGGATGCGCAGCAGCTCGAAACAAGCCTCGACGAGCTCTCGCGACAGAACTCCAGCATCGCGTTGCTCGTCGACAGCTGCTTGCGTGGAGGGGGTCTGCGCCACGAACATGTTCAGCTCGTTTCGGAGGTGTCATTTCACGACCTCGATGACGCCCTCGATCTCATCTCTTGTCTCAGAAGCCGCTCTGCCGCAGCCTGCGCAACCGCAGCGCTATTCGCCCGATCAGGCGTAGGTAGCGCAGCCCTCGCTCGCTACATCGTCGCGGGGTACGACGTATTGGGCCTGGCGGTCGGAGTGAGACTCGATTCCACTCTGCTGGATGCCGCAATTCGCCTGCTCTTGGTGCCAAATCCACGGGACGATCAGGCCCTCGCATCGTTCCTCTGGAAGAATGCGGAGGCACTCGCTGGTAAGTACCGTGCCGAGGTGGTGCGCCTCGTCACACATCCGGATCGCGGACCCGCGCGATTCGGTGCGGACGCGGCGGCAGCGGCTTTCCGTGGGTTTCCCGAGGATGACGATCTCGTGATTCTCTGGTCACGATGGGTCAGGGAAGGTCTCTTTGACGAGCAAACCAAGCAGGGAGCTGCCGAACCGCGAGTATTCGCGCATTGGTGCGCCGACGGGCTCCGGGCAGACGCCGGCGGCTGGGGCCGCGTCTTCGATTCGTTCGTCAGGCACGTGGGCCGGCTTGCTCGGACAAAGTCAAAGCAAGTGGTCCATTGCGCGCTCCGGCATATGATGTCTGCAGCCGACGAGAACAACCCAAGGCTTTCCGAGATCGTGCGCGCGTGCGAGCCCGCACTCGGCGCTGCCGAGTGGTACGACTGGGAGGATAGAGACGAGATGAGCATCTACGTGTCGGCATTGGTGGCCGAGGCACGGGGCGAGCGCAGATGGGGCGAGGCAAAGCGTCGTGCCGCAGAATCCTGGGAGGCGGAGATCGCATTGCGCCGCGCGATCTCGGAGCTGGACGATTCCGAGGCGAATCGATAGCCCCCGAACGGCTCGTCGCTCCATCTGGATGGCCGGCAAGTGCGGGAGCAGACCGGAAGCCAGAGATTCACGGTCCATATACGGGCTTCGCGGAACTCCAGGCTGGCTCGACATTCGACGGCACCGTTGCTTCCACCAAGGACTTTTGGCCCGTGTCGTGAGTCCGAGCTGATTTGGGAGTTTGCGACTTGTCCACTCTTACATTCCCTGGTGCACAAAGGCCTATCTCTGAGTTGTCAGGTTCCGAATCAATGGCGGCGAACTGGTAAGCAAAAGTTGGAAACTCGAAGTTCCGCCGGGGTCAGTCGATCATGTCCAAGCCTACATCGATCGAAATGTGCGTCCCGATGAGCACCAAATGATTGTGGCTGAAGTGCCTTTAATCACGGTAGCTTAACAGTTCTCCTACGCAGCTTCATCGGCTTATTAGGCCGCGACTAGCCCCTCGCCTCGCATATTTGAAAGCACTTCAGCAGTTGGAAATCGATTACGTCGAGCAGATCACCAAGATGGGCGTGCTTCCGAAGAATGTCGCCAGTCAGACTACGACGGAGTACATCTTCAAAGCCCACATCGGCAAAGGCGGATCAGTGCAGACCACGTCCGTAAACACAAAGCAGCTTCACGACATCGAACGCGCCGAGGCCAAGGAATGCAAGAAGGGCATGGCCGACTCGCCGGAGGATGAAGCGATCCGTGCTCAGTTCGAGGGCGAGTACGGCGACGGAGCAGTGGAGGCTGAAAAGAAATAGACGGTCCCAAAGTAGTCGAAAGTCCCCACATGAGTACAGCGGCGAGGCGCGAAAGCAGATCTTTGTCGCTGATGTAGCCAGCGGCCAGGTGTATCAGTATTCGATCTCCAGCAAGACGTCGAAAGTACTTGTGTCCGGACTGAATGCGCCGACCGCACAGGCCTTTGATGCCCAGTCCAACCGGCTATTCGTCGCCGACCCCGGACGCGGGGAGTCTTCATCATAGATACATGCGCCGCCAACCCTGTCCTGCTCAGTTTTGCGAGCAACGCTCTGAAATCTCCGTACGGCACGACTCTGATCTGCGGCAGCCGAGTCGCGGTCCCCGACTACGGCGTCAACGATGCTACTGTGTTGTCCGCGAAGGACGAGATGCTTTTTCGTTTTCCACCCTCAGACTAGCGATTGACCAATGGGTGGCTGAAAACCACCACACTGGCCGCTACGGGCCAGGCTTGGCGGGATGGCAACCCCAAAACCTGTTTCCTTCCGCTGAAAACAAAGAAGTTAATGTTGTAAGTTGCGGTGCCTTTTGGCACGGTAGTTGCCTTTCTCTTAGGCGGAGACATTCCTCAAAATGCGGGTTTATAAGCTTAGGTTCGGTGGGAAGAGGTGGGTTGTGAAAAGCAGAATTCTTACCGGTGTCGCAATTCTGACGTTGGCCGTGGCGGGTGCGTTCTCCCTCAGCGCATTGGCGCAAACGACCGAGGAAGGCCCGGGACCGTCCGAGCAGCCCAGCGCCCCGATGGAAGTTGGACAGCAGCAGCCCACGGACGTCCAATCGAGCGACATTCAGGCTCAGCCCTCCGACGCTCAGCCTACGGAGGCGCAACCGGGTGGTCCGTCCGGCGAGGGCCCGGCAAAGAGCGACCTGGGCGTGGCGCGCATCAGCATGATTCACGGCGATGTGTCGACCCAGCGCGGCGACTCCGGTGACTGGTCGGCGGCTACGTTGAACCAGCCGGTCATGGGCGGTGACAAGGTTTCGACCGGCGATAACGCGCGCACCGAGCTGCAACTTGACTTCGCCAACATTTTTCGGTTGGGTGCGAATTCGAAGGCCAACCTCGCAACCTTCACCCACAAAGATATCCAGATTCAGTTAAGCCAGGGCATCGCGACCTACACGGTTTCAAAAGACAGCGAGGTTGAGCCCGAAATCGATACCCCGAACGTGTCCGTGCATCCGGCGCATCATGACGGTGTGTTCCGCATTGAAGTCCGTCCCGATGGCGACTCGCTGGTGATCGTCCGCAGGGGCGAAGCTCAGATTTCTACGCCGCAGGGCAGCACCGAAGTACGCAGCGGCGAAATGGCGACGATTCGCGGTGACTCCACCTCGGCCCAGTACAAGATTTCGCAAGCTCCCGACCCGGATGACTGGGATCGCTGGAATGCCGACCGCGATCACCTCATCCAGAACGCCCAGTCGTGGCACCACACCAACCACCGCTACACCGGCGCGCAGGATCTGGATGCCTACGGCCAGTGGCGCAACGTGCCCGACTACGGCGACGTGTGGGTTCCGAATGAGCCGGATGGCTGGGTTCCTTATCGCGATGGCAACTGGGTTTGGGAACCCAGTTATGGTTGGACATGGGTAGGCTATGAGCCTTGGGGCTGGGCGCCGTATCACTATGGGCGCTGGTTCCCGTATGGCAGTTCGTGGGCGTGGTGGCCGGGCCCGGTGTATGCCGGCTACAACCCGTTCTGGGCGCCAGCGTACGTGTCGTTCTGGGGATGGGGTGGCGGCTGGGGCTTTGGCTTCGGCTTTGGCGGTTGGGGCGGCTTCGGCTGGCTCCCGATCGGGCCTTGCGACTGGTTCCATCCATGGTGGGGCGGATACCGCGGACGATTTGGCGTAGTGAACGTATTCAATGTTCACCGCGACATTGGGCGCCGGTGGGGTGGCATCGGGCCGCTGCACGGCGGGAACCGGTTTTCGAACATTCACAACATTCATAACGATCACGTCATGCGCGCCATGTCGACGGTGGGGGCAGGTCGCTTTGGTGCAGGCCGAGTAACGGCGTCTCCGGTGACGCGCCAGCAGTTGAGCGGTGCCCGCATGATGGCGGGTAATTTGCCAGTGGTTCCATCGCGCGCCAGTCTGTCGGCCAGCGGACGCGCGGCGGCATCGTCCACGGTGCGCAACGGTGGCGCGGAACACTTCTTCGGGTCGGCGCATAACAACGTGGCACGCCCGGCATCGTTCCAGCAGGAGACCGCGCATTTGCATCAGGCCATGCAGCAAAGCCATGTGAGCGGATTCTCGGCTGGCGGTCGCGTGAGCGGCGGATCCGTTACTGCGCAGGGAACAATGCAGCGGCCCAGCCCGGGAACGCCCTCGAACCGTCAGTCGACGAACAACTCCGGCAACCGAGGCGTGAATAATGCGTCCTCACCGATGCAAGGTGGAAATCGCGGCGGGTTCCGGCCGTTCACGCCACCGAGCAGCAATACTTCGCGATCCGCGGGATCAATGAGTCCAGGCTCGGCGAACCCAGGCTCGGCGAACGTGGGATTTCCACGCGGCACGACATCGCAACCGGTGAATCGTGGCGGACTTAGAACGTTTACTCCGCCCAACGGCGACCCGAGGCCGTCTGCTTCCGCCAGCCTTGAGCCGCAGCGCGGCGTGAATCAATCTGTGCCATCGCAAAACCGCGACGGATTCCGGCCCTTTACGCCGCCATCCGATAACCAGGCGTCTCGCGATGTATCGAACGCCTCTCTGCAGCGGGGCGGCAGCGGAAGCTATTGGAGCCGCACCGCGCCCAGTTCAATGCAGTCGCCGCGGGGCTACGGTTCTTCCTCCGGCAGCTACGGCGCGGGCGGTTACGGTCGCGGTTCGTCATCGCGTCCACAACTCGATATGAGGCAGCCGATCGTGCGCAGTCCGTCGTATGGCGGGTACTCGCGTCCCAGCTACGGTGGATACGGCGGTGGTGGTCGTAGCGCTTCCCCAAGCTATGGCGGTTCGCGCGGCGGCTACGGAGGCGGCGGTCATTCGAGTGTGCCCAGTGGCGGTGGCGGGCATTCCTCTGGTGGAGGCGGTGGACACTCCAGCGGAGGTGGCGCCGGGCACTCCAGTGGTGGAGGTGGCGGACACTCCGGCGGCGGACATCGCTAATCGGATACCTTTCAGGCAGCCCTCTACGAGGGTGAGCGAGTTGATGTAAACGATGTAAAACGAAGTGAACGACAGAGGCGAGAAGGGCGTGCTAAACACCACGCCCTCTCTTTTTTTGACGGTAACATCGGTAACATCGGTAACATTGGCGTCGTTGCGCACCCCCTCTCCCGTATGTTAGCCTCATATCGGAATGACTACTTTGCAGCACAAAGTGCCCGCGGGGCTCGACCGCAAGGAAACCGAAGTCTACCGGCGGCTGGATCCGGCACGGCTTCCGAGACACATCGCAATCATCATGGACGGCAACGGGCGCTGGGCCAAGCGCCGCCACATGCCGCGCGTGGCTGGACATCGCGCCGGAGTCGCAGCCGTGCGATCGACCGTCGAAACCGCGGCCCGCATTCACATTCCCGCGCTCACCCTTTATGCCTTCTCAGAAGAAAACTGGAAGAAGCGGCCCACCAGCGAGGTCGGCTTTCTTATGCGTCTCCTCAGCCGCTATCTGAAGGCAGAGGTACCCACGCTGAACCAGAACAACATCCGCCTCGAATACATCGGCCGACAGCACGAACTGCCCGGCGACGTGCAGGAACGCATGGAATGGGCGCGCCAGGCCACGACGCGCAACTCAGGCATGGTGCTCACTCTGGCCCTCAACTACAGCGCGCGCAGCGAACTGGTGGATGCATTCCGCTCCATGGTGAACGCTGCTTCCGAAAACGGCGGACTGGAGCATTTGAAGATCGACGAAGACACGGTGGGCCGGCATCTTTACACGCGCCATCTTCCGGACCCGGACCTGGTGGTGCGGACCTCCGGCGAAATGCGTCTGAGCAATTTCCTTCTGTGGCAGCTGGCTTACGCCGAGATCTACGTGACCGCAACCCTGTGGCCTGATTTTCGCGGCGTACACCTGCTCGAAGCCGTTGCGGAATATCAGAAGCGCGAGCGCCGCTACGGCGGCCTGAATCATCCCGACTCGAACGGGCACGCGGAGTTAGAGCCTGCCTTGGCGCACCACGGGCAAAAAAACTAACCACAGAGGACACGGGGCTAAACTCACTACCGCACACGCTCGCAGGGGGATTTTGCGATGGGATGAGAAGGTCGATCCCCGATCACGGATCGCTTTAAGCTACCAGTGATCAACGCACTCGACGGTGCAAACAATACATAAGGAGATCGACCTTGAAGCACGAGCCACCCCGTTGGGGTGGTTATGTGACCCTGAAACTCTGTCAGAGCTCGACGGTGAGTGCTACAGGCGCGGACTTGGCGCAGTTACAATCTCAGTCACAACCTGGCTCGGCAGCTAAGGCCGCAATTTCTTTGGATCGTTTCTGCCCGACTTTAAGCATGGTTCCGGTATGGGTGATTGTGTAGATGGTGGCGGCGTTGTCCTGAAAAGGAGAACGGTCCGACCCCGCTGGGGAGAGTGAGTAGGTTTCGCCAACCGGGCCTTCGCACAGGCGTTGCACCCCGTCTCGGCCTTCGATTTGGAATCGGTCGACGGTACTCGCGTTACTTCTAAGGCGCTCGAAGGTCTAAATCGTCAACGCGCGCGCACGCGCTGTCGGTCGTCGTCCGCGGATCGACCGCGACTGGAGAGCTCTCTAACGTGATCGCACCTCTATCAAGAATCATCCAGCCATCGTCCCTGAAACTGATGCTGAATCCCAGTGCGGGTAAAATGCTGCAGTCCGATCGAGGTCTGTGCTTGGTAAGTTGGTGATAGCTCTATTCATATTTCATTGCCCTGTTGGATTGCCGCGTCTGTAAGATCCCTAACCGCCCCAAAAGCTAGGATCGAGTGATTACGTGCGATTTATCGGCGACCCGATCCCGATATCGAAATGTAAAACCTCCGCGCGCGTGCCCAGCCTACTATAAAGAGCAATGGCGGGTGCATCCGCGCGGTCGGCCTGCACGAATATAGCGCAGGCGTTTCGCGCGGCGGCTAATGTCTTCAGTTCTCCAATGAGTGCGGTTGCGATGCCCTGACGCCTGTGCGCTTCGGCCACGGCGATGTCGTAAATGTATATCTCCGTGCGCTCCTGTTCAAATTTTTGAAGTTCGTAGGCGACCAGCCCGCTGACGACCGCGCCGGGTTTCGTTGCCGCAAGAGCGATCAAATGTGAGCCGCCGAGGAGGCGCTCCAAGTACGCCGAACTGGGAGGAGCCCCGGTATACGTGTCAGCCTCTTTGAATGCGTCCCCGAACACGGTCATCATAGAACGCACCATGGGGACATCACTGGGCTGAAGTTGACGAACCGCGAAATCCGGGAAAGGCGCCATAGAAATTGTCCTCCGATCGCACAACAAGAGTAACCACCCGATATCAACCGCGGTGATTACGCGGCTTTGGCGGCCGGAGGTGGATCCTCGATGTCGTGCCGCGGCAATGGTTCGTGACCGAGCATGTACGGGAAAAGTTCAGCTCCCGCCGCGGCATGGGGAGGATGTTCCGGTGCCTTGATCACGGTGAGAACTGCACCACAATCGCGTTGATTTGGGGGCGCAAATCAGGGCGGTGAGTCAGTGAGTCGCAGTTCATCCCGCGGCTTGTTCAGCACTCCCCTCTTCTTCCGTGAGACTCTCGGCGAAAATAAAGATGTTTCGAAAAGGATCACAAATGTGAAATTGTTTGAAGCCCCAGGGCTGCGCCGGCTTGCCGAGTCGTCCCAGCATTCAAGACGCGCCGGCGTTGTAGCCGCGCGGATTCTCAGCCCACCATCGACCGAGCCAGGATAGAGGCCCGGTCACTTTGACTGGTCAGAAGACCGAGCGCCCTGGTCGCGGAGCCAGCTAATAACATTGTTCTGGCGAGTCCCGAGGCCGCAAGCCGCGTCTAACGGTGTCCCCTTGGCATAGTCGGGGACCCAATTCAGAGCGGCTCCCCTGTTCAGAAGCAATTCCGCTGCCCGGCGCTGGCCGGCGGCGCAAGCGTGCCAGAAGGCTTGTGACAATGCTTCGGGTTCGGCCCCGGATTGGCCGGCGAGAAGCTCTTCAAGACGGTCGAGCGTACCGAGGGCAGCCGCGTGCCAGAGCTTGTCTACCTTAGCACCTCGCTGCACCAGGAGGCGGGCCACGTGCCAGCACGCGTAGCCGATGGCATTGTCGAGCGGGGTGCCGATCGATCCGTTGGGTGTCTCCACGTCGGCGCCGCAGTCGATCAGCGCGCTGGCCACGTCTACATCGTCGCTGCTTGCTGCCCAGTGCAGGGGTGTCTCGGAGGATGGCTGGTCAGGGTCTCGGGCGTTCGGGTCGGCCCCTGCTGCGATGAGCATCCGCACGATTCGAGGACCGTTTGGAAAGTAGCCGGGCCAGTCGGCAACCACGTGAAGGGGCGTGCGCCCCTTGGCAGTACCGCCGAGCCTCGAGGCAGCGAGGCCAGGGTTGTCGAAGAGCAGCCGCTGCAATTTGGCCACGTCGCCGACGTGGATCGCCGCAATCACTTCGCAGACATCGCTATTGGACGTCATTGGTCATCTCCTTGGTGAGCCGGGCCGTTGAAAATCCTATTCGGCGCCGCACGAAAACTTCGCTGGGTTTTTGTACCGCGAACTGGCGGCGATTTTCAGAGCCTCCGCCATCGTCGGGTAAACGTGCAGCATGTCGATGAAGTCCTGAAGCTTCGCTCGAAACCGTAGCGCCATGGCCGCTTCGTGAATCACTTCTCCCGCGCTGTGGCCCACCATTGACACGCCCAGCACTTCGTTTGTGTGTTCATGGTGCCTAGCAGAGCCAAACGAAACAGACGCTGTGAGCTTGGAATAAAGATCATGGCGATCTGAAGTATACGCCGCAGTTTTTGAGGTTGACCCTGCCGAAAGTCATGGATGAAGTCCCTGACCAGGGGCACATGCGCGAGACCTCCGGCTTGAATTACTTTCCTTTTCAGGGAAACTGCCTCGGGGAAACCGGCAAGTAGGGCGCGGTCCACCTCGGTCGCGGCGTATTGGAGGCTAGTCGTTGGGAGTCGCGAAATTACGAAGATCAATTTCCATGATCGAGCGATCTCTGCCTCGTCGACTCGGCTTCAGTCTGATGGCTGCATATTGCGTCGTTGTGTCTGCAGCATCGCTGACAGTTGCCTTCGCAGAGGCGTTGCACCCCATCCCGGCCTTCGATTTGGAATCGGTCGACGGTACTCGGGTTACCTCTAAAGCGCTCGAAGGGAAGGTCGTCCTGGTGGACTTCTGGGCCACCTGGTGTGCGCCGTGTATCGAAGAGATTCCTCAAT
>Ga0307474_10004477_pt1 | contig 10058 bp, 8 predicted proteins | sample atmos_gasesECM1C_2_FD_203312 | JGI IMG/M metagenome (GOLD analysis project Ga0307474, IMG submission 203312) | Hardwood forest soil microbial communities from Morgan-Monroe State Forest, Indiana, United States - atmos_gasesECM1C_05 | ecosystem: Environmental > Terrestrial > Soil > Temperate...
CGTGAAGAGCGCTAGTCCGGTGTCGGCCCCGGGAATCAGGAGTTCAATCCAACGCTGTTTGTCGGTGAAGGGCTGGTCGGTTGCGACCTTCATGCCCAGGGATTCGGTATAGAACTTGAGCGCGACATCCTGATCGGTAACAGGGATGCTAATGAATTTGACGCCCCGAATCATGCTTGATGCCTCCAATGTCGCGAGCTTATCCGCGGTGCGGGAGAGAAGCAATCAGGCAGGCGATGCTATAGTAACGATTGGTATAGAGGTGACGACTCTCGATGATTACATTTTCGACGTGCTGATGCGCGACCTGATCGGGCATGATCGCAGGCCGGCCGCATTTCTCGTGTACCTGTGGATGGCGGCGGAACAGGGGCGCGGGCGCACGGAGGTGTGCGTTAGCTACGAGGAGATGGCGGAGGCGATCGGCATCTCAAAGAGTTCGGCGCAGAGCGCGGTAAAGTGGCTGGCGCGACGCAAGCTGATCGCGGTGCGAAAGAAAACGGCGACTGCGGCGCCGGATTATCGAGTGCTGAGCCCGTGGCGCGAGCGGGGCACCTCCACAGCGCGGCAACGATCTATTTAGGCCGAGGCCTGCTTCCTGCAAGTGCGCCGCTCATTCCTGCTTCAGAACGATGTCGCCGTTGATCGTGTCGATCTTCACCGTATTCTGCCCATTCCCAACCTTCCCCGTCACGTAGATGTATTTGCGCGGGGTGCCGCCTCCCTGCGTATCCCACTCCGTGGTCTGCCGCTCAGAGAGGCCCAGGTGCTGGATCACGCGGTACTTGCCTTCGCTGTTCTTGGTGTAGGCCAGTTTGATCTGCACATCCATGCCGTAGTCTTTCGGCACGGTCAGCAGCATGGCTCCCGACATCGAGCTCAGCGAGATGTCGCGCCGCGACCCTGAAGAGCCGGTCAGGTGTGCCGTCACATCGCCAGCCATGGTGCTGGCCTTGATCGCTCCGCCGGCCTGCCCGATGTTGATCTTGCCACCCATCGTGGAGGCGTCAACAGCACCCGCCGCGTGCTCGATGGTGATATCGCCGCCCATGGTCTTGGCCTTCGCAAAGGCCCCGGCGCTTCCTACGTGAATGTCGCCGCCCATGGTGGAGAGGTCGGCGCCGTCGGGCGCGGCTGCCACGTCAATTCCGCCGCCCATCTTGTGAATGCTGACCACGCTGGCGTGCATGACAACCCACGCCGGAACTGGATCGAGGCATTCCGTGCCCAGGCAAGCGGCTAGAATCGCAGGCGCTACCGCGGCTGTGAAGGTACGGGCAAGGATCGTCGACGCAATGAGGGACATGGTTATCTCTCCTGGGTACCCGCAGAAACCCTTGCCCCCTGATACGCAGTCTGTTTCAATTTGGTTCCGGCCTTCCCCGCCGGTCCGCTCAGCTTTCCAGCTTTTTGGACACCAGTTCGTTCAGCAGCGCTGGATTGGCCTGGCCCTTTGACGCCTTCATCACCTGGCCGACAAAGAAGGCGGCGATCGTCTTTTTGCCGGTGCGATACTGCTCCACCTGCTTGGGGTTTGCCGCAATGACCTCGTCGATCATGGTCTCAATCGCCGATGTATCCGTGATCTGCTCGGGCTTTTCGCGCTCGTAGACGGCCGGAAAGTCCTCGCCCTTTTCGAAGGAGAGGTCGAAGAGCTGCTTGAGCTGTTTCGAGCTGATCTTGCCGTCGTCGAGCAAGTCCGCGGCCAGCACAATACCGGCCATGGAGACGGGTGAGTTTTCCTGTTCGAGATTCAGGGCCTTCAGCCGCCCGCCGATCTCGCTCAGCAGCAGGTTCGCCACGCGACGAGGATTCTTTGCCGTGCGGGCCGCGGCTTCAAAGCGGTCGGCAAACTCCCGCGAGGCCGTGAGCGTACGTGCGTCCTTCTCGTTCAGGTCGTACTCGGAGATCATGCGGGCTCGGCGCGCCTCGGGCAACTCGGGAAGCTCGGCTACACGCAGCGCAAGGAACTCGGGCGAGACGATCAGAGGCGGCAGATCCGGCTCGGGAAAGTAGCGGTAATCGTGCGCCTGCTCCTTGGAGCGCATGGAGTACGTGCGGCCCTCGCTGGCGTTCCACAGCCGCGTCTCCTGCACGACCTTGCCTCCCGACTCGATAACCTCGATCTGGCGCTCGATCTCGTACTCCAGCGCCGCGCGGATGAAGCGGAAGCTGTTGACGTTTTTGACCTCAGCCTTGGTGCCGAACTTCTCCTGCCCGCGCGGGCGGACGCTGACGTTGGCATCGCAGCGGAGCGAGCCCTCCTCCATGTTGCAGTCGGAGACGCCCGTGTAAAGCAGGATCTCCTTGAGCCGCGTCAGGTACTCGAAGGCTTCGTCGGGGGTGCGAATGTCCGGCTCGGAGACAATCTCCGCCAGGGGCGTCCCGCAGCGGTTCAGATCGAGATACGTGCGCGTCGCGGAGTCCGGAAAGCCGTCGTGGATGCTCTTGCCGGCGTCTTCTTCCATGTGCAGGCGGGTGATCCCGATGCGTTTCGTCGACCCGTCGGCCGTCGGCACCTCGATCCAGCCACGCTCGGCGATGGGCTTGTCGAACTGCGAGATCTGGTAGCCCTTGGGCAGGTCGGGATAGAAGTAGTTCTTTCGCGCAAAGATGGAGCGTTCTCGAACCTCGCAGTGCAGCGCCAGGGCGGCCAGCGTCGCGAACTCCACTGCCTTCTCATTCAGCACCGGGAGTGCGCCTGGCAATCCCAGGCACACGGGGCAGATGTTGGTGTTCGGCGCCGCCCCGAATTTGTTGGCGCACCCGCAAAAGGCCTTGGTCGCGGTCAGCAGCTGCACATGCACTTCAAGCCCGATCACGGGCTCATACTTGGCCAGGACTTCCGGTGAGAGAGCGGCTGTGGCGGGCATATTGAAATTCTAGCTTGCCCTGAAAGCAGCATGTCCGGACCGCGGCTCCAGATGCAAAACCCCATGGGAAAGCGAGTAATCTTGCCCCGCATCTGAAACCCTGTCATGCTGGGTGCATCTTTCATGTTGTCGCCTGCACCGCGTGCAGCAGACCGGTTTCCGGCGGGCTCGTAACTGAAGTCTTTGCCTGTCGGGGGTTCGGGGGAACCTTGGGGTTCCCAGCGACGGGTCTTCGTCGTTGGGTAGCCATCCGGCATCGCTTACGCGGATCGACAGCCACGGCATGAGTGGGTTGACCTGGGGTTTTCAGCAGAATGCCGATTCTTGACAGGCGCAGCATGCTAAAAATGCTGGCGCTTACCGCCGGTTGCGCAACCGTTCCCGTCCCATCTGCGCTCGCCCATCAATCGGGTAGGTTTGCGCCCGAAGACGAGCAGTTTCTAGAAGATCTGGTACGCCAGGGTTGCGTCTATTTCTGGGAGCAGGCCAGCCCCTCGACCGGCCAGGTCCTCGACCGAGCTCGCAATAACCTCGACGGCGCCCGCGATCCTCGCCGGATGGCCTCCATTGCCGCCACCGGCTTCGGGCTCACGGCGCTGTGCATCGCCGATCATCGCGGTTACATCCCGCACGCGCAGGTAGTCGAGCGGGTCCGCACCACCCTCGAGTGGCACCTGAATCAGATGCCCGAGGTGCACGGCTTCTTCTACCACTTCACCGACTACGAGACCGGCAGGCGCTGGCGCAACTCCGAGCTCTCGTCCATCGACACGTCCCTGCTGCTGTGCGGCGTGCAGACTGCCCGCGCCTACTTTGACGATCCACGCATCCAGCAGCTGGCCCGGCAGATCTACGAACGCGTGGACTGGCCCTGGATGCTGAACGATGGCTCGGCGTTCTCCATGGGCTGGAATCCCGGCACTGGCTTTCTGGCGCAGCGTTGGAGCCACTACTGCGAACTGATGATGATCTATCTGCTGGCCATCGGCTCGCCCACGCATCCGGTCTCGCCCGAGCATTGGGACAAGTTTGCACGCCCGCTGGTGCAATTCGGCCCTTACCGCTACATCAGCGGCGACGACCCCCTCTTCACCCACCAGTACTCGCATGCGTGGTTCGATTTCCGCGGCCAGCGCGACGCCTACGCGGACTACTTCGCCAACTCGGTCACCGCGACCCACGCGCACAAAGCCTTTTGCCTCTCCATGCCCGACTCTGTGCACGGGTACACCGTCTGGGGCGGGCCGCCGTCGCGCGGCCTGATCGACGGCACAGTGGTCCCATGTGCTGTCGCCGGCTCGCTGGCGTTCGTGCCCGGCCAGTGCCTCCCCGTGCTGCGCTCGCTACGAGCGAAGTACGGTTCGCTTGCCTGGGGCCGGTATGGCTTCGCCGACGCCTTTCATCCCGCCGCCAATTGGTACAACCCCGATGTGCTCGGGATCGACCTTGGAATCGGAGTACTGATGGCCGAAAACCTGCGTTCGGAGCTGGTCTGGAGCACCTTCATGCGTAACCCTGAAGCAGAGCGGGCGATGCAGCTGGTTGGTTTCCGGCCGGGCGCCGCGGCGTAACCCCACCACCCATCCGGGCGGGGTCTCGAACGATACAATCCCTTTTGACATGAGTGCGAAGATCGCCTTTCTCTTTCCGGGACAGGGCTCGCAGGCTGTGGGGATGGGCCGCGACCTCGTCGAACAATATCCGGTGGCCGCAGCCACTTTTGCCGAGGCTGACGAGGCCCTGGGATTCGCCATTTCAAAGCTGTGCTTCGAGGGGCCGGAAGAAGAGCTACGACTCACAGAAAACACTCAGCCCGCGATCCTGACGGTGAGCGTAGCGGTTTGGCGACTTCTTTGTGCCGAGGGCGTAAAGCCCTCGTTCGCGGCGGGACACTCGCTGGGCGAATGGTCGGCTCACGTGGCAGCCGGGACCCTGAATTTTGCCGATGCCGTGCGTGCTGTCAAGACCCGCGGCCGGGCGATGCAGCAGGCTGTTCCGGAGGGCCAGGGCGGCATGGCTGCCATCCTGATGCTCGATGCTGCGCAGGTGATCGAGGCCTGCGCCGAGGCTGCCGCCGAGACCGGACAGACCGTCACCGCAGCCAACATCAACTCGCCCAGCCAGACGGTGATTTCAGGGGCGCTCGCCGCAGTCGAGAAAGCTGTCGCCATCTGCAAAGCCAAGGGCGCGCGTCGCGCTGTCATGCTTCCCGTCAGCGCCCCGTTTCACAGCTCCCTGATGCAGCCGGCGCGGGAGGAAGTAGCCCGAGTTCTCGAAGGCACCCCGTTGGCTGAACCGCAAATTCCCGTCGCCGCCAACGTGACCGGCAGGATGGTAACGACAGCCGCGGAGACGCGCGACGCCCTCATCAATCAGGTCACCGGCGCAGTGCGCTGGGTTGATTGTGTGCAGTCTCTGGCGGCTGCGGGCGCGAGCGTCTTTGTCGAAGCCGGACCTGGCAAGGTTCTTACCGGCTTGATGAAGCAGATCGACGCAGCGCAAAAGGCGATGAACGTTGAAGATGCTGCCAGCCTCGAAAAGACAAAGGGAGAGCTGGCAAGCGTGGCCACCGCTTAGCCGTTCGCTTTGCCGTCTGACCCCTGTTCCCTGTTTTTACGGTCCCAGGTAGAGCTCAACCGGCGAGAAGCCGAGCTGGCGCGAATGGGGATCGTAATTCAGAAAGATGGCTTTGCTCCTCGATTCGTTGAGCCGGATGCCCATCAACAGCACATTCCCCGCCATGCGTGCGGCCACAATGTCGTGGTGCTTGATGGCGCCGTACTCGTTCTGCGAGCTGCTGGGGCTCCAGTCTTCCTGGAAACGGTCGAAGGTGTAGTTGCCGAGCTTGTCCTTGTGCTGCTGCCAATCGGAATCGTGCACCCAGACTCCGTAGGCGCCGCTCAGGTCGTTCTTCTCGATGTCGCTGAAGAACGTGTTCACCGCGGCGCGACCCTTCATGTGCGTCCACCAGTTCCATGGCCAGTCCACCGGCCATCCGGCCAGGATCCAGAATCCGATCACGAGAACAATGAAAGTGCTCACCGCGCTGACGACAAGGATGCGCTTCCGGCGTTCCTGGGCTTCATTGAAAGAAGGGGCATCGAGCAGCGTCATCGGGCGAGTCTCCCTCAGAGTTCAGCATACGGCAATAAGGCAGGGGCAAGGGACTAGGGGTTAGGGACTACAAAACCCTTGAGCCGCTGCCGGACGGCTATCGTTTCTAAGGATTCCTGTAGTGCTGCAGGGTTAGACACCACAGCGGCAAAAGCTGTTCCTGGCAAGGGCCGCCGCGGTGCGAGGTTCGCTAGTCCCTAGCCCCTGCTGTACGTGTTCCTGTTCTTCTCCTGCTGCCGTTCGATGGCCAGCTCAATAAGCCGGGTGATCAGATCCCGATAGCTCATCCCGCTTGCTTCCCACAGCTTGGGATACATGCTGATCTTGGTGAAGCCCGGCAGCGTATTGACCTCGTTCAGGTAAATGCGCCGCTTGCCGTCCGCCTCCATCAGGAAGTCCACGCGCGCCAGGCCCGCCAGGTCGCAGGCGCGGAATGCCTTCACGGCCATCTCCCGGATCTGCTTCTCCTCGCCGCGGGTTAGCTTTGCCGGAATCACCGGGATGGAGCCCTCGGAGAGATACTTCGCCTCGTAGTCGTAGAACTCCTTGCCGGGAATGATCTCGCCCACCACGCTGGCTTCCGGCTTGTCGTTCCCCAGAACGGCGACTTCCAGTTCGCGCGCCTTGGCGCCCAATTGGCCCCGGCGCATCGCCCCGCCCACGCCTTGCTCGATCACCAGCTTGCGATCGAACTTGGCGGCTTCGTTCAGGGCCGGCCCCAGTTCCTTGCGGTCGTGTGCCTTGCTGATTCCCACCGACGAGCCCAGGTTGGCCGGCTTCACAAAGACCGGATACTTCAAAGCCGCTTCGATCTTCGCAACCACCTTCTTTGGCGACGTCTCCCATTCGCTGCGAAGAACCGTGATGTGTTTCACGATGGGCAAGCCGGCGTCTTTGAAGAGCCGCTTCATAACATCCTTGTCCATGCCGGCAGCCGAGCCCAGAACGCCCGACCCCACGTAGGCGATGCCCGCCAGTTCGAAGAGTCCCTGGATCGTTCCATCCTCACCGAAGGTGCCGTGAAGCACGGGAAAGACAACGTCGAGGGACTGGCCGTCCAGGCGGCCCTTTCCTTCTACGCTGGTTGCAAGCGCGGCTCTCGAATCGCCTTCGGGCGGCTCCGGCGCCAGAAGCATCGGCATGCCTTCCTGCAGCAGCTTGGCCCCGGGGGTCGCCTCCGGGTCGCCGGCCCGCAGCCGGCTCGCAGGGTCGCTGGCATTGCCTTCCAGAAGCCCGCGCGCATCGGCCGCCGCCAGCCAATGGCCTTCCTTCGTGATACCGATCGGCACCACGTCAAACTTCTTGCGGTCGATCGCGTTTAAAACCGATGCGGCCGACAGCAGCGAAACCTCGTGCTCGCCGCTGCGTCCACCAAAGAGAATGCCCACTCGCAGCTTCTTGGCCATGGCTCTATTTCACACCATCGCCGTCAGACGCACTTCGCCCATCCCGGCGATTTCGCCACCGCTCCACGCCCTGAACCAAGATCGCAAACCGGCCCTTCGCAGCTCGCGTGGCTCAGAGAATCTTCTTCCCGAAGGCCGAACAGGCCAGCTCTACGGCGAGATCAGCAGTCCGGTTGTGCTCGTCGATAACCGGGTTGACCTCGACGATCTCAAAGCTCAGCAGCCGCCCTTGGTCGGCGATGATCTCCATGGCCAGGTGGGCTTCCCGGTAAGTCGAGCCGCCGCGCACCGGTGTGCCCACCCCAGGCGCGTCTTCGGGATCGATCCAGTCCATATCGAGCGACACGTGATAGCCCGCCGTCAGCCGGCCGGCCACCCGCAGCGCCTCTTCCATCACCGCCCGCATGCCGCGCTCGTCGATGTCGCGCATGGTAAACACCTGGGCCACGCCCGCCCGCTTGATATTGGCGCGCTCGGCGGCGTCGATGTCCCGCACCCCGATCAGGACCGTGTTCTCGGGCGCAATCTTGGGAGAATAGCCGAAGAGATTCCCAAGCTCCTCCGGGCCCAGGCCCAGCAGTGCCGCCAGCGGCATTCCGTGCACATTCCCCGACGGCGAAGTTTCCGGAGTATTGATGTCCGAATGAGCGTCGATCCACACCACGCCGATCTTCTGGTTCTGGCGCCGGTAAAACTCCGCTACCCCGGAGACTGACCCCACCGCCAGGGAGTGATCGCCGCCCAGCAACAGCGGCGTCATGCCCTCCTCCAGAGCCTTCAAAACCGCCTCCGCGGTGCGCAGGCAGGTTTCCGAGATGGGCTTGAGGTAGCGCGCCTTGTCGCTGCCTGAGGCTTGGGTCTCGGGAAGCTCCACGCGGATGTTGCCCCCGTCGGTCACACGGTGCCCCAGCGCCTCCAGCCGTGCCTCCAGTCCGGCCACGCGCATCGCGGACGGTCCCATGTCGACCCCCCGGCGGCTGGCGCCCATGTCCAGCGGGACCCCCAAAACACAGATCTTCCGGGGGGGAAGAGACTGCAGTCCGCTGTGCGGATGTGAACCTTGGATATCGGGAATTCCTGAAATGGAAGACATGGCGGGATTGCGTTCCGAACTGCTGCAGTTTCAGTGCTTGGGGGCCGAAAACTATAGTGCGCCGCGGATTGAATCAGTAACCGATTGCGAGGTCCCTGGCGTGACTCACGGTGACCCGAAAGGACTATTACACCACAATCCGGTACGTGTAAAACTACTGTAACGATTGATAAAACATTAAAGGACGCTCCTGCGGGCAAGCCCGCGGCGAATTCCGCGCACCCGGCCGGGAGTCAATGCGGTTTAGGGGCAATGCGCCCCTGGATGGTGCTTCATGAAGTTGAGGGCCTATGCCGTCGCGCTGGTGTGGAGTTCGTTCGCTGCGATGCTCTTCGCTCAGCCGCCCCACCTCACGTCCCTCAGCGCCATCCATGCCTTGACCAATGAACAGGCCAGCGCCCATCTGCAGGTAGAGTTTCCCGCCACCGTAACCTACTACCGCCCTTACGAGCGGACCATGTTCGTCCAGGACGGCGACGTTGCCATCTACGTGCAGTCCAACGCTCGGCTCAAACTTGTCCCCGGCGACCGGGTCCTTGTGCTGGGAACCACGCGGGAGAGTTTTCGCCCCTTCGTTCTAGCCACAGATATCAAGCTGATCGGCCACGTCGCTCTGCCCCCTGCGGTTCCCGCAAGTTTCAAGGACCTGAGCTACTCCCGCTACGACTGCCGGCTCGTGACCGTCCGCGCGAAGGTTCGAACAGCCGACGTGCTCAATCAATCGGTGCGCAATTCCACGCTGCAAATGACGATGGAAGACGGGGATGTGGACGCAACGGTTGACAGTGACGATGCGGTAGCCCTCAAGGATCTCCTCGATGCCGAGGTCGAAGTTACCGGTGCTGCGTCCGGCCGCTTCGACGGCAAGATGCAGCAGACCGGCATCCTCCTCCATGTCTCCTCCATCAACGGCATCAAGGTGCTCAAGCGCGCCAAGGACAGTCCATGGTCGCTGCCGGTCACTCCCATGGACCAGATTCTGCTCGACTACGACAAGGTCAACCGCAGCCCGCGCGTCCACGTCCGTGGAACCATCACGTACTATCAGCCAGGTTTGGGCGCCGTGCTGCAAAGCGGCTCCAAAAGCCTCTGGATCATGACGGACACCCGTAATGACCTGACCGTGGGCGACGTAGCCGACGCCACCGGCATTCCCGATGTACACGACGGTTTTCTTACCCTGACGCGGGGCGAAATTCAGGACGGCGGCATTCTGGCTCCGGTCACGCCGCGGCCTTCCACTTGGAGCGAGCTCTCGCAGAGCCGCCATCTCTATGACCTGGTTTCCAGCCAGGGCAAGCTGGTGATGCAGGCCCGCGAGGGCGCGCAAGATGAATATGTCCTCGTCTCCAATGGACACCTGTTCTCGGCTATCGTGCGTCACCCCTCGGCCACCTACAGCTCCATTGCTCCGCCCGCGCTGCCGAGCATGCGCGAGATCCCGCTGGGATCGACTGTCCAGGTTGTGGGCGTCTGCGTGCTTGACGATGCCAACCCATTCGACGCCAATGTGCCATTCAACCTTCTGATGCGGTCGGCTGACGACATCCAGGTGATCGCGCGGCCATCTTG
>Ga0307474_10004478_pt1 | contig 10057 bp, 10 predicted proteins | sample atmos_gasesECM1C_2_FD_203312 | JGI IMG/M metagenome (GOLD analysis project Ga0307474, IMG submission 203312) | Hardwood forest soil microbial communities from Morgan-Monroe State Forest, Indiana, United States - atmos_gasesECM1C_05 | ecosystem: Environmental > Terrestrial > Soil > Temperate...
TCGAGGGCCACACGGACAACAAGGGCAAGCCCGACAAGAACCTGGATCTGTCTCAGCGGCGCGCCGACAGCGTCAAGGCCTGGTTGATTCAGATGGGCGTCGAGGCAGAGCGCCTCGACTCGAAGGGCTTCGGCGACACGCGGCCGTTGGTCCCCAACACGACATCGAAGGGCCGCGGCGCGAATCGGCGCGTGCAGTTCACGATCACCGATCCCGCCAACCTCGGCTCGGGGCAATAGGCAGCGGAAAGGACGCGACATGCGCTCGAAAGCACTCCTGATCGCATCTTTCTTCCTCCTCGCGGCGGGCTGCGGTCGATCGATCGTGGGATATCACGTGGACGCCGCCCCGCCGCCCGAGGACTCGAGCGGCGGCGACGGGGCCGCTGGCGCTGACGGCGGCGGCGAGGGCGGCGTGCCGTGCGGCGCGGGCCTCCTTGCGTGCGGCGGCGCATGCGTCGACCCGGGCCAGGATCCCGCCAATTGCGGCGCGTGCGGCACGGCCTGCGCCGTGGGCCAGGTCTGTGACGTCGGCGTGTGCGCAACGAGCTGCTCGGCGGGCTTGAGCAAGTGCGGTCAATCGTGCGTCGACGTCATGAGCGACGGCGCGAACTGCGGCGCGTGCGGCAAGGCCTGCGGCATGGGGCAGACTTGCAGCGCGGGCGCCTGCGTGTGCCCGGCCGGCCAGATCACATGCGGCACGGCCTGCGTCGACCCGTCGAGCGATCCCGCGAACTGCGGCGCGTGCGGCAAGGCGTGCGCGACGGGCGAGGTCTGCAACGCGGGCGTCTGCGCCGCGAGCTGCGGCGCGTTGCTCACGAGCTGTAGCGGCGCTTGTCAGGACCTCGCGAGCGATACGAAGAACTGCGGCGCTTGCGGCACGGCCTGCGGTGCCGGCGTGCTGTGCGTCGCGAGCCACTGCGTGTGCGCCGCCGGGCAGACCACCTGCGGCGGCGCTTGCGTCGACGTCACGAACGATGCGAAGAACTGCGGCGCCTGCGGCACGGCCTGCGCGGCCGCGGAGGTTTGCGCCGTCGGGGTTTGCGCCGCGACGTGTCCGACGGGGCTCGCGAAGTGCGGCGCCTCCTGCGTGGATACGACGGTGGACGCCATGAACTGCGGCGCCTGCGGCGTGACGTGCGCGGGCGGCACGACGTGCCAGGCCGGCCGCTGCGACTGCCCCGCGGGGCAGACCTCGTGCGGCGGCGTCTGCCTCGACACCCTCACCGACGTTCGGAATTGCGGCGCCTGCGCCAAGGCTTGCGGCGCGGGCGAGGTCTGCGCCGCCGGCGCCTGCGTGGCCGCCTGCCCCACGGGCACGGCTCTGTGCAACGGCGCCTGCGTCCCCACGGCGACGGATCCGAAGAACTGCGGCGGCTGCGGCGTGACGTGCACGGGCGGTCAGGTTTGCGCCGCCGGGAAGTGTGGCTGCGCCGCCGGGCAGGTCGCCTGTGGCGGCGTCTGCGTCGACGTCGCCAACAACGCCGCCAACTGCGGCGCGTGCGGCCACGCCTGCAAGGCGGGGCAGGTGTGCAGCGCGCGCGTCTGCGCGGCGACGTGCACGATGGGCCAGACGGCGTGCCTCGGCGCCTGCACGAACACGAAGACGGATCCCGCCAACTGCGGCGGCTGCGGCAAGACCTGCGGCATCGGCGGCACCTGCGCGAACGGCGCCTGCGCCTGCCCGGCGGCCCAACTCGCGTGCAACGGCATCTGTGTCGACGTGACGAGCAGCGCCGCGAACTGCGGCGCGTGCGGCAAGGCGTGCGCCGCGGGCCAGGTCTGCAGCGCGGGCGCGTGCGCCGCGACGTGCGCGACGGGGCTCACGGCCTGCGGCGGCGCCTGCGTGCAGCTCCAGTCCGATCCACTGAACTGCGGCGCGTGCGGCTCACGCTGCGGTGGCGGCAGCGCCTGCAACGCAGGCGCGTGCGTCTGCCCCGCCGGCAGCACGGCCTGCGGGGGCGCGTGCGTCAACGTTACGACCGACGGCGCGAATTGCGGCGCGTGCGGCAAGGCGTGCGCCGCAGGCCAGGTCTGCAGCGCCGGCCTCTGCACGACAATGTGCGCGGCGGGCCTGACGAGCTGCGGCGGCGCTTGCGTCGACACGCGCAGCGATCTCGCGAACTGTGGCGCGTGCGGCACCGCCTGCACGGGCGCGAGCCTCTGCGTCGCCGGCCAGTGCGCGTGCACGGGCGGTCGCAAGACGTGCTCCGGCGTCTGCGTCGACACGCGCAGTGACCCGGCGAACTGCGGCGCGTGCGGCACGGCGTGCGCGGCGGGCCAGGTCTGCTCGCTCGGCAAGTGCCTGGCGTCCTGCCTCGCGGGCGAGACCGCCTGCGGCGGCGCCTGCATCAACGCGAGCACCGACGACCGGAACTGCGGCGGCTGCGGCATCGTCTGCGCGGGCGGCACGAGCTGCGCCGCCGGCAAATGTGCCTGTGCGGGCGGGGGCACGCTGTGCGGTGGCGTTTGCGTCTCGACGACGAGCGATCCGAGGAACTGCGGCGCCTGCGGCGCAACGTGCGCGGGCGGCCAGGTCTGCAGCGGCGGCATGTGCACGAGCATGTGCCCGGGCGCGACGACCTTGTGCGCGGGCGCGTGCGTCGACACGACGAGGAGCGCCGTCGACTGCGGCGGCTGCGGCATCGCCTGTACGGGCAGCTCGGCGTGCGTGGGCGGGACCTGCAGCTGCAGCGGCGCCTCCGACCTCTGCGGTCTGGCCTGCGTCGACATTCAGAGAGATCCCGCCAACTGCGGCGCCTGCGGCACGGTCTGCGCGGGCGGCCAGGTCTGCTTCGGGGGAGGCTGCGTCGGCATGTGCCCGGGCGGCCAGACTCTCTGCGGCGGGGTGTGTGCGAACATCCAGACTGACGCCGCGAACTGCGGCGCCTGCGGTAAGACCTGCGCCGCTGGCGAGCGCTGCACGGGCGGCAACTGCATGGGCGCTACCTGCAACGGCGGCGAAACGCTCTGCGGCGTGCTCTGCGTCATGACGATGACCGACGTCGCGAACTGCGGCAGCTGCGGCGTCGCCTGCCTCCCCGGCGAGAAGTGCACGGGCGGCAAGTGCATGGGCAACGTCACGTGTCCGACGGGCTTCACGAACTGTGGCAACCGATGCGTGAACACGGCGATCGACATCAAGAACTGCGGCGCCTGCGGCACGGCGTGCCCGCCCGGCCAGCTGTGTAAGTTGGGAGTCTGCGGCAAGCCGTGAGCGCGCCGGACGAACCTGGCCCTGCTCGGAATCGAGGGAGGCGACGGCGCCTCGCGCGCGGCTTCGGCGCGTCGATCGCGGTCACGCTCTCACTGGGCATGGCCGCCCGCGTCACTGCCGCGCGCGACGAAGCGAAGCTCGCCGTCGGCGTCGAGCTCGGCGGCGGCACGATGCTGTCCTCCTACCAGCGCAACACGCTCGGCTACGACAAGGACATTCAGGCGGCCGTGACCGGGAGCTATCGGCTCTTGCCCAGCCTCGACCTCGTACTCTCCGTCCGCACGTGGTGGTTTCCGTCGAGCCTCGGCTATGGCCGCGCGACGCTGCTCGGCGGCGGCGCCCGTTACTCGTTGCTGGACGGCGACGTGGGCGCCGCTCTCGTCGACGCGAGCCTCGGCGTCGGCATCAACGGCTCGAACGCGCGCTTCATGTTCGACATCGGCGCGGGCTACGCTTTTCACGTCGCCGACGCCCTCGACGTCGGACCGATGCTGCGCTACGGCCAGGTGGCGGCAGGCGGTTCGGACGATCCCTACAGCGCGAAGTTCTGGTCGCTGGGCGTCCTCGCGCTTTACCGATTTGGCGGAGGGGAGGCTCCCGCGCCTACGTCAACAGCCCCTCGCGCAGAGGAGCCCGCGGCGCCCGCCGCGCCCGTGAAGGCGGCTCCCGCCCCGGTCGCAGATCGTGACCACGACGGCGTCGACGACCTTCACGACGCTTGCCCCGATCTGGCCGCGGGGCCTAAGCCAAATCCCGATCAGGCGGGGTGCCCGGACGGCGACTTCGACAAGGACGGCGTCGTTGATCATGAGGATCAGTGCCCGGCCGAGGCGGCCGGCCTGCACCCCGATCCGGCGAAGAAGGGCTGTCCGCTCGCCGATCGCGACGGCGACTCCGTCCCGGACGTCGACGACCACTGCCCGGACAAGGCCGGGTCTCCCAACCCGGACCCGAAGCGCAACGGCTGCCCGGGCCTGACGAAGGTCGAGGGTGGGAAGATCCAGATCAAGACGCCAGTCTTCTTCGCCTCCAGCAAGGACACGATTCTGCCGAGAAGCTTCCCGGTGTTGTCTGCCGTCGCGGACGCGCTGCGCGCCACGCCGAACATCAAGCGTCTCGACGTCCAGGGGCACACGGACTCACAGGGGAAGGCCGAGGGCAACCTCGACCTGTCGCGCCGGCGCGCGGAGAGCGTGCGGAGCTGGCTCGCCGGGCACGGCGTCGAGGCCGAGCGCCTCGAATCGCACGGGTTCGGCGGCGAACGCCCCGTGGCGACGAACAAGACTTCGACCGGACGCGCCGCCAACCGGCGCGTCGAGTTCGTGATCGTCGATCCCGCTCCCGCCGTGGGCGAAACACCGCCACGGTAGGAGTCGCTCGGAGAAAGGCTGCACATGTCGGGCTCAAGGTTGCACGCATTTCCATTGCTGGTCCTCGCGGGAATCGCCTTCGGCTGCAGCGGCCGAGCCGTCACGAGCCACGTGGCGCCGACCGGCAAGGGGGGCTCGAGCGGTGGCACGAGCGTGACCGGCTTGGCGGGTTCAGGCGGTGGCGCGGGCGCCTCCGGGCTCGGTGGTGCGGGCGGAGCTGGCGTCGGCGGCGCGGCAGGTGGAGCGAGCGGAGGCGCGACGGGCAGCGCAGGCTCCGGAACAGCGGGCGCCGCGGGCAGCGGAGCAGGAGGCGCGACGGGTACGGCGGGCGCGACGGGGACAGCAGGGGCGACGGGCACGGCGGGCGCGAGCGGGACAGCAGGGGCGACGGGCACGGCGGGCGCGACGGGCACGGCGGGCGCGACGGGGACGGCGGGCGCGACGGGCACGGCCGGTGGCGGCGGAGCCGGAACCGGCGGCGCGACCGGAACGGCCGGCTCGGGCGCCGGTGGCGGGGCGCCGCCACCTCCCATGAGCTGCGGAGGGCCGGGGCAGGCCTGCCTCGCCAACAATGGTTGCTGCTCGGGCAGCTGCGACACGGTCGCGAAGACCTGCGCGATCAATCAAGGCTCGTGTACGACCGCCGGGGGCGCTTGCACGATCTCGACCGCATGCTGCAGCGGCGCCTGCGTGAGTGGCAAGTGCGCCGCGGGCGTCTGCAAGTCGGTGACGCAGGCCTGCGCGTCGAATGGCGAGTGTTGCAGCAACAACTGCGTGAGTGGCAAGTGCGCCTCGCTCGGCGGCGGGTGCGCGACGCTCGGCAATCTCTGCTCCTCGAACGGCCAGTGCTGCTCGGGCAACTGCCAGGGCGGCCGCTGCACGGGCTCCGGAGGGACCTGCGCCTCGGTGAGCGACATTTGTTACTCGAGCTCCGACTGCTGCAGCGGAATCTGCACGATCCCCGCGGGCAAGACAGCAGGCACCTGTACAGATCTCAAGTCCACGGGCTCGGGGGGCTGCAGCGTCGACAACCAGGCGTGCACCGACGGCACGACGTGCTGCAGCCGCATCTGCGTGGAGACTGGAACGGGCGGCCACGTCTGTCAGGTCGCGAGTGGCTGTCGCGTCATCGGCGACGCTTGCTCGAAGGACACGGACTGCTGCGGCGGGCCCGTGGGTGGCCCCGGGGCCGGCAACATCAAGTGCAACATCATCGCCGGCACGAACCCGGCCATCGGGACGTGCAGCAACCCCACGAGCTGCGATCCGGAGGGCGACGTCTGTGGCGGCGCGGGCGCCGGCAAGGTCAACGCGCGCGAGGACTGCTGCGACTGCACGCCGCCCAAGTTCAACTGCTGCAAGCCCGACTCGAACGGCGTCTACCGCTGTTATGGGACGCCAGCCACGAACCCCGGGAGCTGCCCCACCGGTTACACCGGCACGGCGCCGTGTTGCATCGCCGCGGGAGATCAGTGCACGTTCTCCTCCGAGTGTTGCGGCGGGACGCCTTGCCTTCCCGACGCCGGGGGCGTTCTGCGCTGCCAGCCGCCGTCGATGGCCTGCGTGAAGGTCGGGGCGATCTGCACGTCGACGAGCGACTGCTGTGTCGGAGCCATCTGCGACGTCGTGACCGGTCAGCTCGCCGGGACGTGCATCTCGGCGACTCCGCCTCCCCCGCCGCCTCCCCCCGCGGACGGTGGCCCGACCTGCAAAGGTACGGGCGGGACCTGCGCCGCCACGGCCGATTGCTGCGCGGGCCTGATGTGCCTCGTCCCCGCGGGAGCGGCGCAAGGGGCATGCGGCGTCGCCTCCCCGCCGCCGGACGGGGGAACGACCGGCGCGGGCGGCAGCGGTGGAAGCGGTGGAAGCGGAGGAACCGGCGGGGCCGGAGGCTCGGACGGCGGAACGGACGTGCCGGTGTGCGCCAGCAGCGAGCAGAGCTGCATGTCGTCGCTCGACTGCTGTTTCGGCCTCTATTGCTACATCGCCTCGGGCGCGTCCGTCGGGGTTTGCGGCACGCCGCCGCCGCCGCCGCCGCCGCCACCCGTCTGCGCGACCTCGGGGCAGGCGTGCCTCGTCAACGGTGACTGCTGCTCTCCCTATGCGTGCTTCGCGCCGGGAGGGACGGGCGCCGCTTGTACGGGCCAACTCGGCTGTACCTGTTACCTTCCCGTGATCCCTTGAGGGCTGATCCCGTCGCCGCGCCGAGGCTCTGGATTGTGGCGCTCATCGTCGGGCTCGTCTCGTGCGGCTCGCAAGCGCCATCGGTGCCCCACGATGCGGCGGAGAGTGAACCGAGCGCAAACGACGCGTCGGAAGGATCCTCGACCATGGAAATCGGCGATTCGTTCCCGGCCTCCGAGTCGGGCAGCGACGCGCGGCCGGCAAACGAGGACTCTGCGCCGGCCGACGCCGTCTCCGACACGTCGCACGGGGAGACCGCCTGTCAGCCGGCGCAGTGCCTTCAGGCCGGCGGGCAATACTGCGGGAGCTTTCCCGACGGTTGCGGGGGCATCGCCAAGTGCAGCAACTGCCCCACCGGTCAGACCTGCGGAGGTGGCGGAATCGCGCACGTGTGCGGCGGCGACCCGAGCTGCAAGCCCATCCCGTGCACCGGTCCGACCTTCAAGTTCTGCGGCCGCATTGGCGACGGCTGCGGCCGGGCGTTGGATTGCGGAGTCTGTACGTTGCCGCAGACTTGCGGCGGCGCTGGAATGGCCAATGTGTGTGGTCCGTAACGTTTGGACTCCGCGACAACATAACAAGAGACACGCGCAAATCGGCAAATTGGATGCGTTGCCAAAACGACCCACCTCCAATGAGCCAACTCGAGAATCTCCGAAAAATCTCCTCCAAAAATCTCCTCCAACGGAAAGTTCTTTCTTCTTTGTGGACATCTGCAGTTGACCGCGCGTACTATTGCGCCGCAATTTGTCTCGGCCAGCGGATCGCATTGACGTAGCCAATCTTCACTTCGTTCTTCGCGGGAGATGCTCATGAAAAAGCACCTAGGCTTGGGTTTCAGCATGTTGCTTTTGGTGGCGGCGGGTTGTGGCGGGAGCAGCACGCCCGTCAAGCACGACGCGGGGAAGGACGGTGTCGATGCTCTGGCAGGCTCCGGTGGCGCGAGCGGCGGCGGCGGCGGCGCGAGTGGCGTCGGGGGTGAGACCGCCGGAACCGGCGGCGGCGGACAAGCTGGCGGAGCGGCTGGCGGCGCCGGTACCGACAGCGGCGTCGACGCTCCCGTAGATGCCCCGACCGATACTCCGACCGACTCTCCGACCGATTCTCCAAAGGACACGAACGCGGACTCTACCGGTACCGCGGGGACGGGCGGCGCAGGCGGCTCGACCAGCGACGGCGCCGCTGGGACGGGCGGAGCGGATGGTGGCGGCATCGACGCCGCGACCTGCGGGACGGGCCTGACCTCCTGCACGGGCGTTTGCGTGGACCTCCAATCGAGCGCCTCGAACTGCGGCGTCTGCGGGACGGCGTGCACGGGCGGTAAAGTCTGCTCCACGGGCGTGTGTACCTGCGACGTCGGCAAGACGGCCTGCGGCGGCACCTGCACCGATCTCCTCACGGATCACGCGAATTGCGGCGTGTGTGGGACGATGTGCACGAGCGCTCAAAGCTGCTCGACGGGCACGTGCGTCACGACTTGCGGAACCGGCCTGACCTCGTGCTCGGGCGCGTGCGTCGACACCAAGTCGAACGTCGCGAACTGCGGCGCCTGCGGGACGGCTTGTACGGGCGGCAAGGCCTGCGTCGCGGGCGCGTGCACGTGTCCCACGGGAACGACGGCGTGTAACGGCACCTGCGTCGACCTCACGAGCGATCCGAAGAACTGCGGCGTCTGTGCCACGGCCTGCACGTCGACGCAGAGCTGCTCCGCGGGCAAGTGCCTAGCGACCTGCGGGACTGGCCTCACCTCGTGCGGCGGCGCCTGCGTCGACGAGAAGTCCGACACGAGTAACTGCGGCGGCTGCGGCGTTAAGTGCGGCGCTGGCACGACCTGCTCGGCCGGTAAGTGCATCTGCCCGACGGGCCAGATCCTCTGTGGCGGCGTGTGCGTGATGTACGCCACCGATCCAGCAAACTGCGGCGCTTGCGGCACGAAGTGTGCGGCGACGGAGGTCTGCCTCCAGGGCGCCTGCAAGAGCAGCTGCTCGACCTCTGACGCTGGGGCCGCGACCCTCACCTCGTGCGGCGGCGCGTGCGTGGATCTCACCTCGAGCCTCACGAACTGCGGCGCGTGCGGCGTCACCTGCAGCGGCGGCCAGGCGTGCTCGAACGATCATTGCAACTGTCCGTCCGGAACGGTGACCTGCAGCGGGCAGTGCGCGAACCTCGTGACCGATCCCGCGAACTGCGGCACGTGCGGCACGAAGTGCGCCGCGAACGAGGTCTGCTCTTCGGGCACCTGCGTGAGCTCGTGCGCGGGCGGCACGACGGCGTGCGCGGGCGCGTGCGTCAGCACGGCCACCGACACGGCGAACTGCGGCGGCTGCGGCGTCACGTGCGCGGCAGGACAGGTGTGCGGCAACGGCTCGTGCGGTTGCCCGAGTGTGGGCGGCGGCGGTGGCGCCGTCACCAACTGCAGCGGCGCGTGTGTGCAGCTCGCCATCGATCCCAAGGATTGCGGGACCTGCGGACACGCGTGCGCCGCCAATGAGGTTTGCAAGACCGGCGTGTGCAGCGCCGATTGCGGCTCGGGGGCCACCGCCTGCGCCGGAGCCTGCGTCAACCTCACGGCCGATCCCGCGAACTGCGGCTCGTGCGGCCACGCCTGCTCCGGCGGCGAGAACTGCGTGAGTGGCGAGTGCAAGTGCCCAGGCGGGTTCGACGTGTGCAGCGGGGTTTGCACGAACTTGCAGTCCGATCGGAACAACTGCGGCGCCTGCGGTACCGTCTGCAACGGCAACGAGACCTGCAACGGCGGCAGCTGCCACGGCGGAGGTCCCGCGGACGCATCTGCGGGCTGATCGGCCGGTTGACGAGCGGCCGGTCTAGGCATCTGTACCGATCGGTGCAGTGCCTGGACCTGCCCGGCCAATCAGGCCGATTGCGCGCCTCGCCGACCTGCCAGGCGTGGGCGGCATGTGAGTTGCTGTAGTAGCGTCCAGCCAACATGCATGGGGCACGCGCAGTTCTTCGTTTATTGGCCCTGCTGGGCGCGGTCGGCTGTGGGCTCGTCAGCCGCGACGTCACCGGGGTGTCGTTCGATCTTCCGGCGAAGAGCTACAGCTTCGACACGAACGACAGCATGTGGAAGCTCCCCGTCGGGTCGTTTCCCAGCGTCCCGTGCGGCTCCGGACAGCTGATCGCGGACTGCTGCCATCCGCCCGCGCCCGTTCCGACTCCCGATTGCGGAGTCACGCCGCTCTTCTGCGAGAACGCGTTGTGCACGCTGAAGTTCCCCGTCACCGTCGTTCAAACGGTTAATCTCAAGGATGAAGTTCCGCAGCTGC
>Ga0307474_10004479_pt1 | contig 10056 bp, 11 predicted proteins | sample atmos_gasesECM1C_2_FD_203312 | JGI IMG/M metagenome (GOLD analysis project Ga0307474, IMG submission 203312) | Hardwood forest soil microbial communities from Morgan-Monroe State Forest, Indiana, United States - atmos_gasesECM1C_05 | ecosystem: Environmental > Terrestrial > Soil > Temperate...
AAACGTTGGCGGCAGCCGCCGTCAGGCCAAGCAGAATGCTGATAACAATGGCGCTCATGTGAGGTTGGCGAGGATGATATCAGTTCCCATACATGAACCCAGCACGGAGGCTCGGAGACACTGAGAAAACCAATTTTCTTGACCTTCTCCGTGCCTCCGTGGTCGATTGTGCAATTAGCCCGAGTGCCGGATATGCATCACGTCCCCATCCTGCACGATGTAGTCCTTTCCTTCCAGCCGCAACGTGCCCTTGGCACGAGCGTTCGCCTCCGACCCGGCTTCGAGCAATTGATCCCAGCGGATGGTTTCGGCGCGGATGAAGTGTTTTTCTAGATCCGAGTGGATCGCTCCCGCCGCTTCCTGGGCCCGCGAATGGGCCGGAACCTGCCAGGCGCGGCATTCATCTTCGCCAGCGGTGAAGAATGAAATCAAGCCGAGCAACTTGTACGTGGTCCGAATCAGACGCACCAATCCGCTCTCCGTCAATCCGTAGCTGGACAAGAATTCCGCCGCATCCGCGTCGCTCATCTCCGCCAGTTCCGCTTCCACCTTGCCGCAAATTGCCGTCGCCGCGGCATTCGGCCGAGACGCGATTTCGGTCAGGCCGTACTTGTTCACCGCTTCTTCCAGTTCTTTGCCGAGTTCGGTCGACTCTCCGATGTTGAGCACATAAAAAATCGGCTTCTCGCTGAGGAACATGAATCCCTTGATTCGCTTCTTGTCCTCGGCAGTCATCTCCATTTCGCGCAACGGCTTGTCGGATTCCACCTGAGCCTTGGCGCGCTTCAGCAACTCGAATTCTTTCTCGAGTTCTGGCGTCTTCATCTTCTTGAGATCTTTTTCCAGGCGCTCCAGGCGCTTCTCGATCTGTCCAAGATCGCTGACCAGGAGATCGAATTCCACATTTTTTATGTCTTTTAGCGGATCAATCTCCCCCGCATGCGGCACCGACGGATCGTCAAACACGCGCACCACGTGCGCCAGAGCGTCCACGTTGCGCAGATGGGCGGCGTAAGCGCTGTCTTTCAACGCTTCCTGGCCGATGGCTCCAACGTCAACGTACTCAACCGATGTGTGCGTCAATTTCTTCGGGTTGTAAAGCGCGGCCAGGCGGTCGAGTCGATCGTCCGGTACTTTGGCTACGCCAATATGGGCCTCCCGCGGATTGGCACGAGACTGATCCGAAAGGTGTGCTTTAGTCAGAATGCGAAACAAGGATGTCTTGCCCACCTGAGGCAGGCCGATGATTCCAGTTTTCATAAGTGAAGGCTTCTAGCTGCTAGCTCCCAGACTTCTTGCGGATTGCCACGCCGACGCGAGCTTAGAGTGACCACGCACTGTGGGCTGAATGACTGTCGGCCAACATTTCAGGATAAATGATGAAGAGGATATTGCCCAATCGTCCATGCCAGAGTCTTAGCTGGAGCGAGCGGCTACAAGGCGCGAGCAGTCAAATACACAACCACCAACCCGAGCAACAGAACTGCTCCTTCCACACGCGTCGACCACACATGCAGCGCATCGAACTGCACGCGCTCGGGATTGTCAATCGCTACCGATTTCACTTCGCCCAGCGATGCCCGCAAGACGTCCATGCGCGGAATTATTCCGAACTGCGAAATCAGAGTGAGTACAAGCATCAGGCAGAGGAGGACGTGCCGAGTCGCAAACACATGCGCCGTTCCGTCAGTAAGGCGGTTGTAGAGTAGGGAACTGCCTAGAAAAACAATTCCAGAAAAAATGGCGATCCAATGCAGCTTTCCTAGCGCGCGTCCGACAACATTGCCAGCGAGATGAGTTGTAGGCAAAACGGAAAATGCCGTAGGTGCCAGCACAAAAGCAAAGAAGATGAGTCCACCAATCCAGCAGACAAGCGATAGCAGCATGAGAAAACGAAGGAAGGACATAGCGGAGAATTATATAGTCACGTCAAAAGCCTGGAGTTCGAAAAACTGAGAGGTTTCTAAAGGATCACTGCAATGAAAGAGTGCCTCCGGCGCTGAAGCGCGCCGGTTCTTAGGAGGACCTACGGCACGACTGAAGTTCTGCCTTATCAAAGCCAGCCGAGTAGTTCCTATACCGGCACAGCCACATTCTCAACGATCTCGCGCAGCACTTGGTCAGCCTGCTCCGACTTTTTCATCGTCGAGGCATACTGCCCGTTGACCACGACGCGATGGGCGAAGACGGGAACGGCCAGCGGTTTGAAATCTTCCGGCGTGCAGAAACTGCGACCATCGAGAAAGGCCATGGCCTGAGCTGCGCGATAGAGCGCCTGCGCGCCGCGGGGTGAAACTCCCAGCGATAGATATTCCGACCCTCGCGTCCGCTTCACAATCTCGAGCGCGTACGTCACCAAAGATTCATCCACGCGGATGCGCTTGACGGCTTCCTGCATCTCCAGCACGTCCGCGGCCGTAAGCACGGGCAGCAACTCCTGCAAGTGAGCTGCTCCTGCCTCCGATCGCAGAATCACGCGCTCCGCCGTGGCATCGGGATACCCCATCCTCACTCGCATCAAAAATCGATCCAGTTGCGACTCTGGCAGCGGATACGTTCCGTGATGTTCCACCGGGTTCTGGGTGGCGATCACCAGGAATGGCTGGGGCAATTCGTAGGAATGCGCGTCAACCGTAACCTGGCCCTCGTTCATCGCTTCCAGCAGGGCGGATTGCGTCTTCGGCGTAGTACGATTGATTTCGTCCGCCAGCAGCACATTGGCGAAGACTGGGCCGCGCTTGAATTCGAAAACCTGTTCCATCGCTGAATACACCGAGATTCCGAGCACGTCGGACGGAAGCATGTCGCTGGTGAATTGCACTCGTTGAAATGTGCAATCGATAGCGCGAGCCAACGCCTGCCCGAGCGTGGTTTTGCCTACTCCGGGGACGCCTTCAATCAAAAGATGTCCGCGGGCGAAGATGCTGACCAGGGCGAGCCGTACCACTTCATCATTTCCGCGAATCACGCGGCGAAGGGCTTTTTCCAACTCGGCGGCTTTGTGGGACACGGCTATGGCAGTTTCAGGCGACATTGGAAGGATTTTACTATCAGACATGCAAGCGGCGGAGTTACCGATGTCATAGCCCCACCTGTCAGCTAAACCTCAGAACTTCATAATGCGTGTCGTCCCGCGCGAAGCGAGGGACTTTGGGTTTACTGCCACTGTTCAGAACGCGAGCACGAAGCATTCTTGCGAAGAGTTCGAGCCAGAGGAAGACCAGATCCCTCGCTTGGCTCGGGACGACACGCCGTCGGATAGCGGAGGCTGCGACAGGAGCCAGGAGCCAGAAGCCTGGAGCCAAAAGCGAACGGCCAAAAGCTTCTCACTGCATAAACTCCGCGGGGCGACCGGTCAGACGCTCAATCCTGTCGGCAATGGGGGGATGGGTTGAAAATAAGTTTCCCAAACTCATTCCCAGGAGGGGCTGGATAATAAATAAGTGCGCGGTCGATGGACTGGCCGCCATAGGCACGCGCCGCGAATAAGCGTCCAGTTTCTGCAAAGCGCTCGCCAGCGCATGGGGGTTTCCGGTGAAATGCGCCCCGGTGGCGTCCGCCTGATATTCCCGCGAGCGCGATACCGCCATTTGAATCAGCCCTGCGGCAATGGGAGCGACGATCAGCATGACCAACGCCGAAAGCCCGCCGCCGCGCCGGTCGCGGTCGCCGCCTCCCATCCCGCCAAAGATCATGGCAAAGCGCTCCATGCTGGCCAGCATGGTAACTGCGCCGGCAATCGTTGCCGCCACCGAACTAATAAGGATGTCGCGATTATTCACGTGTCCCAATTCGTGAGCCAGCACGCCTTCTAACTCCTCGTCGTTCAGCAGCCCCAAAATGCCGTGCGTGACGGCCACGGACGCGTGCTTCGGGTTCCGGCCCGTGGCGAACGCATTGGGTGACTCGGTCGGGATCACGTAGATCTTCGGCATGGGGATCCCAATCTTCTGTGTCAGCCGCTCCACCGCAGCATGGGCCCGCGGCAACTGCTCGCGCGTCACCGGTTGCGCCCGGTACATGGCGAGCGCAATCTTGTCGGAGTAAAAATAGGAGACGAAGTTCATCACGGCGGCGAACGCTAGGGCCAGCAGCATCCCGTTCTGCCCACCAAAGTACCGCCCCATGAACATCAGCAGCAGCGTTAACGCAGTCAGCAGAAATGCGGTCTTAAGTGTGTTTCCCATAGCTTCCAGTCTCACCCCGTTAGATGTTACGCGCGGGTAGGGGATGCAACCAGCAGCCCAGGGACGGAGGGGACGGAGCCCAACGACGGCTTGCGGCCAGTTACGGCAGCGGACGCAACGCTGTTCGAACCAGACACCGACGTAGACTCCGTTTGCACTCCGCTGCTCTGCAACGACGGCTGGGACTGCTGGGTCGGCGAAGTGTTTGCGTGTTGTGCAGTGGAGAGAGCGCCCGCCTGCAGCGCGGTGCCGAGCCGGTCGAGCAGTTGACTGATCTCACTGGATCCGCCGCCATGATGGTGTGACTGCGGTGCCTGAGTCTGGCCCGGCGCGGATTGGTTTTCGAAATCCTGCTGGATCGTCTTAACGTCCTGCTGGGCGCCGGAAAGGGTGCTGGACTGAAGATCCTTGGCCAGTCGGTTGAAAGCTTGGGCGATGGGACTGTTGCTCTGCGATGTCGTGGTCGAACTCTGCGCCCCGAGATTTTTCAAGCTGGCAAAATCTGACCGCACCGCAGATAGATTTCTGGACTCGGCAGGTCCTGACCAAGTTGATGAACTCCTGCTCGGAACTTCTGAAAAGTGGTCTGAAGGCTTTGTGGGTTCTAGAAAGCGCAGCTGCGGATGGCTGAGACTGACATGCGTTGTCTCTCTTGAAGGGAACGGTTTGCTTTTGATACCCATCGGCAGTTTTGTCGCCGAGCTTGCGTGACCGATGCATCAGTAGACAGGTAAAGGCCAAACCGCAGGGGAAGATCGCAAGCAAGATCCCGCTCATTCGACGACGTTTAGCCGAGCGTCGTTCAGAGGTTGTCAAGAATATGCCGGACTCTCATCGATCAATGGGAAAAGAGTGCCGCTGGAACCCGGCAAAAATGGCGGAGCTTCAGTGCGGCCGGGCCGCGGTCTAGGCCATCTTGCGCGCGAGGTTAGAGGTCATAAGGGCGTGTCGATATCGGCGTGGAACGTTTTTCAAAAAAAGACTTGCGCTAAACATATTACGGTAGTAGCGTAACATACAGTTGTAGTAGGTAACTAATGGTTATGCAGGAACCCAAACTCAGCCGACTCGAACTCAAGATCATGGAAACGCTGTGGACGCGGGGGAGTGCCTCGATCCGCGAGATTCAGGAGGCCTTTCCTGACAGAGCTCGGCCAGCCTACACCACGATCCAAACCACGGTGTACCGGCTGGAAGTCAAAAAGGCCGTACGCAGGATCAAGAAGGTGGGCAACTTTCACATTTTCGAAGCGTCGGTTTCCCGCGGTGCTGCGCAGCGGCGATTGATCGATGATCTGCTGGCATTGTTCGGAGGGCGCACGCAACCCGTAATGGCCCACCTGATTGAAACGGGCAAACTCACGCTGGAGGATGTAAAGGAAGCCGAGAAAACTCTCAGGAAGCTCGGGAGAAAGGACAAATCACAATGATCGCGAAATATTTGTCTGCGATCTGGGCAGCTATCGCCCCGGCACTGGCCGATCACTTGTGGCAATCGACGCTATTCGCAGTCACGGTGGGCGTGTTGACATTGGCTTTGCGCAGAAACCATGCGCGAGCGCGCTATGGGCTGTGGATGGCGGCGTCGGTGAAATTTCTAATTCCTTTTTCGTTGCTGGTCAATATCGGAAGCCGCCTGGCGTGGTCCCGTGGGAGCACAGGAACGAACGCCGGATTTTACGTTGTAATGGAGGGGGTCAGCCAGCCCTTTACGCAGCCGATGATTTCTATGATTTCTCGGTCGCCTTCCCCTTCCTCGTTGGCTTCTCCAGCCCTGACGCATCTGCTTCCTGCCCTTCTTTCGGCGGCGTGGATCTGCGGATTTGCAGCGGTCATTCTTGCGTGGTATGCGCGCTGGCGGCGGATTTCCGTAGCCATGCGGGCAGCGGCGCCGTTGCGCGAAGGCCGGGAACTGGAAGCTCTGCGCCGGCTGGAGCGCAGCGCAAACATGCGGCAACGGATCAGGATGTTAATCTCGCGGGCTTCTCTGGAACCGGGGATCTTCGGCATCCTCCGGCCGGTATTGGTCTGGCCGGAAGGAATCTCCGGACACCTGGAAGATGCCCACCTGGAAGCCATTCTCGCGCATGAAGTATGGCACCTGCGCCGTCGCGACAACCTGGCCGCGGCAGTCCACATGGTGGTGGAAGCTGTTTTCTGGTTCCATCCGTTGGTCTGGTGGTTGGGCGCGAGGCTGCTGGAGGAGCGCGAACGCGCCTGCGACGAACGAGTGTTGGAATTGGGCAGTGAACGGCAGATCTATGCCGAGAGCATTTTAAAAGTATGCGAATTTTGTCTGGGATCTCCGCTGGCTTGCGTGTCCGGTGTTACGGGAGCCGATCTCCAGAAAAGGATGGTGTACATCATGAGCGAGCGCAGCGTGCGAAAGCTGAATTTCGGCAAGAAACTATTGCTCAGCGCGGCAGCGTTGGTGGCTGTCGGCGTGCCGATTATATTGGGCCTGATGACCGCGACTCAAAGCAGGGCCCAATCGCAGGACGAAGGTACGGCCAAAGTGCCCACATTCGCGACCGCATCGCTGAAGCCCGACAAATCGAGCGACAGAGTTGGGCTCATGTTCACGCCTAACGGCATGACTGCGACAAACGTCCCGCTGCAAATGCTTCTTCGAGAGGCGTACAAAGTCGAAGATGATCGCATCTCAGGAGCGCCGAGTTGGGTGAAATCCGAAAAGTACGATCTTCAGGCGAAAGTCGACACGGATCATACAGATCAGCCGCAGGAGCCCAGCATTGAACGCTACCAACTCATGCTTCAGTCGCTCTTGGCTGAACGCTTCAAACTGAAGCTCCACTGGGAAACCAAAAACCTTCCAGTTTATGAGCTGGTTGTTGCGAAGGACGGCTTTAAACTTCACGAGTCAAAAACGGACCCACCGGGCTCCCCTAGTCCTCACGCGTTCCGGGTTACGTCCAAGGGCCAGCTCGCGGCGCAAGGAGTTCCAATGTCGCTTTTGGTGCGGTTATTGTCGGAGCAAGTCGGCCACACTGTGGTGGATAAGACCGGGCTCGCGGGCAGTTATGAATTCACGCTCCAGTGGAAACCAGATGATAGCGCGGCCAGCCAGACGCCCACTTTCGGTGGCGCGCAGGGAACTGCGGGCACAGCTTCGGGGCCGTCGATTTTCACGGCGATCCAAGAGCAGCTTGGATTGGAACTGGAGCCACAAGAAGTCCCCATGGAAGTTCTCGTTATTGATCATGTCGAGAAACCGGTGGACAATTAGAAAATTAAAAGGTATCAGCCGGATTTTTTCTTGTGGCGTGATTGCAACAGTGGAGCGCCCCAAGCGCTGGCGGCCAGGAGGGATCCGAAGAGGATGACGGCGTCGATGCTGGCGCGTCCCTCGCGCGCCCAATAGACGTCGCGCAAATTCAGCCAGAGAGCAAACTCATCGAGCGTGAGTGCGGCGCCAACGCCGTAAAGGATCGACATCAGCCGACTCAGAAGAATTGATGAACGGTCAGCGCCAGTGCCGACTTCAGCCAGCCAGCCGTAGCCGACGAGAAGGAGAATGAGTATTCCGAAGACCAGGTGATGAATGTGCCGTCCGCCGGATTGAATGAAATGAAAGGGAGGAATCTGGTGCTCGATGGCATAGACCACGGCCCGGACTCCGGCGAAGGTGAGAAAGAAACTGATCGAAGCTACAAACAGCCGCCGTCGAGGCCGGTCGGGAATGCGTTCGTGGAGAACATCACCAAAAGACGTTCCCTGCAGCAGCAACAACAAGAAAGCCGTGCCCGCGATGGTGAGCAGGAGTATGAACCATGAGTAGGACATGCGCCATTAAAGCATGAGGCGGACCATTACTCAGGCTCTCTGGGCTTCACGCTTCAAGGCTCGTTCCAGAGTTTGATCGAGGGCGGTTTTGGCCTTTTCATAATCCGCCTGCGAGATTTCGCCTTGCTTACGTTCGATCTCAAGCTGGAAAAGTTCTTCCTTGATTCCTTCCATCAGCATGGAAGTTGGACGCGCGGGCACGCGGGACGCCTGAGCAGCAACGATTTCAGCGGGCTCGTAGTCATCTTCTTCCTGCATGCTCACGGGTACGGAAGTCTTTTGTTGCTTCAGAGCGCGCGCCGCCGATTGTTGTCGCGATGCGACGTAAACGCCTCCAATAAGCAAGAGTGCGGCGAAGCCTCCAAGAATCCACCAGCGGTACTTCTGCAGAGGATCGGGAGCATCGATCGGTGGGCCCAAGCCTCCGCCGGGGCGGTTGCTGGATTGCGCGCCGGGTGCTCCGCCAGCCGAACTCTGCTGACCTTCGCTTGAGCCTGGCGCGCTGCTTTCCTGGCCGGTTTCGAGCGTGCCTTCGCCGGAAATCTTGAATGCAAGGTTCTGGCCGGGCGTAGTGTTCGATGCTACCTGTACGCTGGCGCCGGGCTCGCTCGGATAGTTAATCAATTTGAAGCCCGCCGAAGTCGCGGCGGAAGTGAACTGCATTGCCTTGGGCAACATGACGACGAAGTGCTCCAAGGGGTACAGCGACTTTGGATCAAGATTCGCGCTGCCGCTGTAAGGCAGCTGGTAGGTAACTTCGAAACGTGTCAAGCCGGGACGCAATGGAAAGATGAACGAGTAGCGATTCTTCTCGCCTTCGGGCACAGGAGCCGACTTCAGCGGATTGCCGTTTTCGGTAGTTGCCGTGGCCGATTCGTCAATGATATGTGCCCCGTCAGGAACGTAGAACTCGAGGTTGCGCTCACTCATCTGGGTGCGCGGGGGAGCAGAGGTATTTTGCACTCCAAATTCCCGCGTCACTGCCATCTGACCCTGCGCAGCTTGGACGCGCATGATGTCAGCGACCACGGTAATGCCGTCAACTTTTTTTGCGACGTCGTAGACTTCGAGCGCGACGGACGTAGTTCCGGGAGGCGCCATGCGGTGATAGGTGACGTCCTGATGAATGGCGCGAACCAGGTGCGGGGCCTGGGAATCCTCGAGTTTGAAACTGAATTGGCCTTTGGCATCGGTCTTGGTGCGACCGGCCTCTTCCATACCTTGGCCCAGCTTAAATACGACAACCTCATCTCCCACGGCGGGTTTGCCGGTAGTGGAGTTCTTCACGGTGCCGGTTAGGGTTTGGGCGGCCGCAAACGAGGTGAGGAGCAGGACGCACAGAACGCGCGCTTTCAGAATGCCATGCAAGGACGATTTCAAAATCCGTGTTCCTTTCAGGTGCGCATTTTCCGGGATGCGGGCGCGGGAGCTTTTTCCAGGCGCGAAATTTCCGCCAGGATGGTAGCAGCCTCGTCCTGCAACGAAGACTTCAGGGACGCGTAGTCGGCGTCGGGTACCTTCCCGGCTTTGTACTCGAAATTGAGGTCGCGCAGGTTTTCGTAGACGGCATCTTTGCGTTCGCGGAGATAACCGGCTCGAGTTTTCTCCGGGCCGAGAAAAAGTCTTCCCGGCAGATAGAAAACATAAAACAGCGAGGCGATAGCGAGCATCAGGCAGCAGATGAGCCACATCATAGATCAGTCTCCTGGCGGGCCTGATCGCGGAATTGTTCGAGTTCGGCGCCGCGCACGGGACGAAGGCCGTCGGCGATTGCCGGAGCGGGACGATTTTTCCAGGCACGAATCACCAGCACAATCAGACCAAATCCGAGTATCAGCGCGGCAAAGGGCATGATATAGGCTGCGCGGTCGAAACCTTTCGTGGTGGGGGCCGCCAGCACTGTGGGCCCATATTTTTGCACGAAGCCTTGCTCCACCAGGCTGTCGCTATCGCCGCGCGTGAGGGATGCCATGAGTTCGTTGCGCATGCGGTCGGAATCTGGGCAGCCGACGTGATTGCATTCCAGAAGAATCTGGTTGCATCCGCAAATGCACATCATCTGGTG
>Ga0307474_10004480_pt1 | contig 10056 bp, 7 predicted proteins | sample atmos_gasesECM1C_2_FD_203312 | JGI IMG/M metagenome (GOLD analysis project Ga0307474, IMG submission 203312) | Hardwood forest soil microbial communities from Morgan-Monroe State Forest, Indiana, United States - atmos_gasesECM1C_05 | ecosystem: Environmental > Terrestrial > Soil > Temperate...
GCGCGTGCAGGTGACGACGCTTCGCGATTTAAACGAACTGCTGGCGGAAGGTCTGATCACCCAAAGCATTGAGCTGAGTCAGGGGGGGCGACAATTTGAAGTTCAGATCGTGTTTGAGGGGACAGTGAGGATCGTGCGTTCGGGGGCGAAGACTTTAGCACCGGCCGTTTTCCCGCCTGGGCAAGAGAATTCGCGGAGTTCGCGACCGAATTCCACGAGTACGGTGGTTTCTATGGCTGCGAAAAAAGCGGCCGCAGGTTAGAAGATTTCCGTCGTGGGGAGCACTATTGATTTGCATCGCTGTAGGCGGGTGGATCCGGGAGGCTCCCTGCTGGCGGTAAGTGTCGTATGTAAGTAACGATGGACCAGATTTCGTCGTCGGTGAGAATTCCGTTTGCGCGGGGCATTCCCGTTGGCCAGAGTCCATTTTTGATGACCCAAAAAAGTTGGCCGTCGGTATAGGCCTGTACCGGCTCGGAAGCAAGGGAGGGTAGCGGCGGGGACATCGCGTCGGCAAACGGCACAGCCGTGCCTTGGCCATCGAGGCCGTGGCATACGTAACAGTAATGCGAAAAGTTTTGTTGTCCCTCGAGAATGTTTTTCACATCGCCGGGCGAAGGATTTTTCGCTTTCTTGTTTCCAACAAGAAGGTGGTGCTTCGCGGCGGTTATCAACTGCGTCTCAAGCTTGCTCGCAGGCTTCACGGCGACTCCGCGTAGAAGCAGAAGCGAGCACGCCACCAATCCAAGCAACACACCGCCGCCACACATCGCGAGAATTGTTTTGTACACGCGGGTCTCTTGGCGCAGATTAGTCAACGACGTCGATCTGCAAGGTCATCGATCCGTGCCCTGAACCGCAGAAGTGCGCGCACTTACCCGTAAAGCGGCCGGTTTTTTCAGGCGTCAGCGGTATTTCGCTGTCTTTGCCTTTCTTGATTTCAGTCGTGTTGACGCTCAGATCGGGAATTTTGAGGCCGTGCGTTACATCCGTGCTGTGAAGAACGAGAACGACAGCTTCGCCCTTTTTCAGCGTGATCTGGTTCGGGCTGTATGAAAATTTGCTGGCGGTAATCTCGATCCGGCGCGGCGTTTCGTGTCCAGCGAAGACGGAACCGGAAAATGGGAGCGCGACGAGTAGTACGACGACGATTTTGGGGAGCATGGAAGATTTCCTGATTGAATTTGAACAAAGCTATGGCGCCAGGAATTTGAGAATGAGTCTTTCGTCCCCGGTGGTCAGTGTGGCGCGAACGCGCATGTGACGAACCACGGCACGAGCTTCACGGGGAGAAAGGCTTTCAGGAGGGTTGTGACAGCGGCCGCAGTGTGTACGGAACAGTTTCTCGCCGGCCGCGGTCTGGGATGATGCCTTGTCTTGAGTGTCTGCCGAAGATACAGCTTGTGATTTCGCTTGCTTCTCTTGGGCAGCGGCCAGCGTGCAAACAATCATGCAAACCAATAAAACACAGAGACCTGCAATCGTCCTGAACGAGCGATAGTTCATCGCGACGCTCCAGGCCACAGCGGGAAAAGAAATCGATAGGTGATTCCGAATTCCCAGACGTTGGTGTCCGTTGTGTGTGCGAGGAACTGGCGCCCGTAACTCGCGTTCAAGCGAACTTCGTGGGGAAGGTAGTAGTTCAGCCCGAAGGTCGGCTGTTGAGCGTTTGTGGAAGGAAGTGAGTCATTCGGGATTTGCGCGGACCTGAAAAACTGCTGCATGCGGAACACCGGCTCAAGACGACCAATGGGTGAGGATTCGCCTTTGATTTGGGACAGGCGATACGAAGCTTGAATCCAGTAGCCGAAGCCACTTTGCGAATGCGCCCATTCGCCTCTGAGTTGAAGGGGCGCTTGATACGGCTCCCAAGTGAGGTCCAAGCCTTCCGAATTGGAATGCGTTCCTTGCAGGGTTCTGCGATAGGAAGCGCCAACCTCGAGGCGAGTGCCGGGAAGGAACATGCTAATTCTCCCTCCCGTTCCTCGGTCTGATGTGAACTTGTTCACCGTGCTGAGAGTAGCGAAGTACGTTTCGTAGTTGATGGCGTAGCTGTTGGTGGAGATCAGGGCGCCGCGCAACATGATTCCATCGCTGTAGCCTTGCCCGGTACCGATCGCTGCTACATAGGGCGCGTCCTGGAGTTTACTGATCCAGATCGGCGATATCCGCTCGTTGTAGATGTTGAACGGCGTCAAGAAGCGGCCCGCAGTGATCGTCAGGTGCGAATTCGCATTGAAGTCCAGTTGCAGGTATTCCAGTGTGGAGAAGCCTTCGTTGGTGTAAGGTCCGCCTGGGCCTTGCTGAAAATAAACTTCGCGAAGGTCCGCTCGCGATTCGATTAGCCAGCGATCACCGAGCGGAATTGCAATGACCGGCGCCAGGACCGGCTGCAAAACGTTGGTTCCGCCCTGCGTCGAGGAAAGAAAGCCCGCGCCGCCGGAGATAATCGGGACATTTTCTTGTGCGCTCGTTAAGGAACAAGCGAAGAAGCACAAGAGACAAATCGCAAGAGCCCTGCCTAGCATCAAGGTCGCTACCTGACATCACGCATTTTTCCGGCTCTTCGAACAGGAGCCGTAGAGCTGGCACTTTCACGTTAGGACGATGCCTATTTAGAGTTGTCATCCGCACGTCGCCAGAGTGTCACCATTTGTCGGTGCTCCCGACGTAATGGATTACATCCTCAAGGACGCCCGCAGACATAAGGTTTGCAAATGCGTGATTATTCTCTGACAAATCAAGGCAGACCTTTCCTCTACCGTCATTTCTCGTCGCTTGAAAGGCCGTACGCGTGGGGAAATGAATATTCAGCAGAGAAGTGGCAGTCCCGTAGTGTCGAAATCCACACTTATAAATGTGCTTTCACACCCTGAGAACCGTTTCACACACTTGCGGTGCGCGAGGCTGGCGACCGCAGCTTTCCTTCTTCTTTTTGCCGCGCTGATTTTGGGTGTAGCTACACCTCAAGCTTCAGCACAGACGCCCGGTACGGGCGCAATCGTCGGGACCGTATCGGATCCTTCGGGAGCGCGTGTGGCGGGTGCGAAGGTGACGGTGGTTAGCAAAGACACTGGTTTCAGCAGGGATGTTTCAGGGTCGGCTGATGGAGTTTTTCGCTGTGCGTTGCTACCACCCGGAGATTATTCGCTGACGGTAGAAGCTGCTGGCTTCGGCACGCAGTCGGCCCCAAACGTTCACGTGCTGGCAAGCAACACAACGAGCATTGATCTGGCTCTTACGCTCGGCACCAGTACGACCACCGTTGAGGTCGCGGAAAGCATCGAGCTGGCAGAAACGCAAAGCTCGGCACTCGGCCAGACCACGGATGGACAGACGATCCAGGCGCTTCCGCTGGCAAATCGCAATTTCACGCAGATCCTCGCCCTCTCACCCGGGGTCATTGTGGGCGTCCCGGATGCCGGCGCGTTTGGAAAGAACACGCAGAACGTAACGGCGAATGGCGCGAAAACGACGGCAAATAATTTTCAGTTCAATGGGATCGACGCGAACAATTTGTCGGAGAACTCGGCGTCCGGCTTCGCTCCTGAAGCAGGCATTGCGATTCCAGCGCCCGACACGATCGCGGAGTTCAAAGTCCAAACCGGAATGTACGACGCAGGCTACGGCCGCAGCACGGGCGCGAATATCGATATCGTCAGCAAACAGGGGACAAATGAGCTGCACGGGAGCCTGTGGGAATTCTTTCGGAACGATGCCCTGAACGCGAACGAATTTTTCTTAAATCAAAACGGTCAACCGCGGCCCGTGTTGAAACAAAATCAATTTGGCGGGACGGCCGGCGGACCCATACGCAAAGACAAGACATTTTTCTTTGTGTCCTATCAAGGAAGCCGCCAAGTCAATGGTGAGGCGCAAGGCGCCCTGCAAACCTCGATCCTTCCCGCACTGACGAATGATCGTTCGGCTGCGGCTTTGGGCGCTCTATTTGGAGGACAGTCGGGAGCATTTGGCGGAGTAGCCGTGGCCAAGGATGGATCCAACATCAACCCGGTTGCGCTCGCCCTTTTGAACGCCAAATTGCTGGACGGAAGCTTCGCGATTCCTACGCCGCAGACGATTCTGCCGGGCGGGGTCGGCGAATCCACGTACTCTTTCCCGGGCCACTACCAGGAAGATCAGTTCAGCGTCAATATCGACCAAAATCTTTCCAGTCGGAACCAATTGTTCGGACGTTTTTTTCACTCGCAGGACAACACCAACCAGCCGTTTACGCCGTTCGGCGCAACCGTTCCAGGTTGGGGAACAACATTCACAGCGGCGAATGACATGTTCACTTTGTCCGACGCCCATACATTTTCACCGAGCCTTACGAATCTGGCGCGGTTTGGTTATATGCGATTCAACGGATTGCAGACGCAGGAGAACCCCATCAATGCGAGCGATGTGGGGATGGCCACGCCGGACGGGCTTCCCACGCTTCCCGGAATTCAGCTAACAGGACTGTTCACGATCGGCTCGTTCGGCGAGCCATTCTATTTTCAAAATACGAATACATTTGTATGGCAAGACACGGTTTCGCTCACGCGAGGACGCCACAGTCTCCGAATGGGCGGCGAAGTAAAGCGGCATCAGCTTGTCCTCAATGCGCCTTTCACCACTGCCGGTTTTCTTCTCATCCAGAGCTTCCCCGATTTTCTGCTTGGACAAAGCGCCGCCCAAAACGGAAGCAGTCAGAGCAACATCTTTCAAAGCACGGGAGCTGCGGGCCTGTTCCGCAAAGATGAGCGTTACTTGGATTCTGCGGGGTTTGTCCAAGACGACTTTCGCGCTTCGAAGCGGCTGACCATCAATGCGGGCCTCCGGTATGAATTCTTTGGACCGCCTAGCGAGACGCACGGATTTCTGTCCAGTTTTGACCCGGCAGCGGCCACGTCGGACGCTCCAGTGACGGGCACCTTTTCCGGCTTCACCGTCCCGGGAAACTACAAAGGTAGCGTCCCAGATGGCATAACTCGAATTCCGGGCTCGAGCTTTTGGAATCCCGATTACAAGGACTTCGCTCCGCGCGTTGGGTTCGCGCTCCAATTGCCCGGCAAAAAGGCCCTTGTTCTGCGCGGCGGCTATGGAATTTATTATGAAAGGCTTTCCGGTGAGATGATTTTGCTCGACGTCGGGCAGATTCCGTTCTCGCTGACACAGTCGCGTATCGGTTCGCCGAATGCCCCGGCCACTCTACAAAATCCATTTGTTCCGCCGCTGCCTCCAAACTCAGCCTTTCCGATCTTTTTTCCTCGCACACCGACGAGCGCTTTGTCCGTTGGCGCAATCTCCCAATCCGTAAGGAGTCCCTATTCCCAGCAATACAATCTCAACCTCCAATACGAGTTTGCACATGACTTCCTCTGGCAGGTTGGGTACGTCGGCTCGGGTACAAGACATCTGGACGGTTGCCGTCAATTCAATCAAGCGCTGATTGCCACGCCGCAAAACCCCGTCAATGGTCAGACCACGACGACGAACGAGAACCTTGCTCAACGTGCCCCGTTTCAAGGTCTCGCTGGTGGTTCATACATCTGCGAGACCTCGTTTAACGCGAATTACAATGCACTCCAAACCAGCGTCACCAAGAGAACCAGCTACGGTCTCAGCTTTCTCGCCAGCTACACATTTTCGAAAACTCTTGACTACACGAGCGGAACGGGCGGTATCGATTCCTTGGAGCTCGATTTTCTCGGGAATGACCAGACGAATCCGCGTGAATCTCACGGACCGTCGGATTTTGATCGCACGCATCGGTTTGTGCTCAGCGCGGTGTACCAGATTCCGAACCTAAGGTCTGGCCCAGCGGCTGCGAAGTGGGTCTTGTCGCGTTGGCAAGTTGCTGGTGTCTCGGTCCTGCAGTCCGGCTTGCCGATCACGGCAATCGACAGCACGGCGGGCTCGGTTTACGGAAATCTCGTCGGAGACACTCGCGCCGAATGCACCGGCGCAAACCCTGCTTCATCCGGCTCGGTAGCTTCGCGCCTTAATGGCTACTTTAATTTGGCCGCCTTCGCCCCTGCACCGACGATTGGAGACGGTACAGGCTTTGGCAATTGCGGGGTTGGCATACTGCGCGGACCGAGCGAACTCAATTTGGACTTGGGCGTCCAGCGATCGTTTGCGTTGACCGAAAGACAATCACTCGATTTTCGAGCTGAGTTCTTCAATTTCACGAACACGCCAAAATTCGGGAACCCCATCAATGACTTCGCAGCAGGCCCGGCATTCGGCGTGATCACTTCGACGGTTGGGAATCCACGAATCATACAGTTCGCGCTGAAATACAAGTTTTAGAGCCCCGGGATGAGCGCCAGCAGAATACCAACGTCTTTGTTTCGCGCTCTCCGGTTTCAAGATCCGGACAAAGAAGCGCTGCGAAAGATCACGGACGCTGAGTGGGAACGGATTCTTGGCAGTTGGTCCACGGCAAGAATCATGACGGCGTTTCGGCTTGAACACCGCGATGACAACAGTGATGACCTGCCGCGTTGGGTAGGTCAAAGAATTGATCAGTACCTCGCCGACACCGCCCTAAGATTTCAAAAAATAAAATCTGCGTATGGGAGAGTCGCGCGAGAGCTGAAAGAAGCCGACAGCGATCACGTAGTGATCAAGGGCTTTTCACTTTTTCCCGGATACACAGACCGCCCGGACCTCCGGCCGCAAGGAGACATCGACCTATACTGCCCGCCCGAGACGGTGCATCGCTCTCAGGAAATTCTTTCAGGATTAGGCTACGTGCCCGTTGGGCCGTCCGAGGATCGTCTCAGAGATCATCTGGCTCCGATGATGCCTAAAGTTCGGTGGGGGCCCGGTCCAAATTTGTTCGATCCCGAAATGCCGATCGGATTCGAACTGCATTACCGCTTCTGGAATGAGGACACGATGCGGTTTCGCGTGGCCGGACTCGATGAGTTTTGGAAGCGGCGCATCGATCGGGAAATCGATGGCCTCGTATTTCCGAGCCTGCATCCTGTCGACAATCTCGGCTACACCGCGCTAAATACACTCCGCGATTTGGCGCGTGGACTGCTTCCCGTCGAGCAAGTTTACGGTCTGGCTCGTTTCCTGCACACACAGTCGAACAACGAGGACTTCTGGCGGTCGTGGCTGGAACTTCACGACCCCACTCTGCGTCGTCTCGAAGCAATACCCTTTCAACTTGCTAGGGATTGGTTCGGTTGTGAGGTTCCCGCAGCAGTGCAGGAAGAAATGGACGGCCTTCCGGTCGCCATACATGCCTGGTTTCGGGAAACCTCGAGAGCCGGACTCTATCCACGATTCGGCCAGGAAAAGGACGGCACGTGGCTGCACGTTCTGCTTCTCAAGTCACTCACTGACAGACTCGGTGTGCTGCGAGAGGTGCTCTTTGGTGTTGGATCCAAGCCCGAGATTGTCGCTTCAGAAATCTCGGATGGTCCTACGCCAAACAACAAACCGAATCGCAGCCTGGCGTACTCCTGTCGCCGATTCATTGCCTATCCCGCCTGGTTCGTTTCTCGTTCATCTGTGCGAATCGCAAAGTTTCCGTCATTTTTTCGCTTAGGTTTTCGATTGTGGCTCTCAAGTTTCAACCTGGGCAAAGGTTTTTGGTCCTTCTTTGCAGGGTCGTTCTTCTTCGATCTCGGTATGTTCATTTTCTTTGTTCTTTACAACCTCTACCTGCTGGATCGGGGGTACAAGGAAAATGTTCTGGGTCTGGTCGCGAGCGCGTCAGCCATTGGAGGAATCGTTGGGGCGATCCCTGCGGGACTGTTTGCGCATCGGTTCGGACTTCGAAAAGCGTTACTGCTTTGTCTGACACTGGTGTCACTGATCTTTGCGCTGCGATCGCTTGTCTCCAGTGAAAATTCGCTCATCGCCCTGGCCTTCCTCGGCGGCCTCGTTATCACGATTTGGGCTGTTTGCATCTCTCCAGCGGTCGCTCAACTCACCAACGAACAGAGCAGGCCGCTCGGGTTCAGCTCGATATTTTCCTCTGGAATTGCGGTCGGATTCCTGGGCGGCCAAGCGGGTGGGCGTCTGCCTGGTTGGATCGGATCGATCGATTCAACCGCGACGCCTGCACACACAAAGCAGATCGCCTTGCTCATCGCCTGCGTGCTGGTGGCCTTGGGTGCGTTGCCGATATCGAGAATCAAGTTTTCGATGCCGTCGAGAAAAGAACGAAAGGTCTATCCCTCCGGGCGTTTTCTCGGACGCTATCTCGTCGCGATTGCTGTGTGGACTCTCGCAGTCGGCGCCTTTGAGCCATTCTTCAACGCGTACTTTGCCCAACATCTCCACATGCCATTGCAAGAAATCGGCTCTCTCTTTTCGTACGCTCAGCTCTCGCAAGTGCTTGCCATCATGGCTTCGCCAATGCTGTTCCGAAAGTTCGGCATGGTCGACGGGATCGTGTACGTACAGATCGCAGCTGCAATCGCTCTCGGAATTCTCGCAACCTGCTCGCGAGCGCCCGTGGCTGGAGTCGTGTATGTCGTCTACATGGCTCTTCAGTGGATGACAGAGCCGGGGATGATGCTCCTCTTGATGAATCGCGTAGCGCCCGAAGAGCGAACTGGCGCATCGGCACTGAACTTCCTCGTGATCAACATAGCGGGAGCTCTTGCGACGGCGCTCGCTGGCGCGTCGTTTTCAAAGCTCGGCTATCCGTTCGTCTTGATGGTCATAAGCATCGTTGGCTTGGCAGCGGCATTTGTCTTTCGGTTCATGCTTGCCGAGGACCAGCGGATTCCAGACGCGAGTCTGAGTTCGCGGACAATTTCATAGTTAACAGGGGCGCAACGTGACAACAGCAGAATCTGGAATTCATACAACGCTGGAGACTACTCTAGATTGGCCAAAGGATCCGCTTCATTACTTTGACGAGTTTCCATTACGGGACAAGCACTTTCCGGCTGGCGTTCCTCTGGAGCTTTCGACAAATTCGCGGGAGGTCATCGCGGCGGCGCAGCAAAGCTGGGGTGCGTTCCCGAAGCTTCTGGATGTCGAACCAATACATGTACGCGTAGGAGTTTCGGAAAGCGATCGAACCGATCTTCCGCGAGCTCCGGCAATTCTGGGACAGCGCGGGCTGATCTCGATCATCGGCGACGCGGAAAATTTTGGTGTGTGCGATGTAACCGCGGGATTCGCCTTTGGCTGGATGACCCCCGCCACGGTGGCAGACCCTGCGTTCTTTCGGTATCACTTCCTCGATTTAATGGCCGGCATTATCCTCACACCGAGGAACTTTGGTATCGTTCATTCCGCCTGTGTTTCGCTCAACGGACGCGGTGTCTTGCTTTGCGGCCATTCCAAGGCAGGAAAGTCCACGCTTTCTTTCGCGTGCGCGCAGCGCGGCTGGACTTTCATTTCGGACGATGCTGTCAATACCATCCGGAAAAACCCGGGTCGCAGGGTGATTGGGAACCCTATGTATCTGCGACTACGCTCGGATGCACCGGCTCTGTTCCCGCAACTCGAGAGCCGCGCGGTGGTCCTGAGGCAAAACGGCGAATTCGGTTTTGAGATTCCGACTGCGGAGTTGCCGGGACTTACAAGGGCGTTCATGTGCGAAATCGACCATGTCGTCTTTTTGAATCGCGCTCCTGGCGGATCCGCCCGAATCAGTCCGATTCCGAAGGACTACGCGCGCAAGTGGATGGAAAACGTGATGGATTTCACATTTACGTGTACAGCCAATGCTGCGGGAAATCGGACCGAGATGTTTCTCGCCGACCCGAAGGGTCGAGAAGAGCAGAACGCTTCGCTGGATGGTTTGCTGGCTGGCGGGATACACGAGCTCTCGTATTCCGATTTGGATTCCGCCGTCGATTGTCTGGAAGCGCTGGTCGGGAAGTGAACTCGAAATGATGGCTCGCGGTGGGGGATTCCGCTGAAAAGGGTGTTGTGCTGGCGGTAGTTTGTAAATTGCCCTAGCGTTTTGCAGTGGGAGCGGCGTTTGGATTCGATCGATCGGACGCAAAGCCGAACACGGTAATTGCGAGGGTGGCGATCATCAACGCTGAACTGACGATGCTCAGCATCCTAGGCAGCGAGCCGTGA
>Ga0307474_10004481_pt1 | contig 10056 bp, 13 predicted proteins | sample atmos_gasesECM1C_2_FD_203312 | JGI IMG/M metagenome (GOLD analysis project Ga0307474, IMG submission 203312) | Hardwood forest soil microbial communities from Morgan-Monroe State Forest, Indiana, United States - atmos_gasesECM1C_05 | ecosystem: Environmental > Terrestrial > Soil > Temperate...
CCCGGAACCGAGTGAGGTATCCGCATCCACGACGGTCGTGCATCTGAGTGAACACAGGACGCGTGGCGGCCTTAGCGCGGTAAGATCGGTTCTGGCAAAGACCGGCGTCTTTCGTATGGAAGATGTGTAATATCATATGCCCGTAAACAACCAGTCCAACGCCCGGGTTATTGCGTCCCGATGTCCGGCAATCGACCCGACCGGATTGCGAAGAACCCGTACCGGCAGCGATATCATCGACTCAAGCGCAAGATAGAAGTCCTCACCTTCGTATCGCACCACAGGCAGCAACCGTCCGACTGCGCCAGGAAGCTGGGCGCGTGGCGCCATGGGCGCAACGATCCGGCCGCGTCCCTCCTCCGCAATGTCTGCCTGCAGCACGGCGATGAAGGGAAAAGCCCGGCGCGTTCGCGGCGCAGGATTTTCGTAAACCTCATGCTGCATCAGGTGGATCGAACATGTCCCGCAACTCGGCTGCGGGATCACCGTGTTCGGCGATATAGTCCGCAAGCGCCTTCATGTCCTGCCGGATCTCCCCCCGTAGAATTTCAGCCTCCCGCGCCTTCAGCGCCTGGGCCAACGCAGCCTCGGCAATCCGTGACGCGTTCATGCCGGCTGCACGAACCTTGGCATAGAGGTCGCCGTTGAGCGTCAAGCTGACAGTCCGCTTCCTGGCAGTACTGTCGTAGGGTGTATCCTGCATTGGTGAATCCGCAGCTAGTGCCCGTGTCCTTTACACTGAGAACCACGTCGCGTTCAACCGATCGCCGCCGCAACCCACTGCGCCCAGGCCAGCGCCTGCCGGTCCTCGCCGATCCGCGTGACGATCTGGATGCCGAGAGGCAGTCCATCCGGTCCCGCCCCCGCGGGCACCGTCACGCATGGCACGTGCAGGCTGGTCCAGATCAGGTTGAATGCCGGATCCCCGGTCCATTCCAGCCCGGCCGGCGCCTGGCCCGGAGCGGACGGCGTCACCAGCGCGTTCAGACCGTCCATGCAAGCGGGGAACGCGCGCTGGGCGCTCTCGAACACCGCATGCGCTGCCGCAACCTCGGCCTCGCTCCGCGACAGACCGAATTCCAGCCGCTCGCGCAGTCCTTCGCTGATCTGCTCGCGGGCGTTCGCCAGTTCCCAGCCGAGCGCCCGAGCGCTTTCGTTGTTCATGACAATAGGGTGCGCCGCCTCGATCGCCGCCACTTCCTGCGGCAACTCGCGATCGACCACGGATCCGCCCGCCCGCGCCAACGCCGACGCCACGCGCGACAGCAACGCCTCGGTCTCCGGCAGCGCCTTGTCCCAGGCCGGCGAACGGCAGATGCCAATGCGAGGCGATTTCTCCGGGCGCACATCCGGATCGCCCAGGTCGCGTCCCGACACGGCACCGGCAAACAGCGCGCAATCAGCAACACTGCGAGCGATAACACCCACAGTATCAAGGCTTTCTGACATTAACTTCATGCCGAACCGATTGATTATGCCGTAACTCGGCTTGTAGCCCACCACACCGCAATACGCCGCCGGCCGGATCACGCTGCCTGCCGTCTGGGTGCCATATGCCAATGGAAAGAAAAAATCCGCCACACCGGCCGCCGACCCGCTGCTCGAGCCACCCGGCGTATGCCCCGGATTATGCGGGTTGCCGGTCGGGCCCGGCTTGCGCGTGGCGAATTCCGTGGTGACCGTCTTGCCCATCACCACAGCGCCGGCTTGCCGCGCCCACGCCACCGCGGCGGCATCCGCCCGGGGACGCCAGCCGCGCCAGATCGGCGAGCCGTATTCACTCGGCATGTCCGCCGTATCGAACACGTCCTTCACGCCGATCGGCAAGCCATGCAGCGCGCCCCGCGGAACCGCGGCCGCCGCCTTCCGCGCGGCATCCGGGTCGAACCACGCAAACGCCCGTATCACGGGCTCCCTCTCGGCGATCCGTGCCAGGCATGCCGCCATCAGATCGGCCGATCGCAGCGTTCCCGCGCGCATCAATCGCACGGCCTCCGTGGCGCTCAGTTTCGCTGGTTCCCGCATGACTGAAATTCTCCCTCGGCAGCGCTCACGCAGGCTGGCGCAAGCCGGCCCACAGGTCCATCTTCACTTTGATGGAACCGTCGGAACAGCCCCCGTCCGTCCACGTCGGCATTGGCCCGGATGGGTCGTTGACCTACCTAGTGGACCTGCCGCCCGAGGAACTCCCCCCAGTGCACAAGCGCGACCTGGAGCGCGCTTGGCATGCCGCCCGCGACGCCGCCCTGGCACAGCGCTGGGGCGCCGTACGCGGCTTCCGCTTCCGCCGCGCCGATGGCACCCACGCCGACCTCGCGCTGGCGGATCGCGACGCGTGCTGCTGGGCCGGCGCGGTCGATGGCACGGTTGGTCTGCGCAACAGCTATGGCCTTTCGGTCTGTCTGCGCCTGCTCGCACTGGTCGATCTGCTGGCGCGGGTGCGCTGGGCCGAGTCACTGTGCCTGCTGCGACGCGACGGCGCGCAACTGGATCCCGTATTGCTCCGCGCCGCGGCAACCACGCCGCTGACCCAGGACGCACAGTTCGACGAGACCGGATTCCGCAGCCGGCTAGACCGGTTCGCCTTCGGCTTGGCGCTGGAAGCGCAAGTCGCCCCGCGCCTGACAGGAACCACCTGATGAACCGACGCTCCGCCCTGCTGCTGCCAATGCTGCTTGCGCTCGCGCAATGCGCCCCACCCCCGCCACCGGTCGGCCAGGCCCGTGCCGACGCCGAGACCCTGGCTGCCTGTCGCCAACACGCCAACGCCGTGTATGACCGCCAGAATCGCGACTCGATCTACACGATCAACAATCGCAACACGCCGTATTCGGCCAATGACTCCTATAGCGACGTCGATCGTGGCCTGTCTCAACGGTACGGCTACGAAAACATGACGCGTGATTGCGTGCGCAACACGGGCCTGGAAACAAATCGCATCGACACCGTCGCGCCGGAGCCAGCCCAACCCTGACCGGATGAACGCGACGGGGCTGGCCGGGCTGCCGTGCCAGCCCCCGCTTGTAATGATCGGCGCGGTGATTCCCGCGGCAGCGAAATCCTGCGCCCCACACGGCTGTCTGGGCTTTTCGCTGTTTCCCCACGCGCCGAAAACGCTCTAGAAGGCCCGTGAGCCAACGCATCAACGGGAGAAAAGCAGCGATGCCCAAGATTGACCGCACTGAGCCAGGCGCCATCCTATCGAAAGTCGTCGAATATCATGGTTTTGTTTATCTTCAGGGCGTTACGGCAAAGGACACCAGCAAGGACATCAAAGGCCAAACCGCCGATGTCCTGGCCCAGATCGACCAGTTGCTGGAAACCCACGGCACCGACAAGACCCGCCTGCTGCAGGCGCTGATCTGGGTGAAGAACATCCGCGACCGCGACGGAATGAACGCGGTTTGGACCCCTTGGCTTCCCAAGGACTCGGCCCCCGTTCGCGCCTGCGTGCAAGCCGAGTTGGCGAACCCGTCGATACTCGTCGAGATCATGGTCACCGCCTGTAAGTAAGCAACAACCTGTGCTCCCGGCGCCACAGTTCGCGCCGGGACACCCGGCTTCCGCCGGCAAGAAAAATCCGCCGAGTCGCCCAATCCCCGATATTTCTTAACGCTGCCCGGAACAAAACTGGGAAGTAGGACAAGATTCCCGCGCCCTGCGATCATCCACAGGGGCATTGGCGCGAAATGCAGCGCCATACCCGAAACGATCGCGTTCGTGGGTTGTCACCTTTGCAACCCTGTGGCTACCGAATCACACATCTTGAAAAACCATAATGGGAGTCAGTCGCAATGCTGGCATGGGGCACCGGCGCTAAAACTTTGATTTTGGGCTCGTTGATTGCCTTGAGTTGTCAGTTAACCCCGCAGCCTGCTGAAGCCACCTCCACCAATCACCTGCGAACTCCCACCGAACCATCCCATCGGGTCAGCCACGCCAGCGTCAGACGCGGTAAATCTCCCCTGAAAGTTCATCGGTATGCCGGCGGCGGTATTTCCTGTGTGCCGTTCGCCCGCAGCGATTCAGGCATCTCCGTCGCCGGCAATGCCTGGCAGTGGTGGGACAATGCAGCCGGTGTCTACCAGCGCGGCGCCGTGCCGGAGGCAGGCAGCGTCCTGACCTTCCGAGCCAATGGCCACATGCGGCTGGGCCATGTCGCGGTCGTCAGCCAGGTGATCAATGCGCGGGAGATCGAGATCGACCACGCCAACTGGTGGGGGCCGGGGATGCGCGGCGGCGTCGCCCGCAACATACCGGTGGTGGATGTCTCCGAAGCCAATGACTGGACCGCGGTGCGGGTCGGCCTGGGCCAGACCGACGAGTTCGGCAGCGTCTATCCGACCTATGGTTTCATCTACGATCGGCCCGACAACGGCGTGATGCTGGCAGCGACTGCGGCGCCCGCGGCGCAGCCCGAACTGAATCCTGCGCCGCGCGACCTGCGCCCGGCCACCGAACGCGGCTGGCAAACCTATGAGGAAGTCGCCGAGGCGCCACCCGTGGCACCAGCCGTGGTGCCCAGGCACCATCGGCGCGGCATCCACCTGGCGGCGCACCATGTGCACGTCGAGTCGGTCGTGGCGGAGCAGTAGCACCGGTGGCGTGTCGCCCAACTCGATGACTTGTCGCCATCCCCGCGAAGGCGGGGACCCAACGAAGGTGGGGACCCAGGCGGGCAATTCGCGCCGATAACGGCTCACGACCAACCGGTGGGTGGCACCGAGCGTCCCAGCGCCCGTCCGCCCGCGGGCCGCTACGAACCGGCATGGACCAGTCCTTTGCGTTCGCTGGGCTCTTTGTGTTGAATTCCTTCTTGCGCACCTGCGGTCAGCCCGCAGGCGCCGTAAGTGGGCAGCCGCCTGATGGAGCCTCGATCCATGGCTGAGCAACGGAACCTCGACACCAACGGTGCCCGCAGCCCGATCCGCAAGTTACCGAGCATCGTCTGCCTCGCGCTCGCATTCCTATGGGCGGCACCGCATGCGGGTCGGGCAGACCCGATAGCCGACGGATTTGCCGCTTATCAGCGCGGCGACTATTTGGCGGCGTACAGGCTGTGCCTCCCATTGGCCCAACAGGGCAATGGCGATGCGGAATTTCTGATGGGGCTGATGTACGCCAATGGACAAGGTGTCCGGCGGAACTACCAGGAGGCAGCGCAGTGGTATCAGCAAGCGGCTGACGATGGCCAGGACGTCGCACAAAACAACCTTGGTCTGATGTATGCCGCCGGGTTGGGTGTGCGCCACAGTTACGACGAGGCCGCAAAACTTTATTGGCTCGCCGCGGACCAGGGGAATCCGCGAGCGCAGTACAACCTTGCCGTTGCGTACAGAGACGGACAGGGCGTCGATCAGAGCGATGTGCAGGCGTACATGTGGTACACGCTCAGCGCTGCGGCGAAGTGGGATCCGGTGATCAGTAATCAATCCGGAAAGGAGCGCGACGAGCTCGCCAAAAAGATGAGCTCGGCGCAGATCGCTGAGGCACAGGCGAAGGTCGCGGACTGGAAGCCGACCACCATCCCCACCAGCTGGCCGCCGTTGGTGCGCTGATCTGCGTCCTTGCCGTGCACTGGCCGACACACGAGAAAAAACCGGCACGATCAATACCGACGACCGATCAGCGGTTCGTGTTTGGCAATAATACAATGCCGCGGATTGCCCGCCGGGTACAAGAACGTCTCCTCATGTCAGGATTCCGGTCGCTCCCACGGCAGCCGCGACGCCGAGTACCAGGAGCGGATGCAGTCGGGTGAACAGAAACAGCGCCGCGGCGACGATGGTGATCGCGGCAGTGCCCAAGTCGGTCGATGTCGTGCTGATCAGCAGCGCGGCGCTGGACATCACCAGGCCAGCGGTGACCGGCATCAGACCGGCTTGCACCAGCCTGCGCCACGTCGCGTCGCGGAAACGGTACCAGACGTTATAGGCGAAGAACGTCAGCACCGAGGACGGCCCGGCCACGCCCAACGTGGTGACCAGCGCGCCGGGCAGTGCCGCGACACGCCAGCCGATCAGCGTGACCACCAGCATGTTCGGGCCCGGCGCTGCCTGCGCCAGCGCAAACAACGCGGCAAATTGCTGGGCGGTCAGCCAGGGATGCACCTGTACCACCTGACGCTGCATCTCCGGCAGCACCGAATTCGTGCCGCCGAACGCGAGCAGCGAAAGCTGCATGAAGACGCGCGCCAGACTGGCCAGGGTTGCTGTGTCGCTCATCGGCGGATGTACCCCATCATCAGCGTGGCCCCATCATCAGCGTGGCCCCATCATCAGCGTGACCACATCAGCAGCGTGGAGATCGCCGCCACCGCCGGCAGCACGAGCGGCAACGGCAGCCGCAGTACCGCGATCGCGACGAACGTGGTCAGTGCGACTGCGATGCCGACCGGGCGGGTTCGCAACGGCGCGGCGATCCTCAGCGCATTGGCCAGCACCATCGCCGACGCCGCGGCGGCCAGGCCGGCGAATGCATGATGCACCGTCGGCAGCTGACCGTAGCGATCATACACGACGCCGAGACCGATGACGCACGCCACGGGCGCTGCCATCAGCCCGATGAATGCCACCACCGAACCGACGGCGCCATGAAACCGTGCACCCAGCGCGATCGTCACGTTCATGATGTTGCCGCCGGGCAGGAATTGGCAGAGGCCGAGAGTGTCGGTGAATTCGGCCGCGGTCAGCCAGCGCTTCTGTTCCACCACCATGCGGCGCGCCCAGGGCAACACGCCGCCGAAGCCGTACAGGCCGACGGACAGGAACCCGAGGAACAGTCGAAACAACGACGGAGGGGCTGGCGCATCGGACATCCCGGCTGGATACTTCGCCCGACGCCATGGGACAAATTCTGCCGCGCCTTGCCGCACTGGTCATCTGGTTGCTCGCCGGCGCCGCCATCGCGCAGGCGGACTGTCACGTCGAACCTCTCGGCACGACGCCGATCGACCTGATCGCCGGCCACATCCTGGTGACGGTGCAGGTCAACGGCGCGGACGCAACGTTCATCCTCGATACCGGTGCCGATCGAACGTTGATGAGCGATGATGCGGTGCGTCGGCTCGGACTGGAGCGCAGCGGATGGGTCGCATCGACCGTGCGCGGCCTGGGCGGCTACGAGGAGAGTCCGAACGCCCTGCCGCGCTCGCTGCGGCTTGGCGGCGTGACGCTGCGGCGCAGGACATTGAACGGCGATACCAGCGTGACGGTCGGACCGCTGCCGGTGACCGAAATCGCCGGCCGCCCGATTGCCGGACTGCTCGGCCGCGACTTTCTCGCGCCGTTCGATCTGGACATGAATCTGCCTGCGCGCACGCTGACGCTGTACGACGTGCACGATTGCCGCGCAGGTTTCCTGCCGTGGGCGCCGCCCTATGCAGCGATCCCCGCCAGCATGCCGATCGGGGCGGCGCTGGTTGTGCAGGTCCTGGTGGACGGCCACCCGCTGCGCGCGCTGCTCGATACCGGTGCCAGTTCCAGTCTGATCGTGGCGCCAGGCATATTCCGGCTTGGCCTGACATCGGCGATGCTGGCGCACGATCCCAGCGGCAACGCATCAGGTGTCGGCCCGCACCAGGTGTTCATGCGTCGCCACCGTTTTGCCGAACTGCGCGTTGGTCCGACCGTGACACCCAATCCGATGCTATGGGTCGCGCCGGTGCATGTCGTGCCGATCGTCGACATGCTGCTGGGTGCTGACTGGCTACGATCGCGGCACGTGTGGCTGTCGTTCGCGACGCAGCAGTTGTTCGTGGCGACACATTAGGATGACGCCATTGGCGAATGACGCCATTGGCGAATGGCGCTGTTGGACATCGACGTTGCGAAAATCGCAATGCCGCGAACGCCTTGGCATTCGCCACCGGTGATTTTCGCGCTTTGTGGCCTTGACGACGCGGAAGGCGGGCCGAAGCCCACCCCTTACGCGGACAAGCGTCACTTCACCGCGGAAAACGCCGTCGGCGCGAGAATGAAGTTCTTCACGTTGGCAACGATCGCGCCATTTTCCTCGGTCTTCGCGCGCGCGCTGTGCCAGGCAGGATCGGACTGGAACGCGTTCCACTTCTTCTCGCGTTCCGCCAGCGATTCCCACTGCACGAAGTAGTACAAAGTCTGGTTGGCTTCACCGATCACCGTCGTCCAGAAACCGGCCTGCTTGATGCCGTGCTTCTCCCACAGCTTCAGCGTGATCGTGTCGAACCGCTTCAACAGATCAGGCAACTTGCCGGGCACGCATTCGTAAATCCGCAGTTCATAAAGCATGATGGGTTGCTCCCGTTTGGTGGTGCGCTGCCAGTGTGCTGCGAGCCGGCTGGTCCGGCAAGATCAGCGTCGCCCCACTTATCGCACGACAGGTTAGAACCGTTCCACCCATGGCCGCAGTTCGACTTCCCAGGTCCACGCACTGCGCGCCTGCTGCGCCACGTGCCAGTAGCTTTCGGCGATCGCATCCGGATCCAGCATGCTGTCCGGCTTGTCGCTGGGATCGGGACGTGTGGCGCTGCGAATGCCGCCGTCGATGACGAAATGCGCCACGTGGATGCCCTGCGGCGACAGTTCGCGCGCCATGCTCTGCGCCAGGCCGCGCAATGCGAACTTGCCCATCGCGAACGGCGCCGACAGCGGGTAGCCCTTCACGCTGGCGGATGCACCGGTGAACAGGATCGCACCGGACCCGCGCGGCAGCATGTGACGCGCCGCCTGCTGGCCGACCAGGAACCCGGCATAGGCGCTGACCGCCAGTGCACGCGCCACCGCCTCGGGGTCCAGTTCGGCGACCGGACCGCGCGCCCGTGCGCTGGCGTTGTATACCACCACATCCGGCACGCCCTGCGTCGCGATCACCGCGTCGAACAGGCCGCCGACCTCTTCGGGCTCCGTGGCTTCGCAGGCGAATGTGGTTGCCGCCGTCTCGTGCGCCAGCGCCGCCAGGCGGTCCGGGTTGCGCGACGCCAGCGCGACCTGCAATCCATTGCGCGCGAACAGCCGCGCCAGGGAAGCACTCAGGCCGGAACCCACGCCAACGATCAAAGCTGACTTCATGTCCATCATCGCCCTCCCGAGATCGGCACGATCGCGCCGCTGATATAAGACGCTTCTTCCGATGCCAGCCATAGCACGGCCTGCGCGACCTCCTCCGCGCTGCCGACGCGGCCCATCGGCACGCCGGGCAGCAGTCGCTGCAACCGGTCGGGCAGTCCGGCGCGGGCGTGCAGTTCGGTCTGGATCAACCCGGGACTGACCGCGTTCACCCGGATGCCGCGCGAGGCCAGTTCCTTCGATGCACCGATCGTCAGGCTGTCGAGCGCGCCCTTCGATGCGGCGTACTGGATCCACTCATTCGCGCCGCCCAGTTCGGCCGCGCGCGACGACACGTTGACGATCGCGCCCCCTGCCCCGCCGCGGTCGGTCGCCATGCGCGCCACCGCCTCGCGGATCAGCAGGAACGGCGCGCGCACGTTCACCGCCAGCACCTCGTCGAGCACCGCCGCGGTGATCGCATCGATCTTTCCTGCGGATCCAGGTGTGCCGGCGTTGTTCACCAGCACCGTCACCGGCCCGTACTCGGCGTCAACGCGACGGAACAGCGCAAGGATCGACGCTTCGTCCGCCATTTCAGCCTGCACCGCAATCGCGCGTCCGCCGGCCGCGACAATCTGCTCCGCCACCGCTTCGGCGCGATCGCGCGATGTCTGGTAGGTCAGCGCCACGGCGTAACCGCGCGCCCCGGCAAGACGCGCGATGGCGGCGCCGATTCCCTGGCTGCCACCGGTGACGATCAGCACTTGCTGCATGATGCGGCGTCCTTTCAGGCTGTCATTGCCCAGGCTGGCATTGCCCAGGCTGGCATTGCCCGGGCTGTCATTGCGGGGAACCCAGCGACGCGGCAATCTCCTGCCCGTTGCGCGGTACTGGAACAAGATTGCTGCGTCGCCGCGCTGATCGCAATAACAGCAGCCCGGAGGCACGCCATGCTCGGATTGATGCAGCAGCAGCCACTGCTGATCTCGTCGCTGCTCAAACATGCGGCGCGGCATCATGCGGAAGCCGA
>Ga0307474_10004482_pt1 | contig 10055 bp, 10 predicted proteins | sample atmos_gasesECM1C_2_FD_203312 | JGI IMG/M metagenome (GOLD analysis project Ga0307474, IMG submission 203312) | Hardwood forest soil microbial communities from Morgan-Monroe State Forest, Indiana, United States - atmos_gasesECM1C_05 | ecosystem: Environmental > Terrestrial > Soil > Temperate...
ATTACGGCGCGGAGTTCTCGCACTTGCGTATCGAGTTCCCGTACCGATGCGTCAGGGGCAGGAGATGCCTGGGCAGGCCCGGTCTCCTGTCCTTGGCTGCCGATGGTTAACAGGACTAAGACGGCTGTCGCTATTGCAGTTGAACGAAGCGCAAAGGTCCATGGGCGGTTCACACATCCTCCAGGGCGACAGACGGATCTTCATGAATCGGAGAGTATTGAAACGGAAATTAAGTATCCGAATGTCGAATTGAGTTTTCAGTCGCTCGATCGTTGTTCGCCCGATCGTTGTTCAATGATGCAAGAGGACGAGCCGTCAGCTTGTCGTCGCTGTCTTCGTCCTTATCTTGTGCGTAGCCTTGCGGAGAGCGCCCGGGGATGGTGATTCGAAAAATGGTTCGAGCGTCCGCGGTACGTTCCATCAAGACTTTTCCCCCGTGATCCTGCACAATTTTCTGCACGATCGTCAGACCAAGCCCGGTGCCGTTCTCCTTACCATAACTCACAAAAGGGGCAAACAGCTTGTTGCGAATCGGTTCGGCGATGCCAGGACCGTTGTCGGCAACCGCAATGGTAACCGATGCTTCGCTGCGTCCGATCGTGATCTGAACCCGGCCCCCAGTCGCAGGGGCTGCCTCGCAAGCGTTCAACAAGAGATTGTATAAGGCCCGCTCGAGTTTGCGCGGATCGAACCATGCCGACCCTTGGCTGTTGCTTTCAAACTGGATATGCGTTCCCTGATGGCGTGGGTGCAGGCGTACCGCCTGCATAGCTCGCAGCACAGTTTCCGTAACGCTGGCGTAAGTGGGATTGAGAGATTCCCTGGTCCGGGCAAATTCGAGCAGGGAATCGATGAGGTCCGTCATTTGATTTACGCCGATGCGAACCTCCTGATACAACTCTTCGCGTTGAGCGCCTGTCAGGCGGCCATCGCAGAGGAACTCCGAATTGGCAACGATCGCCGCCAGGGAATGGCGCAGGTCGTGAGAGATTGAACTGGCCATGCGTCCAATGGTCGCGAGCTGCTCAGATTCGAGGAGAGCTTGCTGAGTTTTGAGCAGACTGGAACGCATGCGGTCGAAGGCGGAAGTCAGCTCCGCGACTTCGTCGCTGCCCCGAGGATCAAGAGGATGATGGAAATCTCCATGCTCTAGTGCGCGGACGCCCTCCACAAGGCTCGCCAGCGGACGAGTGAAAGTATGCGAGATCAGAAAGACCAATCCGCTTCCTACCAGCACCGCAGTGAGACCGAGCAGCAGCAGCAGGCGGTTGAGGTTGTCGAGAAACTTCGCGGCTTGGTCGTAGGATCCTAGCACCGTCAGGCGCACCGGGATTTCCTGCTGCCTCGAGAGGTCGAGAGAGGTAGCAAGAAAAAGTTCCTGACCGACTTCTACATCCTGGGGGCCGCTCTGCGATGACCCAGCCTGCGACGACCCCGATAATGCGTCTAAAGCAGAGCTTCGGGATTGAATGGGACTGAGCGTGGTGGCTACGATTTCATCGCCGTAAGAGAAAGTCACTTGGCTGGAGGAGACTTTGCTAACTTCGCGGGCCAACCGATCATTGATTTCATAGCCGATAATCAGAAAGCCCAGCAGCCGGCCTTCGGTCTTGGACCCAAAATAAACTGGCTGCACGAAAGTCTGGTAGAGATGGTGAGCGCCGAACCACCAGTGGCTGAAATCCTCTTCATTCAAGGATCGTTGGAAGTACTGCTGGGCTGCCTCGTGCGTGAATCCCGGCGATTTTGTGTGGAGAGCGACCACGGAGCCATTGCGATTGGCGAGGACGAGGAGGTCGCTCCCGGTCAACTGCCACACACCTCTAGAGGCGTCCTGGATGGTGGCGGGATCGGGAGCAGTCATAATGGCTCGGATGATGGGAAGATCCGCCACCAATTCTGCCGAGTGGGTCAGCATGATTTCGCGATCATGCTGAAAATTCTGAAACGTGGTGACGGAGTTTCGCAGATCCTGAACAATTCCTTCGCGCACATGGCGCTGCACGCTCTGCCGTACAACGAGGAGACTCATGGCCGTGAGGCCCGCGGTAATCAGCAGCATGGAGAGGAGGAACCGGGTACGGAGCCGGGTCCGGTGCATGAGCGTGGTTCCAGACTGTCCTGCAAAAGTCTGCGACGCGGATTCTGATGTGGAGTCCAAGAGGTTTCAGCGCACGAACTTGTATCCCATTCCATGTACGGTGCGGAAGTGGACGGGGCTGGCCGGGTCGCGCTCTAATTTCTGACGAAGTTTTAGAATGTGATTGTCCACCGTGCGGGTAGAAGGATAATTCTGGTATCCCCACACCTCGTTGAGCAACTCGTCGCGGCTGATTACTCGGTCGGCGTTCTGCACCAGAAACTGCAGGGTCTTGAATTCCTGCGCAGTTAAAACTACAACCTTACCGTCGCGTTGGACTTCCATTTTCTTCACGTCCACGGAAATACCATCGAAACTTATAACACTCAGGCTGGCCGTTCTCGACGTGTGTCGAAGAGCGGCGCGCACGCGAGCCAGAAGTTCGCGAGGGCTGAAGGGCTTGGTTACATAGTCGTCGGCGCCCAACTCCAGCAGCAGAACTTTATCCGAAACATCGCTGGTTGCACTTAACACAACGATCGGCAAAGCTGGCGCCTGGGCCTTGACTTCTTTGCATAGATCGCTGCCGGAAAGCTTAGGCAGGCGAAGGTCGAGAATGATAACAGCGGGCGCGGAGGTCTGAAAACTCTCGAGGGCCGACTGACCGTTGGCCTGAACTTCGACCGTGTATCCCTCGGTTTCGAACAGGCGCTTCAAGGCCTTCTGCACCGAAGGATCGTCCTCTACCACGAGAATTCTTCCCACGGGCTGTGGAGAACTCATTGGATCAGCCGATCTGGCTGTGCTTAGCGGCGCTGCGATTTGACCCATAGGAAGCATTCCTCACTGAGCGGGCACTTGAGTTGCCGTAGACGTACGACGTCATCAACAACTGAAGCTTACAACGGTTTATGCCCAATTGTGGTGCATCGGGAGTGGTTTGACAAATTTTTTACAATTGCAGCTCCGGGTAAAGAGGCTCTGCGGCAGAAGGCTTGCAAAGGATTTCGGACTTCGTCTGCCGTAGAATAGCGACAGCTTGCTGGTTCCCGCCGAATTCGTTCGTATGCGAGTTGTCCTGGTGGACGTGCGCAATCCGCTCAACATTGGCGCGGCGGCACGGGCCATGAGCAACTTTGGATTCCCCAGTCTACGGGTGGTGAATCCGTACGACGTGGCGTTTCGGGATGCTCGTTCTGCTGTGGGCGCCGCAGCTACGCTAGCGACCGCTGAAGTTTACAAGACGGTGAGCGAAGCGGTTGCCGACTGCTCTCTGGTTGTGGGAACCACCGCCATTGGACATCGGGATCTGCAGCACTCTTTAGTTGTGTTGGAGAAGGGTGCTCGAGACATTCGAGCGCACCTGGCAATCGGTCCATGTGCTCTTCTCTTCGGATCAGAGAAGTTCGGGCTGTCGAATGAGGATATGAGCCATTGTCATTGGTTGATGCACATCCCCACTCGCGATGAGCACACTTCGATGAATCTGGGGCAGGCGGTCGCCGTCTGTTTGTACGAACTTGTACGGGATCCTACTGTGACGGCGGAACGCGCGAAGGGAACTCCTGCTTTGTCGGCTGAGGTCGAGAGGATTACCGACACGTTGCTGATGGCGCTTCGAGCCAGCGAGTATCCGAAGTTGAATACTTCTAAGTCTTTTCATGCCGCAGTCCGGCGTGTGATCCGGCGATTGCATCTGCAACAGGGGGATGCGGAATTCTTGCTGGGCATGTTGCGACAGATGATTTGGAAGATCAAGAAAAACGAGAGAGTGGAAGATAGAAGATAGATGAGCATGGCTCATGGTTTTGTCTCTGCGGGAAAAACCTGGGTCGACGTTCTTCCAAATTGAAAGCGTAGAGTCCACTCGCTGGGTAAAGGCTGTCCGTTCACTTCAGCGGGAGTGAATTTCCAGCGCCGTGCGGCAGCCAAAGCCTGGTTCGCAAAGTATTTGCTCGGACCGGACGAGACCAGCCTTGCCTGAGAGACGTTGCCGGAAGTATCTACCGAAACCTGAACGCTGACTTTCACGCGGCCCGTGATAGTCCTGCGCGCGCCCGGGGAAACATCCGGAGAGACTTCCTGAAGCACTTTACCCCGGACAGCGCCGGTTTGCGCGGGCGTCGCTTTGTCATGAAACGGCGCAGGCGATTGAGGTGCCTGGGCGTTTGTGGAAGCAGTTGGGGATTCGGTTGTTGGAGCGGGCGGAACCGTCGGCTGGTGAGATCTGCGGCCTAGCAAGACTGCCAACAGAATCACCGCGACTATGGCCGGGAGCAGGAGCCAAAGGTTGCTGCGCTTCGCCGGCGGCTTCTCGATTGCTTTTGAGGGTAAGGACGTTTGAATTTTGGACTTGCCCAAGATTTCGTTCACAGTGCCGCGTTCTCGCGGATCGACGCGCAACCATCGCTGCGTGATTCCGTAAATGGGCTGTGGGATCTTGTCCGCTATCTTAGCCCAGCCTCCGCTTATTGTCTCTAGCTCCTGCTGGGTCATGATCGCAACCAGTACCACGCCTAGAGACCAAAGGTCCGCAGCCGTGGACGGCCCCGTGATGGCTATTTCTGGTGCGTCATAGGGTGTGGGCTTGTGACTGTCGCGCTCGCCAGTTTTGCGAAGGCTGTCGGCGGAGATTTTTAACCGGTTATCGACCGCCAGGATATTTGATGGTTTGATGTGGCCGTGCGCGAATCCGGCCTGATGCAGATATGCCAACGCCTCTGCCGCGGGGGGAAGCATCTCGTTGACTTCTGCGGGTGAAAGCGGACGCAGCGGAAGAATCTGCGCCAGATTTTCTTCGGCATATTCCATCACCACGTAGAGGAACTTGGCGTCACCAATCTGGCTGCGGCCGCTTTCATACAGGCGAATCAGATGGGGATGAGACAGCTTCGCGCTGTTGGCCCATCGAGCGAGTTGAGCGGCTTCATCGATATTCCCGGTAGAAAAAACTTGCGCAGAAATCAGCTTGATGGCTGCCTTCTGAGACGTGTTCTTGCTTCGCTCGGTGAGAAATACCGCGCTGTGCTCGGAGCCTCCAAGCCATTGTTGCAGCGGGAACATTCCATCAACGACCCGGCCTTCAAATTGTTTCCAGACGTCAGTTAAACCGCTCATAGGACCCGACTTACCAATCGCTTATTCTATGCCAGGGCGCGTCAGATTCCCTTCGAAAGTGCGTCCACGGCTTGTGGATCGTGTGGAAATCGTCAATTAAAGACGAAGATGGAACTCTGGAGGGGCATATTGGGGGCCGTCTCGGCAGCAGAAATAGGGGCCGATAAATAACCATTAACTAAACGTAGGCAATTTCACCAGATCGTTTTCCGGAACAGACTCGGTTGGTTCGCCGGCCTTGCGCCAGGCGGCTAATCCGCCGACGATCACGAACGTGTTGAACCCTTTTTCCCGCAGCAGGTGCGCCACCCGGGCGCTGGTCGCTTCGCGCGCTCAAGTGCAGTAAAGATAGATATCCTTGTCTTTGGGAAGGTTTTTGAGCTCTTCTTCGAGATTGTTGGGCTCGATGCGGATGGAGTTCTTGATCCGGGCCGCCCCGGGGTCGTAATAGCCATGGCTGCGAACATCGACTATCTGCACCTTGCCTGCGTCTTCCGAAGCCAAACGCCGGGCCAGTTCTTCTACCTGGACTCGCGGTACGACGCTGTAGGGTTTGTTCTTGCGGTATTGCATGAACCGGTAGATTGCGTACACGGCCAGTGCGGCGAGAATCACACCTTCCATCGCCCTCCCGGCGGCGTGAAATCCGCGCAAGATGGCGGCGAGAAAATCGCGGGAGAGATAACCGACCAGAAGGTACGTCAGCGAGTAAAGCGCAGCTCCAGCGAAGTCCAGTCTCAAGAATTGCCAAAAGCGCATCTTCATGCTGCCGGCCAGCGGCGCTGCCATAGTGTTGACGCCGGGGATAAATTTCGCGACCAACAGCGTACCTTTGCCGCGTTTGTAAAATGATTCAGCGGATCGCAGAATGCAGGTCTCCGGATTGATCGAGACTCGGCATAGAAATCCCAGCAACGCCCACCCCATGTATCTGCCGAGCCAGAACTGGGCAATATCTCCAATCAGCAATGCCGCGATCGCCGCGGCCACAACATAGGGGGCCCACAGCGCATGCGCCGCCACCGACGCTCCCGCAGCCACCAGTGCTATTGCAGCCGGGAAGGGAAGGCCGATCGCCTCCGCCAGCAATAGGACAAAGATCAAAGCATATCCGTGACGCGCCATCAGCAAAAACAAATCCATAGACAGTTGGATCAGAAGAATCAGGAAAGGGTTCAGTATAACCAAAGCTGCAACAGGCGTCCTATCGATCAATTGCGGCTGGCGGTAGGCAGAGCAGCGATCGCCGGACAGGGCGCGCCTTATTTGGAGAAAATGCCTGAAGTCAAAAAAAGCCAGCCGATGTTGCAAAAAACTCGGCCGGCTAAAAACAACGGGACGCTGTTCGCCCCCTCAGGTATGAATTCGCCGACTACTTACTCATGGAATCGTGGTTCATCGCTCCGTCCTTGAGCATTTTCACGCTCATGACATGGATCGAATTCTTGTCGGAATACACGTGCGCGCTGAGCTGCACGTGATGTCCTTCGTGCTCCTTCAGTTCCTCGGGATTCATCACGTCCCAGCTCTTGCCATCCTTATCGTTGACGAACATCACCTGGTCGCCCTCTGCCTTGACCGTGCCCTTAAGGGTCATCAGTGGCGCCTTGGCGGCAGCATCCGATTGCGCCTGGGCCATGCTATTGTCCTGTTGAGCGAACCCCGTCAAGCTCATCGCGAAAGTACTTGCCAGCAGACAAACCATCAACTTCTTCATTAAATGTCTCCTCATTTTTTATTGGAAAACTTTGGCCACATTCGTACTGCTCTTATGTAACGTTCCTAAGCCTCAAATGGATTGAGGGCCTTCCGGGTGTGCTGACTAGTTTGTCGTTGGATGGGAGGAAGAGGTTGCCGCAAAGACGTGAAAGTTCCCCTGCATCACGCGAAGTTTCGTCGGCTCAGGCTGCCCCGGGGGAGGGACCAATAAAAAGCCCCGCTCTTGCGAACGGGGCCTTCAGATTCAAGCTAGTAGCTAGCCGTTACCTCTTAGTACATGCCTTCCATGCCGCCGCCGCCATGTCCGCCGCCGCCCATCGGAGCTTCCTTCTTTTCCGGAATCTCCGCGACGAGTGCTTCCGTGGTGAGCATCAGCGCTGCAATCGAACCGGCATTGGTCAGTGCAGTGCGCACCACCTTCGTCGGATCGAGCACGCCCGCCTTGACCAGATCCTCATAGTCGTTGGTCAGAGCGTTGTAGCCGAAGTTGATGTCCTTCGACTCGCTGATCTTGCCGAGAACCACGGCACCTTCTTCGCCGGCATTCTCGGCGATCTGGCGCAGAGGCTCCTGGATGGCGCGCTTCACGATGTTGACACCGATCTGCTCATCACCCTCGAGCTTCAGCTTGTCGAGTGCCGGAACGCAGCGTGCCAGTGCCACTCCGCCGCCAGGGACAATGCCTTCTTCCACGGCTGCGCGGGTTGCATGCATGGCATCTTCCACGCGGGCTTTCTTTTCCTTCATTTCGGTTTCGGTCGCGGCGCCGACTTTGATCACGGCTACGCCACCCACCAGCTTCGCCAACCGCTCCTGCAACTTCTCGCGGTCGTAGTCGCTGGTCGTCTTGTCGATCTGGCTGCGAATCTCTTTCACCCGACCTTCAATCTCCGAATGCTTGCCCTTGCCTTCGACGAGGGTGGTGTTGTCCTTGTCGATGGTGAGCTTCTTTACCTGCCCGAGATCGCTGATCTGCACGTTCTCCAGCTTGATGCCCAGATCTTCCGTGATTGCCTTGCCGCCGGTCAGGATTGCAATATCCTGCAGCATCGCCTTGCGACGATCGCCGAAGCCGGGAGCCTTGACGGCCGCGACCTGCAGCGTGCCACGCAGCTTGTTAACGACGAGAGTAGCGAGTGCCTCACCTTCAACATCTTCCGCGATGATGAGCAACGGCTTGCCGCTCTTGGCAATCTGTTCGAGCAATGGAAGCAGATCCTTCATCGAGCTGATCTTCTTTTCGTTGATCAGGATGTAGGCGTTCTCCAAAGCAACTTCCATCCGCTCGGGATCGGTGACAAAATAAGGAGAGAGATAGCCGCGGTCAAATTGCATTCCCTCGACCACTTCCAACTGCGTCTCCAGTGTCTTCGACTCTTCAACTGTAATGACGCCGTCCTTGCCGACTTTCTTCATCGCTTCGGCAATGATGTGACCAATGGTCTCATCGTTATTCGCCGAAATCGTGCCGACCTGAGCGATCATCTCGCCGGAAACGGGCTTGGAAAATCTATCGAGTTCGCCTTTGCCGCGTTCGCCGGTCTTCTTGTCGAACGAACCACAGACCAATGCAACGGCTTTTTCGATGCCCCGCTTCATTGCCATCGGGTTGGCGCCAGCCGCAACCGTCTTTACGCCTTCGCGATAAATCGCCTGGGCGAGAACGGTGGCGGTGGTGGTGCCATCGCCGGCTACGTCAGAGGTCTTGCTGGCGACTTCGCGAACCATCTGGGCGCCCATGTTCTCGAGGCCGTCCTTGAGTTCGATTTCTTTGGCAACGGTGACGCCGTCTTTGGTAATGGTCGGCGAACCGAATTTCTTTTCAATAACTACGTTGCGACCCTTGGGGCCGAGGGTAACTTTTACAGCGTCGGCCAGAAGATTGACGCCGCGCAGGATCGCCTGGCGGGACTCTTCTCCGTGTACGATTTGTTTTGCCATGATGAGTTTCTCCTTCGAGTGTGAAAATCTTTAAATACAGAGGGCAAGGGGTTTACAGAATAAACCTTGGCCCTCAAAACCTGGACGTGTTATCGCTTAGAGCCGGCGAGTTCTTTCTTGCTGCTGTTGGCTGGCGCGGCGGCTCCGGTGAGGATGCCAAGCACTTCGTCTTCTTTCATGATGATGAAGTCTTCGCCATCGATCTTGATCTCGGTGCCGGAATACTTGCCGAACAGGATGCGGTCGTCCTCATGAACTGCGAGAGGGAAAGTCTTGCCCTCATCGTTGGTGCGGCCCTTGCCGGTAGAGACGACGATGCCCTCTTGTGGTTTGTCCTTTGCGCTGTCGGGAATGATGATTCCGCCTCGGGTGGTGGAAGCTTCCTCCACGCGACGTACCAGGATGCGGTCATGCAGTGGGCTAAATTTCGCCATGGTTGCAACTCCTTTCAAAAGTTGGGTAGAAGGTTGATGGAACGGGAAACCTATTAAATTGCTGGGATTTCGGCGGCCTGTTAGCAGTCTCGCCTACTGAGTGCTAATTGTAGGATGTGAGTTTGGAATTGTCAAGAAGGTGGTCTGGAGCGGTTTCGAAGGGAATGGCGTCCGCAGAGTTGAGGGATCTGGACTCCAGGGCGGCCCTGTTTTGCTTCCTCTGGTTCGCTTCGTCTTCTTGCCATGGCGTTTTTGTTACTGTTAGCTGCAAGGTTAGTGCACCGGCGGCCAAGCTTGCTGGTTCGGCGGAAAAAGTGCCGGCTACTTCCAGAATCTGGGGTAAGATTAAATCTATGCCATACATCTTGGAACACCTCTCCAGCCTTCGTCAGGAAATCACGGATTTGCGGAACATGAACGCCCGGTTTACTGGGAAGGGTGCAGACAGTCAGATCGATCAGTCGGCAGTGGAGATGAGAGCCAACCGGCTGGTGGAAATCAAGAAAGAATTGTCCCAGATGCTGAACCGTCCAGAGGATCCCGCGGTTTGGTGGGAGAAGGGCGGCAGGCGGAATCGGGTAGCTTAGCGAAGCTGCTGAAGACGTTGCGGGATTGTGAGGCGCGGCCTGTTGGCCGCGCCTTTTTTTGGTGTGCCAAGCATGTTCAACAGCTAGGAGGTGAGAGCCCTCTACCCAGTCTGATGGAGACGAAGGGTTAGTGAAGCGCAAGGGTGAAATAACACTCGCCGCGAGGCGGGGCCTGAA
>Ga0307474_10004483_pt1 | contig 10053 bp, 8 predicted proteins | sample atmos_gasesECM1C_2_FD_203312 | JGI IMG/M metagenome (GOLD analysis project Ga0307474, IMG submission 203312) | Hardwood forest soil microbial communities from Morgan-Monroe State Forest, Indiana, United States - atmos_gasesECM1C_05 | ecosystem: Environmental > Terrestrial > Soil > Temperate...
CCAGCCGTCAAGAACGCGCAGCGCACTCTAACCGTAATCATTATTATTCTTGCCGCCCTGCTCGGCGGGATTTCTTACCTGGTCAAAGCCTATGGCATCGTCGCCACCGACCCCGGCCAGCCCGGTTACCAGAGCGTTCTCTCCATGCTCTTGTCTGCAGTCTTCGGGAAGGGCGTGTTTTATTACCTGACCATCGCCTCGATCCTGCTGGTACTTTCGCTGTCTGCCAACACCGCCTTCGCCGACTTTCCGCGCCTATGCCGAGCCATCGCGCAGAACAACTATCTACCGCACGCCTTTGCGTATCGTGGCCGCCGCCTCGTTTACACCTACGGAATTGCCGTCCTCGCCGTTCTAACTGGCCTTCTTCTTGTGCTCTTCGGTGGAGTTACTGACCGCCTCATTCCGCTCTACGCCGTCGGCGCCTTCCTGGCCTTTACGCTCTCGCAAACCGGCATGGTCGTTCACTGGTTCAAGAAGCGCGGCCCGCATTGGCTAAAAAGCGCGCTCGTAAATGGTCTTGGCGCATTTGTCACCGGCATCACCGTGATTGTGGTTCTCCTGGCCAAATTCACCGAGGGTGCATGGATCACCGTCATCTTTATCCCCACGCTGATTTTCTTTTTTCGCGCCATCCGCCGCCATTATCATGCCGTAGCGTTAGCTACAGCCTCCACCTCGCCGGTCGAGCCCGCAAGCCACGGCGCGCCGCCTATCGCCATCGTTCCCATCGATCGTTGGAGCCGCATCACCAAGCAGGCACTGGAATTTGCTTCGCGCATCTCCCCGGAAATCATCGCCATTCACGTGGAACCCGGCGAACATACCGAACTTCTGCATGACGACTGGCGGCGTTACGTCGAAACTTCTTTTCGCAAAGCGGGCCGGCAACCCCCCGCTCTCACTGTCCTTCCTTCACCTTATCGTTTCGTGATCATCCCGCTCGTCCAATACGTTCTCGAACTCTCTGCGAAAGATCCGCAACGCCGTATCGTCGTCGTCATCCCCACTCTCATCGAAGATCGCTGGTACGAATATTTTCTGCACAACCAGCGCGGCCGCCTGCTCGAATGGGCGCTCCTCGCCCAGGGCAACGAACGAATTTCCACTCTCTCCTCACCCTGCTATGTTTCCGATCGCCCGAGACCCTCCGAACAAACCCGGAATAACCACTGAAAACCGTCCGTTGTTTCCCTGTAGCGGCGTGTTTTGTGTCCCTTGTGTCCCAGTCTTGGCCGGGTATCCCGCCACTCTTTCTCTATTTTGCGTTCCGTTGTCTCGGCCACTTTTCCGGGCGGCCTTCTTCGTTTTGTCTGCAGGTGTTGGCACCGCCGCCCACGCGAGGGATTTGTCTTCAGCGTGCCGCTGGGGCTAACTCCCGTGTAGTCTCACTGCAGAGAGTAGCCGGCCGAATCGCTTTCAGTAAATCCCCGCCAGCTCCTCTTCATGCGCAGGACAAATCGGCTTGTAGCTGCATCCCCGGCAATGAAATCCCGGCTTGGCCGTAAACTCTCCAGCGCGAATCTCCGCCGCCACTTCCTGCACTATCGCTTGCGCTTCCGCCAGCTGCTTCGCGTCCCGCGTAGTTTCCTGCCGCTCATTATTCTGCAAATAATGAAAGACCAGCCGCACCGGATTCAGCTCGAGAATCTCTTTTGCCGCAATCGCATAGATGCTCAACTGTAAATCTTTTTTCGCTTCGGAGTCTTTCCGCGGTTTTCCCGTTTTGTAGTCCACAATCTCCACATCTTTGCGCCCCAGTGAATTAATTTGATCGATCCGCCCCTTCACGATCACATTATTTTCCAGGTCCAGTTCGAATCCCTTTTCTTGTTCCAGTATTTCCGGCAGCGCCTTCAACACTGCGGCATGGAACGTCCGCAACTGCTCCAGCCCGTCCTTCTTGTACTCCTGCTCCTGATAATCGTCCTCAAATCCCAGCTCGGACCATTCGTTTTCGTAGATTCGCTGCACTTCCTCGAACGGGACCATGTTCCCCTTCTTCATCTCGTTCATCGCGCGGCGGATCGTCGAATGCACCACCCGTCCAAACGTCAATGTCGCCTTGGCTTCCCCCTCAATCGACCACAGTCTTTGAAACAAAAATTGCTGCGGGCAACTCCGGTATCCCATCACACTCGAAGGGCTCAGCTTCAGCGGTTCCGGAATTTCCGGATAATAAGTCTCCGCCCATTTCGCCACTCGCGAAAAGATCTTCGCCGGTCCGCTGGCAGGGAACAGTTGCGCTTCTGATTCCTTCGAAGCCGCACGATCCGCTTCCCCGCCCGCAAGTATCACTCTCGGCGCAATCTGTATAACATCGCGGCGCTTGGTCGCCGAATCCATCAAAATATCTTCGATGAACAACGGAACCTTGCCTTTTTTCTCCGTGATCGTGGTCAGCGTCAGCCGGTCTTCCGCGCGCGTCAATGCCACATAAAACAGCCGCCGCTCCTCCTGCGCGTGGTAATCGCCTTCCGGCAACTCTTCCTTCATCAATTCCACCGGAAATTCAAACAATGGCTTGCGATCGCTCACCGGAAACGCCCGCGAATTCACACGCAACACAAATACCTGCGGAAACTCCAATCCCTTCGCGCCATGCACCGTCATCAATTGCACCGCATCGCCCGGCGCATCGTCGTCGTTCAGCGAAATAACGCAATTCGCTTGCTGGTAGTAATCCAGATATTCCAAAAATTCCGGCAGTTGCCGTGTCTCGCTTTTCGGCTCCCACTCGGTCACGAATTCGGCCAGCCGCTGCACATATTTCCGGTCCTGCCCGCTGGCACGCTGCGCAATCTCCAGCCATTCCGTCAAATCGCTCAAAATTTCCCGTGCCGCGCGCCTCTTCATCGTTTTTCGCTGCTCAGCCAAAAATTCCAGCAACGTTTCCAACGCCGCAAGCGATGCATCGAACGGCAACTCACCCTGTGGCAGTTGCAGCACGTCATAAATTGCTTTGCGTTCTTTTTTCGCACGTTCCGTAAGCCGCACAATGTCCGGCGGCTCAAGTCCCCATGCGGGCGCCGCCAGCACCCGTGCGCACGCCACGTCGTCGTAAGGTTGCGAGATCAACCCCAAATAACAAAGCACATCGCGCACCAGCGGATGATCCAGAATTGACAGGTTGCTGATCACAAACGGAATTTTTCGCCGTGACAACTCTTCCACCAGCAAGTCCCGGTGCGCGTGCTGCCGGTATAGCACCGCAAAATCTTTCCATCGCCTTCCCGCTCTGTGGCTGCGCTCAATTTCTCCCGCCACCCAGTTGGCTTCCTCTCCCTGGCCCGTCAGTTCCACGATGCGGACCCTCTCTCCTTCTGCCTTGCTGGCGTTCAATACTTTTTTCGGAAAATCCGCACTGGTTTCGTTGTGCGAAATCGCCTGCGTGGCCACGCGCAGGATATTTGGCGTCGAGCGGTAATTTTCCTGCAGCAGTACCCGCAACTTTGTCGAGTCCCGGCCTTCCTTCCAGCCCGCAAATCGCTGCAAAAATAATTTAAAACTCCCGAACGACGCGCCGCGAAACCGGTAAATCGCCTGATCGTTGTCGCCCACCACCACGATATTTCCCGGTGGCGCCGCAATCAGCTCCAGCAATTTCAATTGCGCGATATTCGTATCCTGAAATTCATCCACCAGAATGTGCCGGAATCTTTTTCGCAGCTTTTCCCGCAGCGCCGCATCGTTCTCCAGCAGTTTCACCGCTTCGGTCATCAGGCCGTTCAGCGCGACGACATTTTTCTCGCGCAGCAATTCTTCGCTCGCGCCGTACGCCCGCGCAATTTCACGCTGTTTTTCCACTTCTTCCAGCCGCTCTTTGTATGACTCCTCGTCAATCTGCGATCGCTCCGCTCCGAGCTTGGCGGCCAAACCTTCCGCATATTCTTTATATTTTTCGCAGGACACCAGCTCGTCCTGGCAGCGCGAGAAAAACTGAATAAAATCCGTAAGAAATTGCCCCGGCTCCGCCAGCCTGCGGTACTTATCCAGTTGCAGCCTGCGCATGTTCCGCCGCAGCAAAATCCAATGATCCACTTGCTCCAGCGGCAGTCGGCCAGGCGCTGCTTCTTTCAAAATCGTTTCGCAAAACGCATGAAAGGTTGTCAGCGTAATGCCGTCCGCGCGCTCTCCGCAGGTCTTCCGCACCCGCCTCAGCATTTCGCCCGCGGCTTTTTTCGTGAAGGTTAGCCCCAGAATGTTTTCGCCGGAAAGGGAGCTGTCCCGCTCGAACAGATGCCGGATCCGCTCCGTGATCACCCGGGTCTTCCCGGTCCCAGCTCCCGCAATCACCAGCAACGGGCCATTGCCGTGCTCAATCGCACGCCGCTGCGCCGGATTCATCTCCATGCCCGCAGCGGCGACTGCCGGCAGCGGCTCATAATCAAAAAGTTTGGCCATGGTTTTGCCAGTCTACCTTTTTGCAAGGCGAAGAGGAAGCGAAAGAAAACAAGAAAAAAATGAGGTATCCTGCGGCAAAAAGGCAACGCTACGTCAACTGCCACTGCGATCGGCAAAGCGCTCGCACTTGTACCTTGCACCTTGTACTTTTTTCGATTTCTCGGTCAACGCTGCGACTTCTTTCCGGACGCCACGTCGGCATTAAATTCTTTCGACTTGTTCTTCGGCACACTGAGCGATTTCCAGTTCGCTCCAGCGTAGTGCCTTGCCAGCAGCACCATCTGACCGATGTGATAGTTGTAATGCGCCACCTGGCGGTTGATCGCCTGCATCACGGAGTGTTCTTCGCCGCGAATCTTGACCGTCTTCGTCAAGTCCGCATCTTGCAATCCCTGCAGCGCCGTGAAAAGGCATTTCCATCCCGCGTCCCACAAGTCCAGAATCTCCGCGCGATTTTTGGGAGGCTTTTCAAACTCCGCATCGCGGTCGCGCGTCGGTTTCTCGCCGTCGCTGGTAAGAAAATCCGTCCATCGCGAAATCATATTTCCCCAAAGATGCTTCACAATTATCGCAATCGAATTTGATTGAGCGTCTAGCAGCGCCAGCAATCCTTCATCCGGGCACTGCGCCATCGCGTTTTCGCCCAGCCTTTTGTAATACTGAAAAATGCCGATCGAATCCTTCAAGTAGGAGTCTGTTCGTTCGTGTGCCATGCCTGCATTCTACTTTGGAGTGCGATTCTATCCCGAATAATTTATCGGGAGGGCCGTGCGACGACCTTCTTTTGGGCCCGGCGAGTCATACTAAATTCACAAAAAGCTGCTTGACAATTCGCTTTTTATTCGCCTATAGTCTTCCAGCCGCACACCAAACTTCTGGAGGACCCCATGTCCATCGCACAGTCCATACTCTCCGAATTTGATCAGGAAATGGCCAACACCCGCAAAGTTCTGGAACGCGTTCCCGACGAAAAATGGAATTGGAAACCCCACGAAAAATCCGGAACCACCGGCTGGCTGGCCGCACACGTCGGAACCGTTCCCGGCTGGCTCACCATGACGCTGACTTCCGAGAGTCTTGACTACGCTCCCGTCGATGGCCCCAGCTACACGCCGCCAAAAATCGAAAACTCCAAACAGCTTCTAGCCGCATTCGATAAAGAAGCTGCGGAAGCGCGGGCCGCCCTGGCAAATGCCAGCGATGAAGACATGGCAAGAGGCTGGACTCTTCTCGCTGGCGGAAAAGAAATTTTCACAATGCCACGGGTCGCATGCGTTCGCGGAATGATCATGAATCATCTTATTCACCACCGTGGCCAGCTCACCGTTTACCTTCGTCTGCTCGACGTTCCAGTTCCCGGCCTCTACGGTCCCTCCGCCGACGAACAATAGACGTAATTTGCGATTATCAAGAGCGGGCGCATGGCGAGTGGTTTTTCGCGTTGCGTCCGCTTTCTGCGTTAGTTTTCAACTGCGATTTTTAATGCACCAGAAATTCTTCGTGTCCTCTTCGCCTCCTCTTCCGTTCCTCCGCGTAAAATCCTTTTCTTCATTTTTTCTGCCGCCGCTCGCCAAACTTGACAAAACGCTATAATAGGTTCTTTGGAGGCCCAAGATGGAAACTCCCGTAATTCTTTCCGCAGTGCGTACGCCCGTGGGTAAATTCCAGGGCGGCCTGTCGAGTTTTTCCGCGCCGGAACTCGGTGGCAAAGTTGTCGCCGAAGCGGCGCGCCGCGCAGGCCTGGACAGCAAACAAATTGACGAAGCGATTCTCGGCAACGTGGTGCAGGCTGGCCTTGGCCAGAATCCCGCGCGCCAAGCCGCACTCAAAGGTGGATGCGATCCCCGTGTCGCCGCGATGACCATCAACAAAGTCTGTGGCTCAGGATTAAAAGCTGTTGCGCTTGCCGCGCAGGCAGTCTCTCTCGGCGAAAGTGAAATCGTTGTCGCCGGCGGAATGGAATCCATGTCCAACTGCCCGTATCTTTTGCCGCAAGCGCGCAGCGGGTATCGCATCGGCGATGGCGTGATCGTGGACTCGATGGTGCACGACGGTTTGTGGGACGCTTACGAAAACTTCCACATGGGCATGACTGGCGAACTGGTCGCTGAAAAGTACGGCATCAGCCGCGAAGAGCAGGATAAATTCGCAATCGCTAGCCACCAAAGAGCGGTGCGAGCGCGCAAATCCTGTTTCTTTGAGGCGCAGATTTTGCCGATTGAAGTTACGCAGAAAAAAGGCGATCCCCTTGTCATCAAGTATGACGAGTCGCCACGCGAAGATACTTCATTAGAAGCGCTGGCTAAACTGAAGCCCGCGTTCAAAAAAGACGGAACAGTCACCGCAGGCAACGCTCCCGGAACCAACGACGGCGCTGCTGCGTTGATCGTCACCAGCGAACGCAACGCGTCGCGCTTGGGAAAAACTCCGATCGCGCGAATTGTCGCGCAAGCCGTTAGCGGCGTCGAACCGAAGTGGGTAATGATGGCGCCGGTCGAGGCGGTCGAAAAACTCTTGACAAAAACCGGTTGGGATCGAAATAAAGATGTCGATCTGGTCGAACTGAACGAAGCGTTTGCCGTGGCAGCCATCGCCGTCACTCGCGAACTGAAACTCAACCTCGACAAAGTGAATGTGAACGGCGGAGCCGTCGCCATCGGTCATCCGATCGGAGCGAGTGGCGCGCGCATCCTGGTCACTCTTTTGTACGAATTGCGGCGCCGCGATCTGAAGCGCGGCATCGCCGCTCTCTGTCTCGGCGGAGGCAACGCCGTCGCCCTCGCTGTTGAGCGGTTTTAGATTCAACCGTCGGATTTGGAACTGCGGGACTGAAGCTCGTCGTCCTCGCGCCATTCATTTCCGCATGCGTGGCACTTCCAACCCGCCGTTGTCGCTGGAATTGGCAGGCCCGTAATCCACTTATCCAAGCCATCAAAGGAAATATCCATAGAGCCGCAGCGAGGGCAATGCGCTTGCTCGTATTCTCCCACACCTTCAACGTCAAACTTTTCTGGTGTGCTTCCGTCAAGCAGCTCGGTAGCAGCTTCCGCGTCTTCTTCTCGAACCAATAATTTTATGCCGCCGACCAGATTGGAATAGAACCAGTCGAGGCGCACCACGTTGTCATCGGCCAGGAAGCATTCGATTCCCGCAGATTCTAGAACGGTCTTTGCAATCGAGGCTTCCGGCAAGTCTCGATACTTGCGAATGATTACCGGCTTTACAGAATTGTGGCGGCTGTCATCGTCATTCTCAGCGTTGAGCGATTCATTGCCGGCTGGAATTCCTCTCTTCGACAATTCAGCTCTTAGAGTTTCTTGCGCTGCCGCAGTCAAAAAACGAATATCTCTTGCGACCTTTTGCAGTTCGCCATCGCTCATGTCTGCGTAGCGAGCCGCAAGACGTTGACGTTCTTTTTCCCAATCCATTTGCGTCATCGTATCGGCATCATATCCGCACTAGGGCTCCGTGGCTATTTGAAAGAACGTCAGCTTTGCGGAGGCAAGAGGCAAAGAGGCACGGCGGAGTTCACCGCACAATTCAGGCTCCCTCCCCAGCAACGGGCTTCTGGACTTCACCGCGTGCCGCAAGGTCTTGCGCGCAGTAGGGACAGAATTTGTCGGTCTCGGCGACTTCGCGCTTGCAGTTGGGGCAAGTGGGATGGAGGTTGCATTTGCAGTTTGGGCAAAAATTGAAGCGAGCGCCGACCATGGTGCCGCAGCGCGGGCAGGGAAACGGCAGCGGTTCGCGCACTTGGAAGTAGAGAATGAAACCGATGGCGAAGAACGGCCACGAGAGCAGCATGCAAAGGAGCATCCATAGCCCGCCATTCATTCCCCGTCGGCGCGCGTCGCGATAGACATAGCCGAGGGCCATCAACCAGATGGCGATAATTGCGGAGACGAGAGTGACAATCCCCGCCAGCGCAAGAGATGCGAAGACCGGATGACCAGCCAAATCCGCCGGAAACGTTTGCCCATTGACGCCGGAAAGATTCACCAGCGTACCGATGGCGACCGCCAAGAGCCACAGCACTACGCAAGTCCACACCAGCCACTTCGGCACGATTTTTATTTCCTCGCGGAAGACAAACCGTTCCCTTTTTCTGCGGAACCGGATCAGCTTCATGCGTTCATCGAATGCGTCGCTCATGCTCTCCTCGTTTTCTAAGATCTTCTCGCTTCATCCTTCAATCGGACCACTTGCGGAAAGAAATCATTCTGTTCGCTGTGGCTGCCCTGCACGTTTATCGGAAAGAGCGGCCCATGCGGCGATCATTGGCGGCACGCTCCACCAGAGCACGAAACCCGCTTGCAGCAGAAGCTTTGGTGCGCCGGTTTCCTGGCCGAGCCACTCGATTCCGCGCCAGACCCAGGGAGCAGTGCTGACACCGAGCGCCCAGGAGACCGCGGCGATGGCCCAGACGAACTTTTTGGCGGGTTCTTTTTCGCGAAGTTCTTCGGCGCGCATGCGAACGCGGAATTGCGTACGGCTGGCGAGATTGAGCGGCAGAACCACGTGCATGGCGCGCAGAGCGGAAAGAGATTCGCGCAGTTGACCTTGTTCGCCGGAGCAGGACTCGCATTCGGCCAGGTGTGCGTCCAGCCATTTTGCGTCTTCGGACGGAAGGATTTCCACGTATTGTTGCGCGATTAGTTTTTGTGCGCGTTCATGTGTTTGTTCGTTCATGGCAACCTCAAATTCGCCTGCCTCAGCAGGCGGCTTCTACAAAAGCAAAAAACAACCGCACCAACAGGAACGAAAACTACGACGGCGTCATTGCAACTTTCAGAGCGTCCAGTCCGCGGTAGAGGCGGGACTTCACCGTGGAAATCGGTGCTCCGGTAACTCCCGCGATTTCGTCGAGCTGCATTTCTTCCTGGAATCGAAGAACCAGAACCTCGCGATAGATTGCCGGGACTCTTTCGAGCGACTGTTGCACGCTCGATTTTTGTTCCGCGTGCAAAACTTGATCGAGCGGCGATTCGCTGTGTTCATCTTTCACGTCGAACGTCGCGTCTTCTTCCGGTCCGGCCAGCGAGTCAATGCTTTGCGGTTTTTTGCGGCGATGCCAGTCCAGAACCAGATTGCGAGCGATCGCGAAAAGCCAGGCTTCAAATTTCCATTTGCCGTCGTATTGATGGCCGCGTTCGAGCACACGAAGCCAGGTTTCCTGGAAGAAGTCTTCGGCCCGCTCACGGTTGGCTGTCAGGTGCAAAAGGTAGCGGAACAGCCGGAACTGGTATTGTTCGATCAGCTGATCGAGCAGTTCGGGATCACGCCGCTTTAAGCGTTGCGCGAGGGCCTTGGCGTCATCGGTCATGAAAGTGGAAAAGCATATCGCCGCGGACGTGGAACCCGGCGTTCCTGTTCGTGCAAGCCAGACTGGATTGATGGCGTTCATTCTAACGTACATACGGGCGAGGGGTCGGAAAAGACCCCAGGCGGAAGTAGAGGAGGTAAGGGAGGCGGAAGAAGTAACGGAAGTAAAGGAGATAAAGGAGGTAGAGGAGCGCAGGCTTGCGGCAGAAGCGTGGCACGCCGTTCGGTTTGGGAATTCAGTAGTTCCCGAGGCGTGGTGGCTGGCAGCGGCCAATTCGCGGGGTGTGCTTTAGTAACTAGTAGCAAACAAAAGACTTATTAATAATT
>Ga0307474_10004484_pt1 | contig 10053 bp, 8 predicted proteins | sample atmos_gasesECM1C_2_FD_203312 | JGI IMG/M metagenome (GOLD analysis project Ga0307474, IMG submission 203312) | Hardwood forest soil microbial communities from Morgan-Monroe State Forest, Indiana, United States - atmos_gasesECM1C_05 | ecosystem: Environmental > Terrestrial > Soil > Temperate...
AAGAAGGTTACGGAAATCAGGTACAGGATCGCGATCCGCTTATGGTCCGTGGTCAGCAGCCAGGAGCGAATCCCGTAGGTCGCGTTCAGATAATGCTCGCGCGGCATTTTCTCGGTCTCTGGCATGTGCAGTTCTGTGGTACCCATGTTATTTATTCCCCGTTGCCGGCGCGGCAGCGCCAGGCTTGGTAGGCGGCGGCTGGTCCTTTAACGACTTGATGTACGCCGTAAGATCCACAATCTGCTCTTCCGTGACCAAGCCCTGGAAACTGGGCATCACCGGCGCATAGCCCGCAACAATTTTTGCATTTGGCTGCAGGATTGATTCACGGAGGTAGTTGTCATCCGCCAGGACTGTCGATCCGTCGGCAAGCTTTACCTGCGAACCGTAAAGTCCGTTGTAAGATGGGCCGCGGCCTTTGCCGTCCGGAAGGTGGCAAGTGTTGCAGGCAAGCTCGGAGTAGAGCTTCTGACCGCCAGCCACGGGGTCGCCCGATGCGGAGCTGCCCGACAGCCATTTGGCATATTCATCAGGCTCCATCACCGAGACCCAGCCGCCCATGACGGCGTGATCAGTCCCACAATATTGGGAACAGAAGAAGTGGTACTTCCCGACCTTGGTGGGGCGAAACCACATGTTGTTGTAATGTCCGGGCACCACATCCATCTTCACCCGGAACGAAGGCACGGAAAAATCGTGGATCACGTCTTCGCTGCCCATGATCAACCGAACGTTGCGGCCAACCGGCACGTGCAGTTCGTTGATCTCTTTGCGGCCATCGGGCTGCTGCAGCTTCCACATCCACTGCTTGCCAATCACATAAATATCGAGCGTGTCCGCGGGCGTGTGCCGGTAGTCCACATAAATCGCCGCACCCCATCCGAACATCGCCAGCAGCAGGAAAAACGGCAGCACAATCCAGGTGATTTCCAGCCGAAGATCGCCATGAATGGGCGCTCCGATTTCGTCCGGATGTTTGCGCTGGTATTTGAAAAAGAAATAAATTACCGCAGCACAAATCGCTACCGCGAAAAACAGACACACGGCAACCATGAAATAAACCAGATTGTCCACTTGCGGAGCGAAGTTCGAAGCCTGCTCCGGATACAATGGCATTTGCGACTGCACGATCAGTCTGCTCCTTGATGGCTCAAGTTCGTTTGTGCCGTACGCCTATCACGCCTGCGGAAAACTAAAATCATCAGCAGCAGCCCCGCAACCGTCGCTACCGCCATCAGGCGCATAATGCCCAAAATGGTGGCGCTATACCGTGCCGTGGAAGGATCGTACTGGAAGCAGAACAGCAGCATCTTGTCCACCGGCGTTCCAATCTTGCCTTGCGATGCATCCACCAGCCCCAATCGCAGGTCGCGACCGGGGAATTCCACTCCATAGAAGTAACGCGAAATGCGGCCGTCGGGAGTCAACAGCACGATTCCGCTGGCATGCGCGAAAAGATTGTTCTTCATATCGAAATTAAAATGAAAATTGGCGGCATTGGTGACGGTGGCGATCGATTCCTTCGAACCCGTCAGGAAATGCCATCCGGCCGCAGTCTCCGGCCGGCGAAAGTGATCGAGCGAGGTTTTCTTTTTCGCCGCCGCCATCTCGGATGTATCGCGATCATCAAAGCTCACAAAAACCAGGTCATAGTCGCGACCCGGATTGAAGGACAGCATTCGCAAGGCGCCGACCACGCCCTGCTCCAACTGCGTGCACAACATCGGACATCCGTAATACACGAACGCCAGCAACACCGGCTTCTGTTGATGGAAATATTGTCCAAGCTGCACGCTTTTTCCAGATTCATCCGTAAAAGCCGTATCGAGCGGCATCTGTCCATTCAATTCCGGACGGAAAGTGACATTCTGCAAAATTGTGGGCATGCTCGATGACGCTTGTCCGGTATTATCCGGCACCGCCTGAGCGAAGCTGGCCGCGCCCGCGAAAAGCAGGATTCCGACAACGATAATGGAACGCAACTTGTCCATGACTCTTATGGCTTCTTCTCCCCTTGCGCCGGCGTACCCTTCGGCCCTTTGCCAGAAGCGGCGCCGAAAGAAGCATTACCGCCTTCTTCCGCGATGATCTTCATGGCAAGGCTGACAGGAATTTTGGCAATCCCGTTCGCCTTGTCCACCCAGCCAATCGATTCATTTGCCGCCGTGTCTGCTGCAGTTTTGTCGCGCATGTCCTGCTGCGGGTCCGCCGCATGTCCTGGAAGACCCTGCAAGCGTGGTTCAGGCGGAAGCGACATGCGCTCGCGTTCGCCTGCGCTCATCTCCGCGCGTACAGGAGGCATTGGCGTATCGTTTTCCGAGGCCACGCCCGTCAAAAATTTCAGAATCGGGACGCAAATCAACAACGCAATCATGATTGTGAGCCCGAGATAAATCAGTTGCTTTGTAACCGTGCCGACATTGATGTCGCGCGGCTCGAATGTCACGGTCTGGTTGACCGGAGCGTCGCCGGTGCCATGACCGCTGTTGTGCGTCTCAGTGCTCATGATTCGCGATGGCCTCCGCGAGTTTCGGTTCGCCCAGCGGCAGCAACGGCTGCTGTTTCAACTGCACGGCGAAAAACCATAGCCAGATTCCGCCCAACGCCAGAATTGTCGAGATATCCCACAACGTCGGCAGCGCGTGGTAGGTAAATTCCGGGCGCGTCAGCCAGAAAATATCCAGAAACCGCATCGCGATCAGCCACATGGCAATCTTGGGCAACACGGCTTGATTGCGTTTCACGTCGCGCGACAATAACGCAAAAAATGGTATGAAGAAATGCAACACCAGGACCATTACCGCCACAACTCCCCAAGACCCGTTCAGGCGCGATTTATAAAACGTAATTTCTTCGGGCTGATTGCCGGACCAGATGATCAGCAATTGCGAAAACGAAAAGTACGCCCACAGCATATTGAAGGCGAACAGCAATTTTCCCAAATCGTGCAAGTGACGTTTCTGGACGACGTGAGAAAAAGGTTCGCTGCGCGAGAACATCACCACCGTGATGATCATCAGAGACATGGCCGAAATGGCCTGGCCCGCGACGAACAGGAAACCGTAAATTGTCGATGCCCAATGGGGCGAGAGCGACATGGACCAGTCGATCGCCGCGAAGGTCATCGCCAAAACATAGAGAATAATTCCCGGTCCCGCCCAGCGTTTGAACTGGGCGCGCAGCGCGCGATCGTCCCGGTTCACGTCCTGCTCTTCGGACAGCCGGTTGAACAACCACATCAGCCCGATCCAGATCACGAAATAGATCACCAGCCGCAGCAGAAAGAAATTGTGCGTCAGGTATTTTTGCTGCAGCTCAGAAAGCTGGCCTTCTTGTCCAGTTGGAGGAGGATTAAGCCAGCCGATACGCGTTTCGTCGCCCACGGTGTGCGTGGTGTAGAGATACTTCATGCCAAAAGGCAAGGGCACGGAAAACGCAAGAACCAACCACAACACCCGCGTCGCGGATTCCAGCGGACGCCGAATCAGAATCCCCCAATCTCCGCCCGTCAAATGCTGCAACATCAAGAGGCCGAGTGAGCCGAGCGACAGCCCCAGCACCAGCAAAAACGCCACCAGGTACGACCGGAAGAAATCTTGCGGCTGGGTGATCCATCCGATGATAGACACTACCAGCCCCAGCATTCCCACTACCAGCGCGCGCTTCTCCAGCCGCCCTACGCTATCCGGCGCTTTGTATTCCTGCGCGCTCATTCCTTCACTCCTCCAGAAGACTCTGCGCTGTTCGCCAGTTTTTGCCGCAAACTTTCCGGCAAATCACTGGTCTTGGCATTGCGGCTCAACTGCAGCGCACGCACATACGCGATGATCGCCCAGCGGTCGTTCGGCGGAATGCGGTCTGAATAGCTGTACATCGCGCCAAAGCCATTGGTGACCACGTCGTAAAAATATCCGTTCGGCGCCTGTCGTAAACGGTCTATATGGTAGCTGGGCGGATGTTTCATTCCGCGCACGGCAGCCATTCCGTTGCCATCGCCCTGCAATCCGTGGCAAGGTGAACAAAATATTTTGTACCGGTCTTGGCCACGTTGCAAAAGTTTCTCGTTCACCGGCAGCGGATACCCTGCATAATCCTTCGCCACGTTGTAAAGGTCATTCCCAATGGCTCCGTGCGCAACGGTGTTTTCAATCAGTGGACGCTCGGAACGTCCGTCAGCGAAAAAATCACTCGGGGAAAGCGGTCGGTTATACGGCTGATTGGCCATATCCTGCCGCAGCGAATAGTCGCATCCGGAAATGGCCAGCGCGCACCAGGCCGCGCCCGCAAAGAGAGCTGCGCTAATCTTCATCGCGCACCTCCGTCACGTGCTGGGCATTGATGCTCTGCAAGAACCGCGCGGTTTCTTCCAGGTGGAATTTCCGATCGTGCGATTCGATGCACAAAAAGAATTTGTCGTTTGATGCGCGCTTGAACCGTTCGACATTGAACAGCGGGTGATGCGGCTGCGGCAGTTTGTTCAACGCCAGCATTCCAAAAACCGCGGAAAGCGATGCACCCAGAATCGTGAGTTCGAACGTTACCGGAATAAATGCCGGCCAGCTGTTCAGCGGCCGTCCGGCAATGTCCATCGGATACGAAGACACATTCGCCCAGAGCTGGAAAAAGAATCCCGTCAGTCCGCCAACAAGCCCGCCAGCCAGCGTCAGCACGGGCACAAGATCGTGCTTCCGCCCAAGACCGAGCGCCTCCGAGAGCCCCTCCACCGGGAATGGCACAAAGGCATCAATACGGCGGTACCCCGCTTCGCGAACCTTTTGCGCAGCGTCCATTAACTGTTTCGGCGAATCGAATTCGCCTAGCAATCCGTAGAGATGGGGATGCGGCAGGTTCATTCGTTATCCTCGGAAGTGTGGGCCACAAGTTCACGCATCTCCGCAATGGATATCGCCGGCAATCCGCGCACAAACAAGAACAGCAGCGACACGAACAAGCCTAGCGTTCCGATGAACGTGCTCCAGTCCCAGAATGTTGGCTGGTACCGGCCCCATGCGCTCGGCATGAAATCGCGGGTCAGACTGATCACCACGATCACAAACCGCTCCAGCCACATACCCACGTTAATCACCAATGACATCACGAACAGCGCTGCAACATTCATTCGTACTTTTTGAATCCAAAGCAATTGTGGCGTCAGGATGTTGCACAAAATCAGCGCATAGTAATACGGCGAATACGGTCCATGCAGCCGCTGCTGCACCAGGAACACGTCAAACTTGTTGCCACTGTACAACGACATGAAAAATTCGAAAAAGTAGCCGTATGCCACAATCAGCCCGGTAGCGAGCATCACCTTGGCCATGTTGTCCAGGTGACGCATCGTGATGAAGTCTTCCAGGTCGTACGCTTTGCGCAGCGGAATCGCAATCGTCAGCACCATTGCAAAGCCAGAATAAATCGCGCCTGCAACGAAATACGGCGGGAAAATTGTTGTGTGCCAGCCGGGAACGATGGCAATCGAAAAATCGAAGCTTATGACGCTATGAACGGATAAGACCAGCGGCGTTGCCAGTCCCGCCAGCAACAAATACGCTGACTGGTAGCGGTGCCAGTGCCGCGCTGACCCACGCCATCCCATTGCCAGCATTCCGTAAATAATCTGTGCCGGCTTGTTCGTCGCGCGATCACGCAGCGTCGCCAGGTCGGGAATCAGTCCCACAAACCAGAACAAGAGCGACACCGTGCCGTACGTTGACACCGCGAAAACGTCCCAGATCAGCGGGCTGCGGAATTGTGGCCAGATTCCCATCGTGCTCGGGTACGGGATCATGTAATACGCCATCCACGGGCGGCCCGTGTGGATCAGTGGAAAAATACCCGCGCACGCCACTGCGAACAGCGTCATCGCTTCCGCAAACCTATTGATCGAAGTGCGCCACTTCTGGTTCAAGAGGAACAATATCGCCGAAATCAGCGTTCCGGCGTGGCCGATACCAATCCACCACACGAAATTGACAATCGCGAATCCCCAACCGATTGGGATATTGATTCCCCAGATTCCGACGCCCTTAGTGATCAGCCACGCAACTGAAATCATCAGCACCATCATGAGCGTAAAGGCGATGCTGAATCCCGCAAGCCAGCCAACGGAAATCGGCCGCGTCAATACGATCGACGCGATCTTGTTTGTTACCGACCCGTAGCTATGCCCGGGCTCGAGCACGCGCGCCAGCCGAGGGATTTCCGGCGAGTTCACAGGTGGGTCCCCGGCGCTCATGCCGGCTCCTTCTTTTCCGCTACTGCCAGATCCAGATGCGGATTGCGCACCGCGCCCAGATAAGTGGTGCGCGGACGCGTGTTCAATTCGCCCAACAAATTGTAATTGCGTTGCTGCGCGCGCAATTTTGAAACGCGGCTGCCCGGATCGTTTGCATTTCCAAACACGATTGCGTCCGACGGGCAGGCCTGCTCGCACGCAGTAACAATCTCGCCATCGCGGATTTCCCGGCTCGCTCCATTCTCGCCTTCTCGTTCCGCGGTAATCCGCACATTATTAATTCGCTGCACGCAGTACGTACACTTTTCCATCACTCCGCGGCTGCGGATAGTCACTTCCGGATTGCGCATCAATTTCAACGAAGGCGTTTCCCAATCCTGAAAGCGCAGGAAGTTAAACCGCCGCACCTTGTACGGACAATTGTTCGAACAATATCGCGTCCCGACGCAACGGTTATAGACCATGTCATTCAGGCCTTCCGCGCTGTGCACCGTCGCTCCCACCGGGCAAACCTGTTCGCACGGAGCGTTTTCACATTGCTGACAAGGAACCGGCTGAAAGTAAGTTTTTGGATTCGCCAGCGCCGCATTTTCCGCTGGCGTATCTTCCTCGCTCTTCAATCCGGCTTCGTAATAGCGGTCAATGCGGATCCAGTGCATCTCGCGGCCGCGCATCACCTGGTCCTTGCCGACCACGGGAATATTATTTTCGCTCTGGCAAGCCACCACGCATGCGTTGCAGCCATTGCACTTCGTGGTGTCAATGGCCATCGCCCACTTGTAGCCCTTGTAGTAGCCCAGGTCTCGATAATCTTTGTAGAGCGTCAGATCGTTCGGCGGTGTCTCGTCTTTCTCGTGAGCGAAGTTCGGATTCTGTTTGTATTCCTCGAGTGTCGCGGTGCTCAGAATCTTGCGACCTTCCACGTTGTGGTGATATTGCGTGCAAGCCAGCGGATAGTCGTCGCTTGTGACTGTCACTTTGCCGCCGCTCGCAGTCCACAGGGCATCCGAGGCCCGCACCGCATACGCATTAAACCCCTTGTTCGAACCTGTATATCCGGCTTTCTGCCGTCCATATCCGAGCGGAAGTACAACGACGCCATCCGCCTGACCGGGCATCGCCCACGCCGCCGCCGTCACTTTGCTGTTCGAAAGTTCAATATTCACGACCGCCGAGCGCACCTGTCCATGCTCGCCGCCGCGTGACATGATTTTGTGCGTTACACCCAGCTTTTCCGCCGTCGCCGGACTCATCAGCGCCGCGTTGTCCCAGGTAAGCTTCGAGATTGGCTTGGCCAATTCCTGCAGCCAGCCATTATTGGCAAATCGCCCGTCGTACACTGTGGGGTCCGGCCGGAACAAAAATTCCATCTCTGCCGTCGTTTTCGCCGCCGGCAAACTCGCAACATCCACTTTCGCGCTCACATTCAACGGAGCGAATGCCGATCCGGTAACAAATCCATCATTCAAAGACTTCCGCCAGAATTTGTCCGCGTCCCCGCCGCCACCCGGCATTTTCTTCATGCCTTCGCGGATCGTGTCGTAGGCCGTCACGCCAGCCTTATCCGTAAACGCCGCCAGCACTTCGAACGCCGTATGCGCCCGATATAGCGGCGCAATCAGCGGTTGAATTACGCTGTAGGTGCCATCAAATGCCCGCGCATCGCCCCACGCTTCCAGGAAGTGTGCTTCCGGGATGTACCACTGCGCATATTCGCTGGTTTCGTTGTCGTGCGACGCCAAGTGCACAATCGCGTGTACCTTCTTCAACTTCGACACGAAATCCCAGTCATGCGGAGCGTCGTATACCGGATTGCCGCCAAGAATCAGCAGCAAATCCACTTTGCCCTTGGCCATATCTGCGCAAAGATCGCGCAGCGATTCCATGTGGTTCACAGGATTGGCAACCACGGTCTCGGTGTAATAAACCGTGGCTCCGGCATTTCCCAACGTCTGATTGATCGCGTGCGCCAGCGCATGTGCTGTAGCCGATTGTTGCTCGCCCGCAATCACTAATCCAGCGCCACGATGCTTGGTCAGATCGGAAACTACTGCGTCCAGAAACTTTTCAGTGCCAGCGGGCGGCGTTGCAGTTCCGCCCACACCAACCTTCGCAGCCAACGCCCGCGCGAACAATTCCACATCGTTCGAACGCAACGGCAAATGGTTATCGGCAGCGGCGCCGGTCACGCTCGGCGTAGGCTCAACCACGTACAACCGGTTCATTTCATCGTTCGAACCGGTCAGATTGCGACGCCGGTAAAAATCCTTCATGTAGCGGACATGACCCGGGCCGCTGGTCATAAAATCCGCGTCCAGCGAAACAACAATTTCCGCCTTATCCAGGCGATAAACAGGATTCACCATGCGGCCGAAGGCCAGCTTGGTGCCTTCGAACGCTCCATCGCTTGCAGTAGGTTCCCACTGATGCCATTTCGCTTGCGGATACAGTTTGAGCACCGCCGCAATCTGTCCGGCCAGAGTTGGCGACGTAATATTCCCACTCAAGATCCGCAGGCCCGCTCCATTCACCGCTTTTTGTGAAGTCGCCAGCCCTTGCGCTGCGGCTTGAAAGCTCTCCCAGGTCCCCAACTCGCCCATGCCCACCGTAGTCTTGCCGCGGTCTGGATCGTACAAATCCAGCACGCTTGCCTGCGCAAACACGTCCGTAGCACCTAAGCTTGATGGGTGCTCCGGATTTCCTTCAATTTTCGTGGGCCGTCCTTCATGGCTCTCGACCAGCAATCCCAACGCATCTCCGCCAAAGGGCATCACGGTCGCATAGTGCTGCGGCTTGCCCAGCACCATGCCTTCCGGCTGTTTCACGTACGGAACAACAAATTCTTCGTCTGGCTTGCCGCATCCCGCCATTCCTGCCAGCGCCAGCGACGCTCCCATCAGTTTCAGAAAATCCCGCCGGTCAACCGATTCGTCCCATTCCGAAGCTGCGCGGGGAAACTCCCGGTGCATCAAATCCGCGAAATGAGGATCATCGGAAAGTTCTTCGAGCGTCCGCCAATATTGTTTTCCCTGCTTGTCGGCCAGCTTCTTGCGCACTGCGGCCAGATCCAGCGGATATTCCCGCACCTCGCGCTCTTCCGCGGTCGGCGGGTGATTATCCACGTCGTGCCCCGGTTTCAGGTCTTGTTTCTCAAACCCTGAGCTTCCGGGTTTCAGGGTTTGTTTTACAAAACCTGAGCTTTCATGTTGTTGGTGATCGCTCATACCATCCATCAACGATGGCACGTCGAGCAACTGGTCAGCTCGATCGTGCTCCGAATATTTCGTTCCTTTTGAAATTGCTTGCCAATTTCCGCTTGATTCGCAGCAGGTTGCCAGGACATGTCATAGACCTTATCCAGGGGGCGCAGCGCCATCTCGGTATTGCGATGGCAGTTCAAACACCATTCCATTAATAAAGTGTTGGCTTGAAACATCAGCGGCATCTGGTCCACGTGGCCGTGGCAGGTCGAGCAGCCCACTCCTTTTCCTATGTGAATGCTGTGATCGAAGTACACGTAATCCGCCAGCCGATGCACCTTCACCCATTGGATCGATGTATCTGTCCGGTAACTTTCGCGAATCGGTTCCAGGTAGCCGACGTTATTGAAGAGAACCGAATGGCAGCTCATGCAGGTTTTGGTCGGAGGGATTCCTGCGGTCGCAGACGTTTCAACCGAGGTGTGACAGTAGCGGCAATCAATTCCGTCGTCGCCGGCGTGATGTTTGTGGCTGAACTGCACCGGCTGCGTGCGCACCACGTTTTGCCGCGTAAAATAAGGCGAACGCGCCAGCCCCAGCACCGCCGTCAGGGCCAGT
>Ga0307474_10004485_pt1 | contig 10052 bp, 10 predicted proteins | sample atmos_gasesECM1C_2_FD_203312 | JGI IMG/M metagenome (GOLD analysis project Ga0307474, IMG submission 203312) | Hardwood forest soil microbial communities from Morgan-Monroe State Forest, Indiana, United States - atmos_gasesECM1C_05 | ecosystem: Environmental > Terrestrial > Soil > Temperate...
ACGGGGATCACGAGCGCGATATACCTCGCCCATGCCGCCCGCGCCGAGCGGCGATTCGATTTCGTAGGGGCCGACTTTGTTGCCCGAGCTTAGAGTCATGAGTCGGCGCAATTATAGCCCTGCAGCAGGTCCCAAGATGCGTCGATTCTGGGCGGGTGGTCGGCAAACCTTCCCTTACGGCTTTATGTAAGTTTTGCCCGTCACCGGGCACGATCTGCCCGGCGATTCCCCGTTCACCGGTGTACAAATTGATGATAGCCGTGTGAATGGCGCAGCAAGCCCAAGGAGGCTTCCTGTCGAAATATCTTTGTGAAATGTCCCATCGCGAGTATCTTCTACGAATTGCGGGAAATCCATCTCGGGCGGCCCCGAAGCACTCAACCCCGCAAACGGAGAAGAAGATGGCAACAGACGCCGTCTTTGCGCCTGCGTCAGGCCAACAGACCCACTACAGACCTGTCAAGCGAACCGCCGAACGCGCCTTCTACAGCGGCATGGCGATCTTGCTCTGCATCTGCGTCTTCATCGGCTTCTCGCCAACTTACTTCCAGGCCGGCATGATGCGCGCTCCGCTTCCCAGCCCCATCCTTCACGTCCATGGGGCGGTCTTCACCCTCTGGATGCTGCTATTCGTCGTGCAGGCCGCCCTCATCTCCGCTCGCCGCGTCAAATGGCATCGTTCCTTCGGCACCGTCGCCTTCTGCCTGCCGCCGATCATGATCGTGCTCGGCCTGATCGCTGCTATCGACGCGCTTCATCGTGGAGTGATGATCGGACCACTCGATCCCTCTGTTTCCGCTGCCTTCCCATTGATCGGCATCGTCGCCTTCGCCATCGTCATCTACGCTGCCTGGCGCGCCCGGCGCAGACCGGATGCGCACAAGCGTCTCATCCTGATCGCGACCATGGGTCTGGTAGCCGCCGCCTTCGGCCGCTTTCCATGGGCCCGCATCGGACTTCCGCCCGCCGCTGGAGCCGTGACCGGCCTCGGCATCCTGATTCTTATTCTTCTCATCTACGAACTCATCACGATCCGACGCATCCACCGCTCCACTATGTGGGCCGCACCGCTTATCTTCGCGTCGGTCGCCCTCGCCGTCCCCATCGGGATGACCCCTGCCTGGCACGCCTTCGCCGCAGTACTCAATCGAACCATCGGGCCGCACATCTGGCAAACAATCCAAACTCGGCCTGGGGTTAATTGACCGTTGACGAACCGGGACTTCGCACGTCCTGAGGATTGCAACACGATCTGTCAGTGAACGGCCTACTCCTGGATGGTCGGGCAACCCTTCTTTTGGGGGTTACTTCCCGCTTGCCCGTCAGAACGAAGCCGCTGGCGCGGCGGACGCTGCCGCGTGGGTGAGGTCGGCAGCCGTGGTTCTTAGCCTCAGATAAATTGAGGGTCATAAGGAGGCCATCCCTATGACCCATCTACGAAAAATCATGCTGGAAGAGCTCCAGCGACGTCATTACTCAGAGGCTACCACACGCTACTATATCCGTGCGGTCGAAAGATTCGCACAACACTTCCATTGTTCTCCGGACCGCCTGGGCAGGCAGCACATTCGGGAGTACCAGGCCCAACTCTTCACGGTGCAGAAGCTGTCACCCGGCACGGTAACCAACCATCTATGTGCCCTGCGGTTTTTCTACATCCAGACACTGAAGAGACCGTGGAGCATTACCGACACTCCTTACCCTAAGAAGACGCACCGCTTACCCACCATTCTCAGTCAGGAAGAAGTGGCCCAACTCATCGATGCGGCTTGCACACCATTCCATCGAACTATCCTCATGACCCTCTATGCCACCGGTGTTCGGGACACGGAGTTGACTCGCTTGAAGGTCAGCGACATTGATAGCCGACGGATGGTGATCCACATCCAAGGCGGCAAGGGTCGCCAAGACCGCGACGTAATGCTCAGTCCCATTCTGCTCGACGAACTCCGCGCACACTGGCGGCGCTTGCGGAAAAAATCCAGCACCTGGCTGTTTCCCGGTAATCGCTGGCACACCGGTCCTCGGCCCATCGATACCAAGACCCCACGCCACGCCTGCCAGTATGCCGCCCGCCGTGCCGGGATTAAGAAGAGGGTGTATCCCCACCTGCTCCGGCACTGCTTCGCCACGCATCTGCTTGAAGCCGGCGCCGACCTGCATACCATCCAGATCCTGTTAGGCCATCACGATCTGAAAGAGACCGCTCGCTATCTCCATCTTTCGCAACGTCACTTGCACGCTACCGCCAGTCCACTGGACACGCTGGATTTGAAAGGCAGGTCTCAGCAGGAGGAATAGATGAGTCGGCCGCTCTTAGAGGTGGCCGACTTGATCCGCAGCGCAGGAACAGCTTTCATCGAGCGCAACCGCAAATGGATCCGCTGGACCCATATCAAGGTCCTGCTGGCCATCGCGCGCTGTCGCACCGCCGCACTCGGCGGTCACATCGATGAATGCACTCGTTGCGGACATCGTGCCACCATCTCATATAACAGTTGCCGCAATCGCCATTGCCCAAAGTGTCAGACGGGCGCTCGCGAACGCTGGATCGAGGCACGACGGAGCGAACTGCTCCCCTCGCCCTACGTCCATGTCGTCTTCACTCTGCCGTCGCAACTGGCAGTGCTGGCCCTACAGAATAGAAAGACCGTCTATAGTTTGCTGTTGCGGGCCAGCGCAGAAACGCTTCTGGAGGTGGCGCGGAACCCCACACATCTGGGGGCTGAGATCGGATTCTTTAGCGTGTTACATACCTGGAACCAGAAACTCCAGATTCATCCCCATGTCCATTGTGTTGTTCCCGCCGGCGGGCTCTCGCTCGATCACACCCGCTGGATTCCATCTCACCCGCGCTTCTTTCTCCCCATTCCCGTGCTCCGGATAGTGTTTCGCGGCAAGTTCGTCGACGCTCTCAAGTTGGCCTTTCAGCGAGGCCAGTTGCACCTTTCCGGGGATCTGGCGCGGCTCGCGCAACCCAAATTCTTCGCCGCCTGGCTGCGACCACTGTTTCGCACAAACTGGGTAGTCTACTCCAAGCCACCCTTCGGGGGCCCTGAGTATGTGCTCCAGTATCTCGGCCGCTACACTCACCGTGTCGCCATCTCCAACCATCGACTGGTCTCGTTGGCCGACGGCCAAGTCACCTTTCGCTGGCGAGACTCCGCTCACAACAATGAGCAGAAGCTGATGAACTTAGCGCTCGATGAGTTCCTGCGCCGCTTCCTGTTGCATCTGCTCCCCAAGGGCTTCGTTCGTATCCGTCACTTCGGCTTTCTGGCCAACCGCCGACGCTCCACCCTACTGCCGCTGTGCTTCGCTGCCCTGGGTACGGTTCCTGTGCCGAGAAAACCAGAAACCACCGCCCAGGAATCCGACCCGCTTTGGCGTTGCCCCAAGTGTGGTGGAGCGATGGCGGTCATCGAACGACTTACCGCAGCTCAAATCCAACTCCGTTCTCCACCACGGTTGCTCACAACTGCGACATGAAACCCCTTCTCCACAACTCGAAAGCTCTGCACGGTTCACCGCGCTCCGCCCCCGTCCGCCCCGCTCCTGACCTGATCCCTACTTTGCGCCCTGTATCCCGCCGTTTTCCACCATCGATTCTCCTTCCCACGCTCTCGACAACCTCACCTCCGCTTCCGTGCCGACTCCGGCCGACTTCAACACCTCTGCCTCACTCCATTCAATTTACATAAGGACCGCGTCCGCCGCGCCAGCGGCTTCCTTCTGACGGCTTTTTCGAACGCGCGCCCCAATCTCTGTCCCGCTCCACACTTCCCACCAAGGGCGCGCCTCCGAAAAAGCACTAACGTCATGCAGGAGTTGCTGCGATCGATCCACTTAAACGCTAGTGTTGTATCGGATGCGCCCCATTCCAAGAACGCAGGTAGGTTCGGGACGTCGTGGGGGGCGCGTCCGATACAACTGTTTGAAGGAAGCCGGTCTTGCCGGCGGCTGCAGAACGTGCCAGAATTTCCGGAACCCACAGGTGCGGGCCATTGTCGAACGCGAGTCGAATTGGCAGCCTTGCGTGATCTCTCCGAAAGGCGCTGTGGGGCTAGTCCAAACTGTCTATGAGTAGGCTATTCCGCTAGGAACGCACCGTTACCGATCCGGAATTCTGTGAGGGGTTTGAGATTCTTCTTGTAACCGCGAGTAACTGCGTATTCCTTCCCACCTTTCACGCGGACGCCACACTTTCCTGTCGAGTACGGCCTAATCTCTACCACAAACGAGGTATTCACAAGCGCAGATCGATGGATCCGAATGAATCCGTACGGCTTCAGCTTTTCTGCCACCATCGAGATTGACTCGCGCAGCAGATAGGAGTCCGATTCCCGCTGCAGTGACACATAATTGCCCTCCGCTTGAACTGCGACCACATCGCCAGGATTGATGAAGAGAATCCTTCCTTTAGCTTTGATTGCTATCATGGGGTGACCGGGGGAAGACAGCTTCTGCAATTGCGGCAAAGCTTCGATCAATTTTGCGGCTCGCTCGCCCTTTGCTCTCCGAGAGGCGCGGTCCAAGGCTTCGTTGATACTTTCGTTCGAGAAAGGCTTCAGCACGTAGTCTACGGTGTGCCTCTCGAAGGCTGCGACCGCGTGTTCAACTTGTGCCGTTACAAACACGATAGACGGCAACGGACGGTTTCGTTCCCTAAGGTGGTCCACTAGTTCAGTGCCCGACAGTCCAGCACTATTGATGTCGAGAAGCAAAACATCGTAAGAGTCCGTGGCCAATTTCTCGAGCGCTTCGATCGCATCGTCGGCCGAATCGAAGTGCTCCACGTCGCTCCTTGCCGACAGGATACTTGCCAGAGTCGTTTGGGCCAGGGGCTGATCGTCCACCATCAACACTCGCATGGTTTCCAGTCACCATCCATCTCTATTCCATCAGACGTAAACGTTTTGGTTGACCGCTCGGTAGCCATCGCTGCCGCCCCCCTACAAACACAATGTCCACAGGATCGGCACAATCCGAGAAGGTTTTGGACGGCTGGATGGTAATACCAGTGTCGCTTCTCACCAGGTCCTTCGTCTTGGCGACAAGCTCCATGTTGGCGCCCGGGAGATAGCCAAATACCTGCTGCGGACCGATCAGATCGAGCGCTGTCATGTCTGGATAAATCAGCATCGCGATTTCTGCCGGTATCTCCGGCATGGAATGTTGCTTGCCGCTCGTGTCGTGGGTTTGCTGCTGGGCGTCGGTTCATATCGATGCATCCCTTTGACCGCACACTCCTTCAATGGCTGCCGCCACTAAGCGGCGATGGCGTTCCGTCCGACCAATTGCTTACCGGAACGTCAATTGTGGTATAGCGGCCTATTTTTTCTTCGTGCGCGTCCAACGGGACGTCGTCCCCCAAGTCGGATCCCAAGGCTTTAGGGTCGATTTCGGGGACAAAAAACATCACGTGGGGAAGCCAGGGTCCTTTGACGCCGGCATTCAAATACCCTTGCTTAGACATCATGTAGGACACCGAACCGGGTTCGGGCGTGGGCAACTCACCTTTCGCGATGCCGTCTATTATGGCTTCCTCTATCTGAGTGTTCGAACATCCGGCAATCGCCAGTTCGGTCTTCTTGAGGTAGATCGGAAGAAAAGACCGCGCACCCGGAGCGCTCAGGCAGATCGGACCGTGTATCTTTGGATCCCAAAAAGCCGGATTGTTTTTCGGTAAATCCCATGATCGTCCCACCAGGCACACGAAACCGTTCTTCCCCTCCACGGCCGTTTCATAGCCATGCCGTCCAAGAACCAGCACCTTGGCCCCGCTCGAAACGGAGTTCGGGCCGGCGCTTCGGGACATCGCAATCTCCGCATCGCGGTCCATCAGGTATTGATCGAGCGGGAGCATGGTGGGATACGGAGTTTTGGCGTCCTGTGCTTGCGCGTGCCGAGCCACGCCCAGGGCAAGGGCCAGCGCAAAGAATCCCAATGCGATGATGGCTACTGTATTTCGTTTCATTCGGTTCTCTCCGTGAATCCTTCTGCTGCAGATTAAAAGATGGCTCCAAACCTGATCGGCGAACACTGAGCAGCCTAAGATTCCTTTTGTCCTGAATAGTTTTCAAATTCTTCGTGCTTCCGCATAGGGCAGCACCGAGCATCCGATTTCGCGGGCTTTTTGTTTTTTGCCGCCGACCCCCTGCTCAATTACGATCTTGCGGTCGAACCTTGCGGCTTCTTCAATCGCGGGGCTAAGTTCCTTGCCGTTGTGCGCCTTGCTGATCCCAACTGACGACCCCAAAGTCGCCGGCTTCACAAACACCGGATACTTCAATTTGCTCTCGACTAATTTCTGAATTTCTTGTGGTCCTTTTTCCCAGGCGCTGCGCAAAATCGTCACATGCTTCACGATCGGAATCTCGGCGGCTAGGAACAACGATTTCATGATGTCTTTGTCCATGCCCGCCGCCGAGCCGAGAACTCCTGCGCCAACAAAGGGAAGATCTGCGGGTTCGAGCAGGCCCCGGATAGTTCCATCCTCGCCAAACCTGCCGTGAAGCACAGGGAAGATCACATCTACATTGATGGCGCGGTCACCGGCGCGGCGCGTGAGCGCGGCGTCGCTCTGGAAGGGCATCAGGCCATTTTGACGATGCACTGGCTCGGGCGGAACTTTGACTGATTCGCCCTGCGCCGGCACCGCCGCGGCGGGTGTAGTTTCGGGATCGCCGGGGCGCAGATGACGCGGCTCGATAACCGGTTCGCCTTGCAGCAGGTTTTCCGCGCGTTCGGCAGTCAGCCAGCGGCCTTGCTTGGTGATGCCGATGGGCACACCTTCATACTTTTTTTCATCAGTGGCGTTGAGAACCGACGACACCGAAAGCAACGAGACTTCATGCTCGCCGCTGCGCCCACCGAAAAGGATGCCAACCCGAAGCTTTTTCATAGTCGTTCGCCGCAGTTACTTGCCGAGAAACTCCAGCAGCGCGCGGTTGAATTCTGCCGACTTTTCGATCATCGGGACGTGGCCGCACTGTTCAAACACCACCAGCTTGGCCCCGCTGATGCCGTCGCGAAGCTTCTCGCCGCTGGCCAACGGGATCAACTCATCCTGCCGTCCCCACATCACCAAGGTTGGTACATGAATGGCGGCCAGCTTCGCATCTTCAAACTGGGGTGTGGCGAATCCCGCCACTGTACGCTGGATCGTATATCCATCGTTGTTGCGCATGCGGTCGGTAAAGACCTGCAGCACAGCACCGTCAGAAACCATTTTCTTGTCATAGAAAACAGACTCTATAAGCGTGCGCGTTGCTGCCATGGAGGAAGGATTCAATTCCGCTAGAGGTCGCTGCCAGGCCAGTCCCGCGGAATCCACCAGCACCAGTTTTTCCACCATGCCCGGGTGCTGCAGGGCAAAGTCTAGCGCGATCCAGCCTCCAAAAGAGTTCCCGACCAGCGTGGCCTTTCCAATGTTTTGCGTCTGCATGAATGCGTATAGAAAATCCACAAAACTGGCGATTTTGTAATCCAAGAGTGGCTTGTCGGAATGGCCAAAGCCAATCTGGTCGATCGCATAGACGTGATACCCGGCGGCAAGTGCGCCGAAATTTCCCATCCACGATTCCTTGACGCCACCCATTCCGTGCAACAGGATTACCGCCGGTCCCTGACCGGCTTCGAAGTAGCGGATATTTTGATCGAAAACCACCGCGGTTTTTTCCTGCGGAAGGGACCGGTCTTGCGACAATGCAAAAGACGCGGCCAGCAATGCAAGGACTAGCCCACAACCAAAGCGGAGGTTCATCCCGCACCTCACCTTTCTCTGGAATTTCTACAAAATCTTCTTCCCAAAACCCTCTGGCCATCGTCGTTATAACGAGGCATACCGTTCGATGAGCTCAGCCACCGCGTCGGGTTGCTCATCTACAACGTAGTGCACGCTGTTCTTGATGACTTCCATCTTGACGTTCGCGCAGCCATGAGCCCGTAAAGCCTCGGCGAAGCTCGGCATGAGTTTCTCAAAAGGCGAGTTTTCCCCGGGAGCCAGGACTAGAGGCACGCTGATTGCGCTGCGCTGCGCTGCATTGAATTTTTCGTTCGCGGGAAAAGCCCGGTATATCTCCAACAAAGCGCGCAAATGTTCCGGAGCGGCATAAGCCCGGGCATAGCGGGCGAGATCCGCATCACTAAAGGTGTCGCTGTCGAGAAAATGGCGGAGGTAAATAGCTTCCCGTCCGGCAATCAGTTGTTCAGGCAGGTCGGGCGTCTGCTGGAAATGGATATGCCAAATAATGGGATCAGCTTTAACTGCATCCCACGGCCCAAGCCCCGGCACGGGCGCGTCGAGCAACATCACGCCGCGGCAGGTTTCCGCATACCGGCGGACGAAAGCATAGGCCACCATTCCACCAATGTCGTGCCCGACGAGGTAAACGTGTTCCAAATGCAGCTCTTCCGCTAGCTGGTGAACGTCTTCTGCCATATTCGCAGCGTCGTAACCACCCGGAGTTGCGGCGGAACCGCCTATGCCGCGCAGATCAACTGCCACGACCGTAAACTGCTTCGCCAACAGCGGCATGACGCGGTGGTACGCGTACCAGTCCTCAGGAAAGCCGTGCAGCAGAATGACAGCGGAACCAGTCCCTCCGCGAACATAGTGGAGGGTTGTTCCGTTCGCCTTCGCCGTGCCGGAGACAAACCCCCCTCCCATCATTGCCAGCCCTGGATCGATCCGCTGCCTTGGCGCTGCCTGGCCCTGGATGACGGCGCATGCCGCCACCACAAAAACCGCCAAAAGTTTCAAAATCCAACGATCATAGATCCGCATTTCCACTCCCCGCTGGCTCGACCGAAACCGTTGTCGCGTTCTCTCTCATTGAGATTCCTACATAACCGGTGCAGCCGTTCCGTCCGACCATTTGCCAACCGGAATCACGAACTCGGTGATGGGCTCCGGACCGTCTCGAAACTGCGGATTCAGCGTGACCGGCGAGTCGCGCAGATCCGCACCCCAGGAGGATTTGTCTGTCAGTGGAAAGTAGAACATCAGATGAGGTACGTAGTGCCCAACGGTATCATTAAGGTGGCCTGCCCGCGACATCATGTAACACATCGCGCCCAGCTCCGGTGCCGGTAGCTCTTTATTGTCGAATCCAGCCTTGATGCTTTCGATCATCTGAGCTTTCGACAGCCCGGCTAATACCATCTCCGTCCGCTTGATCGTGAGCGGCAGAATGGATCGCGCCGCTGCCGGATTGAAGCAGAGCGGCACACGCACCTTGGGGTTCCAGAATTCAGCGGAGTTGAATGGGGACATCCATGATCGTTCCACCATACAAACAAAACCGTTCTTTCCTTCGATGGCGGTTTCATAGCCCCGCCACCCGAGGATCAGGATCTTTGCGTCGCTGGATATAGCTTCCGGGGAAGCGCTTCGCGCCAAGGCGATCTCGGCATTGCGATCCGGCATCAGGTATTGCTCGATCGAAGCCATGCTCGGATACGCTGTCGAGCGATCCTCATTCCGATTGCGGCTGGTAAGCGTTAACTTCAGTAACACAGCCACGCAGACGATAGCCAAGGCTCCGGCCCAGACCCAGCGGCTCGTCATCACTCTGTTTTTCAATCTCGGCGAGCTGACCTTTGCTGTTTCCTGCTTCTGGAGGTGCTCCCCAAGGGCCGCGTTGATCTCCAAAGGGATGCCTACTTCTGGTAACTCAACCTCCCAGGCCATCAGTTCTTGGGAAACACCCCGGAAATCGGCAGCAAGGGTCCGGCACTCCGGACACAGTTCCAGGTGTGACAAGGCCTCGGTCGCTTGGTGCGGGGGCAGTTCGCCGTCGAGATAAGCCATGAGTTCTTCCTGTTCGATCGGATGTCTGTTCGTACTCATTGCATGCCTCGTCTCTCTGGGTGCGGCTGCCCGGCGCCCGCTCTTAGGGCAGGATTGGTTTTTGCCTCCGACTCTAGGTAACTCTTCAATGCGAGACGCGATCGAAAAAGCCTGGAGCGGACCGTATTCAAGGGAATTCGCAACAGCTCCGCAATATCGGAGTAACTCAGCTGTTCGTATTCGCGCAGCATCAAGATTT
>Ga0307474_10004487_pt1 | contig 10049 bp, 20 predicted proteins | sample atmos_gasesECM1C_2_FD_203312 | JGI IMG/M metagenome (GOLD analysis project Ga0307474, IMG submission 203312) | Hardwood forest soil microbial communities from Morgan-Monroe State Forest, Indiana, United States - atmos_gasesECM1C_05 | ecosystem: Environmental > Terrestrial > Soil > Temperate...
CGACCGCATGACCAAGGAGTGGACCCTCGTTCGCGTCTACAGCCTCGACGGGCGCATCATTGACGACGGCCTCGACGGCTTCTTCAAGCTCAACGACAACCTGGACCCCGCCGACGTCGCAGCCCTGCAGGCCCTCAAGCGCAACCAGCGCCACAAGATCGGCGGCGGAGCTGCCCCGGTCTTCGTCATCGAGCGCTGCCAGTAGGCGCGCTCAGGATCGGACACGGACGCTGAATCCCTGCGCGCGGATGAAGTCCTCGTGCACCGGACGGTCACGCGCCTCGATCTCCGGCTCCGTGCCGCCCGTCGCTTCGACCAGCGCGACCGCGTTCAGCATCGCCTGCGCAGTCTGCCGTGCGGCTCTCGTGCCCATGATGATGGTCTCGCCGTTCACGACGACCACCACGCCCCTGGGCGACACGGAGTCTCCGACCAGGATGTAGTCACTTCTGGGCATGACACTTCCTATCGCCGACGACCACGCCAGACCAATCCTCGCCGCGCCTGGCTCGGATCTTGGAAGCGATGCGAACCGCCTCCGTGTTGCGCCCGTAGCTCTGGCTGATGTCGACCTCCGCGCGTTCCAGCTCGATCCAGTCCTCCAGCTCCTCGATGCGCGCCTGGAGCGCGTCGACGGTCGCAACCCATCGGCGCACATGATCACCGGGAAGCCCGCGCAGGCTCGCCTCGACCGGGTACGTCCGTGCACAGAGGCGGTGCACCACCATCTCGTTCGGCTTCCATGGCGCCCCCGACTCCGGCGAGACCCCTGTCTCCACCTCCACGAGGGGGATCGCACATCGGCACTTGTGCTCGCCGCATGTCCGCGCACCCACGAACGGCACGCACGAGATCCACTCCGCCATCAGGTCGCAGACACCCTCGGTCTGGATCGTGTTGCCATCGTCATCCTCGCGCCAGGCCTGACACCTGTCCGCTGTCGTCGTCATGTCGCGTCACCTCCTCGGCCCAGCAGCATCTTGTAGAGGTCGCGAGCCATCTCCGAGAACGGGTGCGTCGCCTCGTCTCGCTCGTCACTCAGCTCCGCGTACGGCAAGAGCAGCCGGTTCCAAGCCTCCGGATCCTCTTCCAGTAGCACGATCGCCGTATAGCCCTCGCCGTCCGTCGCAAAGGCGTGAACACTTCCCGCATGCACCGGTCCTTCCAGTGCGTCCGCGATCGCATCCCGCAGCGCGATCAGGCTATCGCGGTTGCCGACGAGCCATGCGTCGCCGTGGCTGAACGGCTGCGCATAGACGTGAAGCTTCGGCGCTCTCCTCTCGCTATCCATCGAAGACACCTACTCCTTCGCCACGGCTCGCGCGCCCCTGGCCGGATGCCCGATGATGATGTTGTGCTCCGCAAGCGCCGCCTCCAGGGCGCGCTCGTGGGCCTCGCACAACGGTCGCCGCACGCCCGTCACCAGAGCGACCACCCCGTCGGCGAAGCCATCCGCGTATGCCTCGCCGACATCCTCCGCGTCGATGCCGCCGCAGTCGAGCATCCCCTCGACGACCGAGCAAATGGCGCAGGCCGCGGCCGTCGCCTCCGTCGTCATGTCCGCCTCTCGTCGCCTTCGCTCATCCTCATGGGACCACCACGGCGCTCCCGGCGACCTCGTTGTACCCCACAGGCTCCAGTCGGTCGATGCGTACCGCGCGCACACTCGGAACGATCGCCTGCACCTGCCGCAAGATGAACTCTTCCCGTGGAGGCTCCGGCGGCTGCACAGGCGGCTGGCGAAACCATCGGCTCCGCAACGCGACGCTCCTCGACATCCCGCGCTTGACCATCAGCGTACCGGACCACGAACGCCCAAGATCGAGCGATGGCGTCGCATCGAAATCGACCCCGAGTCGAAGCGCCTGCTTCACGCACTGGTGACAGGTGACGGCTCGCGCCTCTCCCGCGCGCGCACCGGTCAACCCCCAGAACTTCGTCGCCGGCTTGCAGAGTGGATCGCCCTTGTCCCGCACCAGCCGCCCCGTACGCAGCGGCTCGTCGAGCACCATGTGGTTGCCCGTCTTGCTGTTGCCGCGATCGCTCGGGTTGTAGGTCCCCTCGACGTGCCAGCGCATCGTTCGAGTCTCCATCACGCAGCGAGCGCGCGCGGCACGACAAGCGCGGGAAGCGCACGAAACATCGCCGCCGTAGATCTGCCGTAGAGAACACCCTGCGCCACGAGACGGCGCGGCGTCAGCCACGCGACTACGCCGCCCTCGCGCGGGTACGCGAAGCCGTGCCAGCGAGACACCAGAAACACGTAGACCGTCCGGCCGTCCGTCGGCGAGCTGCTCACCCACACGAGCCGCGCGGCGTCGCCAACGATGTTCGTCTCCTCGAACAGCTCCCGGATCGCCGCGCGACGTGGGCTCTCTCCGCGCTCGACATGGCCGCCAGGCATGGCCATCTCGTACGGTGGCTCCGGACGGTTGACCGTCAGAATGCGCCCCATCCCGTCGGGGACGATCGCCAAGGCCGCCGGCTGCATGGGCCTAGACTACCGGGTCTCCGGACCTCCTGTCATCAGCTCCTCGCTGGCGCCCTTTCCTTCCGCAGCTCACGCGCCGCGCGCTCCAGCCACTGGATGGCAGGCACGTTCGGCACGGGGAGCGGCCGCTTCTCCCAGTTCTTCACGAGCCACTCGTAGACGAGCTTGTGCGCCTTCAGATGCTGGAGCTGGTTGTCCACACGCTTCTGATGGTTGCGTAGCTCCTTCTCCCAGACGCTCGCCGGAAGCTCGCTCTTGCGCACGATGGGGCCGTCGTCCGACACCGAGAACTCGTCGATGCTGCCATCCTTGAGATGCGTCAGGTAGTCGAGCGTGTGCTCGTACTGCGACTTCAGGAGCGCCAGCTCCGACTTCGTCGCCGCGGGTGACAGCTCGTACGGCGGCATGTTCTCCCCAGGGCACCGACCCTCCACGTGACCGGTACGCGGACGCTTGTAGCCGTGCAGGACCATCACCGGCAGATCCGAGCTACGAGACGGTTCGAGCTTGATGTTCTCGAAGCACGCGCCGCAGCTGCCCGTGTTCTCGCGCGTCCGTGGGGCGCCCTTCTCGTGTGGCTCGGTCCCCAGAACCTCGTTGACCTGGTCGAGGTAGGTCGTCTCCGTCTTCAGCCATGGCATGAGGTCGTACGTCACGAGCCGCTTCTTGAGCCCCTTCGCGTCGATCGTCGGCAGCCCCTGATCCTGCTCCCCCAGCGAACTGCCTCGAAATACGTCGTGGCGGTTCGGCAGCAGCTCGAAGACTCGCCCGGTCGGATCGGTGAACCGGTACCCGGGCACGCCCACCCAGAGCTTGTAGTTCGCCCCGTGAAACAGCCGGTAGCTCTTCTTCTGCGTGAACGGTTCGAGTTCCATCACCACGAACTGCCCGAGCTTCGGGTTCGACGGAAGCCGGCTTACCTCCAGCGCGCGCAGCTCGTCGTAGACCCTGCGAGCACCCTCCTCGTCCTCCCGCCACAGTCCGAATTTCATCACGTCGTGGTTCACGCTCTTCTCGTAGTGAAGAGGCACGAGGCTCACGATCTCCTCGATGCGCCAGCCGCCCAGCAGCGTGAGCACCTTGATGACCTGCGGAAGGCTCACCGACGCGTCCGCACCCTTGCGGAGCTTCATCAAGAGCGCACGCATCTTCTCGTCGAGCACGGGTACTGCAGTCATCGTCGGCCCACTCTACCGGGATCCAGGCCCCAAGTCACTGCTCAGTGCCGGCCAATACAGCACGCGAAGACACCGATCATGAAGCTCCAAGCGACCAGCGCGCACCAGCCGAAGCGGCTGACGACGAGAACATCGTGGCGCTTGCAGCGACACGCAGGATCGCTGCACGGCAAGGACTCCAGACGCAGAAAGAGCATGCAGAAGCGGACGATCATCCGGTCTGCGCGTGCCATGACATCCATCGAGATCACTCCTTTGGCGACTGCTCGACGCCGGACAGCCGGGCGAGCGCCGCGCCTGTTGCATCGACCGCGTACGTATCGAGAAAGACGCATCGCCCGAGGAGGCTCAGCGCGACGACGTAGACGTCACCGCACTGGGTCCCAATGACGTTGGGCTCCATGTTCACGCCGTGTCGCGTGATGACGAAGACCTCGCACTCGTCGGTGTCTTCGAGCTTCTGCAGTCTCGCGATCAGATCCTTGACCTTCACGTCTGTCCGCCTTCGTTCACGACCAGGGTCGCGTCCTCGAACGCAACGAGCGCTCCGAGCGTGCCTATCTTGCCGTCGCGTACATGGCCCAGCGACTCGACGAACACGGTGTACTGCGCGTGGGCAGCGTCGATCTTGACGATCTCCCCATCGACCTTCGCGGGAGAAGACACCCCGAGCCGACCGCGATGCGTGAACGTCACCCTCGCACCGATCCCGCACAACGGCTCGATGCCTTCGGCGGCGACCCACTCGCCCACGACCTTCCGGTGCGCGTCCCACCGCTCGTACGCTAGACGCTCCATGACTTCTACCAGCCCGCTGTCTGCATGCCAGCCGCGGTCTTCCAGCTCGCGAGCGATCCGGTATCCGTCGGCGTCGCACCACATCGCCCGCTCGACATCCTCCATGGCCTGATCCATGTCCGGCTCGTCCTCGCCCTCGCTCACCAGGTACGCGCGAACGCGCTCCCGAATGGCAGCCATGTGAATGGCCACCACCTTCGGTCCGTGCCTCTCGGGTCGAGGACTCCGTATCAGGCCCGCGCTCACCGCCACATCGCTCATGACGCGTTCTCCATTCCTGTACCCCTGCACTCCGCGCACCACCCATCACGTGTTCCGGTCCCGCGACACGCCGGGCAGGCGACCTTCAGCGCGCGTAGGCAGCTCGCGCATTTGCGCGTGATGAAGAGGTCCATGCCCCATCCGTGCGGAGGCAGTAGACCACACGCCGCGCGCGCTCGGCGTAGATGGTTCAGCGTCGCCTTCGAGGACGTCAGGAGAGCGTGCGTCCGCCATCCACGTTGACCGGCGTCCACCCCCGTGTCCCGCGTGTGCGGGTTCGGGGCTGTCGTCAGCCACTCCCACCGCTCATCCTCGGTCGGCACTCGCGCCCTCCGTCGATGGGATGGGCCTTCCGTCGCCCGTCTCGACGATGTCGACCATGTGGCAGCACGCCCAGGACACATGCGTGCCGAAGAGGACGTGCATGCCGCCCTCCCCGTTGCCATAGAACGTGTCGACAACCTCGACAACGAGCCTCGGCGTACGCCGATCCGCCACCTTGTCTCCGATGCGCGGCCGGTTCGCCCACTCCGGCCTCTTGTCCGCTTCGTGTTCCATGCTCGGCTACTTCCCGACGGCCACGCGGAAGTCTCTCTCGTCCGTCAGCTGACCTGTCCTCGTGTAGCGCTCCTGCACGGCACGCACGTCCCCGTGGCGCTCGCAACGGCCATCGACCACACGATGCCAGCAGCGGCCCACGGACACGCCGTCCGCCGTCCGCTCACGAACAGCGCACGCCCGAGCAAACAGGACGTGCAGCGGGTTGCACCCAGCGCACACGTCAGCCATTGCGACCTCTCCGCCAGCGCGACGACTTCACCCTCGGTGCCAGCACCATCGGCAGCCACCCAAGCCCTCGCCGCTTCAACTCGCGCAGGATCATGCGCTGCTCTCGACGTTTGCGCGCCCACTCCGTGATCATCTTCACCGAGAGGACCACCGTGAACGGCACCATGATCATGAGAACGAGCACTTTCGCCGTCACCTTGATGAGCCTCGTTGCGAGCCGTTCGAGCCTGGGCCGCAGCCACGCGCGCAGCTCCGTCATGCCACTGCACCGGCGCTCGTCGCGCGGCGCCGCGCCATCAGCTCACGCCCCGCTTCGCTGATGCGGACGAGCCGTGAGTCGAACGTGTTGCGCTCGGTGAGCCCCTCGTCGTAGCAGCGACGCTCGGCGTCCAGCTGCGCCCTGGAGCAGCCCTCGGTCGTGACGGACCTTCGATCGCCGTGTCCTGTGTCGTCGAGGACCGTGAGCAGGCTCCACATCGCGTCCGTGATCGGCTCGGGCTTCATTGGCGCCTGTACGTTATACATCCCGTCAAACGCGCCAGCAAGGCGTTTGCGCGCATGAAGACGACGATATCGCGCGCGGGCCTTGCGCGCCACGAGAGACGGCGCTAGCTTGCTCCGTAGAAAGGGGCCGACAGGTTTCGACGTCGGAACGAAGACTCATCTGCGTGCAGCGGCGCTCGATCCGCTTCAACAATGGAGCAACGTCTGACTGCGAACGACAACGCAGCGCTCGCCGCGGCCTGAAAGGGCACAAGGCGACGGTTCTTAGCTGGGTCGTCCTAGCGGCGAAGGAACCGCCAACTACCAGGGCTGGCCGAAGCACCGGACTCCCGGATGCCGAGGCGAGAACAACAGGGAGAGTAGGTCGCGGCCGAATCCGTGAACTCACTCGCCGGGGATACGGCGTGTAACGCACGTGAACGAAGGTGACGTCCTAGGACTGGCGGACGCGGTTTCAATACCGCCGGCTCCACCATTCAACTCACGACCACAAGTGGAAGCGCTCACAGCACGCCAGAAGCAGGTCGTTGAGATCATCGCGAAGTCCATCCACGAAAGAGGGTACCCGCCGACCCTGCGGGAGATCGGCAAGATCATGGGGATCGGCTCGACCAACGGGGTCACAGATCACATCCGCGCCCTCATTCGAAAGGGCTTCCTCGTCAAGCAAGACGTGACCGCGCGCGGCCTCCGCCTGACGCGCGCGTACGAGACGGGAGCCTCCGCTTCGCCAGATGCCGCCAACATTCACGGCGACTCGGCCGAAACCATCCAGGTGCCGGTGGTGTCGCGCCTGGTGCCCGGAGCACCCCTCCAAGCCGAGTTCGTCATCGACACCGTCATGGTCGATCCGAGCCTCCTGTATCGCCCAGGGGCTCCGACCACCGACGTCTTCGGACTTCGGATGCGCGGAGACGCCATGACCGGGGCCGGCATCGTCGACGGCGACTACGTCTTCGTGCGTCCACAGAGGAGCGCAGACAATGGCGACATCGCCGTCGTCTTCATCGGCGACGACGCCATGGTGCGACGCTACTACCGATCCGACACCCAGGTCCGACTCGATCCGGCCAACAAGAGCATGGCCTCGATCTACCTGCGCTCGGTTGATCTCCAGCCCAAGATGATCGCGGGCGTGGTCGTCGGGATCTTCCGCCGGATCGGCCCCGTCTCGCGGGCGCAAGAGAATCCATGAAGGCCGTCGATTGCCGGTTCCCGCTCCTGGATCCGAAAGCGCCTCGCCCCATCTGGTACACCAACCCGTACGTCCTCTCCTTTCGCGAGGAGATCGCTCCGGACGCCTCGGTCACGCTCCACCCGAACTGGGGGACACACGACGGGTTCGACGCCTACCGACCGCACTCCTTCCGCGTCTACGGCGACACCGCGCCCAGCTTCCAGATCGAACGCCTCACGTTCGAGGGGCGACCCCAGCGTCTCTTCCTCCACGGACACGGGCCGTGCCCCGCCACCGCCTTCAGCGCCGATGACGCCCACTTCGGCGCCATGGACTTCGAGACGTGCGCGTTCAAGGGCGACATCGACATGCGCGTGCGCAACGAGTCCGCCGAGGCGCTCATCTTCGCTGCCGCTCTCTTCGGGTCCACACGTGTCTCGCAGAGCGTCATCGACGACGTCGCCCGCGCCGACTGGTCCTCGCTCACGACGCCGCAGTGCAGGGCGATCCTCCGCTACAGCCACCTCCCTGGCGGCGGCTTCCCGCGTAAGGAAGCGAACAAGGAGGCCATGGACCAAGCCCTGATCGCCATGGGCCTCGTGGCTCCCTTCGAGATGGGCGGCTGCTTGCCGACGGCGCGCGGGCTCGCGGTCGCCGACCACCTCTATCGGAGCAGTCTCTGACGCCCGCCGCCGCCGCGGACAAGGCGACCAGAAGCTTCCTTCCTAAACCGTAAGGTTCCTTCTGCTGGCGCCTCTTCGGATGGGTGCAAGTTCGCGAAACTGCGCTGAGCATCGGGTGCCCGCGCCTGGCCTCGACCTTGCGATGGTCCCCGGGCATGCGGACCTACGATGTGCACCTCACCAAGTCGAACGGGATCGAGATCACCATCCGCAAGCGCGGCATCCACGAGGGGGACGCGCTCGACCGCGCGGTCGCGACGTACCCGCGCTGCAGGCTCGCCTGGGTCTGGCTCTCCCACGGCGCCAAGATCATGCACTTCGGACTCGGCGGCATCGCGGCCCATCGCGACGGAGGCCTGCTGTGACCTACGACCTCGAACGCCTCGTGTGGCTCCTGGGCGAAACGCTCGGGCGCCAAGTCCACGAAGCCATCTGGGACGGCGACGTCGAGAGGCTCCACGAGATTGCCGGCTGCCGCTGCTGCTGCCACGAGCACACCTACGGCAACGGATGCCCTGCCTACTCCTGGGGCGGATGCCGCGGTCAGGACACCATGACGCGCGAGGAAGAAGAGTCGTGGTGCCAGCACTACGAGCGCTTCCACGGCCTTAGCCGCGATCAGTTCTTGGCAGCGGGTCTATGCGAACGAGGTCCAGCTACCGGAAACAACACGTGATAGCCTCGAAAGCGATGCTTCGCCGCTCCGCTCGACGACGATCGCGCTCCGGTCTCCAAGACTCCGCAAGCGGCCTGGCACACGAGGTCATGCGCCGACGCGCCCAGGCTCATCGAGGGCTGCAGTCCCACCCACGGGCGACTGGCAACGGCTGCGGGATGACCATCCACGACGCAGCCGACGTCCAGAAATGGGCGCAAGGACGCATCGCCGAGCTGGAATACGAGGAGGCCTGGGTCCTCGACATCAACAAGCAGCACAAGCTCATCAAGGCAGAGCGCGTCGAAGAGGGCACCGTCGGCAGCACCCACCTCGACTCCAAGCGCGTCGTGGATGTCGCGGCCGCCGCACGTGGCGCCGGCTTCATCCTCGTCCACAACCACCCCAGCGACATCCCCAAGCCAGGGAAGGCCGACATCGAGACCACCGACGAAGTCATCCAGCTCGCGAAAGAGCGCGGACTCCGCATGCTCGACAGCGTCGTCGTCGGCAGGACCACACACTCTTCGCTCGCAGACCTCGGGCTGATGGAACCGCCACCTCCGCCGCGTCGACGTGAGTCGCAATAGAGATTTGACCCCACGTTCGACGGACCGTAGAACAGTCGGGTGCGCTTCGACCTGCCTCGATGGCGACCTGGCCGACAAGGCACGGGATACGACAAGATGCTGCTCGCCGAAGGCGGCTCGTGGGACTGCTACCTCCTGCGCTTCCCCGTCGGCTCTCACGTCCCGACCCATCACGATCCGGTCCGCGGACGCAGGCACTTTCGCCTGAACGTCACGTTGCGCGGCGCACCCGAAAGCGTCGAGCTGCTGGGGCCCGCCATCGCTCGCGGCCACCGGTGGGTGCTGTTCCGGCCCGACGTCGTCTCCCATCGCCTGGCTCCCGTCGAGCGCCCCCGGCTGGAACTGTCCATCGGCTGGACGCGGCCCGCGTCGTGAGCGCCACACGAGGCAAGTGGCTCCGGCGGTGCCGGCGATGCGGACGGAAGTTCAAGCCGCCGCAGTCGCTCGTCGAAGAGCTGCGGCTCGGCAGACGCATGGGCGACGCCCTCTGCGGCGGAGAGCACTGCGCGGCCGACAGCACCGCCACGATCGCTGAGCCGACGCTTTCCCGTGCAGATCGCTCCTGGTAGGCTCCCGTCGATGCTCGCCACCGCCACAGTGACGGCCGAGAAGTCCGCCCGACGAACGTTCCCGCGCGAAGGAGCGCTGCTCCTCAACGACACCACCGTCGGCGCGTGGGAAGAACAGCTGGCCCCAGACAAGATGCGGCCCGTTCTCCGCTCGGTCCTCGCTCGTCTTCGCAGCCGAGGACATGCAGTCAGCCGCTGCCCGGAGACCGCCGCGAACCACCCGGCGCTCTCCGCCGACACGTGGATCGGTCGTCTCGGCGACCTCGAATCCAAGACCTGGCTTCGAGGTCGCGTGCTGGAACTCACCTTCTTCCAGAACGTCGCCAACGTCGAGAACCGAAACGGCGGACAGTA
>Ga0307474_10004488_pt1 | contig 10049 bp, 4 predicted proteins | sample atmos_gasesECM1C_2_FD_203312 | JGI IMG/M metagenome (GOLD analysis project Ga0307474, IMG submission 203312) | Hardwood forest soil microbial communities from Morgan-Monroe State Forest, Indiana, United States - atmos_gasesECM1C_05 | ecosystem: Environmental > Terrestrial > Soil > Temperate...
CGCCCCGTGGCGGCGTTGCCCGGGCTCGCCCGCCTGTGGGCCGGCGAGCTCGTCGTGCGCCCGCTCGGAACCGAGCGCCTCGAGCTCTCGGCCGCCGCCACCCACGTCGAGGGCGAGCCGTGGCGCTGGATCGCGCCGCGCGCGCGCGTCGCGGCGGCGGTGGCGTCGGGCTTGCGCCTCTACGTCACGGGCGTGACGCTGCCGCGCGGCGGCCAGTTCGCCTTCGCGCGCCACGCGGACTACGAGGCCGAGCTGGGCGTCGCGCTCGACTTCGACCACCTCGGCGTCACGGCGGGGGCCCGCGGCGGGTTCCCGGGTGTGGGCGACCGAGGCGAAGGCGCCGCGCTCTTGCTGCGCGCCGAGGGGCAGCGGCGCGCGCCGCTCGTGGCGCCCACCGTCGTCATTCGCCTCAACCTCGAGCGCGTCGAGGACGACGCGGCCTTCGTGGAGGTCGTGCGGCAGTTGCGCGGACTGGCCTCGGACCCGGGCGTGGCCGCCGTGCTGCTCCACATCGAGGACGTCAACCTGGGCCTCGGCCGCATCGAGGAGCTGCGAGATCTCGTCGGCGTGCTGCGCGCGCGCGGCAAGCGCGTCTATGCCTATGGGTCGTTCCCGTCGACGCGCGACTACTACCTCGCGACGGCGTGCGACGCCATCGTCCTTCACCCCGCGGGCGCCCTCTCGCTCACGGGGTTCTCGCAAACGGTCACGTTCTACAAACGCGCCATGGACGCGCTCGGCGTCAACGTCGACCTCGTGCGCATCGGTGAGTTCAAGGGCGCCATGGAGCCGTTCGTGTTCAACGAGCAGACGGCCCCCGTGCGCGCCAACAAGAACGATCTGCTCGACGACGTCTTTCGGCGCCTCGTGAGCGCCGTCGCGCGTGCGCGAACGGCCGGCGGGCGGGTCCTCGACGAGGCGCGCGTGCGCGTGCTCGTCGATCGCGGGCTCTTCACGCCGTACGAGGCGCAGCTCGTCGGGCTCGTCGACGCCATCGAGGACGACGAGGAGCTCGAGGCTTATCTGGCGCACGCTCTCGGGCGGTCGTCCGTCGCGATCCGCGAGCCGGACTCCTCGCCGACGCAGGAGGCCTGGCCGTCGCGCCACGTCGCCGTCGTCCTCGTCGACGGCGCGATCGTCGACGGCGCGAGCCACAGGCTCCCGTTCCTCGACGATCTCACGGGGTCGGACACGCTCGTCGCGGCGCTCGAGGAGTGCCGGCGCGACGCCGCCGTGGGCGCGGTCGTCCTGCGCGTCAACAGCCCGGGCGGCTCGGCCTTCGCGTCGGACGTCGTCGCGCGCGCCATCGGCAAGCTCCGCCGCGCGGGCAAGCCGGTCGTCGCCTCGATGGGCGACGTCGCGGCCTCCGGGGGCTATTACATCTCGGCGCCGGCGGACGCGATTTTTGCGGAGCCGTCGACGATCAGCGGGTCGATCGGCATCTTCGGCTACAAGGTCGATGTGCGGAAGCTCCTGGGGACGCTCGGTCTCGGTGTCGAGACCTACCGCCGCGGTCAGCACGCCGACTATCTGTCGCCGTATCGGCCGTGGACCGACGAGGAGATCAAGATCGCCGCCGAGAAGATCCGCCACTTCTACGATCTGTTCCTCGGCACGGTCGCCGAGGGCAGGCGGGCGCGCGGCCTCACGCGCGCGCGCGTCGACGAGATCGGACGCGGGCACGTGTGGACCGGGGCGGAGGCGCAGGGCCTCGGCCTCGTCGATCAGATGGGCGGCGTCTCGGCCGCCATCGATCTCGCGGCCCAGCTTGGCCACGTCCCCCTCGAGCGCGGCGGCCTGCCGGCCATGGCGATCCTTCCGCGCCCGCAGGGCGGCATCCTGCGCCGCCTCACGGGCCTCGGCGACGCCGACGCCGAGGCCGGCTCGGCCCTCGAATCCCTCTTACGGACCCGCCTCGGCGACGCCGGCGTCGCCTCTGCGCTGCGCTTGCTCGCGCCCTTCCTCCTGGGCAATGGCTCCGGGATCGAAGCCCGGATGCCCTACGATCTCGAGATCCGCTGAGTTCTGCGCGCCCGGGCTAATAGCCGAACGCGCTTCGGAAGGTGCGAATGTCACCCAGCAGATCGACCCGTGAGCCCACGAGCGTCTGGTCGACGTACTGATAGACGGCGTTCGCCTGGTCGAAGGCCGTCTGCAGGGCAGCCGTCTGCGTCGTGTCGGTGTTTGCCGCGGCCGCTGCCTTGGCCGCGTCGAGGTTGGCCTTCGCCGTCCACCAGTCCGGCAGGGCCTTGCCGTCGAACCCGACACCGTACTTGAGGGGAATCGTGCCCCCCGGAACCGCCGGGCCCCCCGGAACCGCCGGAGCAGGCTCCTTGCCCGTGAGCTCGATAAGCTCTTGGATGGTCTGGGAGGCGACGCCTCCTTTGATGTCGACGGTGCTCGACGAGTCGCTGGGGATCACGGGCGCGCGATAAGTCAGGCCGCTCTGCGGGTGCGTGTACTCGAAGACCTGCGCGCCCGGCGCATAGGTGAGGTCGTCCTTCGAGCCTTTGAGCGAGACCGCCAGGTAGTTCGAGATATCGAGCGTTTGATCCCAAGTCGTGTTGAGGTTAGCCAGCGAAAGCCCGAGCGCGAAGTACTGGATCGTCTTGTTGACCGGCGTGTCGACGCGCAGGGCCCCCGGTTGCATGTAGGCGGGGAGCGGGGGCTTCGCCTGCCCGAACCTCGTGAGATCCACCACGGGGGTGGGCTGATATGCCCCCGCCGTCGTGCCCGTCAACGGGGCGAAGCCGCCGTAGCTGCTGGGGTCGTTGCGGATGACCCCCGAGAGCAGGTTCACCATCTCGTCCTTGAAGACGCTGTAGAAGTTGATGGCGTACTGGCTCGCGTTCGCGAACGTGTCGACGCGGTAGAAGTGCGCTTGGGTCGACGTGAGCGTGATGAGGGCCCCCAGCTTCTCGTACAGCGAGCCCGCGCGCGTGATGCGGTAGTAGTAGTCGTCCGAGAAGTTGATGTAGTACGGCTTGCCGTCGGGGATGTCGATGTTCATCGCCGGTTGACCCGTGAGGCACGAGTTCGCGCCCGTCGGATCGGGAAGCACGAGCACGTTGGGGTTCTCCGACGTCGGGCAGTGCTGGCCCGGCTCGGGCGTCTGCAGCACCTCGCCGAGCGCGTTGAGCGAGTTCATCGACGCCTTGAGCAGGTCGTCGCCGAGATCGGTGCCCGCGAACGACGGGCCGTAGAAGTAATAGAACTGGAAGGCCTCCGTGTAGCGGATGAAGTAACGCTCGAGCAAGCGGTTTAGATAGCCGTCGATGTTCCAGGTGAGGCGGCCGCGCTTGAACGCGTTGAAGACGAAGTAGTTCCTGAATCGATCGATCGAGTCGTTGACGATCTCCTGCTGGTTGGCGCCGAAGTCCCACTGCTTGCAGTCGAGGTTTCCGATGAACTCGTCCGAGCAGAACTTGTAGGGCCGCTCCGGCGTGATGAAGGTCCCGCCCGTGGGCTTGGGATTCTTGGCCACTGCGGTGTAGGCGCTCTGGAGCTGCGTGCGGATCGCGTCGTAGGGGAGGACGCCGCCGTCCTGTAGGTTGTCGACGCCGCCCACGAGGGTCGGCAGCTTCGTGTAGTCCTTGAAGAGGATGTCGTTCTGCAGCTGGGCGCCGGTCTCGGGCTGCATCGTCTGCGGGTTGACGGCGGCGGACGGCATGACGTCGACGAGCTGGCCGTAGCCGAAGCGGATCGCGGCGTAGTCGTACTTGCCGAGGCCGTGGATGTCGCTGTTGAAACGCGAGCCGTAGTCCATGACCGTCGAGTAGCGGTACTCGCTGATGCTGTTGGCGTCCCACTGTGCCTGCGGCATGGTCTCGTGGATGTGCCAGAAGTTGTCGGCGTAGTTCAGCGCGTCTGACGAGCCCGCGAAGTTGTGGCGGAGGCCCATCGTGTGGCCCATCTCGTGGTCGGCCAAGCCGCGGAAGATTTGTCGGCGAAGCTCCTTCCACAGCGTCTGCCCCGAAAACCCTTTCTGCTTGAGCGTGACGGCCAGGCCCAGTATGGCGTCGTCGGCGAACTCGCCCAGGTAGACGCAGCCGTTGGTCGAGAGGTTCTGGAAGGCCTGCACGCGCTGGTTGTGCGCATCCGGAGAGAGCCAGGTCGCCGGCGACGCCTGCGCGAACTGGTCAGGCGTGAGCTGATCGCCCGGCTTCGAGTTCGGCAGCTTCAACGCGAGGATGTCGGGCGTCATCATCATCTGTTCGACGGCTGTACCTTTGATGAGGCTCATCCGCGAAGCGGGCTGACCGCCCGGCACGGGGATGAGGCGCGGGTCGCCCGAGGACAGCGGTGGCGGCAGGCGCGACTGCGCCATCGTCTTGGCCTCGGCCGTGAGCGGCTGGGCGTCGCGCGCCGCGTGAGTCATGGCCGTCTGCTTCAGCACGTCGGCGATCGTCTTGCCCGACAGGAGGTCATCGACGGAGATGTTACTGTTGAGAAGATCGACGGCGTCGGCCGAAACCTGGGCGTACGAGTCGAGCGCCGCGCCGTAGTTATAGAGCGAGGCCGAGATGATCTCGCCCGTCTGCGGGTCGGCCGACGACGGACCGTAGCCGAGCGGCATCGACGGCTCGGGCCGGTCGACCCAGTAGAAGAACGAGTAGCGCAGGTCGCCGTTGCGCTGCCACGTGAATTTCTTGGCGTCGCCGTCGGGCAGCGAAGCCGTCAAGGCCTCCATGATGCTGCACGTCTGCGCAATGTGGGCCAGGTCCATCGAGCTGCCGTCGAGGCCGGTGGACTTCGTCACGGTCGCCGCGACGTCCGCGTTCTTCGCGTCGCTGAGGTAGGTCTTGACGTCGGCGAGGTTGCAGGAGTTCTTCACGAGCTTGACCATCTCCGGCACGTTCATTGCCATCGTCGCGATCGTCGAGGGGCTGATGACTTGGCCTGGCTGGCCGGCCGACGCCAGCATGGCCGCGACCGTCTTCTTGAGCGTGTCGCTCCAGTCGGCTGTGACCTGCTGAGCTTGGGTGAAGAGATCCGCGTCGTTGGGAAACTCGACGTTCGTGTAATAGATGATGGGCTTCGGCACGAGCTGGTTGACCGGCACCTGGCGCACGCTGCCATCAGCGTTGATGAGCGACTTGCCGCTCGTGTCGACGTCCTGCCAGATGTTCCAGCGGTTCGCGTAGTACTTGCGCCCCGCTTCCGTCGTGCCGTAGTTCCGGTCGTAGGTCTGCACAACGGTTCGGAAGAAGCCGAACTTCTTGAACCCGTCCACGCTCGCCGGCGAGCAGTCGCTGCCGCTGTACTGTCCGCCCGCGAGCTGAAAGGTCTGCGCCGTGCAGGGATAACCGTTCGGCAGGATGTTGAAGGGGTTGCCGCTGGCGTCGAGGATAGGGTACGTGTCCGGGTACTCAAGCGGCTGGTAGCTGGAGGGCTTCACGGCGCGGAACGAGTTGCGGATGCGGAGCTCCGCCGCGCCGCAGTCCCAGGGCCCGCCGTCGTCGATGCCCGGATAGAGCGCGAGGCAGGCTTGATAGTCCGGCGTGCGCGTCTCCTTGTGCACGAAGTCGATGTAGTCGGAGGTGACGATGGGGCGGTCGGCGAAGTCCGGGTTCTTGTAGTCGATCTCGCTGACGTGCCAATCGTTGGGGACGCTCGTCGTCGTTAGCCAGGGCGACGCCGAGGGATCCGTGGTGAGATCGGGCGGCGCGGCGTGGTTCGTCGACCAGTCGACGCGCATGTACTGTCGCTCGTCCCAGGGGCGGTCTACCGTGTTCTCGCTGATGACGTTGGTCTGCTCGCCCGTGCCGGGGTTGTACTCGCGCTTGACGTCGAAGTGCGAGGTGATGCTGTACATCAAGACCGGCGTGTCGGTGTTGTTGTTCGCGCCCGTGAACGGGTTCTCGGAGCCGGGCGCGTAGTCGTTGGCGCGGTACCCGAGCAGGTACTTCTCCGTGATCTGGAAGCGGATCTTCTGTGTGTCCGTCTGAGTGCCCTCGAAGGACCAGGCGCTGGTCGGCGGCACGTTCACGAAGGTCTGACGGTAGTAATAGATCTTGGGCGCGCCAGTCGCGTCGAAGAGGATCGACTTGTCGATCTTGTCGGGCTGCGTCCGATCGACGTCACCTTGTCCCGCGCATCCCGCGAGTGACGCGAGGCCGGCGGCCATCGCGAACGAGAAGATCAGTTTAGAGATGCGCGAGCTGGTCATCGGGAGCCTCCTACAGGGTTCCGGTCACACCCACGAGCAGTTGGGTGAAGTTGTTGGCGTTGGCACCGGAGAAGTCGAAGAACGGAAAGCGCAGGGTCTGGTAGCGGGAGTCGAGGGCGGGCTGATAGCTCGCGAGCCCGACGGACAGAGCGAAGTGATCGGTGACGTCGTAGCCGGCTGAGATGATGCCCCAGGTGATGTCGCTGCGACCCGTCACGGACTGGTTCGACATCGTGACGACGCGCTGGTAGGTGTCGGCGTCGATCGAGTACTTGAACTCGTTGAGGACGATGAGCGAGGCCGAGAGCGAGTAACGGCCGCGCGACAGCCCGACCGAGCCTGAGGTCCCGAAGGCGTAGCTCGTGCTGAGCGGACCGCCGCAGCGATCGTTGTCGACGGCGCCCACGCTGCCGGCGAAGCCGGCCGGGCCGGTCGTGCGGCAGCCCGTCGTGTCGCCAGGGAAGCTGCCGCGGATCGCGCTCGTGCGCAGGGCCTTCGAGAACGTCTCGCCGAGCGACAGCGTCAGGTTCCAGCGCTTGCCCTGCGCGTCGGGTCGCCCGAACTCGAAGGCACGGTTTGCCCCGAGCGAGACGCCGAAGGCCGTGATGAGGTGCGCATAGCGGCTCTCGTACGACACCGGAATGGCGGCGCGCAGTCCGCCAGAGAACTTCACCTTCGCGCGCGGCATCGTGTAGAGGTTCTTCGCGTTCAAATAGAGGTATGAGTCGAGCGGGTTGAAGCGCCGGCCGTTCGGCGTGTCGGGCGTCGTGTACTCCTCCTCGACGTACACGCGGCCGGCGAGCGACAGCTTGTACTTCGTGCCGAGGTCGTACTGTGGGCGGAGGTAGAACGCGTTCGCGACGTACGGGTCGCGGTAACCGCTCGTGTAGAAGGTGCTGGTGCCGACGTAGGTCGTGACCTCGGCGAACGAGCCGGCGAAGCGCTGCTCGAGCCAGGACTTCTTCTCGGCGGCCGAGGCCGAGGCCGTCAGCGTCCCGCTCTGATCACGCACCGCGCCTTGACCCCAGGCCGCGGACGCGGCCACGAAGGGCGCGAGTCCCGCCAAGGCCGCAATCAGACGCGCAAATTGTTGCCTCCGTTCCGTCAAGAAATCCTCCGGATGGCCGCGGGCCGTGAGTCTAGCAGAGCCGGCTGAATGTGGACGCTGGAACAAAGTGTCGGGCCGTTTCGATTCGGCTCGTGTAGGTGCAGGTAGGACCTCGCGGAGGCTTGCCGCCCTTGGCGATCTCTGGGACGTTCCTGCGCGCTCATGGCAAAGGGACTGTGGTCGTCGTGGCTTCGAGGGCGCCGGGCGGTCTCCGACGTCCTGGGCGGCCTTCTTCTAATCGCACTGATAGTCGTTGGGAACGCTTCCGCCCAGGCAGCAAAGCGCTGCGTGGGTATCAGCTTCGACGGGGCGCACGCGAATTCCGTCCACGAAGTGATCGCGGCCACGCTCGAGCATCACGGCTTCGAGACGATTTCGGTGGACTTGGCGGATGACTCCGAGGGCGCCATCGCCCGAGGAGCCAAGGAAGGCAAGCTGGTGGCCGTCTTGACGGGCGAGGTGCGCGAAGGCGGCAAGCGCTTCAAGCTGCGCGTCTACGGCGCGAGCGGCGACCTCATCGGCGAGAGCTCCTGGGCAGATAAGGGCGGCGTCGAGAAGCTCCTGGCGGCCATCGAGCGGACACTGTGGGCCCGCGTGGGCAGCTCCCTCGCGAAGGCGCACGTGGGCGGCGCGGACGCCATGACGGAAGCCAGGAGCGACAGGAAAGGCGCGCACAACGACGAAGGCCAGGACAAAGCCGAGCGCGAGGAGAGCCAAGAGGCGGCGAGGGCGGGTGCGCACGACAAGGCCCACGACGACGCCCCCGAGGAGGAAAAGGCGTCCCGGCAGTCCCGCTCGAAGGCCGAGTCCTCCGACGAGGGGGAGGAGAGCCCTCCGCCACGCAAGCGCCGGAAGAAGAGAGCGGCCGTCGAAGTCGAGGCCGAGGCGGCCGACGAGTCTGCGCGCGCCGCGGGTACGGCGCTCGACATCGCCGTCGGCCCGCGCTTGGTGTCGCACAGCATCGTGTGGAACCCGCTCGCTTCAGCTCTCTACGCCTACTCGCTGGCTCTCTCGCCGTCGCTCGGGGGGGCCATCGCGTGGTACCCGGCGGCGCACGTCACGAGCGGCTGGGCCTCGAACCTCGGCCTCGCGACCTCCATCGAATACACGCCCGGCCTCGTCTCGCAGACGAGCGATGGGCTCCGGTACCCCACGACGGAGAGCGACTACTGGGGTGGCGTCCGCGGCCGGCTCCTCGCGGGCGCCTTCCAGGCCGCGCTCACGGTGGGTGGCGGCCAGCACACGTTCATCCTCCACAGCGACGGAGCCGCGCAGCGCTCCTTGCTCATGTCCCTGCCCGACGTGAAGTACACGTACCTGCGCGCCGGTCTCGACCTGCGCGTCGCGCTGCCCGCCAACATCGCGCTCATGTTGGGCGGCGGCTATCGCTATGTCCTCTCTGCCGGCGACCACAACTACCTCCTGGAGGCGAGCTCGTACTTCCCGAACGCGACGTTCCTGGCCTTCGACGTCACGGCGTCCGCCGCCTACAGATTCCTACCCGCCGTCGAGGCCCGCGCGGGGTTCGACCTGCGCCGGTATCAAATGACGGCCGGGGCGAACAACGACATGGTCGACTCCGCGACGGACCAATACGTCTCGTACTGGGTCCAGCTCGCCGTGATCATCGAAGGCGCGGCGGCCGAGGCGCCCGAAAAGTTGGAGAAACCCAGGAGGCGCCGGGACGACGACGAATAACGACGGACGCTGGTTCAAGAAAAAACGCGGTCCTGACGATCTCCAGAGTGCTGCCGGTGGGAAACCGGCCTCTTTCAGGGAGAAAAGACCCAATGCTGACTGGCGTCGTGAGCGCACTAATGGTCGTTGCCGGTGGTGCCTGCGCGATCGCGGGCTACATGGTTGGGTCGTGGCGGCAACGCCTGGCCTTCGGGCTTGACATGGACGGCGACGACGACGACTCGCGCGAGCGCTTCCTGGATCTCCTCGAGACGCTTCGCGACGAAAAAGGCCGCGACAACCGACCCAATTAGGCGAGGCGGGCGGTCTTGAGGGCCGTCAGGATCACGCGGGTCGCGGGGCTCTGGTTCAGCGTATAGAAGTGCACGCCGGGCGCGCCGCCGTGTAGGAGCTCCACGCACTGCGCGGTGGCGTGGGCCACGCCGAGCGCGGCGACGGCGGCGTCGTCGCCGCGGCAGCGATCGAGCTCGGCGAACAGCGTGGCCGGAATGGTCGCGCCCCCGAGCTTGGTCATGCGCTCGACGCTCGCGAGGTTGCGAATGGGCATGATGCCGGGGACGATCGGCACGGTGACGCCCGCGGCGCGGGCGCGCGTCACGAAGTCGAAGTAGACGCGGTTGTCGAAGAAGAGCTGCGTCACGACGAAGTCGAGGCCCGCGTCGACCTTGTGCTTGAGGTTGGCGATGTCGCGGTCGAGGTCGCGGCACTCGACGTGACCCTCGGGGTAGCCGGCGCCGCCCACGCAGACGCGATTGGCGTGGCGCGAGCGGATGAAGGCGATGAGGTCGTTGGCGTAGCCGAAGCCGCCCTCGGTGCGCACGAACTTCTCTTGGCCCGCGGGCGGGTCGCCGCGCAACGCCATGATGTTCTCGATGCCCGCGGCCGTGAGGCGGTCGAGCACGCCGCCGATCTCTTCCTTGGTGGCGCCCACGCACGTGAGGTGTGCCATGGCCGTGATGTGCGCCTCGCGCTGGATCCACTGCACGAGATCGATGGTCTTGCCGCGCGTCGAGCCGCCGGCGCCGTAGGTCACCGACACGAAGGCGGGCGCGAGATCGCTGAGCTCGCGAATCG
>Ga0307474_10004490_pt1 | contig 10048 bp, 11 predicted proteins | sample atmos_gasesECM1C_2_FD_203312 | JGI IMG/M metagenome (GOLD analysis project Ga0307474, IMG submission 203312) | Hardwood forest soil microbial communities from Morgan-Monroe State Forest, Indiana, United States - atmos_gasesECM1C_05 | ecosystem: Environmental > Terrestrial > Soil > Temperate...
TGTGGCCGACCACGACCTGAGAAAGGCGTACCGAGACGGGAAGTTTCCGGAGACGTTCGACGTGACGAATATCGCGCCGGCCGGTCCAAACGCGGGTCAGGCCGACGTGGCCATCTCGGGTCCGAAGTTCGCCGGGCCGGTCACGAAGCACCTCATGTTCATCAATCAAAGTGGCAACTGGATACTGCAGCACGACTCCGCGCTCGCTCTGCTGCAGGCAGCAACGGGCTAGCCGGTTACTGCACTCAGGTCGATCCGCGCGATGCGCTCCGGGTCGGCCAGCACGTCGATCGCGGCCACCCGTCCATCGCGCACCACGAATCCCATGATCGCGGTTGCCCGGTCGGCAACGAAGATGACCGCGCCGGCGGCGCCGTTTACGGTAGCGGCGCGCACCTCGCGTTCCGGCGCCGCGTAGCTGCGGGCCAGCTTGGCCACCGACGACGCGCCCTCGGCCCGGAATCCGGCGGCGTCAGGGCTGAACTCGCCGCGCAACACCACGTCGGGATCGAGCACCGACAGCAGCCGGTCGAAGTCGCCGGTGCGACCGGCCGCAAAGAATGCGTCGACGGCCTCGCGTTGCGCGGCGATGCCGGTGTCAGGAACCGGGTCTGCCCGTTCGATGCGCTGACGCGCGCGGCTGGCCAGCTTGCGGGTCGCCTCGGGTGTCCGGTCGACGATGGGTGCGATCTGGTCGAACGGGACGGCAAACGCATCGTGCAGCACGAACGCCAGCCGCTCCGCGGGCGGCAACGTGTCCAACACCACGAACAACGCCAACCCCACCGCGTCGGCCAGCATCGCCCGGTGTTCTGGGTCGAATTCCCCTTCCGCGTCCACGATCGGATCCGGCAGATGCGCGACCAGCTCCTCGCGAGAGTGGGCGCGGCGGTCGCGCAACGTGTTCAAGCAGATCCGGGCGACCACGGTGGTCAGCCAGGCGTCGAGATTGTCGATGCCCCTGCCGTCGGAGTCGCCGCTGCGGCTCAGCCGTAGCCACGCTTCCTGCACGGCGTCTTGGGCGTCATCGATCGAGCCCAGCATGCGGTAAGCGATGGCGCCCAGCTGCGGCCGGGCCGCCTCGAAATGCGTGGTCAGCGACGCCTCGGAGCTCATGTGCCACCGACGCTGCGTTTAGGTTCCAGGCTGTTCTCGGGCAGCGCACACACCATGCCTTCGGACAAACCCGCGGACCCGATGTCGAGCGCAAGGTTAAAACGCGCACGAAGATTGCCCAGGGTGATTATGTGGGTGAGCCCGACGAGCTGAGCGGTGTCGAAGTGCGCACGCAGGCGCTCGAAAAGCTTGTCGCTCACCTCGACCGGCGTGCGGGTGATCGCCGTTGCGTACTCGAGGATCAGCTTGTCGACATCAGAAAAGCACGAGGCGTTTTGATAGTCGGACAGCGCGAGCAATTCCTCGTCGGTCAAAATCCCCGACGCGCGCGAGATCTGCGAGCCGAGGTCGATGCAATACTCGCAGCGCGCCGTCGTCGCCGACTTGAGTTCGGCCAGTGCGCGCTGACGCGGGCTGAGGATGTCCAGTTTGGTCTCTGCCTGCTCCAGTCGGCCGTACGCCCTCAGCAACCGGGGGATGTGCGCGTACATCCGCAGCGGTTCGAGCATGGTGGCGGTTTCACGTCCGGTCATCTGCTTGAACCGGCGCTTGGTGAAGAAGAAGGCGATCTTTGCGCCCAGTCCCGCGTCGCGGTCGGAGATTCCGGTGAGTCGTGGCATGGCGTCCCTCCTTCGGTGCCTTGTCTAAGCCTTCACAAAGTCCGACACCTGGCGGCACCCAAACGTGACCGGCTGACCGCGCCACGCTCCGTCGCGGCGACCCAGGGTGACTTACGTGTGCCCGTCCAGCGGCATATCCAGGTCGAATACCCGCGCATGCAGCACGGTGCGATTGCGCAGCGCGGCGCGCACTGCCCGGTGCAGGCCGTCCTCAAGATAGATGACGCCCCTCCATCTCACCGCATGCGGAAATAGGTCGCCGTAGAACGTGGAGTCCTCCGACAGCAGGCGGTCCAGGGCGAGCACCGTAGTCGTGGTGACCAGTTCGTCGAGCCGGATCTGCTGTGGCGGTATCTGGGACCAGTCCTTGTAGGACAGCCCATGCTCGGGGTAAGGCTTGCCGTCCCGCACGCCTTTGAAGATCATCCGCGGATCCTCTCTGGCGCCTCGCGCAAGTCCGAGCCCAAGAGCGACGGGATCATGCTGGACAGGCTAGCTTGAAAATCGTGGGCCGAATCGCCGGAGCGCCCGTGCGCCGCCGGACGGCTGCGGCGGTCAGCGCCTTTTGAGACCATAAAATGAACGCGACCTAGGAGGTGACAGTCGATGAGCAGTGCCGATGAGCGTCGCTTTGAGGTGCTGCGCGCCATCGTCGCCGACTTCGTGGCCACCAAGGAACCGATCGGTTCGAAGTCCCTGGTAGAGCGCCACAACCTGGGCGTCTCCAGCGCCACCGTCCGCAACGACATGGCCGTGCTAGAGGCCGAGGGATACATCGCTCAGCCGCACACCAGCTCCGGACGGGTGCCCACGGAGAAGGGTTACCGCGAGTTCGTCGACCGGCTCGAGGACGTCAAGCCGCTGTCATCGGCCGAACGGCGCGCGATTCAAAGCTTCCTGGAGTCCGGTGTCGACCTCGACGACGTGTTGCGACGTGCGGTGCGGCTGCTGGCCCAGCTGACCCGCCAGGTGGCGGTGGTGCAGTACCCGACGCTGTCGACCTCGACCGTTCGCCATTTGGAAGTGATCGCGCTGACACCGGCCCGGCTGCTGATGGTGGTCATCACCGAGTCCGGGCGGGTGGATCAGCGCATCGTCGAACTCGGCGATGTCATCGACGATCACCAGCTCTCTCAATTGCGTGAGATCCTCGGCCAGGCGCTGGACGGCAAAAAGCTCCCGGCGGCCTCGATCGCGGTAGCCGACCTCGCCAAACAGCTGCGCGGCGCCGGTAGCTTGGGCGACGCCGTGGGCCGCGCGGCGACGGTCTTGCTGGAGTCGCTGGTCGAGCACACCGAAGAACGCCTGCTGATGGGCGGCACCGCAAACCTGACCCGCAACGCCGCGGATTTCGGTGGTTCGCTGCGGTCCATCCTGGAGGCCCTCGAAGAGCAAGTGGTGGTGCTGCGGTTGCTGGCGGCCCAGCAGGAAGCCGGCAAGGTGACGGTGCGCATCGGTCACGAGACGGCCGCCGAGCAGATGGCGGGCACCTCGATGGTGTCCACCGTCTACGGCACCTTGGACACCGTGTATGGCGGCATGGGTGTGCTGGGGCCCACCCGGATGGACTATCCGGGAACTATCGCCAGCGTTGCCGCGGTTGCTCTGTATATCGGCGAAGTTCTGGGTGCGCGATGAACGCGCAATTCCTGCACAATTTGTGGACGGCCGCGTAGGGCGCGGCACAAGAAAGGTAAGGCGTGGCACGCGATTACTACGGGCTGCTCGGCGTGAGCAAAAATGCCAGCGATGCGGACATCAAACGCGCATATCGCAAGCTGGCGCGCGAACTTCATCCCGACATCAATCCCGACGAGGCCGCGCAGGCGAAATTCAAAGAAATCAGCGTGGCTTACGAAGTGCTGAGCGACCCGGAGAAACGTCGGATCGTCGACCTGGGCGGCGACCCACTTGCGAGTGCTGGCGCATCAGCCAGCGGTTTCGCCGGCTTTGGTGGTTTGGGCGACGTATTCGAGGCCTTCTTCGGCGGCGGCTTCACCGGGGCTTCGGCATCTCGCGGTCCCATCGGCCGCGTTCGGCCGGGTTCGGACTCGCTGCTGCGGATGCGGCTCGACCTCGAAGAGTGCGCAACCGGGGTCACCAAGCAGGTCACCGTCGACACCGCAGTGTTGTGCGACCGGTGTCAGGGCAAGGGCACCAACGGCGATTCCGCGCCGATACCCTGCGATACCTGCGGCGGTCGCGGAGAGGTGCAGACCGTGCAGCGTTCGCTGCTGGGTCAGATGGTGACGTCGCGGCCGTGTCCTACCTGTCGCGGTGTCGGGGTGGTTATCCCCGATCCGTGCTACCAGTGCGTCGGCGACGGCCGGGTGCGGGCCCGTCGGGAGATCAGCGTCAAGATCCCGGCCGGCGTCGGTGACGGGATGCGGGTCCGGCTCGCCGCCCAAGGCGAAGTCGGACCCGGGGGAGGGCCGGCGGGTGACCTGTACGTCGAGGTCCATGAGCAGCCCCATGACATCTTCCTCCGCGACGGTGACGACCTACACTGCACGGTTTCGTTGCCGATGGTCGACGCGGCGCTGGGCGCCACGATCACCCTCGACGCCATCCTGGACGGTATGAGTGAGATCGCCATTCCGCCTGGCACGCAACCGGGTTCGGTCATCGTGCTGCGTGGTCACGGGATGCCGCATCTGCGCTCCAGCATGCGGGGCAATTTGCACGTCCACGTCGAGGTTGTGGTGCCCGCTCGGTTGGACCACCATGACGCCGAACTGTTGCGTGAGTTGAAGAACCGCCGCAGCCGCGACGTCCCCGAGGTCCGCTCGACACACAATGCCGGTGGCGGATTGTTCAGCCGGCTACGCGAGACATTCACCGGGCGCTAGCGCGGTTTTTAGGGGTTCTAGGGTCGGCTGCAGATGGTGGCGCCGCTGTTCTACGTCGATGCATTGCCCGATACCGGCGCGCTGGCCGTCGTCGGCGGCGACGAAGGATTTCATGCCGCCACGGTCCGCCGAATCCGTCCCGGCGAGACACTGGTGCTCGGCGACGGCGCCGGTGGCCTCGCCCGGTGTGTGGTCGAACACGCCGGACGCGACGGGTTACGTGCGCGGGTGTTGGGACGCTGGAGCGTCGCGCCCGGGCGGCCGCCGGTGACGGTGGTGCAGGCGCTGCCGAAGTCCGAGCGGTCGGAGTTGGCAATCGAAATGGCCACCGAGGCCGGCGCCGATGCGTTCGTGGCCTGGCAGGCGGCCCGCTGCGTGGCCAGCTGGGATGCTGACCGGGTCGACAAGGGGCTGCGCCGGTGGCGTGCGGTCGCCCGCTCGGCGGCCCGGCAATCCCGCCGCCCGCACATCCCGCCGGTTGACGGGGTGCTGTCCACTGCGGCGCTGACCCAGCGGATCCGTGACGAGGTAGCCGCCGGCGCGGCCGTGCTGGCCTTGCACGAGTCGGCGACCGATCAGCTTACGGATGTCTTTGCGGACGTCACTGTGGCACAAGCGAACTCGCTCACGCTGGTGGTCGGTCCGGAAGGCGGTATCGCGCCCGACGAGATCGCGGCGTTGACCGATGCGGGCGCTGTGGCGGTTCGGCTGGGCCCGACCGTGCTGCGGACGTCGACCGCGGCCACCGTGGCGTTGGGTGCGTTGGGTGTGCTTACCTCCCGCTGGGACGCAATCGGGGACGAAAGGAGCGTGCGTGATGAGTAGCACCCACGATCTGAGTTCGATCTTTGACGAGCACGTCGCCCACGAGTTCGTCGCCAAGGACGTCGCCGCGACTATGGCGACGATGACCGCGGACCTTTTGTCAATCACGCGCCGACGATGATGGGCGGGGTCGGCGCGGACGAGGTGTCGGACTTCTACGGCAAGTACTTCGTCGGGCACTGGCCCGCCGACACGACGATCATTCCGGTCTGTCGCACCGTCGGCGCCGACCGCGTCGTGGACGAAATGATCATGTCGTTCACGCACGACATCCCGATGCCGACATTCCTTCCCGGGGTGGCGCCCACGGGGCGCGCGGTCATGCTCCCGGTGGTGGTTGTGATGGGTTCGAGGCGGACAAGATCGCTTACGAACGGATCTACTGGGATCAGGCCTGCCTGTTGGTAGAGGTTGGTCTGCTCAAAGACTTCACAGAAGCGTCGCTGCCCGTTTCTGGCGTTGCGCAAGCTCGCAAGGTGCTGGACAAGGATCTGCCAGCGAATACTCTGTTGCACGCTGACCAACCAGGGCCCCCGGCGTAGACTAAGGCCGCTGAACAATCCCTCTTACAGGCCAAGAAAGCAGGCATCAGAAGCCACGTGACGCCCCGCGAGACCAGCGCTGCTGACGCAGCTGGAGCCCGGCAGGCCGACGCTCAGGTTCGCAGCAGCATCGATGTTCCGCCCGATGTCGTCGTGGGCCTGCTTGGTTCGGCAGACGAGAATCTTCGCGCCCTCGAACGCACACTGAGCGCCGACCTGCATGTGCGCGGCAATGCCGTCACCCTCACGGGTGAGCCCGCCGACGTCGCGCTCGCCGAGCGGGTGATCTCCGAGCTGGTCGCCATCGTGGCCAGTGGTCAGCCGTTGACACCGGAGGTGGTGCGCCACAGTGTCGCCATGCTGGTTGGCACCGGAAACGAGTCACCTGCCGAGGTGCTCACACTGGACATCTTGTCGCGCCGCGGCAAGACGATCCGGCCCAAGACGCTCAACCAGAAGCGCTACGTCGACGCGATCGACGCCAACACCATCGTTTTCGGGATCGGCCCGGCCGGCACCGGGAAGACGTATCTGGCCATGGCCAAGGCCGTCAACGCGCTGCAGAGCAAGCAGGTCACCCGTATCATCTTGACCCGCCCTGCAGTGGAAGCCGGTGAGCGCCTTGGCTTTCTGCCGGGCACGCTGAGCGAGAAGATAGACCCGTACCTGCGGCCGCTGTATGACGCGCTGTACGACATGATGGATCCCGAGCTGATCCCGAAGCTGATGTCGGCCGGGGTCATCGAGGTGGCACCGCTCGGGTACATGCGCGGCCGAGCCCAGCCCATCTTTACCAAGGTGTTGACCCCCAACGGTTTCCGACCGATCGGAGAATTACGAGTCGGGGATTTCGTGATCGGTTCCGATGGGCGTCCGACGGAAGTTCTGGGTGTCTATCCGCAGGGCTTCAAGGAGATCTACCGGGTTTCCACGCAGGATGGTTCGTCGACACTCGCGTCCGGTGATCACCTGTGGTCTGTGTACACCCGTCATGATCGGCTTCGCGGCAAGCCCCCGCGTGTTCTGCAGACCAAGGAGATGATCGGCAACCTCCGCGCTGCGCACTACCACCGCTACGAATTACCGCTGTTGAGCGCATCAGTGAATTTCGAATCACACGCGGTGCCTCTCGACCCGTACGCTCTGGGCCTGCTGCTGGGAGACGGGTGCCTCACATGTACGACGACACCGAGCTTCGCGACGACCGATCCCGAGCTGGCGAGTGCCCTGGGACAGCTCATTCCTGGGATCGAAGTCCGACGAAAAACCACTGTGGACTACGTACTGAACCGGATCACCCATCCTGATGAAGTCATCACTATTGAGAACCCGGTGACGGGAGCCATGCGCCGACTGGGCTTGGCGGGTGCCCGGTCCAATGACAAGTTCATCCCGGACGGCTACCTCTTGAACTCGGCCGATGTGCGCCTGGCGGTTCTTCAGGGTCTCCTCGACTCCGACGGTGGCCCTGTGACTCAGCAAGGTCGGACATGTCGCATCCAGTTCACGACGGTCTCCGCTCGACTACGTGACGATGTGGTGTTCCTGGTGCAGTCGCTGGGCGGCGTCGCCTATTGGCGCACCAGGCCGGCCGAGGGGCGGAAGCCCGGCCGTGCGCACGGTAGGGACGTACGCCACCGATCTGACGCGCACATCCTCGACCTGCGTCTGCCGGAGGGTGTTGTCCCGTTCCGGCTTGCGCGCAAGGCTGCGAAATACGATGCGACCAGCGGCGGCCGGCCGATGCGTTTTGTCGACCAGATCGAGCCGGCCGGAACCGCAGAGGCAGTGTGCATCCAGGTTGCGGCCGCCGACTCGCTTTATGTCACCGAGGATTTCCTGCTGACCCACAACACCCTCAATGACGCCTTCATCGTCCTGGACGAGGCGCAGAACACCACCGCCGAGCAGATGAAGATGTTCCTTACCCGCCTGGGTTTCGGGTCCAAGGTCGTCGTCACCGGGGATGTCACCCAGATCGACCTGCCGGGCGGCGCCAGGTCCGGGCTGCGGGCGGCGGTCGACATCCTTGAGGACATCGACGACATCCACGTCGCGGAGCTCACGAGTGTGGACGTGGTGCGCCATCGGCTGGTCTCGGAGATCGTGGACGCCTACGCAAAATACGAGGAGCCCGGCTCCGGGATGAACCGGGCGGCTCGGCGTGCGGCGGGCGCCCGCGGTCGCCGATGATGAGTGCGGTGAGCATCTTTTGAGCATCGAAGTATCCAACGAGTCGGGCATCGACGTCTCCGAAGCCGAATTGGTTAGCGTCGCACGGTTTGTCATCAACAAGATGGATGTCAACCCTGGCGCCGAGCTGTCGATGGTGCTGTTGGATACGGCGGCGATGGCGGATTTGCACATGCGCTGGATGGACCTGCCCGGGCCGACCGACGTGATGAGCTTTCCGATGGACGAGCTCGAGCCGGGTGGCCGCCCCGACGCGCCCGAGCCGGGGCCGTCCATGCTGGGCGACATCGTGCTGTGCCCGGAATTCGCCGCCGAGCAGGCGGCCGCGGCGGGTCACAGCCTCGGACATGAGTTGGCGCTGCTGACAATCCACGGTGTGCTTCATCTGCTCGGCTACGACCACGCCGAGCAGAACGAGGAAAAGGAGATGTTCGCCCTCCAGGACCGGCTACTGGAAGAGTGGGTCGCCGACCAAGTCGAGGCCTACCAGCACGACCGCCAGGAGGAACGGGACCGCCGGTTGCTGGACAAGTCAAGGTATTTCGACAATTGAGTCCGGCTAAACACTGTATGCGAGCTGGTGAAACGTGGTCAGGAACGTGTTCAGTGGTGTTGAATTTCTTGGACGTAGCTAACTCCGTCGCGACACGATTGGAGTCAAAATGACCACAACCACCCCGATCCCACTCCCGGCCGGCGCACTCATACCAGAAAGTCTCCGGACATCCCGAGGCGGTTCATGCTGTCATGTGCAAAGGGTAGGGGCGTCGCACACATTACCGGGGCAATAGGTCGAGTGTGCGGCGTTGACCATGGTTCCGACGTCCAACAACGTAACGCCCCTCGCGTCCAAGTGGGCGTGGATGTCGTCGGCAATCTGTTGTGGCCGCCAGCCCCAACTGAGGTCGTAGCAGATGAGGTGCGCCTCCCCGATGAGTGCCTCTTCCGTGTTGGGCGGCCACGTGAGGCCGACGGCGCGCAGTTGTGCGAGGTATGCGTCATCAGCGGGATTGGCAGTCGCAATCGCAGCGCTACTGACCAGGGCAGCGCCAGCCATCATGGGGATGGTAAGTCTGGCCAGCCAGCGAGGTGAGGGCATTCGATTCCCTTCCTTTCTTCTTGGCGTTGGCGAGGCCGCCAGTAAGTGTGCGGGTCCAAAGCAGCACAAATATGAAGAATAGTGAAAGCTCGGAAAGGCGGCTCCTCGTAATTCAGAGTGCGTTGACGAGTGTGTGGAGTGCGAACCGCCCCCGGGGCGGTTCAAACACGGCGCGGTACGCACCCGTGTGTTGAGATCGCCGGCATACAGGGACGCGACGGGAGGGTGCTGCGGCGGATCGGATGGCTGGACCCGGGGCGGTACGGCGCGGAGCTTGATGCCGCGGGACTGCGCAAGCTGTCGGAACACTGCCTAGCCACGGCAGACGAGCTGGATAGGCTTGAGAAATGAGCGACGACATGTTGTCACAAGAGCCGTCTGCGGTAGTGGGGATAGGTGTCTTGAAGCTGCTGTGCAATGAGAAGCATTGCGTGGCCCGGCTGATAAAGCCCGCAGGGCATCAGCCGACCTATATCCAGGCGCCCGGAAAAGCGCTGGAGGAGTGGCCACGCGGGGAAGATGACATGCGCACAGCTGCATACTGCTCGGACTGTGGGAAATGGTTCTCCACTGATTCGTTTCAGTTGGCCCGCAGCATGAGCGTTCTAGTAGCACACCAGTCGCGGCATGACGGCTCTTATCCGCTATCTGAGGATGATCCGCTGGACGAGCTACCCCAGCATGCCCGCGAGCTAACGCCCGAAACCGAACACCTTTCGGATGAATTCGCGGAAATGTTGGGGCCCGGCAATGTCTGCGAGCGCTGCGGACGCAGGCGCCTAGACGACCTCGGCTACACCGATT
>Ga0307474_10004491_pt1 | contig 10048 bp, 10 predicted proteins | sample atmos_gasesECM1C_2_FD_203312 | JGI IMG/M metagenome (GOLD analysis project Ga0307474, IMG submission 203312) | Hardwood forest soil microbial communities from Morgan-Monroe State Forest, Indiana, United States - atmos_gasesECM1C_05 | ecosystem: Environmental > Terrestrial > Soil > Temperate...
CGTCGCGTGCGACCTGTCGGGCCTGGAAACCGCCGAAAATCTGGTAGACGAGACCGTAAAACGCTTCGGACGACTCGATATCCTGATCGCCAATCACGGAATCTGGCCGCCAAAAGATGCCCCGGTCAACGAACTCACGGATACCCAGTGGCGCGGAACCGTCGCCGTGAATCTCGACAGTGTCTTCTCCCTGGTCCGTCATGCGGTCGCGCAGATGAAGAAGCAAAAGTCCTTGCAGTCCGGAAGTGGCGGCCACATCGTGCTCGTGAGTTCGACCGCAGGCCAGCGGGGCGAAGCCTTCCACGTCGACTATGCCGCTACCAAGGGCGCATTGATCAGCATGGTCAAAGGCCTCTCGACGGAGCTGGCCCCGGATGGTATCTACGTAAACTGCGTGGCACCAGGATGGGTCAATACCGATATGTCGATCCCGGCCTTAAACGATCCCAAGACGCGGGACAGTATCTTTGCGACGATCCCTATCGGGCGTGTGGGTAAGCCCGAGGAGATCGCCGCACCGATCCTCTTTTTATGTACGGAGCATGCGGGATTTATTACCGGCGAGGTCTTCAACGTAAATGGGGGCGCTGTGCTGGTAGGCTAAGGTCTGTGCTTGAAATCGGGGCGCACGGGTCCTTCGCGATACAGCGGAAAGCCGGCCCCTCGGCGTCTAATCTTTTGAACACATGCGTCTATTCCTATTTCTTCTAATCTTGAACGTCTGTTGCGCCGCCCAAGCCACGGCACCACCGGCTGGGTCGCCCTCTTCGCAATCCATTCCAGCCGCGCAGGAGAATGCTGCCAAGGCGCGTGCTCTGATTGATCAGGCGATCCAGGCCCTCGGCGGCCAAGCCTGGCTCAATATCCAGGACACGACCCAGCAAGGTCGAACCTACAGTTTCCATCGCAACGAAGCCACCAGTGCGGGCGTGCTGTTCTGGCGCTTCGTGAAATTCCCTGACAAGGAGCGCGTGGAAGTCACCAAGCAGCGCGACGTCGCCTACGTCTACAACGGCGATCACGGCTTCGAGATCACCTTCAAGGGCACCGCCACGATCGAAGACAAACTCCTGAACGACTACCTCCGCCGGCGCGAACACTCCCTCGAATGGGTCCTGCGCCGCTGGATCAACGAACCCGGCGTGGCCCTCTTTTACGACGGCCCTGCCGTGGCTGCTGACAAGCCCGCCGACCAGGTCAGCGTTCTGAATACCAAGAACGACAGCGTCACCCTCTACCTCGATACCACCACCCATCTACCGATCAAGAAAGTGTTCACCTGGCGCGATCCCACCGACAACCTGCGCAACACCGAGGAAGAGATCTACGACGCTTACCGCCCTACTCAGGGATTCATGACTCCCTACTCGATTACGCGCTTCTATAACGCAGAAATGTCGAACCAGCGCTTCCTGAACAGCGTCACATACAACACGGGACTGAATGAGTCCATGTTCGACGCAAAGACGACCTACGACCCGAATACCTTGCCCCCAAGGAAGAAATAGCTGGCCGGGTGGCGCCAAGGTAGTTGGACTGTTGGCACCCTGCCATTCTTTCATCCATCTACTATCTACTCCGTTATCAGCTACATAGCTCGCGCATGCCGAATCCGTCCACACTTTGGAGACACGCACTGTGGCTTTTTTGCCACAGACAAATACTTGGCGTCGCCTGTAAGCTAATGTGGCTCATACCTATTAGCCCTCCTCTTGAAGCAGGAACAGACAATCCGCGCCTCGGTTGAATGCAAAGGCATCGGCCTGCACAGCGGAGCACCCGTCCAATTGAGGATTCTGCCTGCGCCTTCGGGCACCGGAATCGTCTTCCGTCGTATCGATCTGGACAACTTTGAAATCGAAGCGACCGGCCGGAACGTCGCACGCGTCAGCTACGCTACCAGTCTGATGAAGAAAGGTGTGCTCATCTCGACTACCGAGCACCTCCTTTCTGCATTCATCGGCACGGGCATCGACAACGCGATCGTCGAGCTCGATAACCTGGAATTGCCCATTCTCGACGGCAGCGCCCGGCCCTTTGTCGACATGATTCAGAGGGCTGGCATCCGCAAACAGCGTCGGCTCCGTTCCTATATGCGGATTCGGCGCGAGATCGAATTACGCGAGGGCGACAAGTTTATTGCCGTCTATCCGGCAGACACGTATTCAGTTTCCTACACCATTGATTTTCCCCATCGACTGATCGGACGCGAGACCTTCCGGGTTGATCTCACGGACGGCAACTTCCTGCGGGAGATTGCTCCTGCCCGGACGTTCGGCTTTCTCCACGAAGCCGATGCAATGCGCCAGCAGGGCCTCATCCGAGGCGCCTCGACCGCGAACGCGATCGTATTGACGCCCGAGGGCTTGATGAATCCTCCACTGCGGTATGCCGATGAGTTCGTGCGCCACAAAGTGCTCGACCTGATTGGAGACCTGGCCCTGGCGGGGAAACAGATTCTTGGCAACATCGTGGCCGATCGCGCCGGCCACGCCATGCACACTGCCCTGGTGTCTCGATTACTACGTGACAAAAGCCTCTGGGAAGAAACTACTCTGGAGGAATATCGTGTCCGGCCCGAAGCCTTCGTGTTGGCGGCCGGGCGACAGTCGAGCTAGCGTCTCGAGTGGTTGCTAGCGCTTTCGTACTGGATCAAGACCCGCAGGAACTCCGGAATCATTGTGAAACTCTGCGAATATACCGCTGTTGAAAGCGATTCCCCGCTTGTACTTTGCGTCCTTCGCGATTCCTTAGCGCCCTTCGCGGTTTAAGATTTGCCCTCCTCCGTGCTCGGTGGCTGTAAGTTTTGCTGTTCCCCCTTCAATCTGCAGGCTCGCAAGGGAAAGCCGAGTCCTCGCAATCGACGGTCCGTTCCTGCACCAGACGATCGAGTTCCGCCCGAGCCTGATCAATCATATTGGCCGCAAAACGTTTCGCCTGGGTTTGCCGCTCCGGCGATAGGTCCTTGACCCGGGTGGCCAGCAGCGTGGCATCTTCTTCGAGCCAACGCAGCGTACGTTCCACCCGCGCAATCTTCACATCGTAAGCAAACGTAGCCAAGACGATACTCCTGACGTTCAGAATTTCGAGCGCACCTCAACGGCTCGCGCGATAGGGGGAATCCACTAGCGCTTGCGGATAACTACTAGCGCCACTCGTAAGAGCTTGCCGAGCCCTTCGACTTGGGACAAGTCGCTAGCTTGATGCTGGGTTGCTATAGCACTGCGCGACTGGCGAGGCACTTCCCTCTGTCGCCCCAAAGGCCGAGTAGATTTTGACGCTCTTCTTCGCGCTCAGCGAAAAGCTTTTAACCGCGAAGTTCGCTAAGGAATCGCGAAGGACACAAAGAGAATCTCTTTATCGGGATATTTGGAGCTAGGGAGCCAGGCCGCAAACCGCAGATGGTCTATAAGGCGGGGAAAGCTGCAGCGAGGAACAACCAGATCAGCGGATCGAGGACGAGACTTTTTCAAGCCGCTGCAGGATCCATTGCTCCAGTTGTGCGCGGGAACTCTCGGGCAAATCCTGGAAACGAATGCCGGCCCGCCCTAGCCCGTCAGCCCAGGCAATTTCACCTTTCGGCTCCATGGCTACTTTGGTTCCGGGCAAGGTAAAGTGCACCTTGCTGATTATGTTTTTTGCCAATGTTCCTTCGAAATGAATCGCCATGCCGCCCTCGCTGAGATTAGTGGTAATGGCCTTCATCTCCTCACCCTGGTTGAACTGCAGCTTCACAGGCATTTCGACTGGACACCGGAAGTATCGCCGTTTCTCGCGGACCATGAAACTCAGGGCAGTATTGAAGCAACGCAGCGTGCCAGCGGCCGTAATGGGCTTTTGCAGCACAAAGTTCGCGCCCATTTCGAAGGCCTGCTGGGTGGTGGTTTTCCCGTTCAGAATGGCAAACGAGACCGAAGTTTTATTGCTGGCATTCTGCCGCAGGCTGCGCAGTACGTCCACGCCACCCTGGAGATCGTCACAGTCCACGATCACAGCGTCAAACTTAGCCGATGTAAGAATTTCCGCACCCGAACGAGCTGCGGCCGATACCTCGACCTCAATCGCGAGTTTCTCGAGCGTCGGACGAAGCACCCGAACAACATCGGCATCGCGACAAACGAGCAGCGACTCCAGATTCATAACTTAGTATTCTAGAATCGGGCCAGAACCTCTTAAAGGCACGAAGGTAATGGTCCAGCATGGCCGGACTCCACCCTCGACATGTCCCTTCGGCTAGATCCGAGACGACACTGAGCCCGTTTCCACCTTTGTGCCCTTCGTGCTCCCTTAGTGCCCTTAGTGGTCAGCTTTTGATCTTTGTTGTTGCACTCAAGTAACTCGGAAAAGAAGGTGAGCAATCGCTGCGGCAAAGCTCTTCTTCGCGTACTTTGCGATTACTTCCCGTGCTTTGCGGTTAAAAGCTTTTGGTCGCGACCACTTTTGCGACCTCTGCGGTAAGCTCTTTCTTTCCCGCCCTGACTGCCCAGGGCCCAACCCGAACACCCATGCGCAAACGCGTCTATCTATCACTAGGCTCGAACATCGGCGATCGTGCTGCCAACCTACAGTCCGCCATCGGAGAACTGAGCCGCTTCGGGAAAGTCGCTGCCGTCTCCTCGTTCTATGAAACCGAACCCGTCGAATTCACCAAGCAACCCTGGTTTCTGAATTGCGCGGTCTCTCTGGATACTGAAAAGACGCCAAGCCAGCTCCTGAGAGCGCTCCTGGAGATCGAGCGAACCATGGGCCGCCTGCGCACCCAACAGAAAGGACCCCGTAAGATTGACATCGACATCCTGCTCTTCGGCGACTCCTCTGTGAACACGGCCACCTTGACCATCCCACATCCCGCCATGCACGAGCGCCGGTTTGTACTCGAACCACTTGTCGAGATCGCTCCCGATGCGCGGCATCCGTTACTTAACAAGACGGTGCGGGAGCTGCGCGATTCTCTGCCACCGGGACAAGCGGTCCGGCGGGTTTCGAAGGAAATAAATTCGGGGGTCGACGGCTAAGGCACGATGATGCGGCTGGCGGGCTCGCCGGGAGTCGCGAGATTGGACTCTTTCTCAGGAAACTGCGCGAACAGAAAATCCACAAAAGCACGCGACTTCGGACGTCCCGAAGACCGGCCATATGCCATCCGCACCAGAAACACAAGCGTCTTCAGAACTTCCGAGTCGCGCAGACGAGAGTAGCCGGTGTGCTTCTGTTCCGCCTCGCGATACTCTTTTACCATCGTTTGCAGTTCGGAAGCCACCGCCTGCTGGGCGAGGTTCTGTGCCGGCTCTTCGTAGTGGAGGCCCGAATTCACCAGCCGTTCATAGCCGCGAGCAAGCGCCGTCAAGGCAGCAATCAGATCGCGGTCGTGGAGCGCGCGGTCCCTGCGCACGCTTTTTGCCAGTGCATAGCTCAGTCCCATGATCAGGTGTTCGTGCTCGTAGAGAAACTGGTCTCCCAGTTCGACCTGGAGGAACACCGCCGCCGGATCCAGGTCCGCCGTGGAGCGCGGTTTTTCATGTTCCCGAGCCTGCTGCAGGTAAGGACAGTCGCTGGGACAATCCAGCGTGACCTCACGCTGCTCCCCGCAGCATTGCGGGCAGATGCGCCCATGCACGGCCGGGCAAAAGCGCTTTTCCTTGCGAATTTCGCAGATGGCGCAGCTCACGAACGAACTCTCCTGCCTACATTATGGCATCTCGGGACGTCTGGCTGAGGTAGGGCGGGACCGCCTGCCGGCGCTGCAAGCTGCTGGGTTGGGCCTTTGCAAGCCCGCATGACGCCAAAATCCGCGTCTTTCTTGCCCTTTTCCGACCCCACGATGCAGAAAACCGCATAAAATGCGGCTCAGACGCTGTTTTTCCACAGGACGGCTGGTATAAGATGGCGCACATCGCAGCAAATCAAGAAAGTTCCATCGAGGAGGATTCATGGCTTCAGGTATGACCAAGACCCAACTGGTGCGACACCTTGCTGAAAAGCTCGAGACCAACAACAAGACAGCTTCTGCATTTTTGGAGAATCTCGCTGACACGGCCATCAAAGAGACCAAGAAGAATGGCGTGTTCGTCGTCCCCGGCCTCGGCCGCTTGGTGAAAGCGCATCGCAAGGCCCGCGTGGGGCGCAATCCCCAGACCGGTGAGCCGATTCAGATCAAGGCCAAGACCGTCGTGAAGTTCCGCGTCGCCAAGGCTGCCAAGGACGCGATCGCCCCCAAAAAGTAACTTCGATTTTTCGGGATTGAAAAAGGCCGGCTGCAACGCCGGCCTTTTCACTTCACCACCGATCGCTACTCTCGCAATCATTTCCCGTATTCGTTCTTCACGACTTCTCCGCCTTTCATCACGAACTTTACTTGCTGCAGCGTCGTGACATCTTTTAACGGGTCGCCTTCGACGGCGATCAAGTCGGCCCACTTGCCCGCCTCGAGCGTGCCGATCTTGCTCGACCAACCGAGCAAGTCGGCTCCGTGGATGGTTGCTGTCTGAATCGCCTGCAGCGGGCTCATCCCGAGCCGCACATAGACCGCGAACTCGTGCGCGTTCAGTCCATGCGGATAAACCGCCGCATCGGTTCCGAAGGCAACCTTTACTCCCGCCGCGAACGCCTTCTTGAGGGTGTATTGTCCGACTGCCGAAACCGCCTGCATCTTTCGGACAACGTAGTCCGGGGCATTTCGCTTGCCGAGGTTCTCGCGGTTCCAGTCCATTAAATAGAGCGTTGGAACAATGTAGGTGCCGTTCTTCTTCAGTGTGGCGATAGAGCTGTCATCCATGAGATGGCCGTGTTCGATCGAATCGACGCCCGCATCCGAGGCCCAGCTCACACCCTCGGCGCCGTGTGCGTGCGCCGCTACTTTACGCCCCAGGCGATGTGCTTCTTCGACGATCGCCTTCATTTCTTCGCGCGTGTATTGCGAAGCATTGGGATCGTCGCCCTTCGACATGACGCCACCAGTAGCGCAAATCTTGATAAGATCCGCGCCGTACTTGATGTTCTCGCGCACCTTGTGCCGTACCGCATCGACGCCGTCGGCAACGCCGAGCTCCGTCGCGTGAAATTGCGGCGCCAGTAGGTTGTCATCACAGTGCCCCCCGGTGATTCCCATGGCTGGTCCACTCACCAGCATGCGAGGCCCGGGTACATCGCCTGCATTGATGGCGTCGCGTAGCGCCACATCGCTGTAACCGCCTGCCCCCACGTTGCGAACTGTAGTGAACCCTGCTTCCAGCGTGACGCGAGCATTGCGCGCGCCAATCAGGGCTTCCCTCGGATAGGAAATCCCCAAACCCTCATACCCCAGATTGGCCGGGTCGAACGTCAGGTGCGTGTGCGCGTCGATCAAGCCTGGGAGGACCGTGGCGTTCGGAAGATCAATGGTCCGGGTTGCGGGGCTGAGCTTCGCGTCCGCAGCCGGCCCCACACTCACGATCTTGTCGCCTTCAATGACAATCGCCTGCCCGCTAAGCATGTTGCCGGTCTTGACGTCGAGAATACGTCCAGCCCGTACCACCACGCGGCGAGACGCTGGAGTGTTTGCGGATTGGCCGAACGCCCCGCACGTCATCAACATTACAGCGGGCAAAAAACGAGAGGCTTGCTTGTAGATCATTCTTTTCCTCATCGAAAAACGTGAGCAGCAGGATAGCGAAATCAAGGAGGAAGGGCGAGTCGGAAAAACCAGCTCAGCTGAGAGCGCCCGAAGTGCACGCTCTTTTGTGCCGACAAACCGCGAGCAAGGACGGCGACTAACCACGCAGACCGTGCCAACGACCACTGGCCATCAGCCATAGGCCAGTTTTGCTGAAGACTGACGATTGAAGCCTGATGACTCTCTCACGTCCGTTTCCGGAGAACAGCGTCGAGTCCCCACGTCTGTCCCGCATCCGAGGAAAAGAAGATCAGAAAGAGGAAGAGCAGGGGAATCGTGTCCAGCTCTGCGCCAAAATAGCGCCAGAATGCCACCCCATGACCCGGCGCCCACCAGGTCGAAAGGGTCAGGTTCAGCATGAACAGCGCGCCCACAATCGAGGTCACACGCACCCACAATCCGGCAATCATGGACACCGCGATCCACAATTCCAGTACACCGACCGCATAACCGAAGAACACCGTGTGAGGCTGGACCACGTGCGCAAGAAACGGTCGATAAAAGGAAACGGCCTCCCCTTGAATGTAGCCCTGCAGGTATTTTGGGAAGCCACTATGTGCAAAGTCCGGACTTGCGACCTTGTACTCGCCAAACAGCAGGAATAGGAATCCTGTGGCGATGCGCACGATCGCGATCGTCTTTGCCAAGCGTGACGATTGTTCAGAGATCACGATCTGCCCAGGGAGCCATGCAGTTTAGAAAGCAGTATACGACGGCAGGATCGCTCGACTACCGCTCCTCACAAGGCCCGCGGTCCTTCCACTCGCTCGCTACATCTGCTTCCCGCCGGTTCGGATTGCTATCCGCCTGGCCCGTCATTGCTGACGTACTGCTCGAGCGAGTCCAGTTCCTGCGTAAGCCCGTCGATTCGCCACTCCAGCAGGTTGCGGATCGACAGAATCCCCAGAAGCTTTCCATTGTTGTCGACCACCGGCAGATGCCGGAAATGCCGCTCCACCATGGTCGCCATGGCTTCCCCAGGTCCGGTTTCCTGAGTCGCCATTTCGACCGGCGTGGTCATCAGGTCCCGCACTGGAGTGGTTTCCGGATCGAGTTTCGTCAGGGACAATTTCCGCAGCACATCGCGCTCGGTAAAGATGCCGGCAACCCGGCCTTCGCTGTCCACCACGCCGACCGCGCCCACATGATAGTCGAGCATTTTGTGAATGGCTACCGCGACCGTTGCTTCAGCGGGAACCGCGGCCACCTCCGGATCGCAGAGTTGCAACAGATTCATAGGCACCTCCCCATCACCGAGCCGGCGTGCAAAGATTTGGGCATTATGACCTACGCGAGCGGCGTGTCAAGAGAATCCGTGCCGCAGGCGGAAAATTTGTGTGCCGTTCCCGGAAAGGCTGACACCCTCCAACCGCTTTTGCTGACGACTGAAGACTGAAGACTATTTCTTATGCACGTCGTCCTTGAACACCTTCCCATCCTTCATCACGAACTGCACATTCCCGAGCTCTTTGATGTCCCGCAGCGGGTCACCGGGAACGGCAATGACGTCCGCATAGGCGCCAGTCGCGATCACGCCGATCTGCCCGCTGCTGTCGAGCATCTCAGCTGCCCTCGTAGTGGCGCTCCGAATGGCCTCCATCGGACTCATGCCCAGATCGACCATTCGCGGAAACTCCTGTGCAATCGGCTGGGTCCACGGAATTCCGCCGATGTCGGTTCCAAAAACAATCTTTACACCCGCCTTCATCGCTTTTTTAAAGCTCTCTTCATGAACGGAGGCGCGCAGGCGATCGCGTTGTCCGGCAGGAGTATCGGGCGGAGCCCAGTCGGTATAGTAGACAGCAATTGTCGGGCAGTACCACGTGCCCTGTTTAACCATCTGGGCAACCTGCGCATCGCCGAGCACAAGGCCGTGTTCGATGGAGTCGCATCCGCCATCGAGGGCGCGCTGCAAACCGATCCCGGTATAGGCGTGGCAAGCGACTTTCTTTCCCCAGCCGTGAGTTTCATCAACGATGGCCTTCAGTTCTTCCAGAGTCAGGGTAGGCTGCGCAACCAGCTCGCCGTTTTTGCCTACCCACGAGCGATGCGTCATGTAGACCTTGATCCAGTCCGCGCCGTTGTCGAGCTGCTCGCGAGCCGCCTTGCGTGCCTCGACCGGGCCGTCGATCAGCTGGGCCCCCTTCGGCAGCGTCAGCTCGGGCGCGTAGCCTTCCAGCGGGTATCCGCCCGTGGTCGAAATCGCGCGCGTCGAGACGAATAACCTCGGCCCCGGAATGTAGCCGCCTTCAATGGCCTCCTTGATCCCCACGTCGCCGTAGCCGGCGCCTTCAGTCTCAACATCCCGCAGCGTCGTAAAGCCCTGCTCCAAGGCCCGGCGCGCCGAAACGGTCGCGCGCGCCGCACGAAACGATGCCGGATACTTCAGGAGGTTCA
>Ga0307474_10004492_pt1 | contig 10048 bp, 8 predicted proteins | sample atmos_gasesECM1C_2_FD_203312 | JGI IMG/M metagenome (GOLD analysis project Ga0307474, IMG submission 203312) | Hardwood forest soil microbial communities from Morgan-Monroe State Forest, Indiana, United States - atmos_gasesECM1C_05 | ecosystem: Environmental > Terrestrial > Soil > Temperate...
AATGTGGAGGTAAAAGCCGAGAACTCTCACGAATATGGGGCCATCGTCTCCTTACGTGATGACATCATGCTCGTCCAGTGCGGACGGGGGCTGCTGGGCATCCGGAAAGTACAGAAACCGGGCGGTCGGGTACTCCAGGTGTCCGAATTCGCCCACAACCTCGACCTCGTGGGTCGGCGTCTTGGCTAGAACGCGTTGGGCCCCGGGCGCTGCGGCGCTGGCCGCGGCTGCCCGGGTCGTCGAGGCCGTCGTGAGCCACGGCCGGTCGGCGGATGCGGCGCTTGCTGACGATGAGTCGACCGGCGAGCGGGCGGCCGTGCGTGCGATCGGGCTCGGGACGCTGCGCTGGTACCTGCGCCTCTGGCCGGCACTCGAGGGACTGATGAGTCGCCCCGCGGGCGTTGCCTCTCCCGTGCGTGCGCTGCTCGCGGTGAGCGCTCACCAGATCGAGTACTCGCGCAACGTGCCGGAGCACACGGTACACGCCGCGGTCGATGCGGCGCGCATCCTCGGCGCCGAGCGTGCCACCGGCCTCGTCAACGCGGTACTGCGCCGCTACCTCGCCGAGCACGAGGCATTGCTTGCACGGGTGGATCAGGAGCTTCCCGGCCGCACCGCCCATCCCGCCTGGCTCGTCGAACGTCTGCTCACGGCCTGGGGTGGAGCGTCCGAAGCCATCCTCGCCGCCAACAATGCTCATCCGCCGCTCACGCTCCGTGTCGACCTCTCGCGTGCCAGTGCGGCCGACTACGTGAATCGGCTCGGTGACGCCGGCATTGAGGCGCGGCCGATACAATGGTGTCCGACCGCTGTGGTTCTGGCGCGGCCCGTGCCCGTGGAGCGGCTGCCGGGCTTCGCCGATGGGGTGGTCTCAGTGCAGGACGCCGGCGCTCAGCTGGCAGCGCCCCTGCTCGCACTCCGGGCGGGGATGCGCGTGCTCGATGCCTGCGCGGCTCCCGGCGGCAAGACCGGGCACATCCTGGAGCAGCTCGGCGAGGGAGCGGCTGTCACGGCGGTCGATATTGAGCCCTCCAGAGTGGAGCGCATCCGTGAGAACCTCGTGCGCCTCGGGCGCAGCGCGCAGCTCTGCGTCGGCGATGCCCGCGACCCGCAGACCTTCTGGGACGGGCGCCCCTTCGAGCGCATTCTGCTGGACGTCCCCTGCTCATCGACGGGTGTCGTGCGCCGGCACCCGGACATCAAGCTGCTGCGGCGGGCGAGCGACCTCCCGGCGCTCGCGGCGGGACAGCTCGCGATCCTCAGGGCCGCGGAGCGGTTGTTGGCCGTTGGCGGGCGGCTCGTCTATTGCACCTGCTCGGTACTCCCGGAGGAGAACGAGGCGGTGGTACAGCGCTTCCTCGAGGGGGCGCCGCACCTGCGGGTTGCGGGAATGCCGCGGGGTCCCGAGCTCGCCCCCGGCGCCCGGGACCGTCTTCAGGGCACTCAGCTGCTCCCCGGGGCAGAGGCGGGGACCGATGGCTTCTATTATGCTTGTCTCGAAAAGACAACGGCCGGAACCTGAGCGGTAAGCCTCCAGTCCACCAATCGAGACCTGTCGTTGCATCCATGCTACGCGGCGATCCAGCAAGGGAGGGTTTGATCGGGCGGAGCCTCCTCCCGACGCTCTGTGCGCTGGCTCTGGTCGCAGGGTCCGCGCGGGCGCGGGCGGAGGCCCTCGACGGCGTGCTCGCGGTGCGCTCCGCGTACGTGAATATCGATCACGGGGTATTTCTGCTGCACGCACGGGTGGAATACCCGGAGGGACCCGCCATCCGCAAAGCGCTGCGGGACGGGATCACCCTCGCTTTCGACCTGGACGTGCGAATCGAGCGGGAGCGGCGCCTCTGGTTCAATGCCAACATCGTCGAGGTCACCCTGCATCGCGAGCTCAGCTATCACGCGGTCAGCGACCGCTACGTGGTGCGTGACGTGCGCAGCGGCGACCAGGACAACTTCGCGACGCTCGACGAGGCGCTCGGGTCGATCGGCAGGGTGGACGGCTGGCCGATCCTGGTGGAGCCGCAGCTCGACGGCGGCAACTACACGATCAGCGTGCGCGCCGACGTGCGCCGCGGGCAGCTGCCCGCATCGCTGCGCGCGCTGATGTTCTGGACCGACGACTGGGCGCGCCAGAGCGAGTGGTACACGTGGTCGCTGCCGGTGTAACCCCGCGCCGCCGGCGCCGCGCGCCGCTCAATGCCGTGGCGCTCGCGGTCTTCTGGGGCGTGATCGGCGTCAGCGCCTTCCTGCTGCTCGCCAAGAGCGTGCAGAACTCGGGCGAGTTCGCGCGGCTGCAGTGGTGGATCGTGGTCCTCAACGCCTGCGGGGCGCTGGCGCTCACGGTGCTGGTGGCGCACAAGATCTGGCGGCTGGTGCACGACTACCGCAGACACGTGCCGGGCTCGCGGCTCACGGCGCGCACCGTCGCCATCTTCGGCGCGCTGGTGATCGCGCCACTCCTGATCGTGTACTTCTCCTCCCTCGAGTTCCTGAACCACGGCATCGACAGCTGGTTCACGGTGGAGGTGAAGCAGGGGCTCAACGACGCGGTGGTGCTGGCGCGCGCCGCGCTCGACCTGCGCATGCGCGAGTACTCGCACCGCACCCAGGCGCTGGCGCGCGAGCTCGCCACGGTGCCGCCCGCCGCGGTGCAGGCGCGTCTCGATGCCGAACGGCGCGCCGGCGAGGCGCTCGAGATCGCGCTCTTTGGCGCCCAGGTTCACATCGTCGCGGCGAGCCTGGAGAATCCGCTCGAGGCGCTGCCGGCGCAGCCGCCGCAGGATCTGGTGCGCCAGGTGGCGCAGCACCTCCCCTACGTCAGCCTCGAGCCGCAGGCGGGCGGGCGCTACCTGATCCGCACCGGCGCGCCGCTCGATGAGTCCGCGGCGAGCCACGACATGCGCTTCGTCGCCGCCGTCTACCCGGTGCCGGCGCAGCTCGCGGCGCTCTCCGAGGCGGTGCAGGGGACCTACTCGCAGTACGGCAATCTCGCCGCCATGCGCGGGCCGCTCAAGCTCAGCTTCAGCCTCACTCTCACGCTGGTGCTGCTGCTCGCGATGCTGGCGGCGATCTATGGCGCGATCTTCTCGGCGCAGCGCCTGGTGCGCCCGGTGCAGGATCTCATCGAGGGGACGCGCGCCGTGGGCAAGGGCGACTTCGCGACGCGGCTGCGGCTGCCGTCACGCGATGAGATGGGCTATCTGGTGCACTCCTTCAACGACATGACCAAGCGTCTGCGGCGCGCGCGCGCCGAAGCCCAGCACAGCCAGGAGGTCGTGGAGCGCGAGCGCGCGCGGCTCGCCATCATCCTCGCGCGGCTTTCGACCGGAGTGCTGGCCATCGACCGGCACATGACGGTGCGCATGGCGAACCAGGCGGCCGGGGCGATTCTCGGCACCGAGCTCGCACCCGCCACCGGGCGGCCGCTGCCGGAGCTCGCCGCTGGCAACGAGCGGCTCGGCCAGTTCGTGGGGGCGCTGGCGGTGCGCTTCGCCGCCGGACGCGAGGAGTGGCGCGAGCAGCTCGATCTCGACAGCAGCGCCGGCCGGCGCACGCTCATGTGCGCCTGCACGCCGCTGCCGGGCGAGGGGCGCGATGTAGGTTTCGTGATCGTCTTCGATGACATCACGACGCTGCTCGCGGCGCAGCGCGACGCTGCCTGGGGCGAGGTCGCGCGGCGCCTCGCGCACGAGATCAAGAATCCCCTCACCCCCATCCAGCTGTCGGCGGAGCGGCTGCGCCGCCGGCTGCGCAGCGGCATGAGCGAGCAGGACGCCGAGATCCTCGAGCGCGGCACCCGCACCATCGTGCAGCAGGTCGAGACCATGCAGCAGATGGTGAACGCCTTCAGTGAATACGCGCGCGCGCCCGAGATGCAGATCACGCGCTTCAGCCTCAATCAGCTCGTGACCGAGGTGGCGGACCTGTACCGCTCGCAGGCGCCGCGCACGCGCATCCGCCTCGACCTCGATGCGCGCCTCGAAGGGATCGAGGCGGACCGCGGGCGCGTGCGCCAGATTCTCAACAACCTGGTGACCAACGCCCAGGAAGCGCTCGAGGGCATCGCGCAGCCGGCGCTCGAGATCGCCACGCGGCTCGACAGCACCGAGGAGGGCGAGTACGCGAGCGTCACGGTGTGCGACAACGGCCCCGGATTCCAGCGCGAGCTGCTGGGGCGGGTGTTCGACCCGTACGTGACCAGCAAGCCGAAGGGCACGGGCCTGGGGCTCGCGATCGTCAAGAAAATCGTCGAAGAGCATGGCGGCCGCATCGATGCGGACAACCGCCCCGAGGGCGGCGCACGCGTGCGCGTGGTGCTGCCGGTGATGGACAGTACCCGCTCCGCCGGCGGCGGCGCGCGCGAGCGGCGTGATCAGATGCGGAGGGAAAGGGCATGAGTAACCCACACATTCTCGTGGTCGATGACGAGGCGGACATCCGCGGCCTGCTGAAGGAGATCCTCTCCGAGGAAGGCTACGAGGTGGACGTCGCCGCCAACGCCGCGCAGGCGCGCGCCTCGCGCGCGCGGCAGATCCCCGATCTCGTGCTGCTGGACATCTGGATGCCCGACGTCGACGGCATCACGCTGCTGCGCGAATGGTCCACGGGCGTCGCCGACGGCTGCCCGGTCGTCATGATGTCCGGGCACGGCACCGTCGAGACGGCGGTCGAGGCCACGCGCCTCGGGGCCTTCGACTTCGTCGAGAAGCCGCTGTCGCTCGCCAAACTGCTGCGCACCGTGGAGCGCGCGCTCGATGCCGGCCGGCGCCACCGCCAGTCGGGCAAGCTCCTCGGCGCTGCACTCACCGCGCCGATCGGCAAGAGCCGCCTGATGCAGCAGCTGCGCGCCGAGCTGCAGCAGGTAGCGGCCAACTCCTCGTCGCTGCTGCTCGTCGGCGAGCCGGGCTCGGGACGCGAAGCCTTTGCGCGCTACGTGCACGAGCACGGCCCGCACTCGGCCGAGCCGTTCGTCACGCTGATCGCGAGCACACTGCGCGAGGCGGATGCGGAGAGCCGCCTGTTCGGCCGCGAGGCGGTGGGCGTCCGCGAGCAGGGCCTGCTCGAGCAGGCGGGCAGCGGCACGCTCTTCATTCACGAGATCGAGGATCTGCCCACGGGTGTGCAGCGGCTGCTGTACGGCGTGCTCGAGTCGGGAAAGTTCATGCGCATGGGGGATGGAGCCGAGCCGGTGGCGCTGCGCGCGCGCCTCATCTCCTCCGCGCAGCCGGGAATCGAGCAGCGCACCGGCGGCGAGGCGCTGCGCCGCGACCTGCTGGCGCACCTCAACGTGCTCATCATGCGCGTGCCGCCGCTGCGCGAATACGCGGAGGACGTTCCCGACCTGCTGCGCTATCACGTCGACCGGGTGGTCGACAGCGAAGGACTCACCTTCAGGCGCTTCAGCGTCGCCGCGCAGAATCGCCTGCGCAATTACCCGTGGCCTGACAACGTGCGCGAGCTCCGCCACCTGGTGCATCGGCTGCTGATCCACGGCGGGAGCGAAGAGATCCGCCTGGAGGAAATCGAGCGCGAGCTCGCAGTGCAGGCGCCGCCCGATGAGCCGCTGGTGAAGCAGGACCTGCTGGCGTTGCCGTTGCGCGAGGCGCGCGAGCAGTTCGAGCGTGCCTACCTGCAGCAGCAGCTGCTGCTGTGCAACGGCAAGGTCGGGCAGCTGGCGAAACGCGTCGGGATGGAACGGACGCATCTGTATCGCAAGCTCCGGTCGCTGGGAGTCGATTTCCGCAACATCAGCGAAGACTGATCCACGGAAGCGATGACGGTCAGTGCTGATTATCTGCAGTACGTCCTCGATCAGCTCGCAGCGCTGGGCGAGGTCAGTGCGCGGCGGATGTTCGGTGGTGTCGGGCTCTACAGTGACGAGTTCTTTTTCGGGCTGATTGCCGAGGATACGCTGTACCTGCGCGTCGACGATTCCAACCGAGAGGATTACACGGCGCGCGCTGCGGCGCCGTTCCGGCCGTATGCGGACCGGCCGCAGCTCAGCATGAGCTATTACGAGGCGCCGCCCGGGGTGCTGGAGGACGCGCGGCAGCTCAGCGAGTGGGCGCGCCGCTCGGTGGCGGTGGCGCAGCGCGCACCGCAGCGCGCACCGAGGCGCAGCTCAGTGCGGCGGCGGCGTCTGAGGTGACGGCGGCGCGCCCGGCGCCGGCGCCGCGGACGATGGAGCGGCCGCGTCCTTGATCTTCTGCGCAGTGTCCTTCTGCAGCTCGACGATGCGCGGGATCAGCGCGCCCACGTGCTCCTGCGTCAGCTGCATCATCTGTTGGGTGGCCTGCGGGAGCTTCGCGACCACCGCCCGGCCGCTCGGTGAGTCGTAGAACCTGAGCATCCCGTCGATCTCGCCGGGGGTGAAGGTGCTGCGGTAAACCTCGACCATCTGCGGCTCGAGGCGCGACCAGGCGAGCTCCTCCTTCAGCATCCCCTGGATCTTCGCGCGCATGTCGTCGTGGAGCTTCTGCTGCTCGGCATTCAGGGATCGGCCGCCTGCGGCCCGCTCGAGCGCCTCGCGCAGGTTGCTATCGGTCTGTTGCATGACCGAATCGATGAGCTCACTGGTGTGCATGGCCTCGAACAGGCGACGGACCGATTGCTCGCTCGGCCTGGCGTCCGCGGCGAGCGCCGGCTCAAGCCCGAGAAGCGCGAGCATGCTGACAGCAAGATAGACTCTCATGGCGCTCTCCGGGCCGGTGTTGGTGTGCTCAGTCTCCCACGCGGATGACCAGCGCATCCACCTCGGCGGCCCGCAGCTGCCTGCGCACCTTGTTGAGCTCGGCGAGGTTGGTGATCGGGCCGATGCGCACGCGGTGCCAGACGTCGGCGTCGACCGCCACGCGCTGCACCCTGGCCTGCACGCCCTGCAGCGCGAGCTGCTGCCGCACGCGCTCGGCGTCGGCTTCGTTGCGATACGAGCCGGCCTGCAGCACGTACACGCCCGGCCGCTCGATCGGTGCGCCTGCGGGTACGTCGCGCTTGACGTCCTTGTCCTTCTCCGGCACCACCACCTCGAAATTCGGCAGCATCTGGTAGAAGTCGTACTTCTCCGAGCCCCTGGCGGGGGACGCCGCAGCCGGGTCGCCGTCCGCATCGCGCGCGCGGTGCGGATCGGGGTGGGGCGCGGCGGCGAGCTCGGCGGCCCGGTGGGCTCTGCCACTGGCATAGACGAACGCGACGCTCGCGAGCGCCGCCCCGGCGAGCAGCCCGAAGCCGAACTCGCGCCAGCGCGAGACGTCGAGCGGGCGGCGGGCGGTCTTCTTGTAGTCGCGGCTGGTGAGTTTTGCCATGGCGTCGAGGTCCGCGCGCCTCACATGGTCTCGGGCGCGGAAACGCCGAGCAGCGTCAGCCCGTTGCGCACCACCTGCTGAACACCGAGCACCAGCGCCAGGCGCGCGTTGCGCAGCGCTGCATCCTCGACGATGAACGCCTGCGCGTTGTAATAGGTATGAAAGGTATTGGCGAGCTCGCGCAGGTAGTGCGCCAGTGCGTGCGGCGCGCGGTTCACCGCCGCCTGCTCGAGCACCTCGGGGTAGCGGGTGAGAGCCTGCAGGACGGCCTGCTCGTGACCCGCGCTGAGCGCGGCCGCGGCGGCGAGCCCCGCGGCGCGCTCGAAGGCGAGGCCGCGCGCGGCGAGCTGCTTCATGACGCTCGCGACCCGCGCATGCGCGTACTGGATGTAGTACACGGGGTTCTCGTTGCTGCGCGACTTGGCGAGCTCGAGATCGAAGTCGAGCGGCTGGTCGTGGCTGCGCATCAGATAGAAGAAGCGGCAGGCGTCGTTGCCGACCTCCTCGCGCAGCTGGCGCAGCGTGACGAACTGCGCTTCGCGCTTGCCCATGGGAATCTTCTCGGTGCCGCGAAACAGGCTCACGAACTGGATCAGCATCGCCTCGAGGCACTCGCCCGGCTGGCCCAGGGCCATGAGCCCGGCGCGCACGCGTGCCACGTAGCCGTGGTGATCGGCGCCGAGCACGTCGATGAGGCGCGCGAAGCCGCGCTCGCGCTTGCTGAGGTGGTAGGCGATGTCGGAGGCGAAGTAGGTCTTCTGGCCGTTCTCGCGCACCACCACGCGATCCTTTTCGTCGCCGAACTCGGTGGCGCGGAACCACAGCGCGCCGTCCTGGCGGTACAGCCGCCGTTGCGACTCGAGCACCTCGAGCGCGTGGTCGATCGCGCCCGAGTCGGCCAAGGCGCGCTCGGAGGTCCAGTGATCGAAGAGCACGCCGAACTCCCCGAGATCCTCGCGGATGTCGCTGAGCATGGCCTCGAGCGCGAGCTCGAGCACCTGGCCGAAGCCCTCGGCCCCCAGCAGCTCGCGCGCGCGCGCGATCAGCGCATCGATATAGGCTTCCTTGTCGCCCGCGGGCGCATCCGGCGGGAGACCGGCGAGCACCGCGGCCGCCGGGCGCCGCAGCGTCGCCTCAGCGGCTGCGGCCTTCAGGTCCCGCGCCAACAGCCGGACGTAGTCGCCGCGGTAGCCGTTCTCGGGGAAGGGCACTCGCTCGCCGCACAGCTCCAGATAGCGCACCCAGGCGCTCACCGCGAGGATGTCCATCTGCCGCCCGGCATCGTTGACGTAGTACTCGCGCGCGACCTCGAAGCCAACGGCCGCGAGCATGTTGGCGAGCGTGGCGCCGTAGGCGGCCTGCCGGCCGTGGCCCACGTGCAGGGGGCCGGTGGGGTTCGCCGAGACGAACTCGACCAGCAGGCGCTCCCCGCCGCCGAGACCGCTCTCGCCGTAGCGCGCGCCGCGCTCGTGGATGGCGGCCAGCTCGCGCGCGTAGGCCGTGGGCGCGAGGTGGAAGTTGATGAAGCCGGCGCCCGCGACCTCGGTGCGTGCCACCAGCTCATTCGGCGGCAGGGCCGCCACGATCGCCGCGGCGAGCTCGCGCGGCTTCATTCCCGCGGCCTTCGCGAGCCGCAGCGCCACGTTGCTCGCGAAGTCGCCGTGCTGCGCCTCGCGGGTGCGTTCGACGACGACGGCCGAGGCGGGTGGTGTTTCCTGCAGCGTGCCGCCGCCAGCGAGCTTCGCGAGTGCAGCCAACAGCAGCTGCTCGAGTTCCTGCTTCAAGGGTGTTCTTCGGCCGGGATGAAAACGCGCGCGCAGCGCCTCGCGTGGAGTTTAGCTCAGAAGAGCTCGAGCGGATCGACGTCGAGCGCCCAGCGCAGACGCTGCGCGCTTCTGAGCGCCTCGACCTGCGGCAGCCAGCCGTCGAGGAACTGATGCAGGGCGGGGCGCTCGCGGCTCTCGATGAGGAGCTGCGCGTGGTAGCGCCCGGCGCGCTTCGCCATCGCTGCCGGCACCGGACCCAGGAGCTTCAGGCCGCGCGCCGGCACGCCGGCGGCAGCGCGTGCCTCGCCGAGGAATCCGAGCGCCGCCTCGCGCGTCTTCCCCGAGGCGCGCAGCGCCGCCAGGCGGCTGAAGGGTGGCCAGGAAGCCTGCAGCCGCTCGGCGAGGGCCGCTTCCGCGAAGCCATCGTAGCCGCGCTCGAGCAGGCTCACGAGCAGCGGGTGCTGCGGGAATTCCGTCTGGATGAGCACCTCGCCCGGTTTGTTGCCGCGTCCAGCGCGGCCCGCAACCTGCACGATGGTCTGCGCGAGGCGCTCGGGGGCGCGGAAGTCGGTGCTGAAGAGCCCCTGGTCGGCGTTGAGCACCACGACCAGCGTGAGGTTGGGAAAGTCGTGACCCTTGGTCACCATCTGCGTGCCGACGAGGATCCGCGCCTCGCCCGAGGACATGCGCCGCACGACCTCGTCGAGGTCGCCGCGACGGCGCACCACGTCGCGGTCGAGGCGCACGATACTGACGCCGGGAAAGCGCGTGCCGAGCGTCGCCTCGATGCGCTCGGTGCCCTGGCCTACAGGCTTGACCGCAAAGCCGCACTGGGGGCAGCGCTGCGGCAGCGGACCATCGGCGCCGCAGTGGTGGCAGCGCAGCCGCGTCGCGGCGAGATGCACGGTGAGGCGCGCGTCGCAGTCGCGGCAGGGCGCGATCCAGCCGCACGCCGTGCACAGCAGGGTCGGCGCGTAACCA
>Ga0307474_10004493_pt1 | contig 10047 bp, 9 predicted proteins | sample atmos_gasesECM1C_2_FD_203312 | JGI IMG/M metagenome (GOLD analysis project Ga0307474, IMG submission 203312) | Hardwood forest soil microbial communities from Morgan-Monroe State Forest, Indiana, United States - atmos_gasesECM1C_05 | ecosystem: Environmental > Terrestrial > Soil > Temperate...
CGGGAACGCGACAGGAACCTTTGACGGGCGCTTCACCGAAACCGACCGTGAAGTGATCCACCCCGACGGCCACATCACGCTCCTGGGAACGGGGACGCAGTCCGGCACGCTGGGCACATGCGGCACCGGGTCGGTCCGGTACGTGACCGAGCAGCAGGGAACCGCCTCCGCCCTCAGCGGCCGCTTCCGGTTCATAGACCAGGCTGCGAGCACATCCACCCCGATGAAGATCCACTCGGTGGATGCGTTGACAGTTAACGCCGTTACCGGTGAAGCCACCTACGCAGGCACCTATCGGTGCACCTGAGGACCATCCGCTTCGCGCATGACGATGGTCTTGCGACCGGCGCTGCCACACGGCGGTGGCGGGTCACAGATCGGCTGAGAGGACACGGTGATGCGGGCAGTACGCATTCATACACAGGCAGGACCGGACGCGCTGGTGGTGGAGGAGGCTCCCTACCCGCACACCGCCGAGAACGACGTGGTGGTCCGGGTGCACGCGGCCGGGTTCACGCCCGGCGAGCTGGACTGGCCGGGTACCTGGAAAGACATGGCCGGACGAGACCGCTGCCCGGTGATCCCCGGCCACGAGGTCTCCGGCGAGGTGGCCGAGCTAGGCATGGGGACCACCGGGCTGACGGTGGGTCAGCGGGTGTTCGGCCTCACCGACTCGGCCCGCGGCGGCACCCTGGCTGAGTACGTGGCGGTCGAGGCGCGCAACCTGGCGCCACTGCCCGCCTCCATCGACCACATCCGCGGAGCCGCGCTGCCAATGCCCGGGCTGACGGCCTGGCAAGCGCTGTTCGACCATGCCAGCCTGCGGCCCGGGCAGACGTTGCTGGTGCACGGAGCCGCAGGAGCGGTGGGCAACTTCGCGGTGCAGCTGGCGAAGGAGGTCGGCGCCCGCATCATCGGCACGGGGCGGGAGCGGGACCGCGCGGCGGTGCTGGAGGCCGGCGCCGAACGTTTCGCCGCCCTCGACGCAGAGCGGTTCGAGGAGGCAGGACAGGTGGACGTGGTGCTGGACATGATCGGCGGAGAGGTGCTCGACCGCTCCGCAGCGGTGGTCCGGCCCGGCGGGACCCTCATCTCGGTAGCCGCCCAGCCGAAGGTCCGGCCGGCCGAAGGCCGCGCGGTGTTCTTCGTGGTCGAGCCGAACCGCGACCAGCTGGCTGAACTCGCCCGCTGGGTCCAGCAGGGCAGGCTGACGCCCAAGGCGGGCGCCGTCCGCCCGCTGGCCGAGACCCGGGACGCCTTCCTCACCAAGCAGGGCACCCAGGGCAAGACCATCATCCAGGTAGCCTGACCCGCTCCTGAGTGCCGCTGATCCGCCCCGCCTTCCGGGCCCTGGCTCGGGAGGCGGGGCGGACCAGATCATCTCACTGCCTCCGGAGACACTTCATGTTCTCGACCGGCCTGCCGCCCAAGCGGGTGTCGCGCCTGATGCACGCGGCCCGGTATAGGCCGTCCCGAAGGACAAGAGCCGTGATCCTTTGGCACAGCCTGTTGGAGTGCCTCTTGGCGCTGGTCCTGCTGTTCGGAGCCACCACGTTTGTGCGTTGGGTGGTCGGGCCCTCGCCGATCTCCTCGGCGATCCCGACAGTCAGAGTGCGACTGCTCATCATCGGTGCAGCCGTCGGGGTGCTTCTCTTCGGTCTGATTCTCAGTCCGGCCGGCCGGGCGTCCGGAGGCCACGTCAACCCCGCAATTACACTCACCATGTGGCTGTCCGGAGCCTTTCCCGGTGCAGCCGTGATTCCGTACATCGTGGCTCAGTTGACCGGATCGCTTCTCGGCGTGCTCACCGCCCGCGCTGTGTGGGGCAGCGTGATCGACGGCCCTCCCGTGAACAGCGCTTGCCTGCAGCCAGCCCCAGGCTGGACGAATTGGGCCCTGTTTCCGGCAGAGGCAGCCTCCATGGCCGCCATCGTGCTGCTCGTCGCATGGTTTTTGGCGGTACCGAGATTGGCGCCCTTGGTACCAGGCCTGGTCGGGTTCCTCGTCGGCCTGGCCATTGCCGTGCTCGGGCCGATCACAGGAGGTTCTCTCAACCCTGCCCGCCAGTTCGGTCCGGCAATTTTCTCAGGCGATCATGATTTCCTATGGGTCTACTTGCTTGCTCCGATGGTCGGAGCTGCGCTGGCGACCATCCTGTTCAAGCTCCTGACGCGGCGCCGGGTCCTGACTCACAAGCTCTGCGGAACCCACAAGGACGGGTCGCCCCGGTGATGACCAATAAACCTTCCCTGATGAGCACGGCTTCTTAGGCCGAACTTAAGTCGTGTTCCTAGCCTCGATCTTGAGCTTGACCTGCGGGAACGGGCCGGTCCGGCGGGTGGGTTTCTGGCTACGTGAGCCTGACCGAGCAACCGCCGAACAGACTCGGCTCCAGTCAAGACCGAGCTTCTCGTTGTCCTGCCAGTTGTTGGTCTCAACGCTCCTCTGGTGTGGTGGTTGTCCTTGGCTGTCAGGTCTTGACCAGGTCTTGACCTGCTCATACAAGGCCCTCCTCTCTGCTCCGGCGGATCGCGCTGACGGCTTGCCATTCCCGTGCGCTCTCGAGGAGGAATCACTGCGCATTGCCGTCATGCCACTGCCCCCTTCACACGGCGGCCGCGCGAACATCGCCGCGATGGGCACTTAGCAACGGGTCGGTCAAGAATTCGGAGCCAGAGGCGTTGCCAGAACTGGCGATACTGTGCTGCATTCGCCCGGGGGAAGTCACCATCGACCGGCAGCGCATAGTCGGCGATCACGAGTTACGGTTCCCGGAGTCTCTTCACGCTGTGTGATTTCGGGCGGGACCGGTGCCACGCATCCTGGCCGCCCGTGCCGAGGACGGGTCAGCAGGCCTGGACTACCGTGATACCGGAGGGCTGGCATGGATGTGCTACGGAGCGTGGTGCGGGTATGTCGGCAGCGCTGGGTGCCCGGGCCAGATGCCGCCAGTCCGGCGCTGACCTGGATCGGGGACGAGCGCATCGCGATCAGCGGCGTGCCTCCGGCCCGGACGGTGGCGTGGCTGGCCGAGCAGGGCGTGACGCACGTGGTCAACTGCCGGCCATGGGCGCAGGTGCGGTGGTCCGGGGATCTGGCGGCCGAGCGGGCGGCCTTCGGCCCCGGGCGGGTCGCGCACGCGCCGATGCAGGACCACGGCCTGCGGCAGCGGCCCGCGGCGTGGGCGGCGGCGGCGTGCTTCGCCGCGCGGGTGCTGGAGGATCAACCGCAGGCAGGAGTGCTCATCCACTGCACCGCGGGCAGGCGCCGCTCGGCCATGCTGGCCTACGCGGTGCTGCGACTGCGCGGGCACGACCGCACCCGGGCAGCGGCGCTGGTGCTGACGTACCGGACCGAGGCAGTGCTTGTCCCGGCCTATGTGCACAGCGTCGAGCGATGGCTCGCCACCAGCGACCGGTGACTTCAGCGGCCGCGATATCCTACGGCAGGCCTGTCGTGGCCTCGAACCCGATCAGGCCCGCAACCCGAATCGGCGCGCGTAGCCGCCTGCGCGGCCATCGGCTTCTTGGCGCTCATCGACTGAGGCGCGCAGATCAGGTTGATCGGCGTGCCTCGATCTGCTGCGGGTGCCTCGGAGTCGATCGGTCATGCCTGTTGACTGCGAGTTCGTGAGCTGACGAGAACGAACTTGCGTTCGTATGTGCGCGGCGGGCTGCGTCCGATTCTAGCTCTCAGCCGAGGCGGCGAAAATGGGCATGGCTCACCAGCATTAGCGTTTCGGTATGTGGTGTCGGCGAGTGGATGACCTAAGACATTACGTCGCTTCCGTGCGGGAAGGAGATGAGCAGTGCAAGGAGGAACATTCGGCGTCCTACTTGATGGGCTGAAAGCTGACAACACCACATCTGGCTGGCTGCCCCAGCTTATGCTACGTGTCCGCAAATTGATTGTGTCTTCATGGCATGAGGGACCAGCCGTGATCCGTTTGCTGAGGGCGGCCCTGGCACTGAGTTGACAGGGAATGTTCCGCGCGCCGTGGATTCGGTGGCGACCCGGTCCTTGGCTGCTCTGCGGGCTTGGCTGTGCCCTCCTCTCTTGAAAGGCCGGCCCCGCCACTCAGGTTCGGCGGCTTCCGACCGCCTAGTCGTCATCAATCGGTGGGCAGGAAGTAGCGCTGAAGCTCCCACTTCGCCACTGCCGTGCCGAGGTTCTCTCCGGCGACTACGGAGTTGCGGTAGTGGAAGCCGATCCAGACGCGGGCGTTGACGAGCTGAGTGTAAAGATCGTGCACCGTCGCGAACGTCTGCGATGTCGTCAGCGTGGTGGCGCCGCCTTGTGCGCCCGGGATGGTTGCGTTGATGCGGCTGGTGTTGAGCGCGTTCGCGAGGACCTGGGCAACCGCGCTGGTCACGCACCCGTGTTGCGAGGGGTACTCCGGGTGATTGGGCGTCGTGAGGAGCGGCGTCCAGGCCGGATCGGCGGTCGTCGCCGGATTGCCGTCGATGCCGGCGTTGCGGATCGCGGTGATCGGGCGCCAGAACTGGTAGGTGTACTTGGAGTCGAAGCACGCCATGCCGGCGTCGGCCGGCACCATGTTCCCCGCCGCCAGCAGACGCACCGTGTCGAGAAGGTCCATGTTGTGCTGGGTGGCGGCGTTCTGGAGAGTCTGGTTCACCTGATTGACCGCATTGGCGTTCCAGAAGTACGCGATCGCCGTCTGCGCAGGGGTGCGCACGGCGCTCGTCGCGGAACCGTACGCCTTCGTTTCATTGAAGTCGTGCGTGTAGAGCGCGCTCGTCAGCGCGGGCGGGGCGGGTGCCCGGAACTGCGAGGTGCTGCCGAGCATGAACGGCCGCATCACCGCCATCCACGGCGTTTGCGCAATCTGCAGGGAGGGCGGCGGCGCCCAGACCCACAGGCCGGGCTGAAGCGGGCCAGCGCCGAACGGCGTTGCGACGGGTGCATTGCGTCCGTCGTTCGCGCGGAGCGCCTCGATGTCCGCCGCAGCCGCCTGGCCGACCGCGATTCCCCTGGCTGTGGTTCGGTCGTGGGGAAGCGCGGCGATCGACGCTGCGTACTTGGCGGCCAAGGTGCCGCCCGGATCGCCGAGGTAGAACACCAGCGTGTGGTAGGCGGCTGCGATCACCGCCGCTTCGAGTGAGGCGTTGCCGGCCCGTGCGGAGAAGCGATGGTAGGGCGCGTAGCGGTGACCGATCTTGGTCGCCGCGTCATAGACCGCAGCCTGGACATAGGACATGTAGAGCAGGCCCTCGGTCTGATACAGCGGCCGCGCTGCTGTGCCCTGCGGGTCGATCACGCTGGCGGCGCGCACGGCGGTGACGGCATTCGCATTCCACGCGAGCGCTACGGTCGCCGGCGCTGCCGGCGGTTTGTCCGTCTTCGCCGATGACGGCGGCACCGCGAATAGCGACGCTGCGAGCGCAACTGCAGCCACGATTTGTATTCTCATTTCCGATCCTCCCGGGTCGCCTGCGAATGGAGACCGCGCAGGAGTCGGGGGCTGGCAGGACGGGCGGCTGGCGCGTGATCCTGGCGCAAGTTTCCCGCCCGGGACAAGCCCCGCGATCTGTCAGTCACCTCTGTTGCCGTGAACGCGTCGACGGCGGGCCAGTCGTACTTGCTCCGTCCGTAGCTTCACTAGACCGTATTGTCATTGGGCTGGTCCCCCTCGTTCCTTCTTTCGCGAAATCGGAATCCACTGCATCCGGTCGTGCCCCTCGATCCACCTCGCCTTAACGATCGGGAACGCTTACCGGAATCCAGCCATAAGCGCGCTTGAAGTTGAAGTCGCGGGGACCCTAAAACGAGGTCAGGCCCGATGGGTAGAAACACCTTAACGCCTCCTGCTCTTTGCGCCGATGATGCCCGCGATCGGTGGCCTGCTTAAATTGCTACTGGGTTATACATGCGGAATCAGGCCTTTCACGTGCTGGGTGCTGTGTCGCCGAGGGAAGGTCACGTGCCCTCCTCTCCGGCGGCGAGGATGGTGTGCAGCTTCGCCGCAGCCACGCGCAGCAGCGGGCCTACTGCGGCCGGCGCCAGCCCGAGCCGTACGGCAATGGCCTGGTCGTCGTGGCCTTCATCCTGCAGGCGCAGCGCGGCCGCATGAGCTTCGGGAAGCCGATCGATGGCGGTGCTGCGGTCCACACTGGGAAACTATGACGGCCGGGGCGATCTGGCCTGAGTAGCAGGGTACTCATCTTTGCGGCGACCCCACCAGTGCTACTCAGAGGACGCCGCGCCGGTGCATCCCGGCGGGCAGCCAACCACGACACAGGCGATCGTGCGCTGCTGGGCCGGCCGCGTCGGCTATGATCCCTGCCGGCGTGTCCGGTTCATCGCCGGTCGGCAGGCCGGGTAAGCGATGAGCCATACGGCCATGCTTTAGGCGGATGCGAACTGGGCTGACATGGGCACGCGATTGGTACGGCAGAGATGGAGCGAGCTTGGAATGGAAGCGTAGCGAAGTCAATCCCTTGCATGTGTTATCCGGCCGGCTTACGGTCGGGTGGACGGATCGTTTCCGTCTTTGTGTCGAACGGGGTTTCACAAATGCCTCAATCTGGCGGCTTCTGCGCGGCGAGGAGCGCGGAGTGGCCGCTGATCGGGCGTGGCGAGGAGCTGGCGGCCGTTGAACAGTCGCTGGCATCGCGCGGTGCGCAAGCGGTGGTCCTGGCTGGTGCCCCGGGTGTCGGGAAGACCCGGCTGGCCCGGGAAGTGCTCGGCCTGTGCCAGGCGCGAGAGTACGTGGTGCGCTGGGCGGCGGCGACTCAGGCCGCTTCCTCGATTCCCTTCGGCGCTGTCGCGCATCTGATGCCACGCCTTGGCGATACTGTCCCCGACCGGGTGGAACTGCTGCGACGTGTAGCCGACGGCCTGGTCGCTGAGGCACGTGGTCGTCGTCTGCTGGTCGCGATCGACGACGCGCACCTTCTGGATGACTCATCCGCCGCACTGGTGCATCATTTCGCCACCGCCACGCCCGTTACCATCCTGGTTACCACGCGGAGCGAGACGCCCGCACCGGACCCGATTGTCGCCTTGTGGAAGGACACCGGTGCCGAGCGATTCGAGATTCAGGCGCTCTCGCGCGACGAAGCCGCGGCACTAGTTGATGCCGCGCTTGGCGGGCAGGTGGAGGGAAGCACTGTGCATGCCTTGTGGCGGCTTGCCCAGGGTAACCCGCTATACCTGCGGGAGCTGATTCTGGGCGGGCTGGACAGCGGCAACCTGGCATGCGTGGCAGGTGTGTGGCGCTGGCACGGGGCTATCGTCACCAGTCCGCGGCTTACCGAGCTGATCGAAACTCGCCTTGGCCGCCTGGACACCGTGGTGCTGGAGTTGCTGGAAGTCCTCGCCTTGGCCGAGCCAGTCGACGTGCAATTGCTCGAATCGCTGGCCGACCCACTGGTCCTGGCCGCTGCCGACCGCAAGGGCCTGCTGCTGATAGATGAAGCAGCTCAGCAGATCCGGGTGCGGCTAGCTCATCCGCTGTATGCCGAGATGATCGGGGCGCGCGTATCGCCGTTGCGGGCACGGGCCGTATTCCGGGAGCTGACCGCGGCGGTGGAGGCGGTCGGCGGCCGCGGGCTAGATGACCGGCTTCGGGTCGCGACCTGGCGGCTCGAGGCGGGAGTCAGCGGCTCGGCACCGGGGCAGCTGATGAGCGCGGCCCAGCTGGCCCTGGACATATCCGATTTCGGTCTGGCGGAGCGCCTGGCCAGGGCGGCCGCCTTGGCGGGTGGTGAGGTAGAAGCCGAGCGCCTGGTCGGACTGGCGCTCATCGGTCAAGGCCGCGCGGATGACGCCGAGCTCGTCCTGGGCTCCCTGGCACCCGCATCCGGAACCAGCCAGGAACGTGTTCAGGTCGCTGTCACCCGGGCCTTCAACCTGTACTGGGCGCTGGATCTTCCCGCCCAGGCCAAGGCCGTGCTCCGCCACGCCGAAACGGCGCTCACCGACCCGGGCGCCCGTGCGGAAGTAGCTGCTGTCCTGGCCGGCCTGCTGCTCAATGGAGGCAGCATCAGCCAGGCCCTGCAAGCCTTGGAACCCGTCCTCGGCGGTCTAGACGCGGATCCCCGCTCAACGGTTCAGGCGCTGGTTGTCGCGATCCCGGCGCTATTTCACGCCGGCCGCTGCGAACAGGCAATCACCGCAGCCCGCCGGGCGTTCGAATGTGAACAGCGACTTGGCGAGGAGGTCGTGCCGTGGGGACACCTGCAGATCGCCGTCAACCTCGGCAACGCCTACCTGGCCGCCGGGCGGGTCAACGACACGGACACACTCGCGACAGAAAATTACGATCAGGCGATCGAGCACACTGGGCCATTCCCTGTAGAAAAGGCGCTCTGGTCCTGCAGCCTGGGACAAATCGCCCGGGCCCGGGGTCAGGTCCGCACCGCGCTCCGCTGGCAGCGGGAGGCGGCCACAGCCGCGACCGCGAAGATCCCGCTCCCGTTCATGCCGCAGATACTGGGTGAGCTCGCCCATGCCGCCGCCTTGGCTGGTGACCTCGCCGCCGCCCATGCTGCCCTTGCTGAAGCGGAGCAATACACCGCGGCCGGCACCCGGCTCTTCCACCTGTGGGCCGCGCTGGCCCGGCCGTGGGAGGCTGCCACGCGCGGGGAACGATCCACCGCCATCAGGCTAGCCATGGAACTGGCTGAACAAGCCCAATCCCGCGGTCAGGTCACATTCCAGCTCCAGGCCCTCCACGACGTGGCCAGGCTCGGGGGAGCCAGCCGGGTAACTTCCAGCCTTCGCCTGGCAGCCGCCGACGCTGAAGGCCAGCTCGCACCGCTGTACGTATCCCACGCCGCTGCGCTCGAAGCCCAAGATGGCCTAGCGCTCGACCAGACCGCCAGCGGCTTCGCCGCCCTCGGCTTCAACCTGCTCGCCGCTGAAGCTGCTGCCGAGGCTGCCAGGGCACTTCAGGCTGAGGGCCGCCGGACCGCGGCTGAGGCCGCCGCCACCAGGGCAACCACACTTGCCGCGCAATGCGAAGGCGCGCGCACGCCCGCCCTGGACCTGCTTCAGCCGCGCGACCTCACCCCCCGTGAGCTGGAAATCGCCACGATGGCCGCTCGCGGGCTGTCCAGCAAGACGATCGCGGAGCGGCTCGTCGTTTCCGTCCGCACCGTCGACAACACACTGCACCAGGTATATGGCAAGCTCGCCGTGAGCAACAGGGCAGACCTCCGGCCCCTGCTGGCAGGACCAGAATCCCTTACCGATCACGCCCAGCCCCACCCCGGTAGCGCCTGAACCGAAGCCAACCACGCGAACCAGACCGCAATGCCGCGCGGCGAGGTTCACCACCCCAGCCGGCGCTCAAGTCCCCCTGTGGCGCGGTTTCTCGCGATTGACGTCTGATCCTTTGCTGGATTGCCAACAGCGCAGAACTAGATGATCTGCGTTCGCCCACGCGAACAGTCGCCACGGTCGCCAGGTGCCCAAAATCGGCAGGGAGAGTGTGGACGCCCATGGTTTGGAACGCGCGTCGCGCTGCGTAACGGTCGCGGCCGGCGGGCATCGCGTTAGTTCCGCCTGATTGAGACGCGCCGCTCTTGGTTTGAGGATGCGCTATCACTGTTGCTCCAAACTGGACGATAGGTGGGATGGTATGCGCGATCAGGTCCTTCCGCGCCCCGGATGTCCGTCCTGCGTGCCGCAGGCCGTACCATCTCCCCGCACGTTACGATGATCTCGTGAGCGCCCAGCCCGCCGAGCACGAGGACCCGCTCGACCCACAGCGGATCTTGGACCGGCTGTCTGAGGACGAGCGTGAGTCCTTCCTGGAGCAGTACCAGGAAGCGGTGGAAAATGCCCGTGATCCGGCCGACTGGAAGCAACTGCGGCGCGTTCTTCGGCTGTGGAGATTCCATGCCGACGCTGCCGGAGAGCCCGGCTACCGGGAGGCACTGGATGCTGCTCGCGGGCCGGTCAGCGACGGCATGCCGTTGGAGGAGGTCGTCCGTGTGTACCGCCCGGCCTCGTGACCTGGAGGCCGTGGCTGGAAGGCCACGCCTTGCGCCAGATGCAGGGCTTGTCGTCTGAGGCCTTCGA
>Ga0307474_10004494_pt1 | contig 10046 bp, 7 predicted proteins | sample atmos_gasesECM1C_2_FD_203312 | JGI IMG/M metagenome (GOLD analysis project Ga0307474, IMG submission 203312) | Hardwood forest soil microbial communities from Morgan-Monroe State Forest, Indiana, United States - atmos_gasesECM1C_05 | ecosystem: Environmental > Terrestrial > Soil > Temperate...
CGTCGCCTTCGATCCAAATAATCCCAAGATCCTCTATGCCGGCATGTGGCAGGCCTATCGCAAACCCTGGATCATGGAGAGCGGCGGGCCGGGCAGCGGCCTCTACAAGTCCTTCGACGGCGGCGAGCATTGGCGCCGTTTGAGCGGCGGCGGATTGCCGGACGGCATCCTTGGCCGCATCAATGTCGCTCCGACTGCTGACTCCAAAGTGGTCTACGCGATGATCGAAGCGAAGAAAGGCGGCCTTTTCCGCACGAATGACGGCGGCGAGACCTGGACGCTCGTCAGCGACAAGAACAGCATCAAACAGCGGGCCTGGTATTTCAATACGGTCTTCGCCGATCCCAAGGATGCGAATAGCGTCTATGTGCTCAACACTTCGCTCTATCGTTCGATCGACGGCGGCAAGAGTTTCAAGACGCTGAAGACCCAGCATGGTGACAATCACGAAATGTGGATCGACCCGACCAATCCCAAGCGCATGATCGAAGGCAATGACGGCGGCGCCAATGTCTCCGTCGATGGCGGCGAGACTTGGACCTCGGAGATGAACCAGCCGACTGCCCAGTTTTATCACATCGCCGCCGACAATGAATTTCCGTTCCGCCTCTACGGCGACCAGCAGGACAATTCCAGTATTTCGATCTCGACAGCCGGGCGCTCAGGCGGAGTCGGCATCGAGGATTGGAACCCGGTCGGCGGCGGCGAGAGCGGCTTCATCATTCCCGATCCCACAGACGCCAATATCGTGTATGGCGGCGGCTACGACGCCGAGATCACCCGCCACGACCGGCGCACCGGCCAAAACATCCAGATCACGCCGTGGCCGCGCAATACCATGGGCTGGGCCGCGGAGAATCTGAAGTATCGATTTCAATGGACCGCGCCGATCATGATCTCGAAATTCGAGCCCCATGCCCTCTACTTTGCAGCACAGGTCCTATTCCGCTCGCTCGACCAGGGCCGCAGCTGGACAGTGATCTCGCCTGATCTGACCCGCAACGACAAATCCAAGCAGCGTTCTTCGGGCGGACCGCTGACCAAGGACAATACCAGTGTCGAAACCTATGACACCATCTTCGCCGTCGCCGAATCGCCTAAGACTAAGGATTTGATCTGGGTGGGCAGCGATGACGGGCTGGTGCATCTCACCCGTGATGGCGGAGCCCACTGGACCAATGTGACGCCCAAGAGCATGCCCGATTTCGCCACCGTCCAAATGATCGAGCCCGATCCCGACAATCCCGCTGTCGCCTATGTTGCCGCCGACCGTCATCGGCTCGACGATTTCAAGCCTTATGCATTCCGCACCGAGGACTATGGCAAGACCTGGACTCCCATTACCGAAGGGCTGGCGCTGGATGCGTATCTGCACGTCATCAGGCGTGATCCGGCTCGGTCGGGCCTGCTTTATGCCGGCACGGAGAGCGGCATCATGATGTCTTATGACGACGGCGCTCACTGGCAGAGCCTGCAACTGAATCTACCTGTGGTGCCCGTGCATGATCTTGTGGTGCATGGCGATGCCCTAGCCGTCGCCACACACGGCCGCGCCTTCTGGATGATCGACGATTTATCACCCGTGCGGCAGTGGGCGCCCACGATTCCGACCGAGGCGGCACATCTGTTCAAGCCGGGCGTCGCCAACCGCACGGCCTCCGGCGGCGGCGGGCAGCTGCGCTATTTCGGCGGGTCGAACCCGCCGGCCGGCGCGGTGATCAGCTACACCTTGTCGTCGCAGATCGGCAAACCGCGACCGCCCAAGGATGCCGACAAAGATTCCGACAAGAAGGACAAGGATAAAGATAAGGATAAGCCTGATCCGCTCGATCAGCGCGTCAGCCTCGATATTCTCGATGCGAGTGGCAAGCTGATCCGTCACTTCCCGGAATCCGAAGACGCCAAGAGTCCTGGTGACGACGATGCCAAGTCTGAGCCGGAAGAGGATGAGGAAGAGGGGGGACGCGCCTCCAAACCAATCAAGCCGCCGCATTTCGCTGGCTTCAACACGTTCGCTTGGGACTTGCGCACAGACAAGGCGCGCGCCATCAAGAACGCGCCCTTGTGGGCGGGGAGCGTGGCGGGTTCCAAGGTGCTGCCGGGCCACTACCAGGTCAGGCTGACCGTCGATGGTACGAGCCAGACTCAGCCGCTCGAGATCGCACCGGATCCGCGCGGCACGGCAACGCTTGACGACCTGGCCAGGCAGTTCGCTCTGCATAGTGCAATCAATGCCCTGCTGACCGAGGTGCACGACACCGTACTCGACATCCGCGCCACCCGTGTCAAGATCATGGCGGCAAAGAAGGCGGCCGCTGGACCGCAAGCAGCCAAGGTCGCGTCCGCCGGCGATGCCCTCGACCGCAAGCTGACCGAGGTTGAGGAGATCTTGATACAGCCGCGCTCGCACGCCTCGGAGGACGCGCTGAACTATCCGGTACGTCTAAACAACATGCTGGCGGCGCTGGGGTCGCTCGTGGGTTCCGGCGATGCAGCGCCGACTGCGCAGAATGAGGCCATGTTCGCCGAACTGAAGAGCGAGGCAGCCTCAGGCATGGCCCGATGGCGCGAGCTCAAGGCCGGCGAGGTTGCGGCGTTCGAGAAATAACGTCACCCGACAAACCAACCAAGAGACGACGACCATGACCAGTCCTATGTATATCAACTCGGTTCCCGTGTTCAAGCAATTGCTGACGGCTTTGAAAGCCATACTGGCTGAAGGTCATGCACACGTTGTCGCCAACTCGATAGATCCAGACGCATTTTTACAGGCGCGTCTTTATCCGAACATGTTTCCTCTGGTCAAACAGGTGCAAATTGCCACCGATTTTGCGCGCGGGATCTCGGCACGCCTTGCAGGTATTGCCGTTCCCATCTACGAAGGCAAGGAGAAGAGCTTTGCCGATCTTGACGGACTGTTGTCCCAGACACTGGGATTTCTCGATAGCGCGGATTCTTCGAAATTTGTAGGAAGCGAAACGAACGAAATCGTATTGCGTCCTGGTACGCCTAAAGAAAAGAAACTGAGTGGTCAGACCTATCTGACCAACTACGGCCTGCCGCAATTTATCTTTCATGTCACCACCGCCTACGCGATTTTGCGCCACAACGGGCTGCCCATCGGCAAGCGTGATTTCATGGGAGCGTACTAAGCAGGCTACGGCTTTATGAATCTGAGTTGCTTTGCGACCACGGCGTCGAGCATCCTTGCAGGAAGCAGCCTGGGTAAAGTCCAGTTCTTGAAACGTTGCTTGATGACTGCGTAGCGTGCCTTCGGTTTTGCCGTGCTGAGTGCAAAATGGACCGCTTCACCCAGACGCTCAGGGGAGAATCCCTTGCGTCCTTCGGCGATGATGAACTTCTGAAAGTTCTGCACGGCGTTCCAATACTCGGTCGGCTTGAACTCGCTCAGATCTTCTTTTTCACCCTTGTCGTACATCGCCGTGTTCACGAAGCCCGGTTCGATCATTACGAGGTCGATGCCGAATAACATTAGTTCCAATCGCAGAACGTCCGACATTCCTTCAAGACCGGATTTGGAGGCGCTATACGCGCCGAGAAGCGGAATGGGAACTTTTGCGCCGCTGGAGGTGATGTTCACGATGCGCCCGGCGGGACCCACTCTCTTTCTATCCGTTCCCAAAAGGGGGGCGAAGGCTTGGATAACGACAAGCGGGGAGACCATGTTGACATCCAATTGCCGCCTGTACTCGCTGGGCCGGAGATGGAGCAGCGGCCCACTCACCACAATTCCTGCATTGTTCACCAGACCAGCCAGATTCCCGTCGCCTATCATCGAGCCGACCTTCTCGGCAGCTCGATGTACGGCGTCGGCGTCCGTAATGTCCATCATGAGAGGCACGAAGCCGCCGCCAAACTCTCTTTGCAAACGCTGGGCGTCAGCCTGTTTGCGTACGGAGCCGAACACGCGAAATCCCTTTGAAACAAGCACCTTGGTCGTTCCCCAACCAATTCCGGTGGAGACCCCGGTGACCACGACATCTTTGCTGTTCGCCATAGCGTTTCTCCTAAGATGATCAGTGTCCATCTTCAATATGTACACCGTACACCTTCGCTGTTGAATGTGTCAAGGTGTACAGTGTTCACATGCCTTATCCGTCGAAAACAGATCGCCAGACCATCCTTTCGGCCGCGGTGAAGCAGCTGGCGCACGTGGGTATCCGCGACTTGTCGTTACGCAATCTCGCGGCCTCCCTCGATCTTGCGCCCAATGCAATCTACCGTTACTTTTCCGATCGCTCAGCACTGGAAGCAGCGCTGGCGGGCGAAGCCGCCCGGCAAATGGAATTGGCGCTGAGCAGGGCGGCAGCCGGCCGCGAGCCGGTTACGGCAATCCGTGAGATGTCATCTGCCTACATCAAGTTTGCCAAGGACAACCGTTACCTCTACGAGGTGATGATGAGTCCCCACGCGCCGAAGCACGATGCGACCCTCCACCAAAGCCTCTGGACGTTCACCGTCGAGCAGGTAAAACGAATTGCCGGGTCGGACCGCGCTGCGCAGGCGTCTGTCGCGCTTTGGGCATTCCTCCATGGAGCGGTCGCGTTAGAGGCCGCTGAAGTGCTCGGCGGGAGCAAACCTGCAAGCGGCCTTGGCTTCGGGCTCGACGCGTGGCTCATGGCCGTCTCAACGGGCGGCGGCCCAATAGAGGCGCTGCAAACCAAGCCCGCAAGGAGGACGGCTGGTAAGAAAGTGTCCGGGCGTGAAAGTTCAGCGCGACGTGGCAAGTAGGCCGCCAGCGCAAGGATGCGAGACCTGTTTGCTATAGTCATTCACTTGCGTCGATCAAATGATCCGGCTCCGCGACGTGGCGGTGTTGCGAAAGGAAGTTCCTCATCTTGAATCAATTTTTTGTTCTCATACGGATCTGGTCTGTCTCTTTGGTGGTCTGCGCAACAATTGTGGCTTTTTCATTTCTGCGTGTGGATGTGCCGGCCGCGCTGTACTTCTGGAACGCCGCTCATCTTCGCAGCCCCTTGAATACTGCATTCGGAAGTACCGTCATTTTGTCTGCGGAATCGGCGGTGATCTTGTTCACGGTTCTTGCACGCTTGGTGAGAGGCCGTATCTCGGTATTCGGTGAGACTTTGGCGATAGCCTGCTTAGTCTCGATGTGCGCCTACGTCGTTAACGATCACGTGCTGAAAGTATTTTTCGGGGTTCCCAATCCTGCGGATGTCGTGGGCGGTGCCGGACATAGCTTCAATTTCTGGATGGGTTCCGAAAGCAGCAGCTTTCCGTCCGGCCACATGGTTTTGGCGGGAGCGTTTGCGGGCTTTTTCATGAGGCTCCATAAAGCCAGCATCTGGCTTTTTTCCGCGCTGCTCCTGATCGCCGCTGCTTTATTGCTCGTTGGGGGCTGGCACTTTCTCAGCGATATAATCGCGGGGGCGTTTCTCGGCACATCGGCGGGAATTCTCGCAGGGGAAGGATGGGCTGCCCATTCAGCGCGCTAGTTGCTTCATGAGAACCAGAAGACGTGGATTCGCGCGCCTTCGGGAGGAGATCCAGAGCGTCGGCCAATATATCGGCGTTAGTTGAACTTAGAGAAGGTTTAGATAACCTAAAGCGCCTCGACCCCAAAGAGCGGTAGGATTCGCGGTCCATGTCGTCCGAACTCAAGATTTCAGCCACCGCCAAACCATCCGCCTTGCTGATGGGCGCCTGTCTGCTCACGGTATACATCGTGTGGGGTACCACTTACTTCGCCATTAAGGTGGCGATCGAAGGCTTCGCGCCTTTCTTCTTGGTCGGAACTCGTTTTGTCGTCGCCGGAGTGCTGCTGTTGGGATGGCAAGCGCTGCGTGGCGCACCCCTGCCGACCGCCAGGCAGTGGGGCGGGGCTGCGTTGGTAGGATTTTTGCTGCTGGTGGTTGGAAATGGCGCCGTGTCGGTCGCGGAGCACTGGGTGAGCTCGGGTGCGACCGTGGCGCTGATCAGTACCATGCCGCTGGCGACTGCACTCTGGTCCGGCGCATTCGGCGAATGGCCGCGGCGCGGCGAATGGATCGCGATTGCGCTCGGCGGCGTGGGCGCCGCCATCATGCTATTGGGGCGCGACCTGCAAGGAAGCATCATCGGCACCTTGCTCATACTATTTGGCACGATATCCTGGTCGCTCGGGACCGTGCTCTCCCGTCGGTTGGATATTCCGCATGGCCCGACCGGATTCGGCGCGGAGATGCTGACCGCAGGCCTGATGGGATTGATTGTCAGTGCGGCGCTGGGTGAGCACTGGACGGTGCCGCACGTTGCGCATATCTGGTGGGCATGGGGATACCTCGTCGTATTCGGTTCGTTGATTGCGTTTTCTGCGTATCGTTTCGTCGTCGAGCGCGTGTCCGCTTCGCTTGCCGCGACCTATGCGTACGTCAATCCACCCGTCGGTCTGGTCGTTGGCTGGTGGCTCGGCAATGAAACATTTTCCGCAAATGTCCTCGTGGGTCTTCCCGTAGTACTCGGCTCGATCGCGCTGCACGCGTGGCTGCAAACACGCGATACGCGGCCCGTTCCCGCCTCGCTCCCGCTCAGGCCCGCGCCCGGCCTCCCGTCTCAAGCGCCCAAGTAAACCCTGCGCGGGGCCTAGCCCCTGACGCCTTGCCCTTCGTTGCATGCCAAGTGGCGGCGAGCCATGATGAGCAGCGCATGCCAAGGGGAAACAATGGTCAAGCTTGATTTTCATCCGAGCGGGCGACATTTTCTGCAGATTCCGGGGCCCAGTCCCGTGCCCGATCGCATTCTTCGGGCAATGAGTCTCCCGACCATCGATCATCGGGGTCCGGAATTTGGAGCGCTGGGGCTCAAGGTTTTATCCGGCATCAAGCAAATCTTCAAGACGCGGCAGCCTGTCGTCATCTATCCCGCATCCGGGACCGGCGCCTGGGAAGCGGCCCTGCTCAATACGTTGAGCCCGCAAGATCATGTCCTGATGTATGAAACAGGACATTTCGCTTCGCTCTGGCAAAAGCTTGCAGCGCGCCTGGGCTTGTCGACGGAGTCTCTAGCTTGGTCTGGCGATGATGCGGAAATGCCCGGTGCGCCGAGCTGGCGCCGCGGTATCCAGCCGGACCTGATCGAGGCGCGACTGGCCAAGGACCCTGAACACCGGATCAAAGCCGTCTGCGTAGTGCACAACGAGACCTCGACCGGCGCGACCTCGGATATCCTCGCAGTGCGCCGCGCGATCGATGCGGCCAAGCACCCCGCACTGCTGATGGTCGACAGCATCTCGGGACTCGCATGTGTGGACTACCGGCATGATGAATGGGCAGTCGACGTCACGATCAGCGGCTCGCAGAAAGGACTCATGCTACCGCCGGGCGTGAGCTTCAACGCAGTCTCATCTCGTGCGATCGAGGCATCGAAAACCGCCAAGCTGCCACGATCGTATTTTGCCTGGGATGAAATAATCGAAATGAACAGGGCCGGCTATTGGCCGTACACGCCGAACACGAATCTGCTGTACGGATTATCCGAAGCGCTCGACATGCTGCTGGAGGAGGGGCTTGAGTCGGTGTTTCGCCGCCACGCACGTTGGGCGCGTGGCGTGCGTGCGGCCGTCGCCGCCTGGGGGCTGCCGATTCAGTGCGTGGAGCCCGCGGCCTATTCGCAGGTGTTGACGGGCGTGATTACGCCTATCGGCGTGGACGCCGATGCGCTCAGAAAACTCATCTATGAACGCTTCGATCTTTCGCTCGGGACGGGACTCGGCAAAGCGAAAGGCCGCATGTTCAGAATCGGGCATTTGGGCGACAGCAACGATCTCACCCTGCTTGCGACCCTTGCCGGCTGCGAGATGGGCATGAAGCTGGCGGGTATGAAGCTCACTGCCAGCGGTGTGGAGGCCGCGATGGACGTGTTTGGCGAAGACCCAAGACGCGCGAGCGGAAAAGAATAACAAACGCCGAGGAGCCGAATGTGCTGAACCGATCAACGACCCGCGTGCTGGGCTTGCTTTGCGTGATGTATTTCATCACTTACGTCGATCGCGTCAACGTGAGCACGGCTGCGATCGAATTCAGCAAGGAGTTTCACCTTTCCAATACGCAGGTCGGTTTGGTCTTCTCTGCGTTTGCGTATCCGTACCTGCTTTTTCAGGTCATCGGCGGCTGGGTGGGGGATCGATTCGGGCCGCGCCGCACGCTCACGATTTGCTCGCTCGTCTGGGCCGGCGCGACCATACTCGCCGGGCTGTCCACGGGCCTCGTCACCCTGGTGGTTGCCCGCGTGCTGCTTGGATTGGGCGAAGGCGCGACCTTTCCAACGGCGACGCGCGCGATGTCGAATTGGACCGCAACCAATCGGCGCGGATTCGCGCAAGGCATCACGCACGCCTTTTCGAGGGTCGGCAACGCCGTTACCCCGCCGGTCGTGACCTGGCTCATGGTGGCGTTCAGCTGGCGAGGCTCGTTCATCATCCTTGGAGTGCTGAGCTTGATCTGGGCCATTGTCTGGGGATGGTATTTCCGCGACAACCCGCGCGATCACGCCAAGATCACGCCGATGGAAGTCGACATCCTGCCGGCATTTGTAGGAGTCAAGGAAACGCCCGCCGTGCCATGGCTGCCGCTCATCAAGCGCATGCTGCCGGTCACGCTGGTGTATTTCTGTTACGGCTGGACGCTCTGGCTCTTTTTAACCTGGATCCCGCAGTACTTCTTGCACAACTACCACATGAATTTGAAAAACTCCGCCGTGTTTGCATCGGGGGTTTTCTTTGCTGGAGTGGTGGGCGATACGCTGGGTGGGCGTATCACCGATTGGCTGCTGACGCGCACGGGAAGCCGCACAAAGGCGCGCAGCTACATGGTGGTGGTCTGCAATTTGGGGGCGCTGGCCTCGCTGCTGCCGATATTGTTCGTCCACGACTCAACCATTGCCGCAATTTGCTTGAGTCTGGGTTTCTTCTTCGCCGAGCTGACCATCGGCCCCATGTGGGCGATTCCGATGGACATCGCGCCGAAGTATTCCGGCACCGCCAGCGGATTCATGAACATGGGCTCGGCGCTGGCCGCGATTTTAAGTCCGGTGGTCGGCGGCTGGATCATCGATGTCACGGGCAATTGGGACTGGCCTTTCATCGGCTCAATGGGGCTGATGGTCGTCGGCGCTGTATTCGCCTTTGCTATGAAGCCCGAACAGAAGTTCTGATCACGCCGCTTTCTTGCGATTGGCTTCCAATCGTTGATCGACGAGCGCGACGATGGCATCGATCGCAGGGTGGACCATGCCTTTCTGCCGGGCAATCAGCTGCACCAGCTTGTCGGCGCGTTCGATGTTGGTCGCGCCGTTTTGCAACGCACGCGCCGCTGATGCGGGGCGAGAAAGACTTTGCGAAGCCGCCGCATACTTCTCGAAGGGTACGAGGTCCCCTGGCGCGGCACCGAGTTTGATGCACAGATCATTGACGAAGTCATAGATTGATCTCGACTCCTCGAGGTTGGAGTGCACGGCTTCTTGCGCGGTACGCATGCTTGAAGGTGTTATGCAGCGGTAATTGCCCGCAAGCAGCATGGCCCACTTGGCGAGGGGTACGAAAATCGAATCGTGCAACTTGAGCTTGACGGGCAGCTCGATCTTGCCTTCCGGCGTGTCGAAGCGAACGGCGTCTATGTCATTTGCAAGCTGCCGCAAAATGGCCGTGTTCTTCTCGTCGTCGAAGCGCGCAACTTTAAAATTAGTCGGCAGCGTCACCTGTAGCACATTGACTTTCTGGTCGGGGGGCCGGATCGCCTGCGGGTCCGGGCTGCACAACGTGAGCGCCTTAGGATCGAAGCCCGACCAGACCGTGGCATCGGTATAAGCCGGTGTGAGCGCGTCGTAATTCAAGCCGGGGATGCGTTTCACGTAGGGCAGTGGCGGCATGTTCATGATGGACATGCACGGCACCCCCGATTTTGCGATCCTCTCGAGCAACTCACGCACTCCCGGCGAGCGATATTGCGGCTCCTGCATGGCGAGTCCAATCAGGTCGAAACTAGTGGGATCGAAGTCGGACGTACCACCCGCGACCACTTTGCCCGGGA
>Ga0307474_10004496_pt1 | contig 10043 bp, 12 predicted proteins | sample atmos_gasesECM1C_2_FD_203312 | JGI IMG/M metagenome (GOLD analysis project Ga0307474, IMG submission 203312) | Hardwood forest soil microbial communities from Morgan-Monroe State Forest, Indiana, United States - atmos_gasesECM1C_05 | ecosystem: Environmental > Terrestrial > Soil > Temperate...
GGTTTAACCCGCGTCCACTGGCGAGGGCGATGGCAATGGTCCGGAAGGTTTTCCGGACCAGATCGTCATGACGAAGTTCCCGCCACCTGTGTCCGTAGGGACCGCGCGACCTTACCAATGACGATGCCAGCCGCGATGCCAATATCGGGGGTCGCCGTAGCGATAGCCGTAATATGCGGGTGCAAAGTAAAAGTAGATGCTGGTACCTCCGCAATCCGGGGGGTAGCCGTAATAATACGCCGCATAGGCGTAGGGTTGCGCGTACCCAGGGTAGGGCCCGTGGCTGGGGTCGCACCCATATGGGGTGGAAGCCAATCGTCCGGCGTGAGCCGGTGCGGGTGCGGCAATTCCCGACACCGCCAGCGAACCTGTGATCGCCAAAACAATCGCAATTCCTCTCACAGCGCTGTCCTCCTCTTGGGGGCGGTGTGGCGCACCAACAGCGAATATTGAAGCTTGTTGCTTCGAACGCCGCCTGTTCGTCCAACTCGCGCGCAACTTAATCTTCACGGAGGGGACGTTCAACATTGTTCGCCCAAGCAGTGGAATGCCAAGCGCGAGGGCTCGCGGGTGCATGCGGGCACCCGGTCTTCCCTGCGCCCTCCATTTTCGATGAGGGCAAAGCAAGCAGCAAAGCCCGGGCGAAAGGCGCCGCGAGAACGATGGTCTATGCCACCGGGACGCAACGCGAGCCGCGGGAATGATGTTCTGTATCGTAGCGTGGGTAGAGCCAGCGGGGCGCACGTTCGCGCAACCCGTTGGCTCTACCATGCTCCATTTCTTCACAAGCTCTCAAGGCGACGGCCAGAGACCCTAGTCCTCGGACGGGCCGCACCAGCCCGGCAGATAGATCGCGTCGTGGGTTTTGGCGAGCCGCAGCGCTTTCTCGATCGCCTTGGAAAAATCGTCCTCGACCACCTTGCGCGCCATCTGACGGCGCAGGTAATCGGCCCAGAGGAATTCGGAGAACGGCGTGGTGTCCTTGGCAAACCCGCCGGCGCGGCGCAGCTCACCCGCGAGGCTGCGGAAGGGGTCGTCCTTCAGATCGCGGATCGATTTCGGCAGATCCTTGAACGGCCGACGCTCGCCCTTGGTGTCGTAGGGATAGACCCAGCGCTTGTTGTCCATGACGTTCCAGAAAGCGTCCTTCTGCACCATCCGCAGATCGCCGATCACGGTCACCAGGATGTCCTTCACGCCCTCGTCGTGCAGGGCGCGCGCCAGGTGATGATGATCGACCACGTAGTAGCGCTCGTCGGGGCCATAGACGACCGGGACCATGTGCTTGCCAATCATGTCGCCCTGCTTCTCGGCGTTCTGCTCGCGGAAGCGCTTGCGCTTTTCCTTGACCTCGCGCATGCCCACTGTCATCTGCGTCGGGCGCAGCGACAGGATCGGGATCGGGTGGACTCTGGGTTCGCGCGTGTTGTGCATGAGGTGCCCTCCGATGCTGGCGGCCAAATTGGTTTTTGCACAAAGTACGATTATGACATGATGGCAGGGGTAATCAAATGCCTTTGCCCGATATTGCGACCTTAACGGGAGACCATAGCAGGATGTCGAATGACCACGGCGAATGGATCGCCAAGCCGCGTGTCGTCCGGATTGGCGGCCGCGAGATCATTGCCGAAGGCCTGCATCTTAATTTCTGGGCCGATCTCAGCCACCGCTGCATGACGGCCTCCTGGCCCTCCTTCATCGCCGGCGCGGCGCTGGTGTTTCTCATCTTCAACGCGATCTTCGCCGGCTTCTACTGGATCGGAGACCAGCCGATCTCGAACGTTGCTGGGGGCGACTACATCGACTACTTCTATTTCTCGATCGAGACGCTTTCGACCGCGGGTTATGGCGACATGCATCCGCAGACCCATTATGGTCACTTCGTCGCAGCGATCGAGTTGTTCACGGGCATCTTCTCGATGTCGTTGATGACCGGATTGATCTTCGCGCGCTTCTCGCGGCCGAGCGCCCGGCTTCTGTTCGCGGACAGCCCAGTCGTCTCGAATCACGAGGGCGCGCCGACCCTGATGATTCGCTTCGCCAACGAGCGGCAAAATGTGATCGCCAATGCGACCGCGCGGCTCTGGATGTTCAAGAGCAGGATCACCGCCGAAGGCCAGCCGTTCCGCGGCTTCCATGAACTGCCCTTGTTGCGCAACGAAAGCCCGGCGCTTGCCTTGAGCTGGACGCTGCACCATGTCGTCGACGAGAACAGCCCGCTTTTCGGCTTGAGCACCGATGACCTAGCGGCCGCCAGCGTCGCCTTGATGGTGGTCGTGTCCGGCTACGACGTTGTTGCGGCGCAAACCGTTCATGCCCGGAAGGCCTACGAGCATGACGATATCCGCTTCGGCCACCGCTATGTGGATGTGCTGAACATCTCGGACGACGGCCGCATCAGGATCGACTACGGCAGGTTCCATGATACTTTCGAGGGATGATGCAGCGGATTTGACAGGCTGTTCACAAGATTTTCTGTGAGAAGCGCTCGGCCGCGTGCTAGATATTTGGGTGATGATTTCCGGAGCCGGCAGCAGTGAAGACCCAGCGGCCCATTGCAGCAGATGACGATCACCGGGTGATCCAGTTCCGGCCACGCAGCGCCCTCCACGCCCCCCAGTTGCAGGCGCCCGTCCACGCTCACGTCAGGCAGCAGGAGAAGCCGGTCGAGGCGCTCGACCTGTCGCGCTACGAGAAGCCGCGGCCCGCGCCGGACGATTTCCGCCAGCGCATGCTCGCCAACATCGCCGCCTTCGCGTTCACTGTTGCGCTGACCGCGGTCGGCATCTGGCTTGCCATGAGCATCGCCGATTTGCGCAGGACCCAGGATTGCGTGCTGATGGGCCGTCGCGACTGCGTGCGCATCTCGACCCATTAGAGCGTGAGAGGTTGGCGCCCTCCTGGACAGCTCAAAAAGCCCCAAAATTCGGCGGATCGTGGCCTTTTTGCCTCCATTGAACTAAAGGCGGCGCTCCGATATACGGGCACTCGACTCCCAGGCGGCGGGGTCATGAGGCTCTCTCAGGCGCGGATGGCCCGCCCGACGCATAATCTGGATTTATCTCCAATATATCAAAGGCTTAGTGATGTCCTCAACATTCGATCAGGTCGCCACGATCATCGCCGAAACCTGCGACATCCCACGCGACACGATCACGCCGGATAGCCACGCCATCGACGATCTGGGCATCGACAGCCTCGATTTTCTCGACATAGCGTTCGCCATCGACAAGGCGTTCGGGATCAAGCTGCCGCTCGAAAAGTGGACCCAGGAGGTCAACGACGGCAAGGCGACAACCGAGCAATATTTTGTGCTGAAGAACCTGTGCGCGCGCATCGACGAACTGGTCGCCGCCAAGAACTCGGGCACCTGATCGCGGCGTCATGAGAATCGAATATTTCGAGCTGATCGATCGGATTCTCGAGCTCAACCTGGACGAGAAGACGATCAAGGTCGAGGCCCGGGTTCCCCAAGAGAGCACGATCTTCGAGGGGCACTTCCCCGGCTATCCGATCATGCCGGGCGTGCTCCTGATCGAGTCCATGGCGCAGACGTCCGGCTGGCTGCTGCTCGGCATGTTCAAGTTCGAGCGCATGCCGTTTCTGGCCGCCGTCAAGGAGGCCAAGATGCGCGGATTCGTGCCGCCGGGCGAAGTGTTGACGCTCGAGGCAAGCGTGGTACATGAGGGCTCGGGCTATGCCATCACCGACGCGAAGATCAAGGTCGGCGGCAAGCTCCGCTGCAATTCTACCCTTACCTTCAGCCACGTACCCTTCCCGCACCCCGACCTGCGCGGGCATATGGATGCCGTGGCCAAGCGCATCGGCTTTCCCCTGCAGGCCCTCCAGTCATGACTGAAACCAAAGTAGCTGGTCCGGCGGAAGTCTGGATCACCGGCATCGGTCTTGCCACGTCACTCGGAGAAGGCCTCGACGCCAATTGGCAGGCGCTCGAGGCGCGGCGCGTCAATGTCGACGAAAAGACCTTCGCGCCCTACGTGGTTCACCCGTTCGCGCCGGTCAATTTCGACACCCAGATCCCGAAAAAGGGCGACCAGCGGCAGATGGAGGCCTGGCAGCGGATCGGCACCTATGCCGCAGGGCTCGCGCTGGATACCGCGGGCGTGAAGGGCAACAAGGAAATCCTCTCCCGCATGGACATGATCGTGGCCGCCGGTGGCGGCGAGCGCGATCTGGCGGTGGACGAGGCAATCGTCTCGGCGCAGGCCAAGGGCAATGTGCCGCCTGGCTTCCTCAATGAGCGGCTGATGAATGACCTGCGCCCGACGCTGTTCCTGGCGCAGCTCTCCAACCTGCTTGCCGGCAATATCGCGATCGTGCACGGGGTGACGGGCACGTCGCGCACCTTCATGGGCGAAGAGACCGCGGCAGTCGATGCGGCACGAATTGCGCTGGCCCGCATCGTCGACGGCGAGAGCGACATCGCCCTGATCGGGGGCGCGCAGAATGGCGAGCGGAAGGACCTGCTCGTCCTCTATGAATTCGACGACTTCAACCTGAAGAACAAGTTCGAGCCGGTCTGGGCGCGCAGCGCGCGCCCCGGCTTCGCGCTGGGCTCTGCAGGAGCCTTCCTGGTGCTGGAGTCCAAGGCGCATGCCGAGGCGCGCGGGGCAAAGCCATACGCCCGGCTGACCAATGTCGTCGGCGACCATGCGCGGCGCAAGGAGCCCGGACAGGTCACGGCATCGCTGCAAGCGCTGTGGACCCAGCTCGGCGTCACCAATGAAAATGCCCCCGTCATCACCGGCGCGGCGGGCGCGGAGCCCGCGACCGCGGAGGAGCGCGCGTTCCTGCAAAGCCATCCCGGCCATGCCGTGCGGGCTACGGGGACGATGTTCGGCCACACCATGGAGGCGCAATTCCCCATCGGGCTTGCGCTGGCCGCGCTGTCGCTTTCGCGCGGCGCCCTGTTCCCGCCCAACGATTCGACCGGCTTCGAGATTGAAATGTCGACGCCGCCGTCCCAAATTGTGGTCGTTGGGACCGGTCACTGGCGGGGCGAAGGCATGGCCCTGGTGGAAGCGATCAGTTAGCCGCCGACGGGGGAAACTATGGCAGCACCACGCGACAAATTGGGCAGACCGATCGTCGTCGTTACCGGCATGGGCGTGGCGACATCGCTCGGCGCGGGCAAGTCCGACAATTGGAAGAAACTCACGGCCGGCGAATCCGGCATTCGCACCGTCACGCGCTTTCCGATCGAGGGCCTGAAGACGACTATGGCCGGCACGGTCGATTTCGTGCCCGTCGAGCCCTTCTCCTCGACCGATCTGTCCGAGCGGCTCGCCGACCTCGTCGTGGAGGAAGCGATTGCGCAGGCGGGCATCGGAAGCGCCGGTGACTTCCCGGGCCCGCTGTTTCTTGCCAACGCTCCGATCGAGCTCGAATGGCCGCACCGCGAGCAGATGGCGCGCGCCATCGGCAAGACCGAGATCAAGTATGACGATATGCTGCAGATCAGCGGCGGCGGACGATTCACTCCCTGGCACCGCCGCTTCCTGTTCGGCTCGATAGTCGATCACCTCGCCGAGCGCTTCGGGACCAAGGGCTCGCCGATCTCGCTGTCTACGGCGTGCGCATCGGGTGCGACCGCGATCCAGCTCGGCGTCGAGGCCATCAGGCGCGGCGAGACCGATGCTGCGCTCTGCGTTGCGACCGAAGGCTCGGTCAATCCGGAAGCGCTGATCCGCTTTTCGCTGCTCTCCGCACTCTCCACCCAGAACTCGCCGCCGCAGGCCGCCTCAAAACCGTTCTCCAAGAACCGCGACGGCTTTGTGATGGCCGAGGGCGCAGGCGCGCTGGTGCTGGAAAGCTACGAGGCCGCGAGGGCCCGCGGCGCGAAGATCCTAGGCGTGCTTGCCGGCTGCGGCGAGCTGACCGACTCCTTCCATCGCACCCGCTCGAGCCCGGACGGCAAGCCGATCATCGGCTGCGTGCGCAAGGCGCTCGCGGATGCCGGCATGACGCCCGAGCAGATCGACCACATCAACGCCCACGGCACGGCGACGCCTGAGAACGACAAGATGGAGTATCTGGGCATCTCGACCGTGTTTGGCGAACGCGCCAAGCAGATCCCGATCTCGTCCAACAAATCCATGGTCGGCCACACCATCTCTGCCGCAGGTGCAGTGGAAGCGATCTTCTCGCTGCTCACGCTTGAGCATCAGCGGATTCCCCCGACCATCAATTACGAGATTCCGGATCCGGCCATCCCCTTCGACGTGGTGCCGAACAAGGCGCGGGATGCGAAGGTCACGGCGGTGATGTCGAACTCCTTCGGCTTCGGCGGCCAGAACGCCTCGCTGATCCTGACCCGCGAGCCGGCCTGATCCGAACCCGATGACTTCGCTTGTTGCACGCGCGAGGGCCGGAATCGGCCGCGGTATCAAGCCGCTCGGCGCAGCCGCCGTCGGCGCGCTGACCGTAGGCCTTCTCCGCGCTACCCGCTATTTCGATGCGGACCGGACGGCGGACGCGTTCGCGCGCATTACGCGGCTGATCGGTCCTCTGCTGCGCGAGCAGCGCATCGCCCGCGCCAACCTCACCGCGGCCTTTCCGGAGAAATCGCCTGAAGAGATCGAGCGAATTCTCGCCGGCGTCTGGGACAATCTGGGGCGCATGGGCGCCGAGTTCGCCCATCTCGATCACATCTGGGATTTCGCGGAAGACTATCCCGAGGATGGCCGCATCGAACTCGCGCCAGGAACGCGTGAGCTGTTCCACAAGCTCCGGCTCGACGGCAAACCGGCGCTGATCTTCGCAAGCCACCTCGCCAATTGGGAATTGCCGGCACTCGCTGCGGTCGCACACGGGCTCGACACTGCGATCCTCTACCGCAAGCCGAACATCGCCTCCGCCGACCGCATCATCCAGGAACTCCGGCAGGTGAAGATGGGCACGCTGGTGCCGGCGGGCCGCGACGCGCCGCTCAAGCTGGCCGAAGCCTTGAAGAACGGCCAGCACGTCGCCATGCTGGTCGACCAGTATCTGACCAACGGCGTCGAGGTCACCTTCTTCGGCCGCAAGACGCGCGCCAACCCGACGCTGGCGCGGCTGTTGCGGCAGGTCGAATGTCCCGTGCACGGCGTGCGCATGATCCGCCTCCCTGGCCGCCGCTTCCGCGGCGAGCTCTCAGAGGAAGTGAAGCCGGTACGTGACGACAACGGCCAGATCGATATCCAGGGTACGACCCAGGCTATCACCTCCGTGATCGAGGGCTGGATCCGCGAGCATCCGGAGCAATGGCTCTGGCTGCATAGAAGGTGGCGGTAGCGAAGGCCTCTCCGCGTCACCTCCCCGTCTTCACCTTGGTCCAGAGCCGGTTGATGATCCGCTGCGTCGCCGGATCCCGAGCGGTGATGACGAAGAGCTTCTGCAGCGTCGCGTCGTCCGGATAGATGTTCTTGTCGCCCAAAATCTTGGGATCGACCAGCTTCTGGCTCGCCAGATTGCCGTTGGCATAGGACAGGAAGTCGGAATTCTTCGCAGCGACCTCGGGCCGGTTGAGATAGTCGATCAGCTCATAGGCCTCCGCGACATGCTGGGCGTCGGCTGGGATCGCGAGATTATCGAAGAACATCTGCGCGCCCTCTTTCGGGATCACATAGCCGATCTCGATGCCGTTCTTGGCTTCCGCCGCGCGGCTCTTCGCCTGCATGATATCGCCCGACCAGCCAACGACGAGACAAATCTCGCCGGTGGCAAGTGCGCTCAAATATTCCGACGAATGAAACTTGCGCACATAGGGCCTGATCTTGCCGACGAGGTCGGCGGCTCTCTCCAGATCGGCCTGCTTGGTGGAGTTCGGGTCAAGCCCGAGATAGTCCAGTGCGGCGGGGAAAATGTCGTCCGCCGAGTCCAGCATATGAACGCCGCAATCCCTGAACTTGGCGAGGTTCTCCGGCTTGAACACGATATCCCAGCTGTCGATCTTGCCCTCGTCCCCGAGAATTTCGCGCACCTTCTTGACGTTGTAGCCGATGCCCGTCGTGCCCCACATATAGTTGACTGCATAGACATTGCCGGGATCGTAGGTTGCGAGATGCTGCGTGACGAACGGCCAGGCGTTGGCGAGATTCGGCAGCTTCGCCTTGTCGAGCTTCTGGAACACATTCGCCCTGATCTGCCGCTGCAGGAAATAGGCGGTGGGCACGACGACGTCATAGCCTGATTTGCCCGCGAGCAGCCGCGTCTCCAGTGTCTCATTGGCATCGAAGGTGTCGTAGACCACCTTGATGCCGGTCTCCTTGGTAAAATCCTCCAGCACGCCGGGCGCGATGTAGTTCGACCAATTGTAGAAATTGACCGTGCGCTCCTCAGCGCTGGCCACGCTCGGCAGCAAAACGGCCGCGATCAAAATCGCGGCCGCCGCGAGATGATGGAGATATTGCCTCACGTTCCTCATGCGCTCGCCTTCTTGCGGCGATGCACCGCATCCGCCAGGCGCTCCAGCGCGGTATCCAGCGTCGAGTCCTTCTTGGCGAAGCAGAACCGCACCACCGAGGTCACCGCATCCTGCTCATAGAAGGCCGACACCGGGATCGCCGCCACCTTGTAGTCGGTGACGATGCGCCGGCAGAAGGCTTCGTCGGTCTCGTTCAGAGCGAGCGGCGAGAGGTCGACGGTGAGGAAATAGGTGCCTTGCGAGCGCAAGACCGGAAAGCCGATGCTCTCGAGCCCGGCGGTGAGCCGGTCGCGGCTGCGCGCAAGCTCCTTGCGCATGTCTAGGAAATAGTCGTCGGCCTTGCCGAGCCCATAGGCCACCGCGGTTTGCAGGTTGGGCGCGGTGGTGAAGGTGAGAAACTGGTGCACCTTGGCGGCCACCCGCAGCAGCGGCGGCGCGGCGCAGACAAAGCCGACCTTCCAGCCCGTCAGCGAAAAGATCTTGCCCGCAGACCCGACCTTGATGGTGCGGTCGCGCATGCCGGGAATGGTGATGAGCGGAATATGCTCACGCCCGTCGAAGACGACGTGCTCCCAGACCTCATCGCAGATCGCAATACTGTCGAACTCCTGGCAGAAGCGAGCAAGCAGCTCGAGATCCTCGCGGGGATAGACCACCGCGGCCGGGTTGAGCGGGTTGTTGAACAACACCGCCTTGGTCTTGCTGTTGAAGGCGCCTATCAACATCTCCTCCGACAGCCGCCAATGCGGCGGCTCGAGCCTGAGCAGCCGTGGTATGCCGCCGGCCTGGCGGATAATAGGGAGATAGGAGTCATAGACCGGCTGGAAGACGATAACTTCGTCGCCCGGCTCGACCACGGCGAGGATCGCCGAGGTCAAAGCCTCGGTACCGCCCGAGGTGACCATCACCTCGGTCATCGGATCGAGCTTGAGCCCGTGCCAATGCCCGTAATGGGTGGCGATCGCCTGCCTGAGCTCGGGGATCCCCATCATCGAGGGATACTGGTTGTAGCCGTTCACCGTGGCATCCGCCGCGGCGCGGCGGATGTCCTCGGGCCCTGGATCGTCCGGAAAGCCCTGGCCGAGATTGATGGCATTGTTGTCGCGCGCGGCTTGCGACATCGCCTCGAAAACCGTGACGGGAAGAGTCCCGAAAACCTTGTTCAGAGAGCGCATGGCGAGGGTCAGCCGCCGGTCCTTGTCGGCAGGCCCGCCGCCTTCCAGCCGATGATGCCGCCAGCCAGGTGCTTGTCGTAAGGAAGGCCCGCGGCCTGCGCCGCAAGCGAGGCCGTCACTGAACGCTTACCGGAGCGGCAGGCAAAGACCACCTCTTTGCCCTGGGGATCGGGGACCGCACCCGGGTCGAAGGTCGAGAGCGGAACCACCACGCCATCAGGATAGGCCTCCACGGCCACCTCATTGGGCTCGCGGACGTCCACCAGGAGATAGCGGCCCTCCCCGATCCCCCTCGATACCTCCGCCGGCGTCAAATCCTGCACCTTGTGATCCGCCACGTACTTCCTCCAACAATATCATCCGGAGCGTGAACTTGGGTTGGCACGCGGCCACAAACTCCCCCTTCGCGCGCCAAAAATCAAGTACCGCAAGCCTTTAGCAGC
>Ga0307474_10004497_pt1 | contig 10042 bp, 5 predicted proteins | sample atmos_gasesECM1C_2_FD_203312 | JGI IMG/M metagenome (GOLD analysis project Ga0307474, IMG submission 203312) | Hardwood forest soil microbial communities from Morgan-Monroe State Forest, Indiana, United States - atmos_gasesECM1C_05 | ecosystem: Environmental > Terrestrial > Soil > Temperate...
TCTTCCTTGAATATCGTCTCCGCAACACAGGTACCACCAGAGTCGGGTCGGCTTCTACTCTACGTTGGTATGGGCCAACCCATACTAAAGTAATCAGTAATCGGTGAGTCAGTAACCAGTTTTAGGAGCTAGAATCTGGGAGTTAGGAGGAGTCCCCCGTTTGGTGGGGCGAGGCTCCCGAATAGCCTAGAGATTTTCGACGAAGGCGCTCGGTGGCTCAGGTCCAGCATACGGCTCCACCAATTTGCTCGCCGGGCCGCGGTCTATGGTGTGATCAAGGTGAAGCCCGTCGTCTCCGCCAATGTCTGCGACAATCTGCTGATAAAACTAAGATAGCAGCAACGCGGCAGACCCACGGCTCGGCAGGCGTATCGATCTAGCGCTGGGTTGGAATTCACCGGCGTCAGCAGCTTCGTTACAAGTCTCAGGTCGTGCGGGAGCCTCGCCCCACCAAAAATAGGCCCGCTTCTAACTCCTAGATTCTAGCTCCTAAAACTGACCTACTGATCACTGATTACTACTCTTAGGTGATTCCGATCTTTTCCGCCATTCGAGCAAGCTGTACGGCAGACTGAGCTTTCATTTTGTGCATAATCTGTCCGCGATGCATTTTGACGGTCGTTTCACTACTTCCCAACTGAGCCGCGATTTGCTTGTTCAGCAAACCCGACACGATGAGCTTCATGACTTCCCGCTCTCGTTTTGTCAGCGATTCGTAACACCGGCGCACTTCAGACACTATGGTACGTTCCTGGCGGGCAACCCGATCAATTTCAATGGCGTGTTGAATCGCGTCGATTAGATCTTGGTCGCGAAATGGCTTGGGCAGGAACTCAACTGCTCCTTCCTTCATGGCTCGGACCGTCATGGGAATGTCCCCATGGCCGGTAATGAATATGATCGGTATCGGCGCTTCGATACGAAGCAATTCGCGTTGCAGGTCGAGTCCGCTAAGACCGGGTAAGCGCACATCGAGAACGAGGCAAGCTGGAGCATCAGGTCTTCTGCTCTCCAGAAACTCCCGCGCTGACTTAAACGCCAAAACCGAGAGCCCGACGGAAGCTATTAGATCGGCCAATGTTTCGCGCACGGATGGGTCATCGTCCACCACAAACACGATGGGTTCGCCTGCTTTCATGCGCGTTCCTCGGCCGAAGAGGGCAAAACAAATTCGAATGTCGCGCCGACGTCGTCATTTGCCCGGGCGGTTAACCGCCCACCATGCGCCTCGATGATCGAACGACAAATCCACAAGCCCATTCCCGTTCCCTGTGGTTTTGTTGTGTAGAACGCTTCAAAAACCCTTGCCATTTCGTCGGTGCTGAGGCCGGCGCCTGAGTCAGAGACTGCAACAAGAACGGCCGATTGCCCAGGGAGATTGTGCAGGCGGGATTGGATCCGTAATACTCGGGGGCGATCCGCGATCGACGCCATCGATTCAATGGCGTTCATAACTAGGTTTAACATCACCTGTTGCAACTGCACAAAATCAGCGATCACCGGCGGCAGCTCAGAATCCAATTCTGTCGACACGTACACATTTTGTCTGCGCAGCTCGGCGGCTACCAGCGCCAGCACTTCTTGGACTACTTCATTGACGTTGAGAGCAGACATGACGAGAGGCGCCTTTTTAAGCAAGGCACGAACGCGCTGCAAAACCTCACTTGCCCGATTCCCATCGCGCACAACGCGTTCAGCGGCATCGCGCGCCTTGCGCAGATTGGGAGGAGTAGCGGATAGCCAATTCAGACAGGCATTGCCGCTATTAACAACGGCGGCCAGTGGTTGATTGACCTCGTGGGTAATGGAAGAAGTCAATTGCTCCATGGTCATAATCCTACTGACACGCGCGAGTTCACCCTGTGCTTGAAGCAAAGCATCCTGAGCCAGGTTGCGCTCATCCTCGGCGCGTTTTCGTTCGCTCAAGTCGAGCACAAAAGCGACCCCCTCATTTTCACTTCCTTCAAAGAAGGCGGCGCCAATCAACAGTGGCACACGATTGCCGTCCTTCCGAAAATACTCCTTCTCGAAGGGCTGCGTGCTTCCAGTTCCCTTCAGCTCTGCGATGGCCCGTTCATCGCGGTCGCGCCAGTCCGCTGGCGTGAGGTCCGTCCATCGCAGGCGACCCGAGATGAGGTCTTCCCGGCTGTATCCTAGCATCCGGAGAAACGCCTCGTTGGCTTCGATAATCGCACCTTGCAGATTCCAGACAACGATCCCGATTATGTTGGCATCGACTAAGCGCCGGATCTTTGCCTCGCGTTCTTCGAGATCGCGGTAAAGACGAGTGTTCTCCAGGCAAATGGCGGCCTGCGACGCAAGCAATTTCAACAGTGCGATGCGGGTCGGAGTGAAGATGCGCGGGGCCAGGCTGTTTTCTAGGTATAGCACGCCTATCAGTCTGGCCTGTTTAATCAATGGCAAACAGAGAACTGATCGGACGCGCTGCTGGCGGACGTAGCCATCGGTCGAGAACGGATTCTCGACTAAGGCATCGTCGAGAATCACACTTTCTTGGGTGCGCACAACATAATGGACGATCGACTCTGGCACCTTAGCCTCTGCCGCGGCTGCTCCCAAACGCACCACGATAGTCTCGCCACTGGTTGTCGCTTCAGCCTCAGCCCGCAGCTCGTTACCTTGGGGAAGAATCAACAGACCTCGTTCAGCACCCGCGTGCTCAAGCGCTGTGCGCATCAGCGTATCGATCAGTTTCTCTAATACGATTTCTCCCGATACTGCTTGCGAAACTTTGAGAACAGTAGCCAGATCCAGGTGTTCAATCGGCGTCCCAATTGTACTCGCCAGACTTGGCAGAGGCTCCACTTCCCTGAGCTGGGGATATAGTTCGTCGAGCTGACGTACTTTGCCGGCGGCTCCCCAACGGAGATAGCAGTATCGGGCCTCTCGCAAGTACCCGTACGCGATCTTCTCGAAACCGCGCGCCAGGTAAAAGCGAGCCGCTACTTCGTTAGCGACACCTTCAATGTGGACGAAACCGTTGTCCCTTGCGCAACCGATGGCCTCCTCATAAAGCTGCATCGCAGCGAATTCGCGGCCGTCTATTCGCGCGATCTCAGCGCCCAATAGGGCGGCGCGGTTTTCGAAATTCTCTGGGCAGTGCTCCGCCCATATTTGAAACCTTTCATGATAGGACTTGAGAGCCCGGAAATGTTCTCGTTTCTGATCGCTCGAAGCACAATCCCAGCATGCTGCATGGGCGAGTGCGCCGTAGAACTGAAACTCTACCTTTTCAAACTGGGACGGTGAAGTCCAGGCTACGCGTTGCGCCCTCAATGACGCTTCGAGGGCTGAAGCGTAGTCCCCCGCAAGAAAACGCGCCTGCGTCTTTCGCGCAAAATACCAGCACTCGGGTAGCGCCAAGACCGGATTCGTTGCCAAGTGGTCTTCATAGCGAGCTTCATCAAATTCCTCGTGGTTAAGGGAGCCAAATATCGGCGTCAGTCCGCGGAGGGTCCGTACGAGTGCTACCTGCACACTAATGAGATCAATCACAAAGCCGAAGCGAAGCTTCTTGGCAAACTCGAGACCCTCTTCGGCTTGTGATTGCACTTCGGCAAGAGGATCTCCCACCGTCAAAGAGTTCGAGTTCAAAGAGTCTCGGCAATATGCTGCGAATGTAAGGTCGCCAATTCGGTTGGCTGCATCGAAGGCGCGATGTATGAGATCGCGGCCGTTCCGCGCATGTCTTGCCCACGGGATGACAAGATTTCCGAAAGACATGTAGGTTCGAGCTTCATAGCGCTTGAATCGGTGTTGTTGAACGAGCTCGTACCCCAGGCGGCCGAACCGGAATCCACCTTCGTAATTGCCGAAGCGCGCCCCGGCTATAATGGCAAACCAAACATAAGCAAAGCAGGATGCGTCGCTGTTGCCATGTTCAAGACTGAGGTTCACCATGTGGCAAACGACCAGCGAAGAAAGGTTTTCGTCCGTATGCATCGCTGTCGTTACGATCTCGGTCAGCACGTCGAGAACGTCGAGGACCCTGGGGTTGGTCATTAACGGCAGCTCGGCGAGTTCTTCGATTTGCCGGCTTCCGAGCTGAGACCAGATTCGATCGTATTCCCGTCGTGCTTCGTCGCCTGTCGGATGGGCCGACCAATAGACTCCGCCCCGACGGAGATATTCAAGGCACACCTCGATGGCGCGATCGCTCCGATCCAACGTAGTGTATAATGTGAGACGCAATCGTGTAACAACAGCGATATCGTGGTCGCTCTTGGCCCGGTCGGCGAGCAGCGAAAGCCGATTTTCGGCCGACTCCATATCTGCGGTCAGTAGTTCGCACTCGGCCGTCAGATACTGGATGGAAAAGGTCAGCTCATACCATCGCTGCCAAGAATCGTCCGGCAACAGCGCCGCAGCAACGGCAAGATAGCTTAGCGCAGAACAGTAGGCGGTCGAAGCTTTGGCTCGTTTGCCGGCGGTGAAGTTGAGTTCAGCGAGACGCTCTCGCTCGTCTTGTGATTTGATGAGGGACGTACACCGGTTTAACTGATTAACGATTTCAAAAACGGCTTCTTCTCTCTTTTCCCGAGGAATATGTGCCCACAGCAATCTTCCAATTTTTAGATGCGTCTCGGCGCGTGAGTGCTGGGGTATCAGTGAATAAGCCGCCTCCTGAATGCGATCGTGAATGAACTTATAGACTCCGTCCTGGCGAGCGAGCAATTCCAAGCGGACGGCTTCCCAGAGATCGGTCTGGAGGTCGTCCTTTGGTGTTCCGTGGACAATGGCAAGCGTTGCGGCATCAGCACTGTTTCCCAAGCAGGCAAGCTCTTGCACTGCTTTCTGCGTCTGGATCGGCAGCCGGTTTAGCTTTCCGACCATAAGCTCTACTACATTGTCGGTGTAACCTTTGCCGCGGATCCGATTCAGGTCCCAACGCCAACGCCTAGCGTTGTGGTCGAATCTGAGTAACTGTTCTTCGACTAAGGCATAGAGAAACTGGACGACGAAGAACGGGTTACCGTTGGTTTTTTCGTGAAGCAGTTGGGCAAACAGAGCCGCTTGTTGCGGCTTGCAGTGCAGAGAATCTACAATCATCTCTGCCAGATGCCCGGTGCCTAAGGGCGCCAAGACAATCTCGTGCACAACTGCTCCGGCCTGCCGAATCGTCCCAAGCCAGCGCCGGAGCGGATGGGCAAAATCGACTTCATTGTCTCTATATGCACCGATCAGCATTAGATGGTGCACGTCTGGTTGGCTTAACAAATCCTCTAGGAAGTCCAACGTCGCTGCATCCAGCCACTGCAAATCGTCGAGAAACAAGGCAAGAGGGTGTTCCGGCTGTGCGAATACGCCGATAAAACGCCTGAACACCAACTGGAAACGGCGTTGCCAGTCTTGTAGCGGAAGATCCGGAACTGGAGGCTGCTCTCCTATGATGAGCTTCAATTCGGGAGCGAGGCTCGCAATGAGCTGTCCGTTCGGGCCCAACGCGTGTTGAAGGGCATCGCGCCAGTTGCCCAGCTCGCCTTCGCTTTTACTCAGAAGCGGACGGACTAGGTTCTGAAAAGCCTGGGCTAGAGTCGAGTAAGGGATGTCACGTTTGTATTGATCGAATTTGCCTGACGCAAAAAGGCCGCGGAGCGGAACCAGCACTTTATGAAGCTCGTTCACGACCGAGGATTTACCGATACCCGAATACCCGGACACGAGCACCAACTCTGGCCGGCCACTGGCCACCACTCGCTCGAACGAGCCAAGTAAAGTGTCGATCTCATGCGCTCTGCCATACAAGTTCTCGGGAATCAGGAGCCGATCGGGCGTGTCATGCTGGCCAAGAGGGAACTCTGGAATTTTCTCCTGAACTCCTGTAACCGCTGAACTCCTCAAATACTCATCCAGGCAGCGCCGGAGATCAGCCTCAACCCCGGGCGCCGTTTGATAACGGTCCTCGGCGGTCTTGGCGAGCAACTTCATCACGATCGCGGAGAGGGGCGCCGGGATATTTGGCGACCGCTCAACTGGCGGCATTGGCTTTCTTGCAATATGGCAATGCACCCATTCCATGGCGTCAGACCCCGAAAACGGAAGGTTGCCGGTCAACATTTCGTAAAGTGTGATACCGAAGGAATAGAGGTCACTCCGGGAATCGATAGAACGATTCATGTGACCGGTCTGCTCAGGCGCCATATAAGCGAGCGTCCCAGCCACAATTTCGGGAGGCTTAGGAGACTGCCGCTCTCGGGGCAGGCGTGAGGCGATGCCGAACCCCTTCAGCCAGCATCGGCCGGTGTCGGGGTTCACCAGAATGTTGGCCGGTTTTATGTCTTTATGGATGATGCCACGCCGATGAAGATGCCTAATCGCAGTTAACAAATTAACGGCCAAGCGCAGCGAACACGAAACCGCCAATGGCTGACCGATCAATTGATCAAGAGGCAGACCCCCGGGATCCTCTAACACAAGAACGGAACGGCCCCAGTGTCTCTCAATTGCAAACGGTCGGGCAGCCCAGTTAAGGTCCAGCTCTTCTTTTAGAGAATATTCGTGCTCCAGCCGCTTCAGGCTCTCCGGCTTGGGATGCTGTCCAACAGGGGAAAGCGCGAGAATCTTGGAACCGGCATCGACGTTCTCCCCGCGATAAAGGATAAATTCCTCATCCCTCTGCATCGTGTCGAAACTATATCGTGATAGATCAATCACGGCGGCTCGATGATAAACACGATTGATTCCGATTCTTCCATTTAGCTTTAGCCTCTTGCGGGCAAAACAACTGGAAATTCAGCAGCAACTGCTGCAACCGAACCCGATCCGTCAGAATTGGGGGCAGTTCTCTCGACAGTTCGAGTTCGATTTCTAAATCACGTCTGGTCAACTCGGGACGAATGCAAGTCAAAAGATCGGGGACTACATCCGTGAAAATTAACTTAAGCCATCAGCCAAAGCGACACCTTGTCGAGCGCCACGACCTCTGGAGATTCTTTGCTGATTTCCTCCGCGGATAGCAAGTAGACATTCTCGATGAGGTATGAAGCGCCCACCTTGAAAGGTATCGCCGCTGGCGGAAAGGTAAGGATGAGTCCGGTGTCCGGGACACTTTTCAGAAACAGTGAAATCCCATCGAACGACATGATTACAAATAAATACGCCCAGCCTTTGCTTATTATTACGATGGCAATGATGTCGGTCTCAGCTGTCGGCCATGCGCAGGAACGAAAACTTCGAATTGTCTATAGTAGCCCGGCACTCACATATCCTTGGCAAGCTGAAGCCGCGAAGGTGGCTCAAGACGAGGCACGGAAATTAGATGTCGATCTGCTCCTGCAGGATGGTGAAGCCAGCTCCCCAAAACAAGAGAGCGATTTGCGTGCTGCACTTAACCTGGGGGTCGATGGTATTGTTCTGGATCCAAATGACGTCGACGCGTTGACCGGTGCAACGAACGATGTGCTGGATGCCGGCATCCCGATAGTCACTTTCGACCGAATCGTCCGCAATCCACACAAGCCGATTCCATATTTTGGGCTGAATAACGTGGCGGCAGGGGCCGAATTGGCGAAATATGTGATCAACAAGCTTCCGGATGGCGCTAGAATTGTTTTTATCACCGGCAAACCCGGTGGAAGTTCAGCCAACGAGCGCGCGAAAGGGGTACACGACGTCATAAAAGCCGCAGGGGACAAATATAAGATTGTCGCCGAACAAACAGGAAATTGGTCGCGGGAAGAAGCTCTGAACGTTACGCAAGATGTTCTGACCTCTCTTGAATACACACCGGACGCCATTATAGCGGCAAACGATGACATGGCCTTGGGAGCGTTGGCGGCTATCGAACAAGCAGGAGTACCAAAGGGGAAAATCGTGGTTGTAGGTATTGACGGTCTTCCGGAGGCGCTCGCAAAAATCAGAGATGGAGAAATGGCTGCTTCAGTTCAATTTCCTCTGATGCAAGTGAGGCTGGCCCTGGAAGCACTTGTTGCACATTTGCGTGACCACAAAGTAATCGAGGGAAAATTGCTGGACGCACTTGTAATTGAGAAATCGAACTTGCAGCAGGCAGATCGCTACTCCGCAATCAAATATAACTAATCGCCGACTAAGCCTGTCAGGGAAAAAAAGGCGAGCGCCTGCTCGTTCAATCAGCCGGAACGGCTGGATAGCTCTGTTCGCAGCGAAGACGACGATCGTATCGTCACCCTCGCCATTCGGGCCGATGCTGGAGGCAAGGAACAGCTTGCTGTCATGACCGAACGCAAATCCGCGAGGAAACGGCACTATCCGCACCGGGAGGACATACTCCCCAGGGGTTCTAGCTCGGCGGAGAAGGCCGTGATCGTCCGCGCGCTGCGCAACCTGACGTAGTACCGGCCATCCGGCCCAAAATTGCCGCCACCTACAACCCTTGCGCCAGATAACCGCCATCGACAGCGATCAGTTGACCGGTGACGTAAGCTGAATCGGGCAAGGCGAGGAATGCCGCGACGCGGGCCACATCGTTTGGCTCGGCCAGTCGTCCAAGCGGAGTAGCCGCTATGAGCTGCCTTTCAAAAGCCTTATCTTCCAGTGCGCTTTTCACCATCTCCGTGCGTGTAAACCATGGAAGCACACCATTAACACGGATGCCGTCAGGCCCCCACTCGACCGCGAGAGACCGGGTCAGATGATCCAACGCTGCTTTTGTCGTGCCGTAGGCGAGGCGATTAGGTAACACCACTTGGCCGGTGATGGAGGAAATATTAACCAGGGTACCGCTCGAAGCGCGCAGCTCTTCATAGGCGGCTTGAGCTAAACTGAAGGCGGCAAAAAGGTTAATCTCCACCAACGCACGAAAATCTTCGACGGTAGTTTCGGATGCCGGCGCACGAAATGCCTGTCCGGCGTTATTGATCAGTCCGTCGACGCGGCCGAACAAGTCTTTGGCTTTTCCAATTATCCTCAAGTGATCGCTTTCGACAGTCACATCTGCTTGTAGGTACTGATAATTTCCGGCGGATGCTTGAACTAACACCGGCGAGGAGACGTCTGGCTTGCGCGCCACTCCAAGAACGCGCGCACCACGGCGCAGGAGTTCTTGGACAATGGCCTGACCAATACCTCGACTAGCGCCGGTCACGATGAATACGGGTGAGTTTGCAGGTCCTTTCATACAAGTCGAAGCGCCGCGGAAGTGAGAGGTGGCTCTAAAAGAGTAATCAGTGTGTCAGTAATCAGTAGCTAGTCCGTACTCGATCTTCGTTCGCTTGCTGACATTCCGTGACTGATTACTGATTGACTGATTACTGTTTTCGCGCCACCTCCCATTGAGCGGTTTAACGATCAAGAAGCCGTCCAGCCTCCGTCGACTGGCAAGATAGCGCCTGTAGTGAATTTTGAGGCATCAGAAGCAAGATAAAGAACCGCGGCTGCGATTTCTTCGCTCCTGCCCAGACGACCGACGGGATGCTGGGATATTAGCCAGTTTCGCGTGTCCCCTTCCTTGCCCGCGAACCGGTCGACCATCTCAGTGTCAATTGCGCCCGGCGCCACTGCATTCACCCGAATTCCCTGCTTGGCAAACTCGACCGCGATGGCTTTGGTTAATCCTTCCACCGCATGTTTTGTCGCCACGTAAATGCTCGCCTGCGCAAGCCCAATATGGCCGGCGATGCTGGAAACGTTAACAATCGAGCCGCCGCCAGTCTTCAGCATGGCCGCGACTTCATGCTTCATAGCATTGAGAACCCCCCAGACGTTAATGTCAAAGGTTCGTCGATATTGTTCTTCGGTCACTTGATCCAGCGGACCCACGATTTCGACACCGGCATTGTTGAACGCCACGTCGAGACGGCCGTGGGTGGATAAGACGAAGTCGACGGCCTTCACTACGTCCGCTTCTTTGGCGACATCGGTGCGAATGTAAGCCGCGGTTCCTCCAGTCTTCTTGATTTCTGCAACGGCCTCCAAGCCTTCCTTTTCACGGCGGCCGGTAATTATCACTTTTGCTCCAGCGTCGGCGAAAGCAATCGCCGTCGTTTTGCCAATCCCGGAGGTTCCTCCGGTAACGAGCACTATTTTGTCAGTATATGAGTTT
>Ga0307474_10004498_pt1 | contig 10042 bp, 9 predicted proteins | sample atmos_gasesECM1C_2_FD_203312 | JGI IMG/M metagenome (GOLD analysis project Ga0307474, IMG submission 203312) | Hardwood forest soil microbial communities from Morgan-Monroe State Forest, Indiana, United States - atmos_gasesECM1C_05 | ecosystem: Environmental > Terrestrial > Soil > Temperate...
TCCGGCGCAACGTCACCGGACCAAAAGCTGAAAACAAGTCGGTGAGGAAATCGCGATCCATCGCCGGCCGCGCCTAGTGGTCCGATTCTAACATTCGCATTCCGTCTCAGCGGCCACTTTTGCGAATGTTAGAATCAAAGGACCACTAGCAAATATAGGTATCTAGTGGAGTTTGGATTTGACATTCGCTTGACGAACTTGCGGCTAGGTGTGTAGCGAATGTCAAATCCACTCCACTAGTCAGGGCGTCAGCCGTCGACGTCAGCCGGCTTGAGCTGTACGGACTCGCCGCAACCGCAGGCGCCAATCTGGTTCGGATTGTTGAAGATGAACTGGGCCTGCATCTTGTCGGCCTTGTAGTCCATCTCGGTGCCGAGCAGGAACAACACCGCCTTCGGGTCGACCAGGATCTTCACGCCCTTGTCTTCGACGACTTCGTCGGTCGGGCGCACTTCGTGAGCATATTCGACCGTATAGGACTGTCCGGCGCAGCCGCCGTTCTTGACGCCGACGCGAAGACCGACGATCTCGGAGTCGGCGCGCCTGGTCAGTTCCTGAACACGCGCCGCCGCGGCGTCGGTCAGCTTCATGACCTGCGGACGCGGACGCCTTGCTTTGGGGGCTGGTGAAGTCGGGGTCATGTTGGTCATGTGGTCAATCCCAAAGCCAGTTCAATAAGGCCGCATCGTCTTTGCCGGCAACGCTCACCACATATTGAGAACGAGACGCGCCTCATCCGACATGCGGTCCGGGGTCCAGGCGGGATCCCACACCAGGTTCACGTTGACGACGCCGATGCCGGGTACGCTCGCAACCGCGTTCTCGACCATCGTCGGCAGTTCGCCCGCCGCAGGACAGTTCGGCGTGGTCAGCGTCATCAGCAGATCGACGGAACGGTCGTCCTTGAGTTCGACCTTGTAGATCAGGCCGAGCTCGTAAATATCGGCGGGAATTTCCGGGTCGAACACGGTTTTGAGCGCGGCCACGATGTCGCCGCTCAGCCGCTCGGTTTCTTCCGGCGGCAAGGCCGAATGCGTTTCCATGTTGGAAGTCTTGGCTTCCACGGCCGCATCCTTTGTTTCAACAGTGTCGGTCATGCGAACAGTTCCCGCGCCTTGATCAGCGCCTGTGCCAGATGGTCGACTTCCTCGCGCGTATTATACATGCCGAACGAGGCCCGGCATGTCGCGGTGACGTTGAACCGCTCTAAAAGCGGCATCACGCAATGGGTGCCGGCGCGAACCGCGATCCCTTGCCGGTCGATGACGGTTGCGACGTCGTGGGGATGGGCGCCCTTCATCTCGAAGGAGATCACCGGCCCCTTGCCCTTGGCGGTCCCGATCATGCGCAGCGAGTTGATTTCGCGCAAGCGCGCCTCGGCATAGGTCAGGAGGTCATGCTCGTGCGCGGCGATGCGCTCCTTGCCGATCGAATTGACGTAGTCGATCGCAGCGCCCAGCCCGATCGCTTCCACGATCGCCGGCGTACCGGCTTCGAACTTGTGCGGCGGATCGCCATAGGTGACGACATCGCGCGTCACCTCGCGGATCATCTCGCCGCCGCCGTTATAGGGCCGCATCGCTACGAGATGCTCGTGCTTGGCGTAGAGCACGCCAATACCGGACGGCCCGTAGAGCTTGTGTCCGGTGCAGACATAAAAATCCGCACCGATGTCCTGTACGTCGATCGCCAGATGAACCGCGCCCTGGCTGCCGTCGACCAGCACCGGAATGCCCCTGGCGTGGGCGATCTTCACGACGTCCTTGACCGGCACGATGGTGCCGAGCGCATTCGACATCTGCGTGATCGCGACCAGCTTGGTCCGCGGCGACAACTGCTTTTCGAATTCCTCGATCAGGAAGTTGCCGTCGTCGTCGACATCGACCCACTTGATCACGGCGCCCTGACGTTCCCGCAGGAAGTGCCACGGCACGATGTTGGAATGGTGCTCCATGATCGAGATGACGATCTCGTCGCCCTCGCCGATATTTGGCGCACCCCAGGAGGACGCGACGAGGTTGATCGCTTCGGTCGCGTTGCGGGTGAAGACGATCTCTTCGGGCCGCGAGGCGTTGAGGAATGCCGCCACCTTGGCGCGGGCGCCCTCATAGGCTTCCGTCGCGGCATTGGCGAGATAATGCAGCCCGCGATGGACGTTGGCGTATTCGCTTTTATAGGCTTCCGTCATGCGATCGAGCACGGCGTTCGGCTTCTGCGCCGACGCGGCGTTGTCGAGATAGACAAGCGGCTTGCCATAGACCTTCATCGCCAGCGCGGGAAAATCCTCCCGCAGGCGGGCTACATCATAGGAGCCATTTGAGACCGCCGGATGCATGCTCATCCCCGTGCCGCGAGCCAGCGCTCTGCGGTCGAAACCGCGAGCTCGCGCAAGTCATCGCTGGCAATCGATTCGATGGCTTCGCCGACGAAAGCCTGAATCAGAAGCGACTGCGCTTCCTTTTCCGACAGGCCGCGTGCGCGCAGGTAAAACAGCAGGCTTTCGTCGAGTGCGCCGGTGGTGGCACCGTGCCCGCAAGTGACGTCGTCGGCAAAGATTTCGAGCTCAGGCTTGTTGTCAGCCTCGGCCTCGTCGGACAGCAGCAAGGCCCGCGTCATCATCTTGGCGTCGGTCTTCTGCGCATCGGGCTGAACGATGATGCGACCCTGAAACACCGAATGCGCGCGATCGTCGACAACCGAGCGGAACACTTCGCGGCTGCTGCAGTGGGGCACCGCATGGTCGAGGAACAGCGTGGTGTCGGCATGCTGCCGGCCATTGAGCAGGTTGACGCCGTTGGCGTTCACCTCGGCGCCCTCGCCTGCAAAGGTCAGATAGCCCTGATAACGGCTGAGGCCGCCGCCGCTGGTCATGTTGAAGGTGGCGAGGCGCGCATTCGCGCCGATCGTGAAGATCGCCGTCGTGATGTTGGTGGCATCCGCGCTGTCGGCCATCAGCCGCACATGCTGCAGGTGAGCATTGTCACCGAGCGAAATGGTAACGGCATCGTTGACCTGGTGGGACTTGGCCCCTTCTGCCACGACGAAGCTTTCCAGCAGCGTCACTTGCGCAGCTTTGCCGAGCTTCAGGAACGAGCGGGTGTAGCTCGCTGCCGCCGAACGCGTCGCGACATGGACAATATGCAGCGGCTTTGCCAGCACCGAGCCGTCGCCAACCGTGATGAGGACGCCATCGGTCGCCATCGCCGCGTTCAGCGCAATCATCGCACCTGACGCCACGCCGTTCTCGAGCAGATCAGCCCGCGCGGCGTTGCTGCTATCTTCCAGCACATCGCGCAGCGTCTGCACGCGAACGCCGGCCTCCAGCTTCTTCAAACTCGACAGCGACGGCGCAAAGACCCCATCGACCAGCACAAGCCGATACGCATCGACGGCGGAAACCGCCTTCAGCGCCGCTTCGCTGCGTTTCAACGCCGATGCATCGGGAGCCGCCGCCAGCGGCAGCACCTCGCGCATCAGCGCGCGCAAATCGGTATATTTCCAGTCCTCGAGACGGCGATGCGGCAGGCCAGCGCGCTCATAGGCCTCGAAGGCTTGCAGGCGCGCATCGAGAACTTTACCTGCGCCAGGCAGCCGGTCGCGCACCGAGGTGAAGATGTCACTCACCACGCGCCGCGTCTCGCTCTTGGCCAATACGACGTTCATACCAAAATCCGTTAGTCCTAAGCGTCAGGCCGCATCGTCGAACTGGGCGTATCCGGACGCCTCAAGCTCCAACGCCAGTTCCTTGCCGCCGCTTTTCACGACCTTGCCCCTCGACATCACGTGCACGAAGTCGGGAACGATGTAATTCAGAAGCCGCTGATAGTGGGTGATCACCACCATCGCGCGGCCGGGCGAACGCAACGCGTTGACGCCGTCAGCGGCAATACGCAGCGCGTCGATGTCGAGACCGGAATCCATCTCATCGAGGATGCACAGGCTCGGCTCGAATAGCGCCATCTGAAGGATTTCGTTGCGCTTCTTTTCGCCGCCGGAGAAGCCGACATTGACGCCGCGCTTGAGCATGTCCTGCGGAATGCTCAGCCGCTTGGCGACCTCGCGCACCTTTTTCAGAAACTCCGGCGCCATCAGTTCGCTTTCACCGCGCGCCTTGCGCTGGGCGTTGTAGGCCGTGCGCAGGAAATTCATGGTGACGACGCCGGGAATTTCGACCGGATACTGGAAAGCAAGGAACACGCCCTTGGCGGCGCGCTCGTCCGGAGCCATGTCCAGGAGATCTTCGCCGTTGAACAGGATTTCGCCGCCGGTGACCTCGTAGCCCGGCTTGCCCGCGATTACGTGCGACAACGTCGATTTGCCGGAGCCGTTCGGCCCCATGATCGCGTGAACTTCGCCTTTGTTCACGGTAAGCGACAGCCCATGGAGGATCTCGCGATCCTCGACACGCACCTGCAAATCTTTGACTTCAAGTAACGACATATCTTCTTCCCGTTTAATCCTCATTCCTTCGGAGCGCCGAAGGCGCTTGCGAAGGACGATGCAAATTTGAAAGCTCAGCCGACCGATCCCTCCAGCGAGATCGAGATCAGCTTCTGCGCTTCCACCGCGAATTCCATCGGCAGTTGCTGCAGCACGTCCTTGACGAAGCCGTTGACGACAAGGCCAACCGCCTCTTCCTGGCTCAGGCCGCGCTGGGTGCAATAAAACAGCACGTCCTCGGAAATCTTCGAGGTCGTCGCTTCATGCTCGAACAAGGCCGAGGAGTTCTTCGCTTCGACGTACGGCACGGTGTGCGCGCCGCATTTGTCGCCGATCAGAAGCGAATCGCAGGCGGTATAGTTCCGCGCGCCCGTCGCCTTGCGATGCGCCGTGACAAGACCGCGATAGGTATTCTGCGATTTGCCGGCTGCGATGCCCTTGGAGATGATGCGGCTGGTCGTGTTCTTGCCGAGATGCAGCATCTTGGTGCCGGAATCGACCTGCTGATAACCGTTCGAGATCGCGATCGAATAAAACTCGCCGCGCGAATTGTCGCCGCGCAGGATGCAGCTCGGATACTTCCAGGTGATGGCAGATCCGGTCTCGACCTGCGTCCAGGAGATCTTCGAATTGACGCCGCGGCAGTCGCCACGCTTGGTGACGAAGTTGTAGATGCCGCCCTTGCCTTCGGAGTTGCCGGGATACCAGTTCTGCACGGTCGAGTACTTGATCTCGGCATCGTCAAGCGCGACGAGTTCGACCACGGCGGCATGAAGCTGATTCTCGTCGCGTTGCGGCGCGGTGCAGCCTTCGAGGTAGCTGACGTAAGACCCCTTGTCGGCGATGATCAGCGTGCGCTCGAACTGGCCGGTGTTGCGTTCGTTGATGCGGAAATAGGTCGACAGTTCCATCGGGCAGCGCACGCCCGGCGGCACGTAGACGAACGAGCCGTCGGAGAACACCGCGGAATTGAGGGTGGCGAAGAAATTGTCGCTGATCGGCACTACCGAGCCAAGGTACTTCTTCACCAGGTCTGGATGCTGCTGCACCGCTTCCGAGATCGGCATGAACAGTACGCCGGCCTTGGCCAATTCCGCCTTGAAGGTGGTCGCCACCGAGACCGAGTCGAATACGGCGTCGACCGCGACCCGGCCATAGCCGCTGCCACTTTCGGCTTCGCCGCCATGAACGCCTTCCAGGACAGCGACTTCGCGCAAGGGAATACCGAGCTTCTCGTAGGTCTTGAGAATTTCCGGATCGATCTCGTCGATCGAGGTCAGCGTCTTCTTCGGCTTCGGCGCGGAGTAGTAATAGAGGTCCTGGTAATCGATCTTCGGATAGTTGACGCGCGCCCAGGCCGGCTCGGTCATGGTCAGCCAGCGCCGATAGGCCTCAAGACGCCATTCCAGCATCCAGGCCGGTTCATTCTTCTTTTCGGAAATGAAGCGGACGATATCTTCCGACAGGCCCTTCGGAGCCTTATCGGACTCGATCAGCGTCTCAAACCCATATCGATACTGGTCGACGTCGATCCGGCGGACCCGATCGACCGTCTCTTGTACGGCAGGCATCCAATTCCTCCGCTCGCGGTTTCAAGGACCGCGGTGGAACTAAAATTCAAAGCGTCTCTTACGATGTTTCCCGGACGAAATCACCTGCTTAGAATGGTTCAAGCTGTGTTTCGTCCCTGACCCTTAAGTAAGGTACCGACGAGCCTTCGCCAACCCTTCAAGGCTCGATCAACGTCCGCATCTTGCGTAGACCAGCCTATACTGAGCCGCACCGCCCCTTGGGCGATGTCGGCGCCAAATCCCATGGCCTCCAGCACGTGTGACGGCTGGACCTTCCCCGACGAACAGGCCGACCCCGAAGAGACCGCGATCCCGGCCAGATCGAAGCCAATGACGGCGGTTTCCGCCCTGAGGCCGGGAACAGTGAACAAGACGGTATTCGGCAACCGTCGAACGGTATCTGAGAACACAATGACGCCGGGGGTCTGGCGAAGCCCGGCCTCAAGCCGTTTGCGCAAGGTCTCGAGGCGCCCGCCCGCGGCCGGCAAGTCCGCCATGGCAACATCAACCGCGGCGCCAAAGCCGGCGATGCCCGCCACATTCTCGGTTCCTGCGCGTCGACTTTGCTCCTGCCCGCCGCCGCGCAGCAGCGGCTCGGCTCCGCTCACGCCTTCCGCCAGGATCAACGCACCAACGCCCTTTGGACCGCCGATCTTGTGCGCCGACAGTGTGAGCAGGTCAGCGCCCAGGTCGCCCACATTGACGGGGATCTTGCCGAAGGCTTGCACCGCATCGACGTGCAGCAGGCCTCCTCCGGCGTGAACGATCTCGGCTGCCTCTGCGACCGGCTGGATGGCGCCGGTTTCGTTATTGGCCAGCATGATCGAAACCAGCGCGGGCGGCCCGCTCGCAAGCGCCTCGCGCAACTTGTCGAGATCGGCGATGCCGTCGGGAGTGACCTTGATCCTTGCGATGGCTGTCGACGGAAATCGCCCGCCCGATAGCACGGAGGTATGTTCGATCGCCGATACCAGCAAACGTTCGACGGCCGGGCTCGAACCGCGCCTCACGTTCGGCGCCAGCGCGAGCGCATTGCCTTCTGTCCCGCCCGAGGTGAAGACGACGTTCCTGGGCTGCGCACCGACCGCGGCGGCCACGGCAGCACGTGCATGCTCGATCACCTTCCGCGCCTGCCGGCCCTCGGCATGAACCGACGACGCATTGCCCGGAAGATCCAGCGCATCTGACATCGCCCGCCGCGCTTCGTCGCGGAGCGGCGTCGTTGCATTCCAATCGAGATAGATACGGTCGGACATTAAAGTACAATATTACCTTCTGTTACTGCGAAGCTCATTCGTCGCGCTGCCATTCCGGCAATTGGCAAGCCGCATGTTTGGCCGCAATCCCAAAAGCTCGTCTAACACCTTGAACACTCGGATGGATGTTCAAAATCCTTGCTTTTTGCCCCTCGCCCTATGTTAGAACGCGGCCTCCGTCACCAGACGTCGTCGCGCACACTGCGCTTGAGACGTCTGCTCCCGAATTCCGTACGCAGGTCTTGTCTGCCAGATCGCCAGATGAAGCCAGCGATAAACCGGTCGATTTCGCCAAGGACCGTCCATGCCTGAAGTTATTTTCACCGGCCCCGCGGGCCGTCTCGAAGGCCGCTATCATCCGGCGAAACAGAAGAACGCGCCGATTGCGATGATCCTGCATCCGCATCCGCAGTTTCACGGCACGATGAATCATCAGATCGTCTACCAGTGCTACTACGCATTTGCGCATCGCGGCTTCTCGGTGCTGCGGTTCAATTTCCGCGGCGTCGGCCGCAGCCAGGGCTCGTTCGATCACGGCACCGGCGAATTGTCGGATGCGGCTTCTGCGCTCGACTGGGCGCAAACCATTAATCCGGAAGCACGCGCCTGCTGGGTCGCGGGCTTCTCGTTCGGCGCCTGGATCGGCATGCAGCTCCTGATGCGCCGGCCGGAGGTCGAAGGCTTCATCTCGATCGCGCCGCCCGCCAACCTCTATGATTTCTCGTTCCTCGCGCCCTGTCCGTCTTCAGGACTGATCGTGCATGGCGAGAAGGATGCGGTGGTGCCGCCGAAGGACGTCAACACGCTGGTCGAGAAACTCAAGACGCAAAAGGGCATCGTGATCGATCAGCAGATCATCCCCGGCGCCAACCACTTCTTCGACGGCAAGCTCGAGCCGTTGATGCAGTCGGTCACCGCCTATCTCGACATGCGGCTTGCCAACGTCCGTTGAGACTCCATTTCAGGCCGCGACCCGCGCCTGGAGCTGCGAGATCCAGGAATTCCGGCGTTTGAGAAAGTCACGCAGCCGCGCCGGATAGTCGGCGCTCACCGCCGACTTCACCGACGGCCGTGCCGCCAGCGATGCGCGCCAACGCGCCAGCTTCGGCTTGCCGTTCAAAATGCCGAACTCGCCGATCTGGTCGAACACGTCGAAATAGCGGAACACCGGGCCGAAGACCGCGTCCACAAGTGAGAACGCATCGCCGTCGAACCAGGGCGCAGCCGCCAGCCGTGCCTCGATCCGCGCGAAGCGCCCTTCGAGCTGGGTGGCCTTCATCTTGAACGCGGCTTCGTCCGGCGCCGAGTAGAGCCCAGCGATATCGTTCAGCACTGCAGAGCCAAATTCGATCCAGCCCCGATGCTCGGCTCGGCGCAGCGGATCGGAAGGATGCAACGGCTTCGGTTGGGTTTCCTCGAGATATTCGAGAATGACCGCGGATTCGAAAATCGGGGTATCGCCGACCTGAAGCACCGGCGTCTTGCCAAGCGGCGAAATCGCAAGGAACCAGTCCGGCTTGTTGGCGAGATCGATGTCGACCCGTTCGAAATCGACGCCCTTTTCAGTCAGCGCAATCACCGCCCGCTGCACATAGGGACAAAGCTTGTGGCTGATCAGCCGGAGGCGCGCGGACATGGCGTGACCTGACGTTTAATGCAGATGCATTCAAATTACATGCAAATGCATCTAACCGTCAAGCTGCGACACCGCGCTTACGGCCGCGCGACGATGCCGCCGGTCATCGGGATCGGCACGCCGGTCGTGGCGGGATAGCTGAGCGGCAGACCTTTGAGGCCGCGCGCGGCCAGAAAACCGAAAGCCTGGGCCTCGATCGCATCGGTCGACCAGCCGAGCGCATCGGCGGATTCGACGGTCGCCGGAGCGAGGCTCTCGCGCAACATCCGCATCATGGTGAGGTTGCGCGCGCCGCCACCGGCGACGACCCAGCTCTTCGGCCGCTTCGGCAAAAGCGGAACGACCCGGGCGATGGCAGCGGCAGTGAAGGCCGTCAGGGTCGCCGCGCCGTTTGCGGGAGAGGAATCGGAAAGTCTCAGCTTGCCGAAATCATTGCGATCGAGCGACTTGGGCGGCGACTGCGCAAAAAACGGCAGGGACAGAGCCTGCGCGATCCAGCTTTCGTCAACGGTGCCTTGCGCCGCCATGCGGCCATCGCAATCGAAGCGCTGGCCGATCGAACGCTGCATGAAATCATCGATCAGCGCATTGCCGGGTCCGGTGTCGCAGGCAATCAGCGTATCGCCGTCGATATAGGTGATGTTGGACACGCCGCCGATATTGAGCACGACGATCGGCCCCTCGCGCTCCAGCGATTGCGCCAGCGCGCGGTGATAGACCGGGACGAGCGGCGCGCCCTGCCCGCCAGCTGCGACATCCGCAGCGCGGAAATCGTGCATGACCGGAATGTGGATCGCCCTCGCCAGGGCCGCGGCATCGCCGATCTGCACCGTCAGCTTGTCACAAGGGCGATGCAGCACGGTTTGACCATGGAAGCCGACGATGTCGATGTCTTCGCTCGTGATGCGGTTCTGGCTCTTGAAGCTCGCGATGGCCTCGGCATGCGCCATGGTGACGATGCGCTCGGCCTCCTGGAGAATGCCGGGCCGCGCCTCGCGCGCCTGGAGGTGACTGGCTTCGGTGAGGGCCTGGAGCAGCAACCGGCGCTCGGCATCGGTGTAGGGCCGGTAGCCGGACGGGCCGAAAGCCTTGACCTTTTTGCCGTCGGTTTCGATCACGGCAACATCGACCCCGTCCAG
>Ga0307474_10004500_pt1 | contig 10039 bp, 10 predicted proteins | sample atmos_gasesECM1C_2_FD_203312 | JGI IMG/M metagenome (GOLD analysis project Ga0307474, IMG submission 203312) | Hardwood forest soil microbial communities from Morgan-Monroe State Forest, Indiana, United States - atmos_gasesECM1C_05 | ecosystem: Environmental > Terrestrial > Soil > Temperate...
CCGATGGTTGATGTGATGTTAGTGCTCCTGATCATCTTCATGGTGATCACGCCTATGTTGCAGAAGGGCATTAGCGTGGATATGGCTAAAGTAAACAATCCGACTCCAATGCAGGACGCCGACAAAGAAGACGCGCTGCTGGTTTCGGTGATGCGGGACGGGACTGTTTACTTCGGCGCGGACAAAATCCTGCCCGATGGGTTGACCAGCAAGGTGAAGGATCGCCTGACCAACCGCACAAACAAAGAGGTCTATGTCAAGGCGGACGCGCGGGCCCACTTTGGCAATGTAGTGCAGGTAGTGGATGCCGTGCGCGCCGCCGGAGTGGATGACCTGGGTTTGCTGACCGAGCAGAGGAAGAGCACTCCAAACGCTCCCCCTACGGCTCCAACGCCTTCCGGACAATAGAGGAGATTCGATCATGAGTATGGCAATGGGAAGCGGCGGAGGGCAAAGTGCAAACATCAACGTCACTCCGCTGATTGATGTGCTGCTGGTGTTGCTCATCATTTTCATGGTGATCACGCCGTTGACGCCGAAAGGCTTGGATGCGCTTGTTCCTCAGCCGCCTCCGCCCAACGCTCCCAAAAACAACACGCCGGACCGCACCATCGTGGTGCAATTGATTGATCGTGGGGGTGGCAATGATCCCGGCCTCAAGATCAATCAGGAAGACGCTACCTGGGACAATCTGCAGGGGCGCCTTGCCGATATCTACAAGACCCGCGCCGAGAAGGTTATGTTCGTTAAGGGCGACGACGCGATTCCATTCGCCGATGTCGCTAACGTCATTGACATCGCGCATGCTGCGGGAGTAGATAAGGTTGGTTTGATTACCGCGAAGATCGAGGCGGGCGGCTAGAGCACGCCCAACACTTTATTGGAGCGCCCGGAAGGTCGCACATCGCATCGGCCCGCGCGCGGGAGCCACGGTTCCCGCGTCGCTTCTGCCAAAATGCTCGGCCAGCGCTTGTCAACTTGTTGTCTCTGGGCCTAGGATGCTGTGGCAAGGGAGACTTATACCGCAATGAATAAGCACATTCGTTTGCTGATGCTAGCCGCCGTTGCGCTGGCGTTGTTATCGTCTGTGGGGTGCAGCAAGCTGCGCGCCCGCGATCAGCTCAACAAGGGCGTTACTGCCTACAAGAACGCCAAGTACGAAGAGGCCATCGACCATTTCCAACAAAGCGTAGCGTTGGATTCCACTCTGATTAACGCCAAAATGTATCTGGCTACCGCCTACGCCCAGCAGTACATCCCGGGCGCCGATACTCCCGACAACAACAAAATGGCGGAAGAGGCGATCAAACAATACTTATCCGTGCTCGACATGAACGCCGCCCGCGATCAGAAGGTCAACTCCGCCAAGGGGATTGCCTACTTGTACTTGAACATGAAGAAGTTCGACGATGCGAAAAAGTTTTACCGCATGGCCGGCGACATGGACCCGAACGATCCGGAGCCGTACTACTCAGTCGGCGTCATCGACTGGACGGCCTGCTATCAGCCCCGAATGGAAGAGCGCGCAAAACTGGGTTTGAAGCCTGATGAGAACCTCAGCGCCAAGAACAAGGATCAGAAAAAGGTTTGCGCCGATTTGAAGACCAAAAATTGGCCGTCGGTTGAGGAAGGGATTGAGAGCCTGAACAAGGCCATCCAACTCCGCCCCGATTACGACGATGCCATGGCTTACCTGAATCTGATGTACCGCGAAAAGGCCGACGTCGAGTGCGACGATTTGAATGCCCGGCAGCAGGATCTGAAGACAGCCGACCACTGGGTCGATCAAACTCTGCTTACCAAGAAAGCCAAGGCCGAAAAGCAGCCCGGAACTCAGGGCATCACGTTGGATCAACCGAAGTAAGAGTCGGATCTCATCAGAATCGAGAATGCCTCTCTGCATCGGCGGCCGAGAGGCATTTTTCTTGGCCATGGATATCCCACAGCAGCATTGTCGGGCGCATTCACGGTAGTCGAGTGATTATTGGATTACCAAGTTTAGACCGGTTCCCTTCGTGTCCTCGGCCCGCGCATACTTCGGTGTAAGATCGCAGTAGTGAACTCTTCCGGAGTTGCTATGAAACGATTCGCGGTTTTCGTCCTGCTCGCCGTGCTGACCGTTACGGCGCCGCTCCTGGTCAACGCTCAACGCGAAAACCGAAGCATCGGAGAAAATGGCCGCGAAGCCAAGCAGGCGGCGAAGCAGCAGAGAAAGTATCTAAAGAAGACTGCCAGGCAACAGCGCAGGGCCATGAAGAGAGCTCAAAAAGCGCAGCGCAAAGCTGCCAAACAGCAGCAACGCCGGCACGGGTAGGTTGCGCCAGAATGCCGACGCGAAAGCTTGTTCAATCCGCGTGAGCGGTCGAAGGCATCGACTGCGTGCCAAAAATTACCGAAAATTCATGACCCCGTAACCCACCTCCGCAAGACAACCCCTATCCTTGCTCATTGACGATTCAGTTATGGGTACGGCAAAATCAGAGTCAATAGCTGCACCAGTTCTCAGCCCGCGCCACGGGGAGATTCTTATGAGCACCGCTCGAGCTGAAAGCCTTGCTCCCGAACCCGCCCACCAGCACATCGTCCATCGCACAATCGAAGCCTGCCGTCTGGCCAAAGAAGCTGCCGGAGCCGCCGCCGAAGGCATTGCCACGGGTTCGAACACACTGTTGAACTCACTGCGTCAACGCGAACGCGAACTCGACACTCTCGACATGGAGATCGACGCTGCCGTCACCACGCTGATCACCGAAGTCGAGCCGCCGGTCGCCCGCGAACTGCTGGCATGTATGAAGTTCATGATCGGCCTCGAGCGCATCGGCGACTTGCTTCTCAGCTTCGCCAACAGCGCGCAAGCCGCCGCCGGACGCATCGACTCCGAAGACACGCGCGACCTTACCCGCATGGCTACCATTCTCGAAAAAATGCTTACCGATGTCGGCGCCGGTTTTTCTGCACGCGACGTGGGCAAGGCCGTCGAGGTTCTCCGCGCAGACTCCGAGATGGACCGCCTGCGCAATCTCATCTTTCTTCGCCACATTGAGAATCCCGAAAACATCGCGCGACAGGCCAGCCTGCAGTGTATCTTCATGACCCAGTCCCTCGAACGCGCCGGCGACCACGCGAAGAACCTCGCCGAAGAAGTCTGCCACCTGGTCAGCGGCCATACCGTCCGCCACGTCCTCAAAACCTACGACAAGCCGGTCGAACAAATGTTCATCGACTACCTCCGCAAACGCGATCAGCACTGATCATAGTTGCACTCCGGTTGGTCCTAGATCCAAAAGCGATCTACTGGAAGTCTCACGGATGAAAAAGCGGGATCAGCGGATCGCTAAGCAAGCGGGGCTCCGTGCGCACGTTGCTTCAAGGCTTCAGGGTTGGGCCTAATCGTGTTTAGGAGCCTTCGGCGTAAGCTTACGGATGACAAATTCTTGAAGGACATTGGTGGCGGCGCTGGTGCCAATCCCGATTGCCGCGTTTTCAAAGGTTAATTCTGCGCCATTGCGATCGTTCCCCGGGTAGTAAATATTCGAAATGCCGCCCGCTGCCAGGCTTCCGAGGATATTCGAATAACCTGGCTGCCAGCGCCCATTGTCGCCCTTGCAAATTACCGAATTGGCCATGGCATAAAGGAAGCGCGATGGTACGCTGCCCGTCCCCTTGTAGAAATAACGCGGATCCTGTTTCAAAAGCGACGGTAGTATGGCACCTCCGATGAGAGTACCCGAAACCGTATCGGCATAGCCGGCGCCGAAACGCTTGGCAAAACCTTGTGCCCCTTGTCCATATTCGTTGAAGTGGTTCTGCCACTGCTCTACTCCCGCGCTGCCTGCCACCATCAAAAGAGTCACCGGATCAATTACTGTCTTCCAGGCGAGCTTGAACTTTTCTTTCGAAGTGAGGGCGACGGCATCGGGAACGTAGCTGACATAAAAATTTGGAATCGCGCCAAGAATACGCTGCTTCTCTTCAACCTTGAGCTGCTCTTCCGCCACTTCAACTCGTGGGAGTCCGACCTGCACCTCAGTGACATCTGTCGCAACAGGCAACGCGATCTGCGGGATAGTATCGACTTCTCCCGAATGCAGCGTTCCCGCGAATGTTTGCATCGCGAAGCGTGCTGAGGTAATTGTGAGCTGAAACGCTCCAGGAGCGACCTTGGGGAAAAAGAACTGTCCATCTGTGCCAGAAAGCACTTCTTGATTCTGGGATCGCTCCTCACTGCTCAGCTTTACCTGCGCCCCGGAAACAACGGCTCCAGTTTGGTCAACCACCGTTCCGTTGATGCTTCCTGGCAAGCGCTGATCCGCTGTCTGGCTGCTTGAGATTGTGGGGTCTTGTTCTTGACCGGGTACGGGCGTCTGTTGTTGTGACTGTCCCATGCACTGCAATGAACAATTCAAGGCCACAAACACTACAGCTATGAGTCCGGGCTGGAATTGGCGGAACATAGACAACTTAACTCTATCTTCTTTTCTATTTTCCTTCCAAATCACTAAAGTTATCCATTCTCACGCCCCCGCTGATTCAATGACGAGCCCGGTCCAGAGTCGCTCTCCAGAGTTTGATGCTCGATTCCGCCCGGTAATTCCACTCACAATGCATTTTGTGCAAGTTGAATACCACATTGAGTTTGCGGATTTTGTGGTTTGCCTCCGACGGTTGCGTCGAGAATCGGGCAACACGAACCGATTCGCTAGGGCGGGGGAGTTCGATTGCTGCCCGAACCACAGATTGTCGGAGGAGTCAAAACCGGTTCTGCAGTGCGCCCACCCTTCGTGCAGAAGGTTGAAGGGTTGGGCACGCACAGTCCGGGTCGCGTCTGCGAGATCGAGACCCCAGGGTTACGACCCGCAAGTTCCTGGGATACGACGGATGATAAAAAGGGTGCCCTTTTTGCACAGGTTTCGAGCGTGAATCGGAACTCTAAGAAAGGAGCACCCTTACCGCGCTTAACCAAGATCGTAGCGATCCAGATTCATCACCTTGTTCCATGCCGCCACGAAGTCCTTCACAAACATCTGCTTCGAATCGTCGCAAGCATAGGCTTCCGCGATGGCCCGGAGGTGGGAGTTTGAACCAAACACAAGGTCGACCCGCGTGCCAGTCCACTTCATTTCACCCGTCGCGCGATCATGCCCTTCAAACACTCCTTCCGATGTGGTCGAGGTCTTCCACTCCGTATTCATGCTGAGCAGGTTGACGAAGAAATCGTTCGTCAGCGTCCCCGGCCGTTTGGTGAAGACGCCCTCTTTAGACTGCCGGAAGTTAGCATTCAGAACCCGCATGCCGCCGACCAGAACCGTCATTTCAGGAGCAGTCAGGGTCAGCAATTGCGCCTTATCGACCAGCAACTCTTCCGCGGGTTTCTTGTGTCCGATCCGGAAGTAGTTGCGGAAGCCGTCAGCGGTCGGCTCCAGTACGGCGAATGAGTGCGCATCGGTCTGCTCTTGCAAAGCATCCGTGCGACCCGGCGAGAAGGGAACCTTCACCTCGTGCCCACCCTTTTTCGCAGCTTCCTCAACCGCCGCGCACCCGCCCAGAACGATCAGGTCAGCCAGCGAAACTTTCTTCCTCTTATGGCCGTTGGACTTCTCTCCGGATTTCGATCCGTTGAACTCTTTCTGGATCGGCTCCAGCTTCCCGAGAACCTTCGCCAGGTCCGCCGGCTGGTTCACGTCCCAATCCTTTTGCGGCGCCAGGCGAATGCGCGCCCCGTTTGCCCCGCCGCGCTTGTCTGAGCCGCGGAAGGTCGCCGCCGATGCCCACGCAGTGGAGACCAGTTGCGAGATCGACAGTCCGGAGCCGAGAATCTTTGCCTTCAGGCTGGCAATATCCTGCTCCCCGATCAATGCATGATCCAGCGCCGGAACCGGGTCCTGCCACAGCTGCGGCTCCGCTGGAACCAGCGGACCCAGGTAGCGGGCTATCGGCCCCATGTCGCGGTGCGTCAGCTTGTACCAAGCCTTGGCGAACGCATCGGCGAACTGGTCGGGATGCTCGTAGAAGCGCCGCGAAATTTTCTCGTAAGCCGGATCCATTCGCAAAGAGAGATCCGTGGTCAGCATGGATGGCGCATGATGCTTGGCCGGATCGTGCGCATCCGGCACCGTCCCGGCGCCAGCGCCATTCTTCGGCGTCCACTGGTTCGCACCCGCCGGACTCTTTGTCAGTTCCCACTCGTAGCCGAACAGATTTTCGAAATAGTTGTTGCTCCACTTCGTAGGCGTCGTGGTCCAAATCACTTCCAGGCCGCTGCCGATCGTTTGAGCGCCGCTGCCCTTGCCGAAGCTATTCTTCCAGCCGAGGCCCTGCTCTTCGATTCCGGCGCCTTCGGGCTCAGCGCCGACATATTTCTTAGGATCGGCAGCACCGTGCGTCTTGCCGAAAGTGTGCCCGCCGGCAATCAGCGCGACTGTCTCCTCGTCATTCATCGCCATGCGCGCGAACGTCTCCCGAATATCCCGCGCGGCAGCGACTGGATCAGGCTTTCCATTCGGCCCTTCCGGGTTCACGTAAATCAATCCCATCTGCACCGCGCCGAGAGGATTGTCGAGTTGACGATCACCCTTATAACGCTTGTCCCCGAGCCACTCTTCCTCAGGTCCCCAGTTGACATACTCTTCGGGCTCCCACACATCCGCGCGCCCGCCGCCAAAGCCGAATGTCTTGAAGCCCATCGACTCAAGCGCGACGTTACCGGCGAGGACCATAAGATCGGCCCAGGAAATCTTCCGTCCATACTTCTGCTTGATGGGCCACAACAGCCGGCGCGCCTTGTCGAGGTTCACGTTGTCCGGCCAGCTGTTGAGCGGCGCAAAACGTTGCTGGCCAGAGCCTGCCCCGCCGCGGCCGTCGCCGATCCGGTAGGTGCCCGCGCTGTGCCACGCCATACGAATAAAAAGGCCCCCATAGTGGCCAAAGTCGGCCGGCCACCAGTCCTGCGAAGTCGTCATCAAGGCATGCAGATCCTTGGTCACGGCATTCAGGTCGAGGCTCTTGAATTCTTTGGCATAATCAAACTCCTTGTCCATCGGATCGGACAGAGGAGAATTCTGGTGAAGCACCTTCAGGTTGATCTGATTTGGCCACCAATCCGCATTCGACGGAGTCCAGCCGTTTGTGTTTCTGCGAGAGCCGCCCATGACCGGGCATTTCGCTTCAGGTGATACCTCCGGCTCCGTATTACCGGGCCCAGGCACGCCAGCCAGTACTTCCTTCTCTTTAGACATACATTCCTCTTTCACTTGTGTCGTTATCTTTAGTTTCTAAAATTAAGATCGCCGTAGGTAATGAGCCGCGAGTGTTCTCCGAGAAAAAGATTTACCCCGTGAAACTCCGTGACCTCTGTGTTTAAGGTTTTAGGTTTTTAGCTTTTAGCGCACCGCCGGCACAATCCGAACACCTCCACCAGCGGCGCCGTAAGATCGAAGCCCCGCGGCGCCTGCCGCGAAAGCTTCTTATAGTTGATGAAGTCACCTTCAATATCCTGCACCGCCTTGCAGCGTGTGCAGACGAGGTGATGATGCGGTTCAAGATTTCCTTCCACCAGAAGCGTGGAGGCGCGTGGGCTCACTTCCCGCAACAGTCCATGCTCCACGAATAGCCGCAAGTTGTTGTAGACAGTGGCTAAAGATATGGATGGGGTTCTGCGACGGACTTCTGCGTATACAGCCTCCGCCGAGTGGTGACCGGGGGTGCTCAACACAGCTTCATAGATGACTTGCCGCTGATGCGTAGCCGCCAAGCCACATTTCCAAGCCAGATCACGAAATTGTTGGTGAGCTGTTTGCACTGGGAATAGTTCCTAGATGAGATTGATTATAATCTAAGAATCATTCACAAAGAGAAAAATCTGGGGAGCTTTCTACGTTGGGGAAGCGAGACTGCGAACGACCCTGTTCCGTCAACCGCTTCGCTCTTGCGTCATGGTATTTCTCACGAGGGGTTCAGGCCTATGCGCACTCTTCCGAGGCTTCTATTTCGGTGGCCTGAGGATCGGCCTCAGGAACCTTGGCCCGAGCCTTCTGCTCTCCGCGGCGGATGAGCACAATTGCTCCCAATATCGCCACCGAAGCGAGAACCACACGCAGCGACAAAGGCTCGTGTGCCAGCCACCATCCTAAAATGACCGCCACTATCGGATTCGCATACGTGTGAGTCGCCACCAGCGCGGGTGGAACTCTCTGCAGCAACCATGTGTAGGCCGTAAACGCTATTACCGACCCGAACGTGATCAGGTATCCCAGCCCAAACACTGACCGCAGCGTGATGCTCGACCAGTGCGTCTGCTGGAACTCACCGGTAACTCCAGCCGCGATTAACAACATCGCCGCTCCGCACAGAGTCGGCAGAGCCGTCCGCCCCAGAGCGTCAGACGGTAGATTGAGCCGGGGCGAGACCACTACGCCCATCGACCACGACAGCGAACCGATCAGCACGGCCAGCAATCCCCAGAGGCTCGAGCCTTTCATCGTTAGTTCGACCCCAGTAAGCATCGCCACGCCCACCACGCCCAGCCCCAATCCCAGGGCGCTCAGCACGCTAATCTTCTGCTGTCCCATCATCCAGCCCAACACCAGGATGAACATCGGCTCCGTTGCGATCAACAACGCGGCCAGTCCAGATCCCACATACTGCTCCGCCCAATGCAGCGTTCCGTGTCCCACAAGAAAGAAGAGCGCGCCGACAACAAGCCCCGCGATCCATTGCTGCCGCGTCGGCCGAAAGCCTCGCCACCAAGCCCACGCCAGCATGATCGTACCGGCCGCTGAATGCCGGATCCCCGCCGTCACTAGAGGCGGAATTGTCTCCACCGCATACCGGATTGCGAGATACGTCGACCCCCAGATGAGATAGATGGCGACAAAAGCGAGCGCCAATTTAATGGCGTGAGTCCGATCTGGCGACTTCGCGCGTGCGCGTGGTTTGGGAACGATCACAGGCCTGCCTCCAATATGAATCATGTGCCCGCTGCGAAGAAGCGACTTAATTTGTTCGGATTGATCGAGAAACATAACATAACCTCTAAAAACAATATCACCGGTTACCGCTAGCATAAAAACTCGCGCCTAACTTGTCAAGTTAATTTTGATAGTTATATGATTGATTTCCGAAGGAGTAAGGCAGACCCGCGAATGTCCAGCAGCAAACCAACTGAGAACAGATCTTCGCGTTTTGAGCTGATCGCCGGCGCAGTCTGCCTGGATTTCGTCAACACGCTGGACGATCGCCCCAGCCGGCCGAAGGAACTGTTGAAGAGCTACAGCGATTTTCTGGATTTCTGTCGCGATGCTGAACTCATTTCGCGGCGTCAGGCAGAACAGCTTGCAGTTCCCGGTCATCAGCTTCCCCGTGCGGCGAATCACGCTTTGTCGTTGGCAATTGAGATGCGCGAAGCAATGTACGGTGTTTTTGAGGCAGTGGCCAGGAACCTGCCCATTCCAAGATCCGCGCTGGATCAGCTGAACGAGCACATCCAAAATGCCTCGCGACACATGCGGCTTGCGCCCGCCAAGGGGCATTTCGTTTGGGAATTCGAGAGCACCGATGCTGACAATCCATTCGAGGCCGTTCTGTGGCCGATTGCGCGCTCGGCAGCTGATCTGCTAGCGTCCGATCAGCTTCCTTTCGTGCGCATGTGCTCATCGGAAACCTGCCAGTGGTTTTTTCTCGACAGCACAAAGAACCATCGCCGCCGTTGGTGCGACATGACAAAATGCGGCAACCGCGATAAAGTGCGTAGATTCTATGCGCGCAAGAAACATCTTTCTGCCTGAAGAGATGCTGACCGAGTTATGTTTTCGAAGTACATGTCGACGCCGGGAATCCGATAAAACGCTGATTTTGGGAGCTTTCCGATGACTTCTCGCTTTCTCGTAATCCTTCTGCTGACGCTATCTGTATCGGCCCAAACCGTCGTCCACTACACAGCCACCAACGCCAACGTAAAGTACCTATTCGCGACGTCTGAGCCGGTCGCCCATCTAAACTCCGGCGACATCCTCGACACCAATACGCTCGACTGCTTCGGCAA
>Ga0307474_10004501_pt1 | contig 10039 bp, 6 predicted proteins | sample atmos_gasesECM1C_2_FD_203312 | JGI IMG/M metagenome (GOLD analysis project Ga0307474, IMG submission 203312) | Hardwood forest soil microbial communities from Morgan-Monroe State Forest, Indiana, United States - atmos_gasesECM1C_05 | ecosystem: Environmental > Terrestrial > Soil > Temperate...
CGCTGACGACCGCCGGAGATAGGCGGCGGCCATGATGAGCATGTTGCCGGACTCCTCGACTGGCATGTCCTCCTCCTGGCCGTTGTTGTGGCCGGACGCGACCGGGTACGCCGAGCCGAGGTCGTGCTCGGCGAACGTGCCGGGCCAGCCGCCGGTCTCCGCGTAGGCGAGCAGCGGCTCGAGCAGCAGGCCGAGGTAGGCGGGGTCGGCGTAGATCCAGGCCGGGGAGGCCGGGTAGACCACGTCCACGGTGGAGACGTTCCCGTCGCTGGAGATTTCCTTGAGGAACGCCCAGGCCTCGCCGTTTGGCCCGGCCACCAGTTCCGTCCCGCCATAGGCCTGGCGCAGGGCGATCGCGCACAGGCCCGCGTACGGCGTCCCGCCCGCGCTGCGCGCGTCGGAGGTGATCTGCGCATCGAGGCGGTCCGCCCTGTGCTGGGCCGCGGGCCGGTCGGCGTGGAAGAAGCCGAGCATGTCCTGCCAGTCGGCGAAGTAGCTGGTCCACAGCGGCTGGAGGTTCTGGCCCAGATAGCTCACCGCGGGGGTCCGCACCTGGCCGATGGAGACCTCCGTCGTAATCGCGGCCGCGGTGACCTGGCCCAGGTCGACGCTGAAGCCGAAGACCGGCCAGTCGTCGCTGATCGCGCGGTAGTTGGTGTCGTTGCCGTTGGTCAGCTTGCCGTTGTTGACGAACTGCGCTCGGACAACGATGTCCTGGCCGGACTGGTACGTGAGCGCGGCCGAGGACGGCGCGGCCCACACCATGCTGCCCCAGGCCGCGAGCTGGTCCTGCTCGGTGAGCGGCTGCTGGTTCTGCAGGCTCACGGCCCAGGCCTGCAGCGTCCCGCCGGAATAGGGCACCTGGGCGGGTGACCAGGTGATCATCTGGGAGTCGTCGCCGCTGGTCCACTCGCCGGATATGTCCAGGTAGAGCTGCACGTCGTGGGCCGCGCCGTCGATGCTGCTGGCGGTCATCAGGATGTAGCTCATGGGAATCGACTGCCGACGCTGATCAGCGATCTCGACGGGGGAGAGGAACTCGACGACCAGGCTGACGCCGCCGCCCTGCAGGTGGAACCGGGACCGGGTCGGCGTGACCTCCAGCAGGGTCTGGTCCAGGGCTTGCTCGAAGCCCTGCACGGTCGAGGGGCTGCCGTTGTTGCCGTTCGGGACGTTGAGAACGATCGTCGGGGCGCCCATGAACAGGTAGCTGGTTCCGTCGATGCGGGCGATGCCGCCCATCGCCGTGGTGTGGCCGGTCCAGAACTGCTGCCAGGTGCCGGGCAGCTCGGTGGCCGGCAGCCAGGTGCTCAGGTAGGGCCCGCGCACCGCGAGCGGAACCGCGGGCGGCCGGATCGGGTCGGTGGCCAGGTCGCCGGGGCTGACCTGCGCGGATGCCGCGGTTTCCGAGAAGGCGTCCGCCAGCTGGGCGGCCGGGCGGTTAGGTCCGGGCCGCCCGGTGTTCGCGGGCTCGCTGGCGCTGGCGCTGGCGCGGCCGGCCGCGCCAGCCAGGGTGCCGACGGCCGCGGCGGCCCCGGAATACCGGAAGAAGTCGCGCCTGCCTGGATCTGCGGGGTGATCGGGGCGATCGGGGCGATCGGGGTGACCTCGGTGACCTAAACGCGTGGGCTCGGGCATCTGGTGCCTCCTCGTGTTCGGATGACCCCGGGTTCACGAGGAGTGTCACTCGATATGACAACGTTGTCTAGAGTGCCCGCGGCGGCTCGGCCGCGACGCGGGCGATGAAACCGGTTAGCTCACCGACACGGGGAGGTGCGCCGGGCCGCGCAGGTTGACCCGGCCGTTCCAGACCACGTCGCCGGCCAGGGCGAGCCGCGGGAAGCGGCCCGCCAGGCGCTCGAACGCGATGGCGGCCTCCAGCCGGGCCAGCGACGCGCCCAGGCAGTGATGGTGCCCGGCGCCGAAGGACACGTGCTGCCGCGCGTTGTCCCGGTCGAGTCGCAGCTCATCTGCGTCGGCGCCCCAGAATCGCTCGTCCCGGTTGGCCGACCCGAGGCTCGCCATCACGAACGCGCCCGCCGGGATCTCGAGGCCGCCCACTGTGACCGGCTCCAGCGTGATCCGCCGGCTCGCCTGCACCGGGCTGTCGTAGCGGAGCATCTCCTCCACGGCGTTGCCGACCAGGGCCGGTTCGGAGCGGAGCAGGGCAAGCTGGGCCGGGTGGCGCAGCAGTGCGAGCGCACCGCCGGCGATGAGGTTGACCGTGGTCTCGTGCCCGGCGATGTACAGCAGCAGCGTCTGCGCCACCAGCTCGTCGTCGTTGAGCGCGTCGCCGTCGTCCTCGGCGTGGATCAGGGCGGTGAGCAGGTCGTCCGCCGGGTTGGCCCGCTTCCAGGCGATCATGTCGGCCGCGATCAGGCACAGCTCCTCGTCGGCGGTCATGATCGCCTGGACCAGCCCGGGATCGGCGACCGGTTCCAGGGACCGCACCACGGTGCCGGTGAGCTGACGGATCCGGTCGTGGTCGGCAGGCGGCGTGCCGAGCATCTCGGCGATCACGCTGAAGGGCAGGGGGAACGCTAGCGCGTCGACGAGGTCCACCGTCCCCGCGACGGCGATGGCGTCGAGCATGCCGTCGACCAGGTCGGTGATTCGCGGCCGCAGCGCCTGGATGGCCCGCGGCGTGAACGCCTTCGACACCAGCTTGCGCAGCCTGGTGTGGTCGGGCGGGTCCCGGTCGAGCATGGACATCGAGCTGGCCCGCGGCGTTTCGTCCCCGAACACCTCTTCGCGCACCTGGCGCAGCAGGCTGTCGGCGGCCACGTTGGCGTCCTCGACCGACAGGCCCGGCGCCCGCAGCAGCCAGGAGACGTCGTCATAGCCGGTGAGCAGCCAGAACCCGTACGGGTGCTGGTACACCGGCGCCTGCCCGCGCACCGTTGCGTAGTGCGGGTAGGGGTCATCGGCGAAGCCCGGGGCGAACGGGTCGAAGAGCGGCTGAGGCGCTGTCTCGGTCAAGGCGGGGCTCCTTACCCGTACGGTCCGTGCCGTAGCGCCGCCATGCGAAGAACGCCGCGTCGGAGGTTCACATACTCGGCGCTTGTCACATACTCAGTGTTTGTCACTATACTCAGCGCATGCCGGAGGTCAAGAGCCGCCGAGAGCTGTACTCGGAGGCCACGAGGGCGGCGCTGCTTGACGAGGCGACCGCGCTGTTCGCCGAGCGCGGGTATGCGGGCACGTCCCTGGAAGACGTCGCGTCGGCCAGCCGGGTCACCCGTGGTGCCGTGTACCACCACTTCGCCAGCAAGCAGGCCCTCTTCGAGGCCGTGCTCGACCGGCAGGAGGCCCGGGTGACCGACGAGGTCATCGCGGCGGCCAGCACGGCGGACCCGTGGGAAGCGGCGATGCGGGCACTGGACACGTACCTGGCCCACTGCTGCGATCCGGTCTACGGGCGGCTGGTCTGGCTGGAGGGCCCGGCCGCGCTCGGCTGGAACCGCTGGCGGGAGTACGAGAAAGACTTCGGCTACGGGCTGGTCGAGCGCTTCATCCGCGACCTGGTCGACGCCGGCTACCTGCGCGACACCGCGTTCGACAGCCTGGTCCGGTTCGCCTTCTGGATGCTCGGCGGCGCCGGGCTCGCCGTGGCCGAGGCGCCGCCCGGGGACAAGCTCCGGGTGCGGGACGAATGGCGTTACCTCATCGGCCAGGCCATCAGTTCGCTCCGGGTCAAGTAGTCACCTCGCGGCGCCGCTGGTCAAACGGGCGGGTGAGCGACATTGCCCGGACCCGGCCCGGCGCATTGGCCGGGTCGCGGGCTTATGGTCACACTATGTGATGGTTGACACCATTAGTTCGGTATAGGTAGCATCGTCATTGGAATACCTTTACCACTGATCTGAGCCGGAAGCGAGGCTTATCCGTAAAGTCACTGGCCCCCGCTGGTCCGTCTGACAAGGAAATACAATGGAGTATCGCCAAGACGGCACATTCCGCAAGCCTTCAGTGTTTAATCCCGGTATCGCTGAGTACGCCGAGCGAATGTCGACAGCGTGCGCGCCCGAACTGCGTGATCTTTCCTTAGCGACCAAGCAATTAGTGCCCGAGTGGGCAGACATTCTGACGTCCGCGGTCCAGGTCAACTTCCTGCAGTTCCTCATCAAAAGCTGCGGCGTACGGCGGGTCCTCGAAATCGGTACGTTCACCGGACATGGCACTCTCGCCATGGCCGCCGCGCTTCCCGCGGATGGCGAGGTCGTCACCGTGGACAACTACGCCACGGATCCGCGGGCCCGGCCGATCGCCGAACAAGCCTTCAAGGACAGCGACCTGGCGGATCGCATTACTCAGGTCTTCGAGGACGGCGACACCGGCATTGAGACGGCCACCGGCCGCTTCGACCTCATCTTCCTTGACGCCGATAAGCCGAGTTACATCAGGTATTACGAAAATATCCTGCGCAGGAATCTGCTCAGCCAGAACGGGATGCTCGTCATCGATAACACACTATGGGGCGGCGATGTCCTGACCCCGCGTGTGCTCCCACCTGCCTCGGAAGCGGATAACGGGGATGAGTGGGTGGAGCGAATGTTCGCTGAATGGACACACAGTGTCATTGCATTCAACGAGCATGTCGCTGCCGACCCACGGGTTCAGGCGGTCCTGCTCACGGTTCAGGACGGCATGACCCTCATCCGGCGCGCCCGGTGAGCTCGGGCGATCGCACCGCCGCATCATCGGGCGGCATTCCGCTGACCGTGGACCTGCTGCTGCGCCGCGCCGTGGCGTCGTCCGGCGATAAGGAGATCGTCGCCATTGCCGAGTCGGGCACGCGCGAGTCCGCTACCTGGCGGGGCTTCGGGGAGCGTGTATCCCGCCTGGCCGACGGGCTCCGGACGCTGGGCGTCGGGCCAGGCGACCGGATAGCGACGTTCGCCTGGAACAGCCTGCAGCACCTTGAGCTGTTCTTCGCCGTTCCGATGGCGGGGGCGGTACTGCACCCGGTGAATGTCCGCTTCACCGGCGAGCAGATCGCGTTCGTGCTGGACCACGCCGAAGACTGCGTCGCGTTCGTGGCGGCATCACTGACACCGCAGCTCGCCAAGCTGCTCCCCGGAGCCGTGCGGCTGCGCACGATCGTGGTCATTCCGGACGGCTCGCCGGTCGACCCCGCCTTTGCCGCCGCCGTGGATTACGAGTCGCTGCTCAGCGGCGGCTCCTCCCGCCGCCCGGCCGACCGGGAACTGCCGGGCGAAGACGACGCCGCGTGCCTGTTCTACACCAGCGGCACCACCGGCGACCCGAAGGGGATCGTTCACTCGCACAGGTCGGTCGTGCTGCACTCCATCGGTGTCTGTATGGCCGATGCGTTCGCGATCAGGGAACGCGACGTCGCCCTGCCGCTCACGCCGCTGTTCCACGCCGCGGCGTGGGGAATTCCGTATGCCGCGGCGATGACCGGCGCTGGCCTCGTATTCGCCGGACCGCACCTGAGCCCGCAGGAGATCGCCGGCTGCCTGGCCCGGGAACACGTGACGTTCGCGGCGGGCGTCCCCACCTTCTGGCTCGCCGTCGATCAGGCCAACCCGCCCGCGGCGTCCTTCGCCACCCTGGAACGGATCGTGTGCGGCGGCTCCATGGTGCCTGGCTCGCTGATCCGCGCCTACCAGCAGCGCGGCGTCACCATGCAGCAAGGCCTGGGCCTGTCCGAGATGGTGGCGCTGGTCGCGATGACCGGCCGCCGGTCCACCGCACCCGAGCTCACCGCAGAACAGGTGCACACCACCCAGGGCGTGCCCGTCGCCGGGGTTGAGGCGCGCCTCACCGGCGAGGACGGTGCGGAGCTGTCCCATGACGGCGCGACGGTCGGTCAGCTCGAGGTGCGTTCCATCTGGGGAGCGAGCACCTACCTCGACCCCGGGTCGGGCGCCGCCCGAGATACGGCATTTCTCGGGGACGGCTGGCTCCGCACCGGTGATGTGGGCACCATCGACGCCTACGGCCAGATCCGGCTCACCGACCGGGCGAAAGACGTGATCAAGTCGGGCGGCGAATGGATCAGCTCCGCCGCGCTGGAGTCAATGCTGATGGATCACCCGCAGGTCGCCGCGGCCGCCGTCATCGCCACGGCGGATCCGCGCTGGGGAGAGCGCCCGCTCGCGATCGTGGTTCGCCGCACCGGATCGGCGGTGAGCCCCGAGGAACTCGCCGGGTACCTCAAGGCGCTCGTGCCCAGCTGGTGGGTTCCTGACCGGTTCGAGTTTGCCGAGGAGCTTCCGCTGACGGCGACGAACAAGTTCGACAAGAAGCTTCTGCGGAGCCGTTATGCCTGACGAGACAAAGCTGTCGCGCCTGCACAACACGGCCGCGTGGCAGCCCGGCGATGAGCCGGGTCGCCGGCAGTTCGCCGAGTTGTTCACGTCGGCGGCACCACTGCGCCTGCAGTCGGGAAAGACACTGGCCCCGGTGACGATGGCCTACGAGACCTGGGGTGAGCTCGCCCCGGACGGCGCCAACGCCATCCTCATCCTGCCCCCGCTCACGATGGACACCCATGCGTCCGGCCCCGCCGGGCCGGGGCATCCGGCTCCGGGCTGGTGGGACAAGCTCATCGGGCCGGGCCGTGCGATAGACACCGACCGGTTCTACGTCGTCTGCCCGAATAACCTGGGCAGCTGCCAGGGGTCGACCGGGCCGGCCTCACGGGACGACGACGGCCGGCCATGGGGCTCGCGGTTCCCGTCCATCGACATCGCCGACCAGGTCGTCGCGGAAGCGGCGCTCGCCGCTCGGCTCGGCATCGGGCGCTGGCGCCTTGTGGTCGGCATGTCCGTCGGCGGCGCCCGGGCGCTGGAGTGGGCGATGCGTTACGGGCCGCAGGTCGAGCAGCTGTTCCTCGTCGCCGTGGCCGCCGCCACCCGCCTTGAGCAGGCCGGGCTCACCTGCCTGGAGCTTGAGCTGATCCGCAATGATCCGCACTTCCACGGCGGTGACTACTACGAGCTGCCCGAGGGCTGCGGCCCAGCTATCGGGGTGGCGATGTCCCGCAGCTTTGGCCACGTCCGGTACGGCACCGAACGCTACTGGGATGAGCGCTTCGGCGGAGCCTGCACCGCCGAGGACCACGATCGTTGCTACCGCGAGTTCGGCGGCTACCTGCTGGCTCAGGGGGCCAAGATGCCCGAGCGGTTCGACACCAACAGCTATCTCGTGCTGTCCGAGACCGCGCTGCGCGCAACCGTGGCCAGAGGCCGGTCAAGCGTGCCGGATGCGCTCGCCGCGATCCGCTGCCCGGTCGAGGTCGTCGGCTTCGACTCCGACCGGGCCTACCCGATCTACGCACAGGAGGACATCGTCGCCGGGCTGCCCGACGCGCGCCTTACGCGAATCGAGTCGCCGCTCGGCCATTACTCCTTCTTGTTCGCCCCCGAGCTCCTCGATGCTCCGCTGCGGGCCGTACTCGACGCCACGAGCTGAAGGGATCGCCGTGTCCAGGAGACTGATTCTGCCGACCCTGCTCGTTGGCGCGTTCATGCCGACGCTCGACTTCTTCATCGTCAATGTCGCCATTCCCTCCATCAACCGAAGCGTCCACCCCAGCAGCGGCCAGCTCGAGCTCGTCGCCGCCATTTACGCGGTCGTCTACGCCTCGCTCCTGGTGCTCGGCGGGCGGCTCGGCGACCGGATCGGCCACAAGCGCGCCTTCATCGCCGGAATGGTGCTGTTCACCGCGAGTTCGGTGCTATGCGGCGTGACGTGGAACGCCTGGTCGCTGATCGTGGCGCGCGCGCTGCAGGGTGGCGCAGCCGCCATCATGTTCCCGCAGGTCCTCGCGGTGATCCAGGTCATCTACGAAGGCAAGGCCCGGGTCCGGGCCATCATGTGGTACGCGGTGGCGCTCGGCACCGCGGCGGTAGCAGGCCAGTTACTCGGCGGCTCGCTGGTCAGCCTGGACGGGTTCGGCTGGTCTTGGCGCTGGGTGTTCCTGGTCAACCTTCCGGTCGGCATCGTCACTGTGCCCGCCGCGTTGCGCCTGCTTCCCGCCACCGGCACCGAGCGCAGGCCAGCGTTCGACCGCGCCGGGGCGGCGCTGTGCGGCATCGGCCTCCTCTTGCTCGTGCTGCCTCTTACCGTGGGCCGTTCGGACCACTGGCCGGCGTGGTCGGTCGCCGCGCTCGCATGCGCCCCGGTCGTGCTTGGGACGTTCTGGCTGTGGGAGCGGCGCCTGGAGCGCGGCGGCGGCGCGCCGCTGCTTCCGCCGAGCCTCCTGTCCGCCCGCACCATGCGGGTGGGCCTGATCGTCGTGATCGCGTTCTACTCGAGCCTCGCCTCATTCCTGTTCGTCCTGGCCGTGCAGCTTCAGCTTGGCCAGGGAATGTCACCCATAGTCTCCGGCCTGGTTTCCAGCCCGCTGGCGATCGGTTTCCTGGCCGCCAGCCTCGTCGGCCGCCCGATGACGATGCGCTGGGGAATCCGGCCGCTCGTCATCGCGATGGCCGTTCAGGTGCTCGGCTACCTCGGCCAGTACTGGGTCATCGCCGCGCACCCGGCCGCGGTCAACATTCCGATCCTGATCGTGCTGCTCGCGGTGAACGGCCTCTGCACGGGCACCGTCATGGCTCCGCTCCTCGGGTTGGTGCTGACCGGTGTGCCGGCCGACCGCACCGGCGCCGCCAGCGGCCTGCTGGCCACGACCCAGCAGGTGGCGGGCGCGCTCGGCCTCTCGGTGATCGGCATCCTCTTCTACGCCGCTCCGGTCGCGGGCGCGATCAGCACGAGCCACGCCTACCAGCGCAGCGTGTGGTTCCTGATCGCGGCCGCGCTCGCGACCATGGCGGGCCTGGCCGTACTCGGCCGCTCGGCCCGGCCCGCCCGGCAGCAGACGGGTCCTGAACCGAAGCCCGCGTTGCCGATCCCACCGTTTACCCAGCCGTCGAGTCCAACGGTCCTCCACGAGAAATCTCTCGGACGGGATGCGCTGCTGACGCTGGCCCGCGGCGAGGCCATTGCCATCGTCGTGTCCGAGTACTACCCGGCGGGCACCTGCGCGGAGTTCGCCCGGTGGGTAATCGGGGATTCCTGGTACGGCGAGTATGAGAACGTGCCCGGAGTCCACAAGTGGGGCCTCAATACCTACGAGGGGCTGTCGAGCAAGGAGCGCGAACTCAGCTACTACGAGAATGCCCCTCGTGCGATCGCGGCCATGCGCAAGCGCTGGCTGCCCTACATCAGTCCGGTCGACCGCCTCAGACTCGAGTTGCAGGAAGCCTGGCCGGCCGGCGCCAACCTCGAACACCTCGATGGCCACGCCCTTTTTGTCGGCCAGGCGCGCGTGTTCGAAGGCGGGGATGGCGCCGTCCCGCACCAGGACTTCCTGCCCTGGGAACTGGCCGACCTGCGCCGCGCCGCCCGCACCGACACCGACGCCGACCTGATCGGCCAGCTAACCGCGAACATCTATCTGCAGACCCCGCAGACCGGCGGTGAACTCGAGCTGTGGTCGGCCGGCCTAGCCCACGACGTCTATGACGGGCTCCGCCACCCGGTGCATAGCTATGGCCTCGACCGGGCCAGGCTTGACCCTCCCGCCGCGACGATCAAACCCGCGGACGGGATGCTCGTCCTGTTTCATTCCACCCGTCCCCATGCGGTCCGGCCCGCTGCGGACCGCGACCGGATCGCGCTGAGCTTCTTCATCGGCGTCCGTGGCCTGGAGCATCCGCTCACGTACTGGAGTTGACCAGCGGGCGCTCATCGCCGCGAAGCGCGCCTGCGCCATCCCAGCGCGCCCAATATCGCCAGCGCGGCGCCCAGGCCAATCCACGGCCCGGCCTGCGCCGCTCGGTGCGGGCGCGGCGTGGTGTCGGGCCGCACCAGGTCCGCCCCGAGACGGCGAGCCAGGCTCTCGCCTCCCTCGCGCATCAACTCGTCGTGGTTCCACTGGAACACTGGCCGGGCTAGCGGAGCCAGGAGATTCATCCACCATCTCGTGGTGCGGATGTCCCAGTCGTAGCGAACCAGCGTGCCGCCCTCGGCTGGGGTGAGCGTCCAACGGCCCGTGCCCTCCAGTTCCCCC
>Ga0307474_10004503_pt1 | contig 10037 bp, 7 predicted proteins | sample atmos_gasesECM1C_2_FD_203312 | JGI IMG/M metagenome (GOLD analysis project Ga0307474, IMG submission 203312) | Hardwood forest soil microbial communities from Morgan-Monroe State Forest, Indiana, United States - atmos_gasesECM1C_05 | ecosystem: Environmental > Terrestrial > Soil > Temperate...
AATTGCGAGCGCCACCACATAGGAGAGTCCGAAAGCGAAGAAGGCTGTCACGAATAGTCGACCTCGTTGCGTGTGACGACGGGCTGGACGCGGCGCTGGGGCTTTTGGGAAGTTGAAACCGAATTTTCGGCTTATGTACGGCCAGGCGAAAAACAGTCCCAGCCACGATGGCAGTAGAACCAGAGCAGCGGCATCGGCAACGATCATGCCGACGCCACACGTAATGAGGATGGCGAGGAGCAGAGTGAATGCAAGCCGCCGGCTTGTGAGAGAAGCGCTCATCGCATGGGCTCGAGGGCCAGTCACTAGGATGATGCAAGGAATAAGAAGTGCAAGTTACGGGAGTTTCGGCAACAGGAAGGCAATGAAGTCGGGCTGCGCCCGGCGGGCAGCCGAAGGGCGGCTGTCTTTAAGTGAACATCAAACCCTGACAGCCGAGGCGGCTGTCGCTACGCGAGTCCTCTAGGAACCTCTCGCCCTGTTCTTGATCCAGATTGGGGTGCCTACGAAGCCGAAGGCTTTGCGGATTTGATTTTCGAGGAAACGCTGGTAGGAGAAGTGGAGCTTCACTGCACGGTTGGTGAAGAGGACGAAGGTGGGCGGGGCGACCGAGGCCTGCGTCATGTACAAAATCTTCACGCGCTGGCGCATGGGGACGGAGGCGCGTTCGAAGTCGACACGCTCGATGAAACGGTTCATTTGCGAGGTGGTCACGCGCTTGCGGCGCTCGGTGGCGACTTCTTCGAGCAACGTGAAGATTTTTTCCGTGCCTTTGCCGCTCTGCGCAGAAATGAAGACGATCGGGGCGTAATTCAGAAATTTTAGCTCGTAGCGCAGGCGCTGCTCGTAGGCGTCGCGGTCGCCGGGGCGCTTGCTGTCGCGCATGCGCTCGGCTTTAGTGGGGCGCGCAGTTTTTTCTATGCCGCTGATTACCAGATCCCATTTGTTAACGACGATGATGGTGGAACGTCCGCTTTCGTGGGCGTATCCGGCGATGGCGGCGTCGAGTTGGCTCACGCCTTCAGTGGCATCGATGACCAGCAGCGCGATGTCGGCGCCTTCCAGATGTTTGCGTGCCATTACCACCGAAAGTTTTTCGGCCATGAGATGGGTCTTGCCTTTGCGGCGGATGCCGGCGGTGTCGATAAAGCGGAAGCGGCGTCCGTTGTGCTCGACGATTTCGTCGACGGCATCGCGCGTGGTGCCGGGAATGGGCGAGACGATGGCGCGGTCGGAACCAGTCAGGCAGTTGAGTAATGTCGACTTGCCGACATTGGGATGGCCGATGATGGCGACTTTGACTTCGTGGGATGGGGTGTCGCCTTCGGCTTCGTTTTCGGAAATCTCATCTGTTGTATCTCGTCCGAACATCCGAGCGCGAGGCGCGCTCGGGACAGCCGGCGGGGCGCCGGCGCTCCTTTCGGGCGATTCGGCTTCTGCAGGCAAGGCTTGCGAGGGCACATCTTCGGCGGGGAGGCTTTCCAGAACTGCATCGAGCAGATCGTCTACGCCCCGGCCGTGCTCGGCGGAAATGGGGAACATTTTTTGGATGCCGAGGCGATGAAAGTCGTCGATCAGCGACGACTGTTTTTCGCTGTCGACCTTATTTACCGCGACGAAGAGCGGGCGGTTGGACTTGCGCAGCAGGCGCACTAATTCGAGATCAGGACCGGCAAGTTCGGTGCGTCCGTCGATCACCATAATGATGGCTGCGGCCTGACCGAGCGCGACGCGGGCCTGGCGATAGATCTCCGAGGGGATGAGATCCCTTTCTTCCGGCAGAATGCCGCCTGTGTCCACGATGCGAAGGTGACGGCCCTCCCATTCGGCGTCGCCATAGAGACGGTCGCGGGTGATGCCGGGTTCATCCCCGACGATGGCGCGGCGCGACCCTACGATGCGATTGAAGAGCGTGGACTTGCCTACGTTAGGGCGTCCGACGATGGCGATGGTGGGAATCCCGGCCGCGGTCGTGGCGAGAGTGCTAGTCGAATTGTAGGTGGGCTGGGTCAAAATGAGTTCTATATGGGAACAGCCGCCCTCGGCTGTCCTTGGGCCGTCAGGCCCGATGATCTTTGCATTCGTGGTGGAAACTGCCGACTCTTCGAGTCGGCCGGACAGCCGAGGGCGGCTGTCCCCACACTTGCTCGGAATCGCTATTATAGAGACTCCCGTGGCTTTGAGTTCTCAACCCGCGTCGCCGACTTCTGCGGACCGTGCTGCTCCGAGCGGCAAAGAAGCCTCGTTGTACCAATTTTTCGCGCCGGGGGGAGTGCTGTCGCGAACCCATCCGGCGTATGAATTCCGGCGCGGGCAACTGCAGATGGCGCAGGCGGTGGAGCAGGCTCTGGCAGAAAAAAGACACCTGATCGTGGAAGCGGGGACCGGCACCGGCAAGACGCTCGCGTACCTGATGCCGGTGATTCGTTCGGGGAAGCGGGTGATCATTTCTACGGGGACGAAGAATCTGCAGGAGCAACTCTTCTATAAGGATGTGCCTTTTCTGGAGCAGGCGCTGGCTGGGCTTCGGGCTTCCGGCTTTCGGCTTTCGGTTTGTTATATGAAGGGGCGCAACAATTATTTGTGCCGCAAGAAACTGTATGAACTGACAGATCAGCCCGTGAGCGGACTGGAAGAGATCGAGCAGTATCGGGCGATCGCTGCTTGGGAAAAAACTACGGGAACGGGGGACCGGGCTGAGTTGGCGGAACTGCCCGAGGCTAGCCTGCTCTGGCACAAGCTTGACGCGCGAGCGGACGCTTGTATTGGGCAGAAGTGCAGCGAGTGGGAGCGGTGCTTCATCACCGAAATGCGGCGCAAGGCGATGGAGAGCGACATTATCATCGTCAACCATCACCTGTTTTTTGCGGATCTCGCGATCAAGTTGCAGGCGGAGGGAGCGCCCGATGCAGGCATCCTGCCGGAAGCGGCTGCCGTGATTTTTGATGAGGCGCACGAACTGGAGGATGTGGCGGGGAATTATTTCGGCATCTCGGTGAGCAACCTGCGAATGGAAGAGCTGGCGCGGGATGTGGAGAATTCGCTGCAACACCATCGGATGATGTCGGCGGCGCTTTCGGCAGCCCTGGGAAGTCTGCGGGAACGGTCGCAATTTTTCTTTTCGCTGCTGCCGCCGGGGGAGGGACGGTTCGCGTTCGAGACCCGGCGCGAATTTCTGGAGGAAAACGGGGACGAGTTTGTGGCGCTGAACCAGGCGCTGACGCGGCTGGCTGGCGAACTGGAAGGCTTGCCGCAGAAGGCGGAAGAAGTATTCGCCTTCGTTCGCCGGGCACAGGAGATTCAGGTGCAGCTGGGGTTCGCGATGGAGTCGGAAGATCGGAACACCGTGTTTTGGATTGAGCGGCGGGGCGGGCGTTTTGGGTCGCGCGGCGCGAACAAGGCGGGTGAGACATCTGGCCGTGGAAGACAAAATGTTTTTCTGCAGGCGACTCCCATTGATGTGGGGCCGATTCTGCGCGAGTGCTTGTGGTCAAAGCTGGAGTGCGCAGTGCTGACATCGGCGACGCTCGCCGTGGGCGGAGGGTTTGAGTACATCCGACAGCGGCTGGGGATGGAGCATGCACGCGAGTCGGTGCTGCCTTCGCATTTCGATTATGAAAGCCAGGCGCTGCTCTATGTGCCGCCCGACTTGCCCGATCCGCGTACGCCGCAATTCACCGCGAAGGCGTCGGAGCGGATTCGGCGGTTGCTGGAGATCACACGCGGGCGGGCGTTTGTGCTTTTCACCAGCTACGCGCAGATGAATGATATTTATCAGCGACTGCTGGGCGAAGTGGAGTTCCCGATGTTGCGGCAGGGCGATGCGCCGAAGACCGCGCTGCTCGAGGAGTTTCGTCTGACGCCGAATGCCGTATTGTTCGCGACATCTTCGTTCTGGCAGGGCGTAGACGTGCAGGGTGAGCAGTTGAGTTGCGTCATCATTGACCGGTTGCCGTTTGCCGTGCCGAGCGATCCCGTGGTGGCGGCGCGGGTGAAGGCAATCGATGCCGACGGCGGGAATGCGTTCTTTCAATATCAGGTGCCGGCGGCGGTCATTACGTTGAAACAAGGGTTCGGGCGGCTGATCCGGTCGCTGCACGACCGCGGACTGCTGGTGCTGCTGGATAATCGCATATTGAAAAAGCAATACGGGCGCGTATTTGTGGAGAGCCTGCCGAATTACAAGAAGACGACGGAGATGCGGGTGGTGGAAGGGTTCTTTGGGGCGGGCGAGTGAATGCTCTGAGGTTCCGGTAACTTCGATTAACGCGATCTGGACGCGGCTTTCGCAATTGCTGCGTCCATGGCTTTAATCGATATTGGTTTGCTGCGCCTGCCTCGAAACCTCGCCTTCAAATCCTTCACTGAATATGTGGCTGGAACGAGAACGAATTCTCCCTTTTCTATTTCGACAAAATCGACGCGATCACTCGGGCGAACGCCGAGCGCGGATCGAACTTTACTTGGAATCGTGATCCTTCCATTAGAGGTTAGCTTCGGCATATAGGGTACGGATACTGTCGGCACGGTTTCACTTCTGCTCCTGTGTCGTCGCCGGGCCTGGCAGTACTCCTACCACGATTCCTGACGGCTGCTCTCTTGTGTGATAGATGCGCTCTGTGGCTTTCACGAAGTCGGCGGGCTTGGCGTCGGGAATGTTGACGAAGGTTTGCGGGTTACGATCGGTGAGCGGAAACCAGGAACTCTGAAGCTGCACCATGATGCGATGGCCGCGGCGGAAGGTGTGGTTGATGTCCAGCATGGTGAAGTTGATCTCTTCGACTTTGCCGGGTGTGAACGCCTCCGGCTTTTCAAAGCTGTGCCGGAATTTACCGCGGAATGGTTCGCCACGCACCAGTTGCTGATATCCGCCCATGGCGAACGCGGGCGCGGGGACGTCCTTTCTGGGTTTGTCGAGGTCTTCGGGCCGCGGCGCGTCCTGCTTGCTATCGGGGTAATCGGGGGGATAGACGTCGATTAGCTTTACGTCCCAATCCGAATCCGTGCCGGTGGTTGATACGAAGAGCCGGGGCGAGATCGGGCCCGCGATGGTGACGTCTTCTTGCAGGACCGGTGTCTGGTAGACCAGCACGTCGGTGCGGCTATCGGCGAAGCGCTGGTCAGAAAGCATATATTCCTGCGGCACATTCAGCGCCGCGTAATTCACGAAGGGTACAGGCTTGGCGGGGTCACTCACATATTCATCGAACGACGGGGACTCGGTCGCGGGGGCTTCAAACGACAATCCGCCATTGGCATGGAAGTAAAGAGTCCGGAGCTCGGCATTCTTCGGGGGCCACGCGGAGTACTGCCGCCACACATTCGTTCCCGTCTCGAAGACATACGCTTTCGGGAGTTTGGCGTCGCCATTGCCCTTGAGGTATTGCTCAAAAAACGGAAACACAATGTTCTTGCGGTAGTACTCAGCGGTGTTGGAGGAGAACTCTACGCGTCCGAGATGTTCGCCGTCCAGCCGGGCCCATCCGCCGTGAACCCAGGGTCCGATCACAAGGGCGTTGAAGATCCCGGGATTGTTCTTGTCGATTGAGTGGAAGGTGGTGAACGGACCTTGCAGATCCTCGGCGTCGAACCATCCACCGACAGTCAGCACGGCGCAATGAATGTTTTTCATGTGGGGCGCCAGATTGCGCGCTTTCCAGTAGTCGTCAAAGGTGTCGTGGTTGACCTGATCGTCCCAGAGGGCGCTTCTGCCTTCCAGATATTTCCGCAAATTCGAAAGCGGACCATTCTCCAGATAAAACTGGTAGGCATCTGTGGTTCCCCAATCGAAGGGCACGTTGCCTTTGGGTGGCAGTTGCGGATTCAGCTGTGGCTTAAAGGTGCCGTAAAAACCGAAGTTTGCGGCGAGCATGAAGGCGCCACCGTGGTAAGCGTCGTCTCCCATGAATAGGTTGGTCATCGGAGCCTGCGGCGAGGCGGCCTTCAGCGCGGGATGCGAGTCGATGATACTAGCCGAGGTATAAAAGCCAGGATAGGAGATCCCCCAAATTCCCGCATTGCCGTTGTTGTTCGGAACATTCTTGAGCAGCCAGTCAATGGTGTCGTAAAGGTCGGTGCTGTCGTCTACATCTTCTTTAGATTTTTTATTGTCGATGTGCGGACGCATCTCGATGAACGTGCCCTCGGACATATAGCGGCCGCGCACGTCCTGAAACGCGAAAATGTATCCGGCTTTGTCGAAGTCCGGCGAAGGGCCGAGTCGGGTGCGGTAGAGGTCAACTCCGTACGGGCCGACGCTGTACGGCGTGCGGTCAATCAGGAACGGGTAGGGTCGCGACGCGTCTTTCGGAACATAGACGGATGTAAATAAATGCACGCCGTCGCGCATGGGGATGCGGTATTCGTATTTGGTGTAGTGTTCTTTGATGTCGAAGTCCGGTGGTGCATCGGGACGGTTCTGAGCGCAAAGAGCCGTGGTTAGCGTGAGCAGCAACAGAAGCGAGGATTTCCAACGCAGCATGCGCTCTCCTAGGGACGAATAGGCAAGCTACATTCGGACGGGGAATCGAGTCAAGGCCGCTGTTCTTCCAGCGTTTCTTGCGCCCCTTCGGGGCTTGCGCTTTTTTTGCACTTGTGGACCCACAGCTTGCGCTGTGGGCTGCATTCTTTCGCCGCTTCGCGGCTGGGCTACGTCGCTTCGGCGTTGGGGCCTATGTCGCTTCGCGGCTAGGGCCTACGTCGCTTCGGCGCCTTTTCCAGAACAAGTCGTTCCTTCTCCCGATCAACCTGTTCCTTCTCCGGATCAAGCCATGAGCCTTGTTCCGGCGGTACAATAGAGGTTTCGCATAAGGAGCGCGGTCGGCCTGTATTCGTGGCTGCGGCTGCTGAGGGATCATGTTCGAAGTTACGGTTGAAGACACTTTTGCCGCAGGGCATTACCTCCGCAATTACAAGGGCAAGTGCGAGAATCCGCACGGCCATAACTATAAAATCCGGGTGACGCTGGCGGGGGCGGAATTGGACAAAGCGGGCTTGCTGCTTGATTTCAAAGATCTGCGCGAAGTGATGAGGCACGTGATCGAGCGCCTGGACCACCAGATGATCAATGAAATCGAGCCGTTCACGGTGATCAATCCATCGGCTGAGAACCTGGCAAAGTATTTCTACGACCAGTCGAATGCCAAGCTGAAGAACGTGACGAACGGCCGGGTGCGGGTGAAGGACGTTACTGTCTTCGAGACCGACACGACTACCGCAAAATACAGCGAATAAGCAGCCGCTGCCCGGAGTGCGGGCGCGACGCCCGCACGAGTCGGCGGCGTTACTATTGCGATGCAAATTACGGAAATCTACAAGTCGCTGCAGGGGGAGTCGACCTATGCAGGTCTGCCTTGTGTCTTTGTGCGACTGACGGGATGCAACCTGCGATGCTCCTGGTGCGATAGCGAGTACACATTTCAAGGCGGCTGCAAAATGGCGATCGAAGAGGTGGTGGACGTGGTTTTACGCCTGAGCCCCAATGGAGGTCTGGTCGAGATCACCGGCGGCGAGCCCATGCTGCAGGAGCGGGAGGTCGTGCCGCTGATGCAGCATCTTTTGGATGAAGGTTACAAAGTTCTGTTGGAAACTAGCGGAGAACGTATGTTGGAGCGAGTTCCTCCGGCGGTTGTGAAGATCGTCGACGTGAAGTGTCCAAACTCGGGCGAGGGCGATACGTTTTGCATGGAGAACCTGGAGGCGCTAGAGGCGCACGACGAGATCAAGTTCGTCGTGAGCAGCCGGGCTGACTACGAATTCGCGCGGGAGTTCGCGCAGCGGCATAATCTGGCGCGGCGGGTGAATGCGGTACTGTTTTCTCCTGCGTTCCGCAAGGACGCAACCGGCACCCGCGACAGCTCGCATTGCCTGCTCGATCCGCAGGAACTGGCGGAGTGGATGATTGCCGACAACGTTCCCGCAAGACTAGGACTCCAATTGCACAAGTTCATCTGGGACCCGGCGGTGAAGGGAGTCTAGGGAAGATATCGTTGATTGATGATTTTTGATTGTCGATTGAACTGCCAGAGTCCGATTGCAGATTGTTGACTTGCCGGCGCGCGGTTTAGTTTTTAATCATCAATCATCAATCGAAAATCAACAATCGTTTCTATGCCGAACTCAAAGCAATCACGTGCCGTTGTCCTTCTCAGTGGCGGGATGGATTCGTGTGTTTGCGCGGCTTTGGCGGTACGCGACCACGATGCGGCCGCGGTCCATGTGAGCTACGGGCAGCGGACGGAAGAGCGCGAGCGGCAATCGTTTCTTGGCATCTGCGAGCGCCTCGGGATTCGCGACAAGTTGGTGGTCCGAAACGAGGCCTTGCGCGCGATCGGCGGCTCGGCGCTTATTGACGACGCCATTGCCGTGCCCAGGTCTGAAGCAGCCGGGCATAGCATCCCAGTCACCTACGTTCCTTTTCGCAATGCCCATTTCCTGGCTGTGGCCGTGAGCTGGGCCGAGGTGCTGGGCGCGAAAAAGGTGTACATTGGCGCGGTTGAGCCGGACAGTTCTGGCTATCCGGATTGCCGTCCTGCTTATTACAAGGCATTCAATGATGTTGTAAGAACCGGCACCAAGGAGGGCGACATTGAAATCGTGACCCCGCTTATCGCAATGAGAAAGAACGAGATTGTGCGCCTTGGCCTTGAACTGGGTGCGCCCTTCGATTTAACGTGGTCATGTTATAGCCGCGAGGATGAGGCCTGCGGAGTCTGCGACAGTTGCGTGTTGCGGATGAGCGCCTTCGAGGCGGCGGGAATGCAGGATCCGATCGCGTACGCGGTGCGATAGACATTTGTTGATCGTTTGATTTTGATGTTTTGTATTGGTCAAGTTGATTTTTAGCATCGGCCAGCAAAATTCAAATTTGCCGGGAGGCAACATGAAAAAGCATTTCGCTATTTTCTTATTCGTGATACTGGCGCTGGGACTGTGTGTGCTTCCAGTCTTAGCCCAGTCTTCGGGGACGGTGAAGGGAGTGGCCAAAGACAACCAAGGCAACCCCATCGCCGACGCGATCCTGGTCTGGACCAATACAGACAATGGGCAGAAGTACACAATCAAGACCAACAAGAAAGGCGAATATTTTTCGCTGGGGCTTACGCCTGGCAAGTATCTCGCAACCCTTTATAAGAACGCGGACGATTTGAAGGCTGGGAAGGAACTGGATCACGTCAAAGGATTCCCGGTTCAAGCGGAAGAAAACACTCTCGACTTCGACTTGAAGAAGGACATGGAGAGTGCCGCAAAGGGCCAAGGCCTAACTCCTGAGCAGTTAAAGCAGATGCAGGAGCAGCAGACCAAAGCGGCAAAGGAAACCAACACCGTCAAATCTCTCAACGAGAAACTGAACGCGGCGAAAACCTCGGCCGACGCGGGGGACTTCGATACGGCCATTGCGTCGCTGAACGAAGCCACTCAGATGGATGCTACCCGCGACCTGCTCTGGTTCAAGCTAGGAGATTATTACCGGATGTCGGCGACCAAGCAGACGGATCCGGCGGAAAAGCAGAAGCGCCTGGCCTCGGCTGTCGAGTCGTACCAGAAAGCGATTGATCTCAAGAAGTCAGCCACCAATGACAAGGATCCGAATGCGGCCAAGAATCTGGCAGCGTACTACAACAACCTGGCCGAGGCATATGCCAAGTCCAACAAGATGGACGATGCGGTCAAGACCTACGAACTGGCGGCGCAGGCTGATCCGACAAGTGCCGCTCAGTACTACTTCAACACCGGAGCGGTGCTTACCAATGCGGGCAAAGTGGATGACGCGATCGGAGCCTTCGACAAAGTGATCTCCATCGATCCCAACCGCGCCGACGCTTACTACTGGAAGGGCGTGAACCTGATCGGCAAAGCCACGCTTCAGGGAGAAAAGATGGTCGCGCCTCAGGGAACCGCTGAGGCGTTCCAGAAGTATCTGGAACTTCAGCCTAGCGGGACTTATGCCGACGCAGCGAAACAGATGCTGACCAGCATCGGATCGTCGGTGGAGACTACGTTTGGCAAGAAGAAGCAGCCTCCAAAGAAGTAGGCCG
>Ga0307474_10004504_pt1 | contig 10036 bp, 10 predicted proteins | sample atmos_gasesECM1C_2_FD_203312 | JGI IMG/M metagenome (GOLD analysis project Ga0307474, IMG submission 203312) | Hardwood forest soil microbial communities from Morgan-Monroe State Forest, Indiana, United States - atmos_gasesECM1C_05 | ecosystem: Environmental > Terrestrial > Soil > Temperate...
AGGGCGCGGCCCACTCCAAGTCCACCGTGAAGTGCGACGCCCTGCTGGTGGACACGGTCAGCCGGTCCGACACCTACCCCTACGTGGATGTCCGCGAGGACGACGTGGAGATGGGCCACGAGGCGACAGTGTCGAAGATCTCTGAGGATCAGCTGTTCTACCTGATGAGCCGCGGCATGACCGAGGACGAGGCCATGGCGACGATCGTCCGCGGCTTCGTCGAGCCGATCGCGCGCGAGCTGCCGATGGAGTACGCCCTCGAACTGAACCGGCTGATCGAACTGCAGATGGAAGGGGCGGTCGGCTAATGACGCCACTGCAGGGGGCGGTCGAGGCCGGCGCCCCCGTCTCCCGGCTGCACTTGCGGCAGTCGTTCGATCTCGCGGACTTTCCTGTGCCGTCGGGGCGTGAAGAGGAGTGGAGATTTACGCCCTTGCGGCGGTTGCGGCGTTTGCACACTGACGGTGATCTGGGTGCGGGGAAGGTCGGGGTGCAGGTCGACCCCGCGCCGAATGTCGCTGTTGAGCTGGCGGCACACGGCGATCCTCGGATCGGGGTCGCCTTTACGCCAGCCGACCGCGTGTCTGCCAGGGCTTTCGCGGGGTTTGATGAGGCCACGATTCTTACGGTGGCCGGCGGGACGGAAAGCAATGTGCCCTCCTGGGTGACGACCCGGGGAGAGGACGCGTCGGGAGCGGCCTTCGGCCACCTGGTCGTCATCGTCGAGCCGCTGGCGCGGGGTGTGGTCGTGCTCGACTACGCGGGGTCGGCTACCTACGCGGACAACGTGGAATTCGTGGTCGGCGACGGGGCGGCGCTGACGGTGGTGTCGCTGCAGGGGTGGGCGGACGATGCGGTGCATCTGTCTCATCAGCAGGCGCGGCTGGGGAAGGACGCGCTGTTCTCGCACACGGCGGTGACGCTGGGCGGGGGCGTAGTGCGGCTGGCGCCATCGGTGCGGTACGCGGGACCGGGCGGAGATGCGGAATTGCGCGGGCTGTACTTCGCCGACGCGGGGCAGCACCTGGAGCACCGGCTGTTCGTGGATCATGCGGAGCGCAACTGCCGGAGCCGGGTGAGCTATAAGGGTGCGCTGCAGGGCGCGGAAGCGCATGCGGTGTGGATCGGCGACGTGATCATCCGTCCCGAGGCCACCGGCACCGACACCTACGAATACAACCGGAACCTGGTGCTGACCGACGGCACCCGCGTCGACTCGGTGCCGAACCTGGAGATCCTCACCGGCGAGGTGGTCGGCGCCGGGCACGCCAGCGCCAGCGGACGGCTCGAGGACCATCACCTGTTCTACCTGATGGCCCGGGGTATTCCCTATGCCGAGGCGCGGCGCCTGGTGATCAGGGGATTCTTCGGCCAGCTCATCACCCAGATCGAGGTACCCGAGGTCAGGGACCGCGTCTCGGAGGCGATCGAGGCCGAGCTGACCCGGTCCCTGGAGGGCGCCGCGTGACGGAGCCGGTCGGCACTGTGCCGGAAAAATTTGTGCGTGCCTGCGCGCTCGCGGACGTCCCCGAGGACGGGGCGCTCGGCGTGGAGGTGCAGGACACGCCGGTCGCCATCATCCGCGCCGGCGGGGAGATCTTCGCGCTGCACGACGTGTGCTCGCACGAGGAGGTCCCGCTGTCCGAGGGCGACATCTACGACTGCACGGTGGAGTGCTGGCTGCACGGGTCCTGTTTCGACCTGCGCACCGGCAAGCCCACCGGTCCGCCGGCCACCAAGCCGGTGGTCACTTACCCCGTGAAGACCGACGGCGACGACGTTTACGTCTCGCTCTCCGGCCGCTCCAGCTCAGATCAGGAGAGATAATGGCGACTCTTGAGATCCGTGATCTGCACGTCGACGTGGCAGAGGCCTCCGGCGCGAGCCGGGAGATCCTGCGCGGCGTCGACCTGACGGTATCGTCCGGGCAGACTCACGCGATCATGGGACCGAATGGCTCCGGCAAGTCCACCCTCGCCTACGCCATCGCCGGTCACCCCAAATACCTGGTCACCAAGGGCTCGGTGACGCTCGACGGCGAGGACGTCCTGGCCATGAGCGTCGATGCCCGGGCGCGGGCCGGTCTCTTCCTCGCTATGCAGTACCCGGTGGAGGTGCCCGGCGTCTCGGTGTCGAACTTCCTGCGCACCGCGGCCACCGCGGTCCGCGGTGAGGCGCCCAAGCTGCGCACGTTCGTCAAGGAGCTGCGCACGGCCATGGACGAGCTGTCGATCGACCCGGCCTTCGCCGAGCGCAACCTGAACGAGGGCTTCTCGGGCGGCGAGAAGAAGCGGCACGAGATCCTGCAGATGCAGCTGCTGAACCCGAAGATCGCGATCCTGGACGAGACCGACTCCGGGCTCGACATCGACGCGCTGAAGGTGGTCGCGGCCGGCATCAACGCGTTCCGCGCGCAACCGGGACACGGCGTGCTGCTGATCACGCACTACCCGCGGATCCTGCACGAGGTGCAGCCCGACTTCGTGCACGTGTTCGTGGGCGGCCGGATCGTCGAGGAGGGCGGCGCCGAGCTGGCCGACGTGCTCGAGGCCGAGGGGTACGAGAAGTTCCTGAAGGCGGGCGCGCCAGCATGACCCCGGCAACCAGTGCCACGACCACGACCGGGCGGGCCGCCGCGGTGACCGGAGCCCAGGCCGGGTTCGACGTGGCCGAGATCCGGGCCGACTTCCCGATCCTCGGCCGGGCGGTGCGCGGTGGCCGGCCGCTGGTCTACCTGGATTCGGGTGCGACCTCGCACAAGCCGCGTCAGGTCCTCGACGCGGAGCGCGACTTCTACACGATCCACAACTCGGCCGCGCATCGCGGAGCGCACCTGCTCGGCGAGGAGGCCACCGACGCCTACGAGAGCGCCCGGGCCAGGGTCGCCGCCTTCATCGGCGCGGATCCCGGCGAGATCGTGTTCACCAAGAGCGCCACCGAGGCGGTGAACCTGGTCGCCTACGCGATGAGCAACGCCGCCACCGCCGGCCCGGATGCCGCCCGGCTGCGGGTCGGTCCGGGCGACGAGGTACTGGTCACCGAGATGGAGCACCACGCCAACCTCGTTCCATGGCAGCAGCTGTGCCAGCGGACCGGCGCCACGCTGCGTTGGTTCGGCGTGACGCCCGAGGGCCGCCTCGACCTCAGCAACGCGGCCGAGCTGATCGGCGACCGGACCAGGATCGTGGCGGTCACCCACCAGTCCAACGTCACCGGAACGGTTCCGCCGGTCGCCGAGATCGCCGCCCTGGCGCACGCCCGCGGCGCCCTGGTGCTGGCCGACGGGGCCCAGTCAGTGCCGCACCGGCCGGTCGACGTGCGCGAGCTCGGAGCCGACTTCCTGGCGTTTTCCTCGCACAAGATGCTCGGCCCGTCCGGGATCGGCGTGCTGTGGGGCAGGCGCGAACTGCTCGAGGCGATGCCCCCGTTCATCACCGGCGGATCGATGATCGAGGTGGTCCGGATGGAGGGCTCGACCTTCCTGCCGCCGCCGGAGCGGTTCGAGGCCGGCGTGCCGCCGGCGGACCAGGCCGTCGGGCTGTCCGCGGCCTGCGACTACCTCGATGCGCTCGGGATGCAGAACGTTGCCGCGCACGAGGAGGCGCTGACCGCCCACGCGCTCGACGCGCTCGGGGCCATCGACGGCGTGCGCATCCTGGGCCCGCTGACCACCGAGGACCGCGGCGGCGCCGTGTCGTTCACCGTGCAGGACGTGCACCCGCACGACGTCGGCCAGCTTCTCGACGAGCTGGGCATCGCGGTGCGGGCCGATCATCACTGCGCCTGGCCGCTGCACCGCGCGCTCGGCGTCCAGGCGACCACCCGGGCCACGTTCTACGTGTACAACACCCACGATGAGGTCGAAGCCCTGGCCGAGGCGGTCCGCCAGGCGCAGCGGTTCTTCACGGCGGCATGATGGGCGGGTTCCGGCGGGAACACCCCGCCGCCGGCGGCGTGTTGGAGGCGGTGTTATGGAAATCGAGTCCATGTACCGGGAGATCATCCTGGATCACTACCGCAACCCGCACAACAAGGGCCTGCGGGAGCCCTTTGATGCCGAGGTGCACCACGTGAACCCGCTGTGCGGTGACGAGGTCACCCTGCGGGTGGCGCTTAAGGACGCGGGCGGCGAGCCGGCCGTGGCCGACGTATCGTTCGACGCGCTCGGCTGCTCGATCAGCCAGGCGAGCGCGTCGGTGATGACCGACGCGGTCATCGGGAAGAGCGTGCGCGAGGCGATGGATATCAGCGCGGCCTTTCTCGGCCTGATGCAGTCCCGCGGCCAGGCCGAGCCGGACGAAGACCTGCTCGGCGACGCGGTCGTGTTCGAGGGCGTGTCCAAGTACCCGGCGCGGGTCAAGTGCGCCCTGCTGGGCTGGATGGCCTGGAAAGACGCGACCGCCCGGGCCCTCGAGGGCCAGGTTGGCGATGACACACGGCGGCAGGCAGCAGACACCAGGGAGCAGAAATGACGAGCGCAGACATGACGAGCGACAACGCATCCGGGATGGCGGGCGAGCTGGCCCCGGAGACCGAGGACCTGCTCGAGGCGCTCCGCGACGTCGTCGACCCTGAGCTGGGCGTGAACGTCGTCGACCTCGGCCTGGTCTACGGGGTGACCGTGGCGGAGGACCGGGTGGCCACCATCGACATGACGCTGACCAGCGCCGCGTGCCCGCTGACCGACGTGATCGAGGATCAGGCCCGCTCGGCGCTCGACGGACTGGTCGCCGACTTCCGGATCAACTGGGTCTGGATGCCGCCGTGGGGCCCGGACAAGATCACTGAAGACGGCCGGGAGCAGCTTCGCGCGCTCGGCTTCAACGTTTGACCGCCGCGGGCTCGGCGTCCGCCTGTGAGCCGGCCGGAGCGGCCGAGGCGCCGGACAGCGGGAAGTGACACGCCACGAGATGCCCGCCGGCGCCCAGCGGGCGCAGCTCGGGCGTTTGCGCCGCGCATAGTTCCTGCGCCCGGGGGCAGCGGGTACGGAACCGGCAGCCGCTCGGCGGGTTCAGCGGCGACGGGAGTTCCCCGCTGATCACGTGATCGGCTTCGCGCTTCCCGGCCGCCGGCTCAGGGTTCGGGATGGATTCCAGCAAGGCCAGCGTGTAGGGGTGCAGCGGCCGGCGGTAGATATCGCGTACCGGGCCGATCTCGCACAGCTTGCCGAGGTACATGACCGCCACCCGGTCGCTGACCTGCCGGACCATGGCCAGGTCATGCGCGATGAACAGGTACGACAGGCTGAGCTCGCGGCGCAGCTTCTCGAAGAGGTTGAGTACCTGCGCCTGAACCAGGACGTCCAGGGACGAGACCGGCTCGTCGCAGAGGATCAGCTTGGGCTCGAGCACCAGGGCCCGGGCGATCGCCACCCGCTGAGCCTGACCGCCGGAGAGCTCGCGCGGGTGCCGGCCCCCGTAGCTGACCGGGTCGAGTCCCACCAGGTCGAGCAGCGAGTTCACCCGCTCGCGGCGGTCGGCACGCGATCCGATCGCGTAGGCGACGAGCGGCTCGGCGACGATACGGGAGACGGTCCACTTCGGGTCCAGGGACGTGAACGGATCCTGGAACACCATCTGCAGATCCCGGCGAACCGGCTTCATGGCCCGGTGGGACAAGCCCACGAGGTCCTTCCCCTGGAAGATCACTGAGCCGTGCTTCGGTGGCGGCGCCTGGATGACCGACCGGGCCAGCGTCGACTTCCCCGACCCGGTCTCGCCGACGATGCCGAGCGTCTCCCCGGCGCTCAGGCCGAACGACACGTCGGACACGGCCTGGAGCACCCCGCCCTTCGCCCCGCCGTAGTCGCGCAGCACGAACTCCTGGACCAGGTGGCGCACCTCGAGCAGGGCCGGCTCGGTCACGGTGCCTATTGGCGCGCCTGCGGTCACGACGCCGTCTCCTTCCCGCACGGATGCCAGCACGCCCACCAGTGGCCCATCTCGTGCTGCTCGAGCGCGGGGACCTGCTCCCGGCAATCCGGCTGGGCATCGGGGCAGCGCGGGGCGAAGGCGCATCCCGGCGCGATCGTCGACAGGTCGGGGGGACGCCCGCCGATCACCGGGAGCAGCACATGTGGTTCCAGGTCGGTGCGCGGGATGGCATCCAGCAGGGCCCGGGTGTACGGCATCCGGACGTTGCCGAACAGGTCGGCCGCGCCGGCCCGCTCGACGAACCGCCCGGCGTACATCACCATGACCTCCTCGGCGTAAGACGCGGCGAGCGCGAGGTCGTGGCTGATCATGAGCAACGCGGTGCCGAGCTCCTGCTGCAGGTCGACCAGGAGGCTCATGATCTGCGCCTGAGTCGTGACGTCGAGCGCGGTGGTCGCCTCGTCAGCGATCAGCAGCGCGGGCTCGCAGGCCAGGGCGATCGCGATGATCACGCGCTGGCGCATGCCGCCCGAGAGCTGGTGCGGGTACTCGTGGAAGCGCCGTTCCGGGACGGGGATGCGTACCATCCGCAGCAGCTCGACCGCGCGCTCGTGAGCCTGCGGCCGGCCGAGCGGGAGATGGCGCCGCACCGCCTCGGTGATCTGGGCGCCCACCTTCATCGTCGGGTTGAGCGACCGTTCCGGGTTCTGGAAGACCATCGCCACGTTGCGGCCGCGGTGGTCCTGCAGTTCCTTCTCGGCCAGGCCGACGACCTCGACGCCGTTGAACCGGATCGAGCCGTCGACCTGGGCCGTGGGCGGCAGCAGGCCCATGAGCGCGTAGGCGCTGACCGTCTTGCCCGAGCCAGACTCGCCGATGATGGCCAGCGTCTGGCCGGGCTCGATCGTGAAGTCGATTCCCTGCACCGCGTGCACCACGCCGCCCCGGGAGCGAAAGCGCACCCGCAGGTCCGAAACCTCGAGCAGCGGGTCGGCCATCAGCGCACTCCCCACCGGTTGCGCAGGCCGTCGCCGAGGAGATTCAGGCAGACGACGGTCCCGAACAGGAACAGGCTCGGCACCACCAGCGGGCTCAGGGCCACCGACATCACCGTCTGCCCGTAGGCGATCATGCCGCCCCAGCTCGGAGCGGGGTCCGGGATGCCGTAGCCGAGGAAATCGAGCCCGCTCTCCAGGATGATGACGATGCCGGTCCCGAGCAGGCTGAAGGTAAACAACTGCGGCATCAGGTTGGGCACGATGTGGCCGGAGATGATCCGCCAGGCCTTCACGCTCGACAGCCGGGCCGCCACGACGAAGGGCTGGTCCCGCAGCCGCAGCGTCCCGGCTCTCGCGACGCGCGCGACCGCCGGGATGCTGAACGCCGACAGCGCCCAGATCACGTGCAGCTCGCTCTGGCCGAGGCCGTCCACGATGGCCAGGATCAGCACCAGGGAGGGGAAGGCGATCAGCACGTCGAGCACCCGCATCAGCACCGCCTCGACGATCCCGCCCGCATAGCCGGCGACCACGCCGAGCAGCCCGCCGACGACCAGTCCGATGACCTGCACCGCCGCCGCGACCTCGAACGTCGTCCGCCCGCCATACAGGATCCGGGCCATATTGTCGTAGCCGACGTTGGTGGTGCCGAAGATGTGGCCGGGCGACCACAGCGGCAGGCTGGCGTTCAGCACGGACCCGTAGGTCGGGCTCGGCACCGGGTAGACGAGCGGCCAGATAAAGCAGAAGAACAGCAGCACCAGCAGGATGGCGCCCGGGATCGTGATCTCCAGCGAGCGCAGCAGGCCCCGGGTCCGAGACCGCCGTTGCGGGGCTGCGGGGTCGGCGTCCGGCACCCCCAGGGCCAGGCTAGCTACGGGAGCGGCCATGGCGGATCCTTGGGTCGAGCACACCGTAGAGCAGGTCGGTGGCCAGGTTGACGAGGACGACGAATCCGGCGAACACCAGCACGATTCCCTCGAGGAGCGGGACGTCCCGGTGCTGGATGGCCTGGAGAAGCTCGCTGCCGACGCCGGCCAGCCCGAAGATGCTCTCGGCGATCACCGTGATCCCGATCAGCGTGGCGAGGTTGAGCCCGATGACCGTGAGCAACCCGATGAAGGAGTTCCGCAGCGCGTGCCGGGTGAGGACCCGCCACCGGGACAGGCCCTTGGCCAGGGCGGTCACGGTGTAGTCCTCGGACTGCATCTGCTCGATCAGGTCGGCGCGCAGGAACCGGATGTAGAAGGCGGCCAGCGGGAGCGCGAGCGTCAGCGCCGGCATCGTCAGGTCCCGGGGATCGTTCCCGGTCCCGCTGGCCAGCGCCGGAAGGAGGTTGTGCAGATAGCCGGAGAAGACCTGGAGCAGCAGCAGCGCCAGCACGATGGGGGCGATGGACAGGCCGGCCATGCACAGCGCCATGATCGTCCGGTCGATGATGCCGCCCGGCTTGCGCGCGCATAGCACCGCGAGCGGAATCGAGATCACCAGCGTGACGACCAGCGCGTAGACCACCAGGTCGATGGTGACCGGCAGGCGCTGCGCGATGATCGGTGCGACCGGCTGGCCGCTGTAGAGCGAGTCGCCGAGGTTGCCGTGCAACGCGGCCCACAGCCAGTCCCAGTACCGGAGCAGGAGCGGCTGGTTGAGGTGCAGCTTGATGCTCTCGGCCCGGATCTCGGCCGGCGTGGCGTTCGCCCCGAGCAGCGCCTGGGCGGCGTCGCCGGGCAGCGCGTTCTCGACGATGAAGGTCAGGAACGTCACGCCCCAGAGCACCGGGATCGCGATGAGGAGACGCCGGCCCGCCAGGCGCAGGGACGGAGACCGGGCCAGGCGGCGCACGTATGCGCCGCCTGGCCGACCGTTCGGCTCGGTATGCCCCGGGACGTGCTCCGGCGGCCCGAGGGTGACCGAGGTGCTCATCTCACCACAGCAATCCGTGCGTTACTTGGTGCCGTTGTTGTAGATGTACTGCCACAAGACCTCAGGAAGCACCGCCATGCTCGGGATCGGGGTGGTCAGCCCGGGCCCGCCGACGCCGTGGGCGGCGATGTTGTAGCCGGCGATCGGGAACAGGAACGGCCCGTACGCCTGCTTGGCGATGTAGGCGTTGAGCTGGTCGTTGTACGTCTTCCGCTGCGACATACTGAGTGTCCCCGACGCCTGGGCGAGCAGGGCGTCAACCTTCGGGTCATGGACGCCGGTGAACGGTGAGACGGACGAGAACCGGAACGCGACACCGACGCCGCCCTCGGGGTCCCACGCGCCGGCCGTCTGCAGGAACGATTGCCACTTGCCGGACAGGAAGACGGAGATCAGGCCGGTGAGGTCATAGTTCTGCAGGGTGACCTTCATCCCCGCGGCCTCCCACATCTCGGCCAGGCCCTCGTCCAGGCTCTGCGCGACCGGGCTGGTGATGGTCTTCAGGGTGATGCTGATGCCGCCGACCTGTTTGACCAGCGCCTTGGCCTTGGCCAGGTTGTAGGTGAGGTAGCCGGGCACCTTGGGCTCGTAGAACAGCCCGGCCCCGGCGGTGAACGACTGGGTCACCGGATAGGCGTTGCCGAACAGCTTCTGATCCAGCAGGGGCGTATTGGTGGCGTAGTAGATCGCCTCGCGGGCCAGGATGTTGTTGAACGGCGCGATCTTCGTGTTGAGCTGGACGTCATACGGCGAGGTGGACGGCTCCACGGTCGTCGTGAAGTGCGCCTTGAAGGCGGGCGCGAGGCTCGGAGTCGACATTCCCTCGTAGGCCCCGCCCGCGCCGGACTGGAGGTCCTTGAGCGCGGTCTCGTCGTCGAGGACGGGCTTGAAGGTCAGGCTCTTGAGGTAGGGCAGGCCCTTCTGCCAGTAGTGCGGGTTCGCCTTGAGCACGAGCTCGGAACTCGGCGAGTCGCTGACCACGGTGAACGGCCCGGCACCCACCGGCTTGAGCGCGAACGCCTTCTCGCCCATGCTCTGCACGGCCGTCGGCGAGGCGATCCAGTTGAAGATGTCGTCCTGGAGGTCGGCGAGGAGCGGCGCGTCAACGTAGCTGAGCGCGAGCTGGATTGTGTACGGGCCGGTAACGGTGATCGTGGGCGGGCTCAGGAATGTCGGCTTGCAGGTGCAGGTGCTCTTGAGATCCCGCTGCCAGTTATAGGCCACCGCCTGGGCGTTGAACGG